>Ga0075421_100002935_pt1 | contig 20393 bp, 15 predicted proteins | sample SoiMetdeltSBSDD5_FD_75292 | JGI IMG/M metagenome (GOLD analysis project Ga0075421, IMG submission 75292) | Bulk soil microbial communities from a Populus tree surrounding site in Tennessee, USA - Soil MetaG P. deltoides SBSDD5 | ecosystem: Environmental > Terrestrial > Soil > Tree plantation... | reverse complement strand
CGACGGCCTGGGCCGCGATCGTCGCGCGCGTGTGGTCGAGGGTGCGCATCGCGAGTCGGAATCCCGCACCGTGTGGGATCCGTCACAAGCGAAGACCGTGTAGTCGTCGGAGACGCGGGCGTTGGTGATCCACCGCCTGGCGCCGTTGAGGACGAACCCGTCCCCCGAGGGCTCGGCCCGGGTGCGCATCGACGCGGCGTCGCTGCCAACCTCCGGCTCGGACATGCAGTACGAGAACATCGCCTCGCCACGGGCCACGGGCGGCAGGTAACGCCGTTTGAGCTCCTCGGAGCCGCCGAGCAGCAACGGCATCGTCCCGAGCTTGTTGACGGCCGGATCAGCGAGGACGAGGCGCAGGCCCGGGCCACCTCCTCGATCACGATCGCGGTCGCGAGCGCGTCGGCCCCCGCCCCGCCGTACTCGGTCGGAATGTGCGGGGCGCGGAAGTCAGCAGTGCGCAGGGCGTCGTAGGACGCCTGGGGGAACTCGGCCGCCGCGTCAGCCCCGGCGAGGGTGCGGCCGCTTACACCCGCCGGTGCCAGCTACTATCCTCGCCACAGCCCCCGAGGATGGCTCGCCCCGGCCCCGACGAGCGGAGACGCCGCGTGACCACGCACTATCCCATCGCACACACCCCGCCTCCGCAGCCCGTCGCTCCGCCCTCCGGCGCCCCCCGTCCCCGCCTCACCTTCATCGGGACCGGCTATCTCGGGGCGACCTACGCAATCTGCTTCGCCGAACTCGGCTACGAGGTCATGGGGATCGACATCAACGCCGAGCGGCTGGCGCGGCTGTCGGCCGGGCAGGTGCCGTTCCACGAGCCGGGCCTCGACGAGTTGCTGCGCCGCAACCTCGCCGCCGGAAGGCTGCGCTTCAGCGCCGACTTCGCCGAGGCGGCGAGCTTCGGTGACGTGCACTTCATCTGCGTACAGACACCCCAGCGCGCGGACGGGCTGGGCGCCGACCTGAGCTTCGTCGAGAACGCCGTCACCGCGCTTGCCCCCCACTTGCGGCGCAAGGCGCTGATTGTCGGGAAGTCGACGGTACCGGTGGGCACCGCGGAGTGGGTCGAGCAGCTGGTCGGCAAGCACGCCGCCGCCGAGCACGACATCGAGGTCGCGTGGAGCCCCGAGTTCCTGCAGGAGGGCTACGCCGTCGAGGACGTGCTGCGCCCCAGCCGGATCGTGCTCGGCGTCAAGTCCAGCTGGGCGCACTCGATGCTGCACTCGGCCCACAAGGGCGTCTTCGACCTGGCCGCCAACGAGGACCGTGAGGTGCCGGTCGTCGTCACCGACTTCGCCACCGCCGAGCTGGCCAAGGTCGCGGCGAACGCCTTCCTGGCCACGAAGATCTCGTTCATCAACGCGATGGCCGAGATCTGCGAGGTCGCCGGCGGCGACGTGACCCACCTCGCCCGGGCGATCGGCCACGACCCCCGGATCGGCAACAAGTTCCTCCGGTCGGGCGTCGGCTTCGGCGGCGCCTGCCTGCCCAAGGACATCCGCGCCTTCCAGGCCCGGGCGCAGGAGCTGGGCGCCGGCGAGGCGCTGCGTTTCCTGCACGAGGTGGACCTGATCAACCAGCGGCGACGCGGCCGGGTCGTGCAGCTCGCCGCCGACCTGCTCGGCCGCTCGTACGGGCCGGCCGGACCAGACCTGACCGGCACCCGGATCGCCGTGCTCGGCGCCTCGTTCAAGCCGAACACCGACGACGTTCGCGACTCGCCCGCGGTCGCCGTGGCGACCAAGCTCGTGCGGGCCGGCGCGCAGGTCAGCATCTACGACCCCCAGGGCATGGACAACGCCGCGAAGGCGTTGCCCGAGGCCGAATACACGGCGAGCCTCACCGCCGCCGCGACGGGTGCAGACCTCGTGTGCGTGCTGACCGCGTGGGACGAGTTCCGCTACGTCGACCCGGCCGTGCTCGGCGAGCACGTGGCCGGGCGCCGGATCATCGACGCGATGAACTGCCTCGACATGCCACTGTGGACGGCCGCCGGCTGGGAGTTCCGCGGGATGGGCCGGCCGAGCTGAGCGGTCTCGAACCGAACGGCGGAGCGTAACGACTGCCGCGAGCGCAACGGCGGAGCGTCAGCAATTCACTCGCCTCCGCGCTGTCGGCTTCGGGCGCGCGCCGATCGCGCCGAACGGGCATCCTCTTGAGCGTGGACACGTATCCGTGCCCGGCCTGTGGCGGCGTCGCCGACTCGAGCGACGGCTGCCGGTCCTGCGGTAGGCCGCCGGACTCGGTCGCGGCGGCCCTTGCCCGCCTGAACCAGGCCGTCGCCGGGATCGACGCCGAGGCCGAGCGGATCGCGGTCAACCGCTCGCAGCTCATGGCCCGCCGGGCCCGGCTGAACGCCCAGCGCGCCGCGCTCACGAACGCGTTGGCCCGCAAGCTCGCCCAGGAGACCCGGGTCGGCCGGGGCCGGACGAGCGCCGGCTCGGACACGCGGACGACCGGTCCCGTCCCGACCCAGCGCCGCCCCGCCGCCCCCGGCGGACCACCCGCCGCGCCCGCCGAGACCGGCGACGGCGACCTGCCTCTCGGGGTCGAGACGAGCACCCGGTCGGTGCGGAACACGCTGTTGACGCTCGGTGGCGTGCTGCTCGGCGTCGGGGCGATCGTGTTCACCGGCGTCGCGTTCACCACCGAGAGCGCCGGCGAGCGCACCGTCACGTTGGTGCTCAGCACGACGCTGGCGCTCGCCGTACCGGTGCTGCTCGCCCGGCGGGGCCTGACCGCCACGGCCGAGACGGTGGCGGCCTTCGGGTTCCTGCTCGTGCTCCTCGACGGCTACGCCGCCTACGTCGGCGGCCTCGCCGGCCTGCGGGAGGTTCCTCCGCCGCTCTACGCCGCCATCCTCTGTGGACTCGTGGCGGGGGTCGCGACGGCGTACCGGCTCGCGACGCAGCTCGTCGCTCCCCAGTTCACCGCGCTCCTGGCCGCGCAGCCACTGCTGCCACTCATCGGCCTCCAGCTCGGGCTGGGCCGGACCGGCTTCGCCGCCATCGCCGCGCTAGTCGGTGCCCAGAATCTGGTCGCCCTGGCCATCATCGGCCGCCGCAAGGTCGCGGTCCTCAACGGCACCGCCCAACCGGTCGGCACGCCGTGGCGGTGGCGCCGGGCGCTGCGGGACGTGGCCTGGGCGCTCTTCGGCATCGCGCTAGCCGCGTCGGGCGCGCTCTCCGTGGTCTCGCTCGTTCGAGCATCCACTGTGGCCGATGCTGGGCTGGCCGGGCTCGCGCTCGTGCTCGGCGCCGCCGTCGGCGTCGCCGGAGCGCAGTTGGACGGCCGGGTCGGTCCGCGCCAGATCGCCACCGGCGCCGCGACCCTGGCCGTCATCGGCGCGCTGAGCCGGATCGACGCGCTGGCCTGGCCCCAGTACACGCTCGTGCTCACCGCCGCCCTCGCGGCCGGCACCGCCATCGCGGCCGGTGCGCTGCCGGCGGAGATCCGCCGCGGACCGCAACTGGGAAGCATGGTGGCGGCCGGTCTGACCGCCGTCGCCGTCACCATCGGGACGATGGCCACCGCCACCGCCACGGTGAAGGTGGCGGTGGATCCACGGTGGTGGGCCGCGGACCTCAGCAGGTACGGCGATCGGGTCCTCGCGTCGAGCTGGCAGGTGCCGGCGGCCGCGGTTCTGCTCGCCGTCGTGGCGGCGCTCGCCACTCCGTCGCCGTGGCGAGGCGACGCCCTCGCGGTCGGCAGCCTGCTGGCGGTGTTCGCGCTGCCCGGCACCGGCGTCGTCACTTGGTGGGCCGTGCCGATGCTCGACCTCGCGGCCGCCACCACCACGATCGTCGCCGGTCTCTACGCCCGGAATGCTCGCAGCGCACTCCTTCGGGCCGGGGTCGGCACGCTGCTCGCCCTGCACGCGGCGGCGACGGGCCTCGCCCGCCCGGGCCTCACGGCGGCCGTACTCGTCGTGCTCACCGTCGTGGGCGTGACGGTCGCGGCCTCTGCGTCGTCGGCGCGGTTCGGCCCGTACGCCGACCGCATCTCCGACGTCGCCGGCGGACTGGCCACAGTGGCCGGTCCGATGGCGGTCGGGACGCTCGCGCACCTGGCCGGAGCCTCAGGCCGGGTGCTGCTCGCCGTGACCCTGCTCGCCGGCGCGGTCGGACTGGCCGTGGCCGCGGTGTCCCAGGTCGGCGGCCGGGCAGCCCGCACCGCGACCGCCGGCGGTGCCCTGCTCGCCGCGATCGGCTGCCTCGTGCTCGCTCTCGGCGTCGACGGCACCAGCCCCGCCGACATCGCGTTGGGGGCCGGCCTGGTGGCGGTGGCACTCGTGACCGCCACGGCCCGGGCGTTCGAGGTCGAGCCGACCGGACTGATCGACGCCGTCGAATCGGTGCCCGCCGCAGTGGGCGCCCTCACCGAGGCGATCGAGGGTGAGACCGAGGTCCACGACGCGGGCCGGCCCCCGGTTCGCCGTCGCCGCGTCAGCGGCGTGTTCCTCGGGGCGGCCGGCGCGACCGCGCTGCTGATCCTCGCTCTCGCCCGGCTCGTCGCGGTCGCCGTGCCCGGCTTCGGGCTCGTCACCACGACCGCCATGGTGCTGCTCACGTCGATCTTCGTCCGTACGCTGCCCGAGCCGTGGCGCCCGGGCCCCCGCGCGGGGGGACTGGTCGTGGGTGGAGCCGCGTTCGCCCTCGCGGCGGGCGTGGCCATCGGAGAGGCGGTCAGCGCCGTGACCGCGGCAGTGCCGTGGTGGTCGGGACCGTCTCCCGACTGGCCGCACGGCTACCCGGCCTGGTACGGCTGGCAGGTCCCGGCGACGCTTCTCCTCGCATCGGCGGCCGCGGCCGCACTGCTGCCCGCGCCCCGCAACGGCGACGCGGCGTTCGTGGCCTTATCCCTCGCCGGCCTGGCCGCCCCGCTCGCACTGGGCCTCGCCTGGTGGAGCCCGGCCGCCATCGCCGGCGCGCTCGCGGTCGTGGCGGGGCTCGGCGCGGGGATCACCACGTCGCCGGACGGGGACCGACAGGGCCGCGAGCGCCTGTCGCTGGCCGCGTTCCTGGGCCTCTACGCAACTACCACCGCGATGGCGACACCCATGTCGACCGCGGTCGTGCTGAGCGGGATCATCGCGGCGGGCGCCCTCGTGGCCGCGGTCGCCTACCTCCGGGGCACGGCGGCCGCCACGGTGCCGGGAGTCGCCTCGGCCGCAGCGGTGCTCGCGGCTCCCGGCGCGGCCGCCACGATCGCGGTCGCGGCCGGCGCCAGTGGGAGCGGCGTGCTCACCGCGGCAATGACCGTGTCGGCCGGCAGTCTCCTGGCCCTTCTGGCGCTGCGGGTGGCGGACGTGAGTTGGCGGGCCTACCCCGCGTTCGGCGTGGCCGCCGGCGCGCTGGGCACGGCCCTCGCCTCGGCGGGCGACCGGCGGGCCCTTCAGGTGTGGGCCGCGGTGGCGGCCGTCATCGGCGTGGCCGCGGCCGCGAGCGTGCGCCCCGACTCGCGTACGGCCCCGGTGCTGGGCGCGACGGGCGCGCCCGCCGCCCTCATCGCGGCCGCCGGGAGCGCTCCGGCGTGGGTGGCCGCGCTCTTCGGTCCCTACCGGACGCTGGACCGGATCTGGACCGGCCAGGCCGTCACGGCGACCCCGGCCGACGCCCGGCCGGCCATGGCGACGCTCGCGTTGCTCACCGTCTTCGCGGCGGGTGCCGCGCTCGCGCTGACCGATCCGCAGCGCCAGCCGTCGGGCGCCGCCGTCTTCGCGGCCGTGCTGGCGCCCCTCGCCGCGCTCGCCCTCATCGCGCCGACGGCCTTCGGCGCCCCACCCGAGGTCGTGCCATGGGTGGCGTTCGCGATCGCCATCGCGGCCGGGGTCGGTGCCGCCTTCGGCCGCCCCACCCAGCCGGCCGCGATCCGGCTGCTGCGGAGCATCGCCGGCGTGGTGTGCGCCCTGTGGGGAGCCGCTGGCATCGCGGGCAGCCTCGCCACCCGTACGTCCACATTGGTCGCACTGTCCATCACGGTCGTCGCGGCGGGCTTGGCCGCGCTGGTCGGTCGCGATCCGGCGGTTCGCATGGTCGCCTGGATCGTGGCGTCGGCGGCGAGCCTCGCCCTGCCGGTGACCGCCTTCGCGGCCGCGGGCCGGCCGCTGCGGCCCAGCGCCTTCGCCATCCTCGCAGTCTGCGGCGTGCTGGTCGGGGTCGCGTGGTTCCTCGCCCGCGGTGGCCGCCGCCCGCCCCGCAGCGCCGAGGCCGCCGTGGTCGAGCTGTGCGCGGTGGTGGGGGCGGCGTTCGCGCTCCTGTTGACGCTGGAGGACATCCGGTACGCCGCCGCGGTGCTCACGATCTGGGGAGTGCTGCTCGGCGTCGCGGCGCTGCGCCGGGACCGGCCGGCGAGCCGGCGGGCGTGGCTCGTACGGGCGGCGTGCGCGGCCGAACTCGGCGCCTGCTGGCTGCTGCTCTACGACGCCGCGGTCGGTCTGCCCGAGGCGTACACGTTGCCGTTCGCATTCGTGGCCCTGCTCGCGGGCGCGTACGAGCTGAAGCGCCGGCCCGACCTTTCGAGCTGGGTCGCCTACAGCCCGGCGCTGGTCGCCGGCTTCCTGCCGAGCCTCGCGCTGGTGCTCGTGGACGTGGACCCGAACCACCTGCTGCGGCGCGGCCTGCTCTTTGTCGGCGCCGTGGTCACCGTGATCGTCGGCTCGTGGCGGCGCCGGCAAGCGCCGGTTATCACCGGCAGTGCCGTCGCCGTGGTCGTCGCCCTCTACTTCCTCATGCTGCTGTGGATCAGCGGTACGGTCGCCGGCTACCTGCTCTTCGCCTTGGCTGGGCTCGTGCTGATCGTGCTCGGCGCGGTCTACGAGAAGCGCCTGCGGGGCGCGCTGCGCAAGATGTCCTGACCCCGGTGACTAAGCTGGCGGGCAATGGACTCCCGGACCGGTCTGCCCGTGGTCGGCATGGTGGGTGGCGGCCAGCTCGCCCGGATGACCCACCAGGCCGCGATCGCGCTCGGACAGTCGCTGCGCGTGCTCGCCGCGAGTCCCGACGACGGCGCGGCCCTCGTCGCGGCCGACACGGTCATCGGCTCCCACACCGATCTTGAGGCGCTGCGCGGCTTCGCCAAGGACTGCGATGTCGTCACCTTCGACCACGAACACGTGCCGGGCGAGCACATCCGGGCGCTCGCCTCGGACGGCGTGGTCGTGCGGCCGAGCGCCGACGCCCTGTGGTTCGCGCAGAACAAGCGCGCGATGCGGGAGCGGCTGACCAACCTGGGTATACCCGTGCCAACCTGGCGGGCGGTCACAAGCGTGGCCGAGATCGAGGAGTTTGTGGACGCGATCGAGGGCGGGGAGTTCGTGGTCAAGGCGGCCGTCGGCGGTTACGACGGTCGTGGAGTGTGGATGCTCGACGCGCCGGCCGATGCCGGCCGACTGTTGGCCGAGGGCCTCGACCTCATCGTGGAGCGCCGGATCCCTCTGCGGCGGGAGCTCGCGGCGATGGTGGCCCGCTCCCCGTGGGGCCAGATCGCGGCGTACCCCGCGGTAGAGACCGTGCAGCGCGACGGCATCTGCGTCGAGGTGCTCGCGCCCGCGCCCGGGCTCGAACCCGGACAGGCCGTCGACGCGCAGCACCTCGCGATGCGGATTGCCACGTCGCTGAACGTCGTGGGCGTGCTGGCGGTGGAGCTCTTCGAGACCGTTGACGGCGCCCTGGTGGTCAACGAGCTGGCGATGCGCCCGCACAACTCGGGGCACTGGACGATCGACGGCGCCCGGACCTCCCAGTTCGAGCAGCACCTGCGGGCCGTGCTCGACTATCCTCTCGGCGACACGAGCCTTACCGCACCTGCGGTCGCCATGGCGAATGTCCTCGGTGGAGCGTCGTCGATGAGCATCGACGAACGGCTGCACCACCTCTTCGCCTCGGACCCTGGCGCCAAGGTCCACCTCTACGGCAAGCAGGCGCGACTCGGCCGCAAGATTGGACATGTGACCGTCGCGGGCGACGACCTGGCCTCGGTGCGGGCCCGGGCCGTCCGGGCGGCCCGCTGGCTGCGTGAGGGTGTTGGCGATGGGTGACGTGGTCGTCGGTGTGATCATGGGTAGCGATTCGGACTGGTCCACGATGCAGGCCGCCGCGCGGGCGCTGTCGGAGTTCGAGGTGGGGCACGAGGTACGGGTCATCTCGGCGCACCGCACGCCGCAGGCGATGCTGGACTACGCCGTCGCGGCGGCCGGGCGTGGACTTCGGGTCATCATCGCCGGGGCAGGCGGGGCGGCCCACCTGCCGGGCATGGTCGCGAGCGCCACCCCGCTGCCGGTGATCGGCGTCCCGGTGCCGCTCGCCCACCTGGACGGCCTCGACTCGCTGCTGTCGATCGTCCAGATGCCGGCCGGCGTGCCGGTCGCGACCGTGTCAATCGGTGGAGCCCGCAACGCTGGGCTGCTCGCCGTCCGGATCCTGGCCGCGGCCGACCCGACCCTCCGCGAGCGCATGGAGTCCTTTCAGAACGGCCTGCGCGCCCTCGTCAGTGAGAAGGACTCTGCCCTGCGCGCGTCGGTGGACGCAGCACGGCCCGCTGCCCCTTAACGTCGCGCTCGGCCGCACTGCGCCGCGGGGCCCGTACGGCGACGATCACGGGTGTGTGCTCGTCGGCCTGTCCGGCCGGGTTGTCGGCGCACAGGGCCGCGACCACGTCGATCGGATCGGTGATGGCGTCGGCGAGCGGGCCGGGCGCGTACCCCAGCACGCGGGCGCCGGCGTCATCGGCGCTCACCACGGCGCAGCCGGCGAGGGTGAGGAAGGCCTCGGCCGGGATGGCGAGCCGCAGCGCGTCCACCAGCGCGGCGGCGAACTCGTCCGGCTTCCACGGCGCGCGGACGACCGCGCTGTCGCCCGGCGCGACGGCGTCGGGGCGTGGTGCGAAGACGTTCATCGCGGCCGGGGGCACCAGCCGCGCGTACCAGTGCCACAGCCCCAACCGCGCGGCCAGTGCTCCCGCCGCGACGCGGGCCAGCCCGCCCTCGGCGATCGCGACCTGCATGGTCCAGGGGTCACCCAGCCGGGGCAGCCGGCGGCGGGCGAACCTGGACAGCACGCGGGCGGCAGCTCCCGGGCTGACGTCCCACAGTGGACTGAACCGCCGCTGGCTCACCGAGACCGGCTTCCCTGACATCACCGCGAGCCACGGGCTGCGCAGGGCGGCCGAGTACGTCTTGTCGCTGGTCAGGTCGGCCAGAGCGGTCGAGACGTGCCAGGCGGCTTTGGCGGCGAGAGGATCGCCGGGCACAAACCGCTCGGTCTGCACGGGAACCCGTGACCAGTCGACCGCGGCCATCGAGACGTCCTGCGGTGCTGGCCGTTCATGGTCCTCAGTAGAGGGTTGTGCGAGCGTTGCCAGCCAGCGTTCGACCAGATAGCGTCGCATCAAGTCACCAGCGTCGCCCCGGCGACCGGTCGACAGTTCGCGAAGGTTGGCCATCACCGCCACCCGGTCGTTCCACGGACGGGCGGCGAACTCCTCCGACATGAATGTCGCCGCCAGGTCGGCGCGCAGGGGAAGGAGCAGGTCGGCCTCGGTCGGCCGGGCGGAAGATTCGGCGGACGCATACCGGACCGCGGCCGGCGGCAGGACCCGTGCGGCGACCGCCTGCAGCTCGTCGCGCAGGTCCTCGTCGTCGCCCGGCTCGACCCGCAACGGGCGCCTCACCGTCACTCCGTAGCGGGCGCGAAGGCGGTCGGAGAGGCGGGCGAACCACCCGCACCCGGTCGCGGATGCGGTGTCCAAACCGGAGTCCACCAGCGTGTCGATCTCGCCGGCGACGGATCGGGCGATGGCCCAGAGCAGGTAGGCGTCGGGGTCGGGAACGGGCTCACCGACGTCGCGCAGGAACCCGTCGAGATCCATGCTCTCCGGCGCGAACGAGTGGACCGTCGGCTGCACCGCTCCGTATGGCAGGGGAACCAGGACGGCCGGCGTATGCGCGAAGGCTCCACCGAGGCCGGGAAAGGTGGCGCTGTGCACGGGCAGGGGCCGCGACCGCGGTGCGGCCTCGAGTGCCGAGGCCAGCACCGCCGCACCGGCGGCGCCCGCGGTCAGGCGGATCCCGACCCGCTCGGTCGTCACCGCCTCCCGCATCGCGTGAAGGAGACCGTCGGCGGCCGGGCCGGCGCCCACCTGGTGCACCCGCACCGCGCCGCCGGTACCGAGCACGACCGCCTGCCACGGCTCGACCCGCCGGATGTCGGCGAAGAACGTCGCCGCCGTGTCGTCGCAGGCGCCCTCTCGTACGAACCGTTCCACGGTCACCGGGTCGGGGGCCGGACAGACGCCGGCGGCCAGCAGCGCGCCCGGCTCGGACGCGGCGACCCAACCCTCACCCAGCGGTGCGTAATACAGCCCCGGCCCCTCGCCGCCGCGGGCGAGCACGAGCTCGGCCCGTTCCGCGTCGGCAAGGATGACGGCGTACGGCTCGCCGTCAACGACCAGCCCGGTCGCTCCCTCCTCGGCGTAGCGGCCGTCGAGTTGACTCACCGAGGCGATGCCGTCGACGGCGAAGGCGGCGATCGTCTCGTCCTCGCCGCCCTCGCCGATCACCCGCGGGATGGCCGGGATCACCCCGCGGACCACCAGCTCGAGCGGGATCCCCCCGATCCCGTCGAGCCGGCATTGGGCGACCCCGGTGCCGCGCACGGTCAGCGCGGCCGAGATCTGTCCAATCGTCAAGCTGTTCAGCGTGGCGCCGAGGCCGGCCATGACAGACAGCGCCTCCCGGTCGAGGTGGCGAACATCGTGTCGCCTCCGCGGACGAGAGTGCGTCGGCGATCATTGTGTCGCCTCCGCGGAGGAGATTGCGTCGGCGATCACTCAGACCAACGATCGGGACCAACGATCGGGCCCGCCGACGGGTGCCCCCTCGACATCCGTCGGCGGGCGGCGCCCGGCACTACCCCCCGATCGGCTGATCGCAGTGCCGGAACGCCTCGCTTGCCGTACTAATCGGGCCAGGACCCGTGGTTTGCCTCGGTCGCGCGCTGCAATGCCCGGATGACCTGGTGGAAGTCCAGTTCGTTGCGGGTGCTGAAGAGGACGACCCGGCGTCCGTGGTAGATCGCCTGCAGTTCCAACAGCGGGGGCCACCGCCAGGCGCAGACCAGGCTGACGAGGCAGGGGATCAGCAGGACGATGACCACCACCGTCCAGGCGAGCGGTGAGCGGAACTGTCCCGCCAGCGGCGCCAGGAGCACTGCCTCGGCCGCGGCGATCACAAGCCCGATCGTGAGGCCAGGGTGCTGAGAACCCTTGGCCTGCGCCAGATCCGACAGCGCTGAGATGTCGTACCGGTAGCCGCGGGCGGCGAAGTGCTGGCTGGTGACGAGGATTCCGTGCTGGCGGTAGTAGATGGCCGGCCGCGGTGGCAGCTCGGCCGTCGGCGGTCGGGGCGGCGGGGTGCGGTGGGCACTCATGTGCGCTCCCTGCGGGAAATGATCCGGATGGGACCGTCGAGCGGTCTCCCGTGGGGGTCCGGGAGGCACCCGACCTGGTTTCTGCTGTGGTGCCCTGGGTGGCGGCCAGCAGATGCAGGGCCAAGGTTCTTGATGCACCGACTTCGTTGTCTCCTACGCCTCCATTAGGGGTCCTGCGCCCCGAGATTGCAAGTGCAATTCCGGATGGTGTTGTTGCGTTCAGTGGTCCCAATTTGCGGTATGGTGTGCCGCATGGTCACGCGGGCGAGCCCGACGATGCTGCGCCGCCAACTCGGCGCTGAGCTGCGTCGACTGCGTGATCAGGCCAAACGGACGGTCGCCGACATCGCTCGCGATCTCGGTTGGTCCGAGTCGAAGGTGAGCCGCATCGAGACGGCACATAGCGGGATCCGCGGACCGGACCTCGAACGTCTGCTCAAGCTCTACCGGACATCGGAGGCGGAGCGGAAGCGGCTCACGGCCCTGGCCGCCCAGGCGCGGCAGCGCGGGTGGTGGGAGGCCTACGGCGACGCGCTGCCGAACGCGTACGAGACTTACATCGGGTTTGAGGCGGAGGCCACCTCCATCTTCAACTACCAGGCCCAGCTCGTGCCGGGGCTCCTGCAGACGGCCGAGTACGCGAGCGCCGTGGTGCAGGCCGATGGGATCTCGGACAACCCGATCGTGCTCGAACAGCGGGTGGCCGTGCGCATGGCCCGACAGGCCGTGCTCACGCGCGAACCACCGCCCAACCTCTGGGTGGTCCTCGACGAGGCCGTGCTGCGCCGCCCGATCGGCGGAAAGGACGTCCTTCGCCGTCAACTCGGACGCTTGATAGAAGCGGCCGAACGGCCCATGATCACGATGCAGGTTCTGCCCTTTGCCGCCGGCGCGCATCGGGCCCTGGCAGGATCATTTGTCGTCTTGGAGTTTGCCGGCGGCGCCGATGACTCGCTCGTCTACAGCGAGGGTATGACGGGAGGAGTCTTCCGGAGCCGGCCGGATGAGCTTCGGAGCTACCTGATGAGCTTCGAGGCGCTGCGCACGGCGGCCCTGAGTCCACAGAGGTCCGTGGAGTTCATCGAGACCGTACGCGGCAAAAGATAGTTCCTTCACCCACGAGAGAGGAAGTGGCGCGGATGTTCCAAGCGCCCGAGGATGGCCCCGTGCTCTGGCGTAAGAGCACGCGCAGCGCCGGCAACGGCGAGTGCGTCGAGGTCGCCATCACCGCACTGCGGGTCGCCGTGCGCGACTCGAAAGACCCGGCCGGACCGGTCCTCCGGTTCGACCCGGATGCCTGGCATGAATTCACCGCTGCCCTGCGTGCGGAGGGCTTGTAGAGCCACTTGAGGAACGACGCCCGCCGCAGCCGAGACGGTTCCCCTCGGTCCGACCCTGCTGCGGCGGACGCCCAGCGACCAGCCCCGCTACCGAAGGTTGATCAGTGCAACGCCCAGCGCGACCGTGGCGGCGGCGGCGATGCGAGCTGGACCGAGCCGCTCCCGAAACACGACGACACCGATGATCGCGCCGGTCACGACACCCGTCTCCCGCAGTGCTGCCACAAGGGCCAGCGCACCCGCCGTCTGAGCCCACAGGACGATGGCGTAGCCGATGACGCCGATGACCCCGCCGATGAAGCCCGGCAACCAGTACGCGCGCACGGCCGGCAGCAGCTCCCGCCCCTGGGCCGCGAGGGTCCACGCCATGATGAGCGGGCCCATGCTGAGGAAGAGCCAGCCGCTGTAGCCGATCGGGCTGCCGGACAGCCGCACGCCGATCCCGTCGAGGATCGTGTACGCCGCGATCGAGAAGCCCGTAAGCAACGCGGCCCACACGGCGGGCCACGACGGGCCACGCTCGCCGGAGCCGCGGGTCAGCGCGAGCACCCCGAGCCCGCCGCAGACCGTGGCGACCCCTACCAGCTGCGGAAGCGTCAACCGGTCGCCCAAAACGGTCGCCGCGACGAGCGCCACGAGCAGCGGTGCCGTGCCCCGCGACAGCGGGTACACCTGGTTGAAGTCGCCGAGCCGGTAGCAGCGCGTGAGCAGCCACGAATAGATGGCGTGCAGCACGGCCGAGGTCGCGAGCCACGGCCAGGCCGCCGTGGCCGGCGCGGCCGCCCATGCGACCGTCACCGCGCCGCAGGCCGCGTACGCCGCCCCGAAGAGCGCAAACGCGGCGTAGCGGTTCGGGGTGGCCTTGGCCATCGCGTTCCATGAGGCGTGCAGGACGCCAGCGAAGATCACCGCGAGCGCCGCGGCGACGGGGAAGGCCCCGGACTGGGCTGCGGTATTCATGCCGCCTCCGCGGAGGGAAGTACGTCGGCGGTCGTCATGCGCGGGCGAGCTGGGCGGTGAGTGCCTCCACTGTGGTCACCGGGCGATCGCAGACGAAGCCGCGGCACACGTAGGCGGTCGATCGTCCATCGAGGACCGGACGGTCGGCCAGGAGCGGTACGCCGGGCCGGTCCGGCTCGCCGGCGACGATCACGGCACCTGGCGGCGCCAGGCGCCACGCCGCCCGGGTCAGCTCGTCGGCGGCCGGGTCGGTTGTCACCACCGCGATCTCGTGCGGGCCGGCGAGCATGGCCTCGGCGACCCCGGCCGCGTAGCCCGTGGCGCGGGCGTGCCGAGCAAGCAGCGGCGCGATCGTCTCCAGCGTTCGCACGGCCGCCTCGCGGTAACGGGGCTCACCGGTCAGCGCCGAGTGCGTCACGAGAGCCGCCACCGTGCTCGACATTCCCGACGGCGTCGCGTTGTCGGTCGGATCGGCCGGCCGGGTCACCAGAGCCTCGGCGTCGTCGGCCGTGTCGAAGAACCCGGCCTCACCGTCGGCGAAATGCGCGAGCGCGGCGTCGAGCAGCCCGCCCGCGAGCTCGAGCCACCGTCCCTCGCCGGTCAGCTGGTGCACCGCGTCGAACGCCTCGGCCACACAGCCGTAGTCCTCCAGCACGCCGGCCGGCTCGCCCACGACCCCGTCGCGGGAGACCCGGCGCAGCCGACCGTCGATCACATGCCGGGCGAGCAGCTCGGCCGCGGCGACGGCTGCGGCGGAGACAGTGGGGTCGGCGGAGAAGCCGGCGAACTCGGCGAGCGCCGTCACCGCGAGGCCGTTCCAGGCCGCGACCACCTTGTCGTCACGGCCGGGCTGGGGGCGGAGGTCGCGCGCCGTGCGGAGCCGGTCACGCACGTCCCGCCACCGCTGCACGAGCTGGGGCTCGGCGTCGTCGATGTCGCGCGCGAGGCGCAGCACGCTCGTGCCGTGCTCGAACGTGCCGGTCTCGGTGACGTCGAAGAGATCGGCCGCGAACGCGCCGTCGGACTCGCCGAGGACACCGCGCAACTGCACCGGCGTCCAGGCGTAGGTGGCTCCCTCGACGCCATCGGTGTCGGCGTCGAGCGCCGAGGCGAACCCGCCCTCATTCGTACGCAGGTCGCGCAGCAGGAAGGACACCGTCTCGTGGGCCACCCGCCGGGCCAGGGCGTCGCCGGTCAGCCGCCACAGCAGCGTGTAGAACCGCAGCAGCAGCGCGTTGTCGTAGAGCATCTTCTCGAAGTGCGGCACGAGCCAGCGGTCGTCGGTGGAGTACCGCGCGAACCCTCCGGCCAACTGGTCATAGAGGCCGCCCCGCGCCATCGCCTCGCCCGTGTGCCGCGCGATCTCCAGCGAACGCGGTTCGCCGGTGCGTTGATGGTGGCGCAAGAGAAACAGCAGCGACATGTGTGGCGGGAACTTCGGTGCGCCACCGAACCCGCCGTGCGTCGGGTCGTACTCACGGTGCAGCGACTCGGCCGCGGCGGCGAGCAGCTCGTCGGTGACGGACCCCGACGGCACGTCGGCCCGACCGAACCGCAGCATCGACGAGATGGCCTCGGTGAGCGCCGCGCTCTGGGTCAGCACGTCTTGGCGCTGGTCCCGCCACACCTGCGACACCCGCCGCACCAGATCGACGAAGATGTGGCGCGGATAGTAGGTGCCGCAGAAGAACGGCTGCCCGTCCGGCGTGGCGAACACGGTCATCGGCCAGCCGCCGTGCCCGTTCATGGCCTGCGTCGCGCTCATGTACACCGCGTCGACGTCGGGTCGCTCCTCGCGGTCCACCTTGATCGGGACGAACGACGCGTTGACCTCCTCCGCTACCCCACTGTCCTCAAAGGACTCGTGGGCCATGACGTGGCACCAGTGGCAGGACGCGTAGCCGACCGAGATCAGCACCGGGACGTCGCGCCGCTTCGCCTCGGCGAACGCCTCCGGAATCCACGGCCACCAGTCGACCGGGTTGTCGGCGTGCTGCAGCAGGTACGGCGAGGTCGCACTCCGCAGCCGGTTCATCCCCCTACCCTCTCACGCACGGGACGTCGACCAACAGCTACCACCGGACGGTGGTAGCATCCGGTGGTATGAGCGCACCGGTCAAGCGGACATTCTCGATGAGACCCGAGGTTGACCGGATGTTGTCGGCCCACGTCGCGCGCACTCCCGGGGCCAACCTCTCGTCGACCGTCAACGCCGCCCTTGTCGAGTACCTGGAGGCCGCCGCTCTCGCTGACTACCGACGGTGGGACGCGGAGGCCGGGCCCGACGAGCGGGCGGCGCTGGATGCCCTGGCGACCCACGATGACCAGTGGTGGGCGGCCGGGTGAGGCGCGGAAGCATCCTGCACTACCTGGTGGGCAGCCAACGCCTGCGGGTGGTGGTCCTGACCGCCGACCGGTACAAGCCGGACCACGGTCTGCTCGCGCCGCTGCGGGAACGGGCCGCTCCGGCGCTGGTGCCGGCGTTCATCGTGCCCCTGACCAAGCGGGACTGGCCGGCCGCCGCCGTTATCGACCTGTCTCGAGCCCGTTCGATCGATCCGGCCGCGATCACGGGCACGGCTGGGCAGCTCAGCCCGGGCACACTCAGCAATCTCAGCCTCGCCATCCGGACGTACCTGGGCGTAGCCGACTGAGGCGATCTCGCCTGGTAGATCTTGGATGATCTGAGGGGCTATAGCACCGCAGATCATCCAAGATCTACGAGAGATGGCGGTCCGGGGCGCGCACGATCGGGATCGCTCGTGCGTTCACGGTCTGCGTGAGCCCCTGCAGGACGGCGGTCGCCTCCTCCACGGCCATGGCGGGATAGAACAGGTGCCCCTGGGCCGCGGTGGCGCCCAGCGCCGCGAGGGCCGTGCGCTGGGCCACGGTCTCGACGCCCTCGGCGACGACCCGTAGGCCGAGCTGGTGCGCGAGGTCCACTGTGGTGCGTACGATCGCCGCGGCCTCGGGCGAGGCACCCAGCTGGGCGACGAACGTACGGTCGATCTTGACCTCGTCCACCGGAACTCGGCTGAGGAACTTCAGCGAGGAGAACCCGGTGCCGAAGTCGTCGACCGAGACCCGGACACCGGTAGCGCGCAGGCCGGCGACGACCTCGGCGATCACGGCGAGGTCGGAGACCTTCGCAGTCTCGGTGATCTCCAGGGTGAGCTGCCGGGGCGGCACGGCGTGGGCCATCAGCAGTTCGGAGACGGTCGAGGGCAGCTCACGGTCGAGCAGGCTGCGAGCGGAGAGGTTCACCGATATCGGCAGATGGACGCCCTGGGTGGCCCACCCGGCCGAGATGCGCAGTGCCTGGTCCATCACGTAGCGGGTGAAGCCGTCCACGAGATCGCTGTGCTCCATGACCGCGATGAACTCGCTCGGAGCCAGCAGGCCACGCCGGGGGTGGCGCCAGCGGACCAGCGCCTCGACGCCCGTCGGCGCGCCGGTGGCCAGATCGATCGCGGGCTGCAGCGCGAGCACGATCTGTCCCTTGGTGGTGAGCGCATCGCGCAATTCGGCGAGCAGCGCCAACCGGTCGAGGCTCGTCACCTCCGCCGACGGTGTGTAGCGCGCGATCCGCGGGCCCGACAGCTTCGCCTGGTAGAGGGCGACGGTCGCCCGGCGTACCAGTTCGGTCATCGTGCACTCACCGGCCCGTGCCACCGCGACACCGGCCGAGGCCTCGACCGCGATCCGCCCGCCCGAGATCTCCGCCGGCCGGGCCAGCACCGCGGCGAGCGCCTGCGCCCGCTCCATGGCGTGCTGCGCGGCGGCATCTCGCCGCTGGTACACGGACTCGCGCGAGCGGAGCCCGGTGAGCAGGAGCGCGAACTCGTCGCCGCCCAGCCGGCCGAGCAGCTCATCGCCCGCCTGCGCATCTCGCAGGCGACGCGCCAGCACCCTCAGTAGCTCATCCCCGCCGGCCTGGCTCAGGGTCTCGTTGACATCGCGGAAACGGTCCACATCGAACAGAACCAACGCGATCGGGGCCCCGGCCGGCAGGCGCTGCAGGTACGCGTTACCGCGGGCCAGCAGCGACGAGCGGTTGTTGAGGCCGGTCAGCGTGTCGTGCACGGCCGCGTACGCGCTCCGCGCCGTCATCGCTCGCAGCTGCCGGTTGGTCGCCACGTCGTGCAGGGCGGCCGAGACGGCCTCGGCGAAGGCCGAGAACGCGTGCTCGTCGCGGGCGTTGAGCGAGGTCGCGCGACGGAACCGAAGCCCGACCTCGCCCACGTGGGCCCCACCGACGAACAGCCGGCGGACCGCGTGATGACCGCCTGCCATGTCCTCGTTCGGATCGGGGTTCGGTTCGTCGGACGGGTACGGCTCGTCGATCTCGCTGATCGGGCGCGGGTCGGGCCCGGACGCGGAGATCTCGGCGGTCCGGGCGACGTGTCGGCGGCGCCGGCCGGACGGGCGGAAGAGGACGAGTTCCACCTCGTCCGGGCCGAAGAGTCGGGCCGCGCCGCGGAGGGCGGAGACCACCACGCCCCGCTCGTCGGTCTGGTTGAGATCCCGGGTGGCGTCGGCGAAGAGCAACCAGGTCCGGCGGTCCTCCGCGGCCCGCAGCTGGTACCCGAACACCTGCCGCAAAACCCAGGCCAGCGGCGGCAGCAGCACGATCAGACCGAGATCGAGCTCGATCAAGCCTCCAATCAGCAGCCCGGCGGCGAGGCTGCCGATCAGCATGAGCCGCTTGCCGCGCGCCGCGCGCAGCCAGACCCGCAGCAGGTCGGTGCGGGTCGTGCGGGCGACCCAGGCCGAGGTCAGCACGCTCGTCGCGGCGAAGTAGGCCAGACCCGCGGCGCAGAGCCACGCCAAGGTCCCGACCGATCCGAGGTGGATTGTGGCCGGCGTGTCGGCCTCGCGGGCGAGAGCCATCACGCCCGCCGCCGCGCTGGTTCCCAGCGTGAGCACGCCGATCGTGTAGCTCACCCGCACCCGCTGCGCGTGGTCGGCGCCGATCATGCGGTGCGCGTGTGCGATGACCGACCCGACGAGACCGGCGAGCGGTACCCACCCGGGCGGGACGAGCGACAGGGCGATGATGGCTCCGGCCTCACCCCACGCGAGCAGCATGGTGTCGCTGCCGACCCGCAACGGCAGCCGGGCCAGGTGCACCGTCGCCACGGCGGCGGCCGCCGCGAGCAGCCCGCTGAGCGTCGGCCAGATCTCGGCCGATCCCGACGCGGCAGCCGCCAGCGCGACGCCGCCCACCGCTGCGACGCCGATGGCGTAGTACAGCACGCATCGCCACGAAACGCCGGCCATGGTGCGAGCCCCGTTGACGGAGCTCGTCATGTGCGGACCCCCTCCAATGAGCCAGCCCCGTGGGGAGGTTAGTCCGTTCGGGCGGGCTTAGCTATCGATCGAGTGGAGGGCCTGAATCTCGCTCCGTGCGAAGTGCTGGTTGTTCGCTCGCGAACGTGCCTCACACCTGCGGTGAGCGCGGCACCGCCTCGTCGTCGTCGGGAGCCGTGGGCGGCTGGTCATCGGTCGGTCGGGGAGCGTCGAAGCTACGGGGCAGGCGCCGCAGGCGCGCGTTCATGTTGCGGATCAGCAGCACCGTCGCGACGACGAGCAACAGGATGATCACGAACGCGGTCGGCCCGGCCAGCCCACCCGAGCGGGTGTCACCGAAATTGTTGGCTGCTTCGCTCGCAAGCTTCGCGAAGGTGTTCTGCGCGAGCAGGTCGATCATCGCGAGGGCTCCCTGGCCGGTTCGATCATCTCAACGGTACGCCGCAGGCCAGGGTCTCCCGCACGCCGGCGAAGAGATCGTCCTCCGGACCGACCGGGCCCACGAGCGAGCGGGCCAGCTCGTAATCCTCCGTCGGCCAGGCGGCCTTCTGGATCTCCATCGGAACCCTGAACCAGAAGCCGTCCGGGTCGACCTGGGTCGCGTGTGCCCGCAGGGCGTCGTCGCGGACGTGGAAGTAGTCGCCGCACGGCACGCGGGTGGTGATCCGGTCACCCTTGTCGCGCTGGTCGTCCCAGCTCTCGAGCCACTCCCCGTACGGCGAGTCGAGCCCGGCCGCCAGCATGGCCTCGTGCAGGGCGGTGACCCTCGCCCGGTTGAAGCTCATGTGGTAGTAGAGCTTCAGCGGCTGCCACGGCTCACCCGCAGCGGGGAACTGGTCGGGGTCGCCGGCTGCCTCGAACGCGGCGACGCTGACCTCATGGCACCGGACGTGGTCCGGATGCGGGTAGCCCCCCTGCTCGTCGTACGTCGTCATGACATGCGGCCGGAACTCACGCACCTGCCGCACCAGGGCCTCGACCGCGTCCTCCAGGTCGATCTGCGCGAAGCAGCCCTCCGGCAAGGGCGGTAGTGGGTCACCCTCGGGCAGGCCGGAGTCGACGAAACCCAGCCAGGACTGCCGGACGCCGAGGATCTCGCGGGCGCGCTCCATCTCAGCCTTACGGATCTCGGTGATGTTCTCGACGATCTCGGGATGGTCGAGCTTCGGGTTGAGCACGCTGCCGCGCTCTCCGCCGGTGCACGTGACGACGAGCACGTCGACCCCCTCAGCGACGTAGCGCGCCGAACTCGCGGCGCCCTTGCTGGACTCGTCGTCGGGGTGAGCGTGCACCGCCATCAGGCGCAGCGTCTCGGACACGGGAACTCCTCGTCACGATAGGGTGACCAACGCCC
>Ga0075421_100002934_pt1 | contig 20402 bp, 22 predicted proteins | sample SoiMetdeltSBSDD5_FD_75292 | JGI IMG/M metagenome (GOLD analysis project Ga0075421, IMG submission 75292) | Bulk soil microbial communities from a Populus tree surrounding site in Tennessee, USA - Soil MetaG P. deltoides SBSDD5 | ecosystem: Environmental > Terrestrial > Soil > Tree plantation... | reverse complement strand
GACGAACTCAACCGGGCCGTCGCATTCCCTGCAGTGTTCTTCAAATGAGATTCGAGCATCGCCGTCGGAGCCTGGCAGGCCGGCATCCGGAAGGAGCCAGAGCAGGCGAATCCGGTGCGTCGCTGGAATCGGATGTGCGGCCATGCTGGGCGTCACCTTCCTCAATCCAAACCTGCCCATCCATCGGACAGCCGCGACGAAATATTAGCTCTTCCCTTCGATATTTGTTCACCTACCCCGCCTTATCCTCCGGCGGGGGACTGCGGTCGACCCTGCACGACCGGTGCCGGGCAACACCCCACGGCACATTCCTCGCGCTCATCCCCTTCCATGCGCTCCACAATCAGCTCCTGAATCATCTCCACGAATCGCGGGTGCGTCCCCACGGTTCCCGCCCGCGCCATCGTCATTCCCAATTCATCGCACAGTTGCTTCGCTTCATGGTCGAGGTCATACATCACCTCCATGTGGTCGCTCAGAAATCCGATCGGTGCAACGACGACGCTCTTCCCGCCCGCCGCCGCAAGCTCTTTGAGTGCGTCGCCGATGTCGGGCTCGAGCCACGGCTGAGTGGGCGGCCCACTGCGGCTCTGATAGACCAACCGCCACTCATCGCGTGCGGCCAACCGCGCCACCAGTCCTGACGCCTCCGTCAACTGCTCGACGTAGCGGCAGCCTTGCGCCATGCTCATGGGAATGCTGTGTGCGGTGAACAGCAGCGTTGCTTGATCTCGCGTCGCTTCCGGCAAACTCGCGTACGCTTCCCGTACGCGCTCGGCCATAGGCTCGATGAAGCCGGGGTTGTTGTAGAAGTGACGCAGCCGCACAATCTCCGGCGCGCCTTCGCCCGCCGCCGCCTGCGCCTCAGCGATGTTGTCGAGATATTGCCGGCAACTGGAATAGCTCGCCCAGGCCGATGTCACAAACGCCAGCGCCCGGCGAACGCCATTCGCTTTCATCTGCTTCATCGTGTCGGCCAGGTATGGATCCCAGTTCCGATTGCCCAGATACACCGGAAGATTCGGCCCGCGCGCCGCCAGCACTACCCGCAGCGACTCGATGAGCTCCGCTACCTGCTTATTGATCGGGCTTTTGCCGCCGAAATGATAGTAGTGCTTGGCTACTTCCTCCAACCGCTCGCGCGGTATGCGGCGCCCGTGCGTCACGTTCTCGAGAAACGGCATTACATCTTCGGGCTTCTCCGGCCCGCCGAAGCCCACGATTAGTAAAGCGTCGAAAGACATCACTTTCCTACAAAGTTACACTGGAATCTCATGGTTCCCTACACTCTCGAAGGCGCCTATCTTCTCCACCAGATGTTCCACATACGGTGGAGCGCCTGGAAGTCGGTCGATCAACGGCGTCAACACGCCCTGGTCGCCGAGATGCAGGCCGTACTCATAGGGATGCAGCAGGAGGGCACTTCGTTCTACTCCATGCTCGGCCATAAAGGCGACCTCATGTTCGTCCACTTCCGCCCGGCCATGGATGCGCTAAATGGCGCCGAGCTGAGACTCGCGCAAACCGGTCTCGCGGATTACTTCGAACCCACCACCTCATACCTCAGCATCGTCGAACTGGGCCTGTACGAGTCCACGCAGCGTATCCAACGCACGCTTGCCGAGAAGAACTTGCAGCCAGGTTCGGAGGAGTGGGATAAGGCCGTCGCCGAAGAGCTCGACCGCAGCCGCACCGCCATGGCTCCCCGACTGTTCCCGGAGACGCCGCCTGCCCGCTATCTTTGCTTCTATCCGATGGACCGCCGCCGCGGCGAGTCGAAAAACTGGTATCAGATTCCCATCGAAGACCGCGCCCGCATGATGCACGATCATGGCATGATCGGCCGCAAATACGCAGGCATCGTCAAACAGATTATCAGCGGCTCCATCGGACTCGACGATTGGGAATGGGGCGTCGATCTTTGGGCTGACGACCCCGTCCAGTTCAAGAAGCTCATCTACGAAATGCGCTTCGACGAAGTCAGCGCCGTGTATGCTCTCTTCGGGAAGTTTTATCTGGGTATCCGCACGCAACCGGAGGAACTCGGAGAACTGATGTTGGGCCGGCTTTCGTAGTACCTCTCTGATGTCCCTCACCCGCAGAACCTGGCTTACCTTCAGCATCGCCTCCGCCGCACACTCTCAAGGCGGTCCTATTCGCGAAGCTTCAGGCGTCGCCCGCATGGGGCGGCATCTGCTGATTGCCGACGACTCTACAGTCGGCCAATACTTTCGGGTCACACTTCCACGCGTGCCGAAGCCGCTGATGATCCTGAACGAACTCGATCCACAGCCCGTACGCCTGAAACAAGCTTCGCTCGCTATCGACCTCGAAGGAATCGAGGTGTTGGCCGACGGTCGCGTCGCCGTACTTTCCGAGCGCCTTCGCTCACTGGTTGATCATGACGGAATCATCGCCGAATACGATTCCCTATTCAGCGAGGTTGGCAAGCGTGGTCTCGAAGGAGTCGCGGTTCGCCCGATTGCCAAGCAGGCCTCCCGCATCGCCGTGCTGTGGGAGGGCGGATTTCCCGACCAGCGGTCACTCCCGGGCCGTCTACGGCCAACCCAAACCCCACAATCCCTCCTTCCGCTTGTGCTGGTTCATGACCTTCCCGCGCGGAGCCGCGTCGGACGCCTTCGTATGGCCGATACCGTTTCCACCGTTGAACTCGATGTTCCGCATCTTTCCGGCGAGGGGCCATCCGTGCAGCGGTTCCGTGCGCCTGACCTCGTGTGGACGCACATCGGCGCCGGATGGGGGTTCATTGTTCTCATCTCGTCGCAGAACGCCGCCGACCCGCCCACCTACGCCTATCACTGGCTGCAGCGCTTCGGCCTTGATGGCAAACGCGTGGGCGATCCGCTTGACCTGACTCTTCACATCTCCGGCGCGCACAAAGGCGCCAACTGGGAAGGCGTCTGCTGGTTTGAGCCGGGAAAGAGCCTCGTCCTGGTCCACGAGTCCGATGCCAAGCTTCCCGCCGCCGCGTTCGTCATTGAACTGCCGCGCGAATGGCAGTGTCCCGCCGAAGGACTGTGATGTGAGCCAGACGTCCCGGTCTGTCGCGCTTATCGCCCCAGCGTGTCGGCCAGCGAGAAAATAGGCAGATACAGCGACACCAGCACGAACGCCACGAAGATGCCCATGAAGAGCATAATTGCCGGCTCGATCAGCGCGAGCGACGCCGTCATGCGCGTATTCACGTCTTCCTCATAAAACTCGGCCACACTGTTGAGCATCGCGGGCAGCGCGCCGGTCGATTCGCCCACCTCGATCATGTCGATCGCCAGCGGAGGAAACACTCCGGTCTTCTGCAACGAATGCGACAGCGGCTGTCCCTCTTTCACCGATTGCCTCGCCTGGCTGAGCGCCTTGCGCAGCGTTCTCGCGCCCAACGACTCCGACGCCGTCTCCAGCGCCTGCACCAACGGGATGCCGCCAACCAACAGCGTCGACAGCACGCGGCCAAGTTGCGCCACCTGATACTTGGTCCAGATGTCGCCCAGGATGGGCGTGCGGCGTTGGATGGTCTCAACCTGATGTTTGCCCCGCTCGGTGCGGATCCAAAACCGCGCGGCCACCGCGGCGCCCACCGCTACGGCTGCGATCACAAGGATGTACTCCCTCGCCGCCGTACCCACGGCGATTAGCACCTGCGTCATGTAGGGCAGTTCGCTGTCGAGCGATTTGTAGAGTGCGGCGAAGTTTGGGACGACGTAGGTGATCATGAAGACCACCAGCATCGACACGAGCACGATCAGAATCGCCGGATACAGAAGAGACACCACGATCTTCTTGCGAACGGTCAGGTTCAGCCGCTGATAGCTGACGTAACGCTCGATCACCTCGGCCAGGGAGCCCGACTTCTCGCCAGCCAAAATCGAGGTCACGTATATGGGTGGAAACACCCTTTGTCGGGAAAATGCCTCACTCAGCATCGTGCCATTGCGCACCTCGTCGCGCACGGCCTTCACATATTTGCCCATCTTCGGGTCAGTCAACCGGTCGGCCAAAAGATCGAGCGATTTCAGGATCGGCAGACCCGCCCGCACCAGGGTTAGAAACTGCTGGTTGAAAATAAGGAACTTTTCGAGATTGATCTTCTTGGTTCCACCGCCCAACCGCGACGTCAACCCGCCCCGGAGCTTAACGGAATAGACCAGGAACCCTTGCTGCGTCATTCGTTCACGGAGTTCCTTCTCTGAGCCAGCCTCGGCCACCTGCTGGCGGATCTCTCCCTTACTGTCGGCGTATTTCAATATGAATTCCGACATAATTCAGCGCGCCTCTTCCTGGCCATCTTTGACATCCACGATCGGCACGCCCGAGGGGGCGCGAAACTCAAATTTCCCGGCAGGAAACTTCTGGTTCTGCTTCTCAGCCGTGAACCGGAAACGCATCAGCGACTTGTCCTGCCCGGTTACTGCCAGCTCCCGGATCGCATAATCCGTCCCCACGATGAACTCGACCTCGTTATACGGCGCCTTCTCGGACTTTGGCATCGCCACAATGTGGTATTCGCCGTTCTCCACCCGGTAGCGGAACTCGCGGAAGTCGCGCTGGAACTCCAGCCGGCCCATCAGGAAGGCAAGCGGTGCCCGCAGATCGGCGCTCTCTTTGGTCTTTGTTCGCTCCACCCTGCCCGCACTAGGTGAATAAAACCAAGCATATGTACCGTCCGTCAGAAAAATTTTGCCTGCCGGGATTGTATAGTCCCAGCGCATCTTTCCAGGCTTGGAAAGTGTCAGCTCACCTGATTCCACACGCGTCATCCGGCCAGGACCGCCATAGGTCTGTTGGAACAAGAATTGCATTGTCTTTGGGCGATTGTAGCGCTGTTCGACTGCTTTTAAGACGCCCTGGAGGTCTGTCTGCGCGTAGACAAATGAAGACCAAACGATCGTGAGAATAGAAACGAACTGTGCGCACTTCACATCTGCATTGACGCGCCAGATGGAGTAAGTGTGGAGCTACATTTCCATTGCATTTGAGTGCACTTTTTACACGTAGCGAAGAAGGTAAGCGATTGCTTAGAGGGATTTGAATTTGACCTTAATTATTGGGCCCTATTTGGCCAAAAGTCTCTTGACTCTCCCAAATCACAAGTTCATGATGCTGGTATGCAACAGGCTGGCGTGCGGGAGGTTCATCCTATGACTCACTTAACTGCAACGTCCAATCGTCAATCGGAGAACACGGTCACCGTGCTTTCCGTGAGCCCTTCGGCCATAGCCCAAAACCGCTTGAACCAGATCTTCGGTCACACGAATTGGAAATTGGAAACGGCGGACTCCTGTTACGAAGCTCTCCGGCGCCTTCGTGAACTTCACACTGCAGTCGTGGTCTGTGAGCATAAGCTACCTGACGGCGGATGGCAGGATCTTCTCAGTGGTGTCAGCGAGCTTCCGAGCCCTCCAAACGTGATTGTGACGGCTCCCGATGCGGATGACGTCCTCTGGTCGGACGTCCTCAATCGTGGTGGCTACGATGTTCTGGCCCGTCCATTCGATAGCTCAGAGGTCATGCGCATCATTAGCCTCGCATGGATGAACTGGAAGCAGACTTATAGACGCTCGGTTGGCCGTGAGGTCGCGTCCATGGCCATGTCTGGCGCTGAGGCAATGCCCACGTCAGCCTGACGCGATCGCTTCCAGGCAAACCATAAGATGCCGCAGAACACGGCCAGTGGCGGCATCAAGAGCACCCACATCCCCTGCCACAAGACCAGCATGCGCGTCGTGCCCAGCGCTTCGGCTGTCCGCGCGCATTGCACGCATTGCAATAAAGCAACGTAATACATCATCGTTCCACCATTTGCAACGCTCGACTCGCGTCCGGCAAAATGCTGAGGAGGGCCAATGCGATAAAGATAAAGGCGGGAAACAGCGTCCACATCAGGGCTCGCCGTTCGGTAGCCATGTGCATGAACCACGCCACGATCGAACCCGCCTTCACCAGGGACAGCCCAATCAGCAACCCCAGCATCACGGCCAAGGGCGTGTTCATGTATGCCAGCAGCACCTCGACAGCCGTCAGTGCCAATAATACGCCCCACACGGCCAAGTACTTCTTCATGGCTTCACCGCTGTCAGGTACACGAGCGGGAAGAGGAACATCCACACCAGGTCGACGAAGTGCCAATACAGGCCGCCTACCTCAACATCCTCTTCGGTGAACCGCCCCATGCGCACGCCCGCGCCCAGGATACCGAGATACACAATGCCGCTCGCCACATGCGCCATATGAAGACCAGTAAGTCCGAAAAAGGTTGCCCCGAACAGTGGATCGCCCCAGGGATTGGTTCGCAGCGTCACGCCTTCGGCCATCATATGCCGCCATTCGGTCATATGCAGCGCAATGAACCCGGCGCCGCACAGGATGGTTGCCACGATCCACTTTGCCGTCCGCCCGCGCTGGTCCTTGCGCATTGAGTCCACGGCCATCACCATAGTTAAGCTAGACGTCAGCAATACAAACGTCATCAGCGTAGAGAAGAGAATGCCCGGCGAGAAATCGAACGGCTTGGGCCAGGCGGGCGAGGCCATCCTCACGTAGCCGTAGCAGAGGATCAGCGCGGTGAACGTCAGCGCGTCGCTCACCAGAAACAGCCACATGCCCAGCTTTTTCGGGCTGGTTAAGACTTGGCCCACAGCAACAGACATAGCACCACCATCCATATTGCCCCGAGCGTGTGCCAGTAGATGCGCACCGCCGCGGCCGACCCCGGCGTCGCCCTCCAGTGATTCCAGATCAGGCCCGCCACACCGCCGGCCACGTGCGCGCCGTGCACACCCGTCAGCAGGAAAAAGAAGGCTGCGGCCGGACCGCCGGCGAGTCCGAGCCCCAGCGTCTGCCACGCCCATGCTTGCCCCGCCAGGAACGCCGCACCCAACGCTGCCGCCCAACCCCAGTGCCGCAACTCCACCACAACACCAGATGCCGCCAACAGCGCCGTGTTCAACCACAGCACGCCCGGTAGTGCGAGCGCCGTCCAGTCGCCACCGATGCCGCGGCGGATGACCAGCGCGCTTGCCAGCGCCGAGAACAGCGTCAGTATGGAACCTGAGGCGAGCCAGGCTCCTGTTGTCGCCAAACGTGCGGACGCCCTCATGATCGCTTCTCCTCGGTTTGCATCACGCGATCGCTTGCCGCCCCCGGGACGCTGTACTCATACGGGCCGTGATGCACCATCACCTCGGCCCCGCCGAAGTTATCGTGTGGCGGAGGCGAGGGCACGGTCCATTCGAGCGTCGTCGCTTCCCACGGGTTTACGGCTGCCCTGGCCCCGCGCCACATGCTCCAGAACAGATTGAACACGAAGAGCAGTTGCACCGCCGCGACAGTAAACGAGGTATGCGAGATGAAGGTGTGTACCCGCGTCAGGTCGGCAAGAAACTCGAACTCTTTGAAGTCCGAATAGCGGCGAGGGTTACCCGCAAAACCAGCCACGTGCATCGGCACGAAGATCCCGTAGACGCCGAGAAACGTGATGTAGAAGTGAATCTTCCCAATCGTCTCATTCATCATGCGGCCGTACATTTTGGGGAACCAGTAATACGTTCCGGCAAACATCGCAAACACTGCGGCTACGCCCATGATGAGATGGAAGTGGCCCACCACGAAATAGGTGTCGTGCAGGTACAAATCCATCGCCGGCTGGCCAAGGAAAATGCCCGTGATGCCGCCCGCGACAAATAACGAAACGAACCCAAGCGCGAACAGCATCGCCACATTCAGGCGCAGCTTGCCGCCCCATAGCGTTCCTAGCCAATTGAATGTCTTGATTGCACTGGGCACGCCAACAGTCATCGTCAGAACCGAAAAGGCGATTGACGAATACGGGCTCATACCGCTGATGAACATGTGATGTCCCCAGACGGCAAAGCCGAGAAAGGCAATCACCAGCATGGCTCCAACCATCGCCTTATAACCGAACACAGGGCGGCGCGAGTTCACGCTCAGGATGGTCGAAATCAGCCCCATGCCGGGAAGGATTGCAATGTACACCTCGGGATGACCGAAGAACCAGAACAGGTGTTGCCATAGGATCGGCGAGCCGCCGCTATGGTTCAAAACGCGGTCGCTGAGGACGAGCCCCGACGGCAGAAAGAAACTTGTGCCACCCCACCGGTCCAGCAGCAGCAGCAGTCCCGCAGCGAGCAGTACGGCGAACGCGAGCAGACTGATGATCGCCGTTGTAAACCAGCCCCACACCGTCAGCGGCATCCGCATGAGGGTCATCCCCGGCGCGCGCAACTCGAGAACCGTCGTGATGAAGTTGATCGAGTTCAGTAGAGAGGCGATCGAGAACAAAGCGATCGACAAAATCCACATATCCATGCCGTCGCCTTGCCCCGGCCCGGCTACTTCGCCCACCGCCGACAGCGGCGGATAGGCCGTCCAACCGCCCAAGGGTGCGCCACCCGGCACGAAGAAGGCGCCTAGCAATACGAGTAGCGCCGCGAACGTGGTCCAGAAACTCAGTGCATTGAGCCGGGGAAACGCCATGTCCGCCGCGCCAATCTGCAAAGGCAGGAAGTAGTTGCCAAAGCCGCCTTGCGGCGCCGTCGTCAGCACGAAAAACACCATCAGCGTTCCGTGCATCGTCATGATCGACAGGTATAGCTCCGGCGTCATAATGCCGCCCGCTGCCCCCGTAGGCCAAAGCAACTCAAACAGCCGCACTTTCATGTCCGGGTAGATCAGGTGCAGCCGCATGAATACGCTCAGCACCACGCCCACCAGTACGCTGAACAGAGCCAGGAAGAAATACTGCTTACCGATGACCTTGTGGTCCGTTGAAAAAATTCGTCCGAGCATTAGGGTGCCTGCGCCTGCTTCAACTGATCGAGCGCGTCTCTCTCCCAAGCCGCGAACTCCTCGGGCGGCATCACGATCAGCACCGTCCGCATCAGGTGATGGCCCAGTCCGCACAGCTCCGAACAAGCTACTTCATAAGTCCCCGGTACGTCGGCGCGGAATCGAAGAGGAATCAGCATGCCCGGCACGACGTCCTGTTTCAGCCTCAGTTCGCGCACGAAGAAGTTGTGGATCACGTCGCGGCCGCGCAGCATCAACTCCACGTCCTTGCCCGCGGGCACACGCAACGCCGCTGTCACAATGTCGTCGTTACCCACCGGGTCGTCCGCATCCTTGCCAAACGGATTGCCCGAGGCATCATTGACCTGCTTCACATCAAGCCGCCCATATTTGCCATCCGGCCCGGGGTAGCGAAAGCTCCAGGAGAACTGCTTCGCCAGCGCCTCCACGCGCAGCGCATCCTTGGGCACGGGCGCCAGATGTACGCCGGCAAAAATGCGCGTCGACATTGCCGCAGCGGCCACGAATAGCACCGCCGTCGCCACCGTCCAGACAACCTCCATCCGATTGTTGCCTTCTGAATGGGTGGCCTTCTCCCGTTTCCTGGCGCGCAGAATCACGAAGCCCAGCGCGGCCTGCGCGAGCAGGAAAATGCCGCCCGTCAACAATAGCGTCACCTGAAATTGGGAATCGAACATGCGAGCATGCTCATTGATCGCCGGCGGAAACCAATTCCGCGCGAGGAACAAGCCTGCTGTTACCAGGGCGAGCGCCCAAATGAGAATGCCGAGAAGCATTACAGAACCGACTATCGTAGCGAAGTTACGACCGCGGCAATGCAATGCGGAACATCGCGCCTTGGCCGCTTGGGCGGTTGGATGCGGCGATCTCGCCGCCATTCTCCACCACGATTGTCTGCACGATATGCAGTCCCAACCCGCTTCGCTTGGCGCGTGTGGAGAAATGCGGCTCAAAAATGCGTGGGAGAATTTTCGGTGAGATTCCGGGACCGGAGTCCTCCACCACAATTTCGATTCCTTGCTCGTGCTGCCGCGCCGTGATCGATACTGTTCCCTCCCCTTCCATCGCCTGAGCGGCGTTCAGGAACAGGTTCATGAACACTCGCTCCCACGCCGCCGGATTCCCGCTCAAGCGCAATCCACCTTCGATTTGCCGCGTGAATTCGATCGCCGGCCCTTTCACTGCCTGTATAAAATCGCGCGAACACTCGATGGCCATATCGAGAATGATGTCCAGTTCGAGCAGCGCAAGCGAACTCTCATGGAAGCTGGTAAGCATGCGCGCGCCGCGCTGCACGCTGCGGCGGATCGTGCCCGCCAGTCTCGTGTGTTTCGGATCCGTCGAGATTACTTCCGCCGCGTCCGAGATCGTTTCCAACACGTTGCGCAAGTCATGTACAAGCCCTTCCAACGTCAGATCGGGCGCCGGTTGCATCGCCATGGCTATCCATCCCGTCAGTCCGCCATTACGCGGTGATCTGCCGAAGTGTAGCGTAAAACTCGGGGAACGACACGCTCGCCGCTTCGGCGTTGTCCACGCGCGTCTCCCCATCAGCGGCGAGACCGGCCACGGCGAACGCCATCGCGATGCGGTGGTCGCCCAGGCTATCCACCGTGGCTGCTTTGAACCTCTGCTTTCCTGGTATGCGAAAGCCGTCCTCGAACACTTCCACAGCCACGCCCATGCGCTGCATATTTTCGGCCACTGTGGCGATGCGGTCAGTCTCTTTTACGCGCAGCTCGCGTGCGTCTTTTACCACAAGCCCGTCGCGGCTCACCGCACCAAGAATGCTCAACACGGGAATCTCGTCGATCAACGCCGCCGTCGTCGCGCCGCTGATGATGCCGCCCTTCACCTCGCGGCCGGTCACCAACAAATCCCCAACCAACTCGCCCGATACCTCTACCAGGTTCATCACCTGCAGCTTCGCGCCCGCCGCCATCAGCCAATCAAGCAGCGCCGACCGCGATGGGTTCAAGCCCACTCCTTGAATCATGAGCTTCGAATCGGGAACGATCATCGCCGCCACGAGGAAGAACGCCGCCGAACTCAAATCGCCGGGCACGGCTACTTCGCGGCCCTTCAAGCGCGCGGGACCCTTTACCGTGATCACACCGCCGTTGAATTCGATCTCGGCGCCAAATTCGCGCAGCGCCAGTTCCGTGTGGTCGCGCGTGCCGATCTTTTCCACCACCGTTGTTTCGCCATCGGCATGAAGCCCGGCCAATAGCACGCAAGTCTTCACCTGTGCCGACGCCATCGGAGGCTCATATCGCATCGCCTTCAATTTGCGTCCGTGAATGGTGAGTGGGGGGAAACGTCCGTCAACTGCATCGATCTCGGCGCCCATCAACGCCAGCGGCTTCATGATGCGGTCCATTGGACGCCGCGCCAGCGATTCGTCGCCCGCGATCGACGATGTGAACTTCTGTGCCGCCAGCACGCCGCTCAACATCCGGATTGTCGACCCTGAATTACCCGCGTCGAGTTCCGCTGCCGGGGCCTGCAATCCTTCTAATCCCCGCCCTTCGACCACGATTGTGCCATCGTCCTGTCGGGTCGAATTGACGCCCAGCGCCCGCATGCAGTTCAGCGTCGACTGGCAGTCGGCGCCCGTGGAGTAATGATGAATTGTGCTGGTTCCCTCGGCGATCGAGGCGAGAATTCCGTAGCGGTGGGAAATGCTTTTGTCGCCCGGCAAGCGAATCGTGCCTTCCAGGCGCGAAGCCGGCGTGATGATCTGTAGCATGAGGGGGAAGTTTGTATTGTAGCAATTGCCCGCGCCCGGCCCCCTCGAACCAGGCGCGGCAACCTTGCCCAGAATTCCGCGCTACGCAGTGGCGCGCAGCATCTGGGGCTCCACTGAAAACGCCTTTGGCTCACGCCACGGCTGGAAGCGGTAGCCGACACCGAATATGGTCTCGATGTATTGCTCGCCGTAGTCGCCCAGCTTCCGGCGCAAACGCCGGATGTGAACGTCCAGCGTCCGCGTGCGAATGTCGGGACCGTATCCCCAAACCGTGCGCAACAAAACGCCGCGAGGCACGATCTCCCCCGCGTTTGCCGTCAGCGTCGACAACAACTCGTATTCCTTGCGTGTCAGCGTCACCGCGCGCCGGTCAACCCATAGTTTGGCCAAAGCGAAATCGACGACGCAGTGTGGATCTTGATAGAGGCTGGTGGACATCATGGCTATTTCGATCCTAGGCTGGGTTGCCGAAAAGGTCGTTCGCAAGTTGTGAAAGATTTGTAAAAAGCGCGGGGCCCTGCCGTATACTTCACAAATGGCATCTTGCTCTGCCCGCGGAGTGATGCTAGCCGCGGCTTGTTCTACCCTGCTCGCCTCCCAGTCGCTCGTCGTCCCTACCGATCTGTTCCGCATCCGATCGATTACGGCGCTCGATATGTCACGCGACGGTTCAACAGCGGTGTTCGCCGTTCGTTCGGTCGACGGCGAGGAGTACCGTAACCGCCTCTACGCGATTGATCTCACGCGCCCAGCCACTCCCGTTCCACTCACCGGCGCGGACCGCAGCGACACTAGCCCCGCCATCAGCCCCAACGGTCAATGGTTGGCGTTTCTGCGCCGCGATCCCGCCCCGCGCGGCCGTCCCCAACTCTGGCTGATGCCGCTTGCCACGCCCGGGGAACCCCGCATGTTGACTGAGCTCGAATTCGGTGTCGCCGAGCTCGCCTGGCGGCCCGACTCGAAGGCTATGCTCGTCTCGTCCAATCTGCCGATTTCGAAGATTGACGGTAAACCGCCCTTTCCCTCCGAGCGTCCCGGACGCCCTTGGAAGGACGTTTCCAAGGACACCAAACCGAATCCCGATGGCACCCTGGCCGAGTTGCGCGCGTGGCTGGAAACCAACGCCGCCAAGGACAACCCCACCGTCATCGACCGGCTCAGCTTCCAGGACGAAGAATCGCTCCGCCGCGAAATGTCTATCGCCAATCTATATGTGGTCGACATCGAATCCGGCTCCGCCAAACCACTTGCCCATAGCTTCGAACCACGGCTCAACTTCACCTATTCGCCCGACGGATCCCGTATCGCATACGTCTCCGTTCCCGACTTCACCATCCACCCGGACCGCTTCGGTTCCTTTGATTGGCGGCGCAGCTCACTGTTCGAAATGAACGCCGATGGCTCCAACCGCCGAACCATACTCGAGGGCAAACTCGGCGCCGGGTCGCCTCAATACTCCGCCGATGGACGCTACCTTTACGTTCTCTCGCATCACCTCGAACGTTCTTACGCCGCGCAGGGGCAACTCGTCCGCATCCCCATCGCCGGCGGCGCACCCGTCATCGGCGCGTGGCCGTCAAGTGCAGCATCGTTCTCTGTGCTCCCCGGAGGCAGCGCGCTCCTCTCAGGCCCCTGGCACGGCGGCTTTCCCCTCTTGCGGGAGGACTTCGATGGCGCAGCTCCCAGGACCATCGTCGAATCCCCCGCCGGTGTCCAGATCTTTCGATCCGCCGGCGGGCGCACAGTGTACGCACTGACGATGGCCGACAATCCGAGCGAACTCTATCTGTTGGATGGCAACGACGCGCCCCGCCGCCTCACCAACCTCAACACGGAATGGCTTTCACAGCGCAGGCTCGCAAAACCGGAGGAACACTGGATCACGCGCCCCGACGGCACGCGCGTGCAGATGTGGATCATGAAGCCTGCCGGTTTCCGTGACGGTGTCAAAACGCCTTGGGTCCTCGACATGCACGGCGGTCCGTCGGCGATGTGGGGTCCCGGCGAGGCCACGATGTGGCACGAGTTCCAACTCTTCTGCGCCCGCGGCTACGGCATCGTCTATGCGAACCCGCGCGGCTCCGGCGGCTATGGCGAGACGTTCCAACGCGCTAATTTCCGTGACTGGGGCTCCGGCCCCGCGGGCGACGTGCTCGCGGCCCTCGATCATGCCATCAAGCTGGTGCCCGAGATCGACAAGGACCAACTCTTCTTAACCGGCGGCTCCTACGCAGGCTACTTGACGGCGTGGATTGTCGGCCACGACAAGCGCTTCCAGGCCGCCGCCGCACAGCGCGGAGTCTACGACCTTCGTACGTTTTTTGGCGAAGGCAACGCCTACCAACTCGCCCCCGAAGCCTTCGGAGGCAATTTCTGGGAGCCGGAATCCCGTTCCGTCTACGAGCGCGAATCGCCCATCACCTATGTCGACCGGATTACCACGCCGCTTCTCATTCTCCATGGCTCGGCCGACCTCCGCACAGGCGTCATCCAAAGCGAAATGCTCTACCGCGCCCTCAAACAACTCGGCCGGCCGGTCGAATATGTCCGCTACCCCAACGTCGGCCACGAAATCACCCGCAGTGGCCCACCGACCCCGAGGCTGGATCATGCGCTGCGGATACTGGAGTTTTTTGAGAGGTATCGGAAGCGGTGAAAAGCTGCACTCGCCTGTGCTTGCTGCATCACGAAGTCTCGAGAAGACGCCCCTTCCATTCCTCTCCCACAGCCAGGTGACGATACATCAGGCGTATCGTCCTTTTGCAATAACCCACAGCCTCTTCAGCTTCAGCAACTGTCAGGACGGTATCTGCTGCGCCGTCGGGATGCGCGATCCTATTTCGAAGGGCGCGAAACTTGTCAAATTCTTCCCGACCCGGGGCTGTTGACTCAAACGCCCTGCATATGTACTGGAGCTTCGGGAATACCGCAGAACCCCGGCAGTCTTTGGGCCAAGCGATCTCTGATTGTCTAGCGAAGGCCGCGATAGTGTCGTCCACCGCTACCCATCCAAGAAGTACCGCGGCGCGTAGGTGACGTTGACCAATAATCGTTCCTTGAGGAGTATCAGGCATCCCCTTTGCCTGATAGAAACAAAAATACGCATCTTCCATCGTGGTGAAACGAATCAGCCTGCTCATAATGACAACCGCCGCATGTCACTTCACTCAATCGCAAACGGCCCAGGCCTATCCAGCGTTAAGTAGCGCCCGTCCTTGTCCTCGGCATCGATGCGGTAGCTCACCATTCGCGCCTGCGAGTTGGTCTGCGCTTCGACGACCCCCTCTTCGCCCGGCTCCACCTGCAGCTTTGTCACTTCGATGCTTCGCCGCGAAATCAGCTTGTCGTCGGCATCGAGGAACTCGAAGTACAAAACAATCCCCTTAAACGCGTGATCGGAGCCGTTGCGGACGACGCCGTCGAAGACGATCATCGACTGCTCGCGGCGCACCTCCATTTTTACGACGATGAGATCCGGCCCGCTCTGTTCCTTGCCCTTTGGCTTCTTCTTCTGCGGAAACGCGCAGAGAGCGACAAGGAAGGCGAGCACCAGCACGCGTTTCATGCCACGAGTGTACCAAGCGTTCACCAGGGTTCGGCGCGCTTGCTATGCTTTCCCCATGATTTCCCGCCGCAACTGGTTTCTCTCCTCCGCAGCCCTCGCAGCCGCTTCGCAAACCTCCGCACAGGCCCCCAGTGGCAAGTTCGTCTCAATATCTTCCAGCAACGGCCTCCGCGCCGTGACGCTCGCCGTTTCACTGATGAAGCAGCGCAACTACGACACGCTCGACGCCGCGATCTCCGGCGTAAACATTCAGGAAGAGGACCCCGAGGACAACTCCGTCGGCTACGGCGGGCTCCCTAACGAAGACGGCATCGTCGAACTCGACGCATGCGTCATGCACGGGCCTACCCGCCGCGCCGGTTCGGTCGCCTCCATTCGCGGCATCAAGACCCCATCTAAGATCGCCAAGCTCGTGATGGAGCGCACCGACCACATCATGCTCGTCGGCGATGGCGCTCTGCGATTCGCCAAAGCTCACGGCTTCCAGGAAGAAAACCTGCTTACCGAAAAGTCGCGCAAGGCCTGGCTCATTTGGAAGGAATCGCTCCGTGACCCTAGGGGCCGTGGCAACTGGGGGCCTGGCCTCAATGCGCCAGATGGTGCAACTCGCGAATCGCCCGAAGCGTGGCTGCGCGAGCGGTATCCGAACGAGAGTCCCGAGTTCCTTGCCTGGGCCTGGGAAGTCGCCACGCACCCCATCACCGGCACCATCAATTGCCTCACGTTGAACGGCAAGGGCGAGATGTCCGGCGTCACCACTACCAGCGGCTTGTCGTGGAAGTTGTCGGGGCGTGTCGGCGACTCGCCCATTATTGGTGCTGGCCTCTTCGTCGACCAAGATCACGGCGCAGCGGGCTCTACCGGGCGTGGCGAAGAAAATATCCGCGTCGCCGGTGCGCACACTGTTGTCGAAAACATGCGTCATGGCATGAGCGCCAAGGACGCGGTGCTCGACTGCTTAAAGCGCGTAGCTCGTAACTTCAACAACGACGCAAAGAAGTTGAACCAGTTCGATCTCAACTTCTACGCACTGCGCAAGGACGGCGACTTCGCCGGCGGCTCGCTATGGAACGGAACCATCACGCGCGGCAAGTTCAACCCCCGCCGTTTCGCCGTGAACGTCGACGGCAATGCGCGCTTGGAAGACTGCATCTATCTTTTCGAGAGAAAGGCCTGACCATGCGTCTCATCGTAGCCCTGGCCCTCGTGCCGCTCGCCTTCCCGCAGAACCCCGACGCCAATTACGACGAAAGCAAGGTGGGCGGCTACCAACTGCCTGACCTTCTTGGCCCCGCGAAGACGGCGAAGGATTGGACCACAAAACGCCGCCCCGAAATCTTCCGCCTGTTCGAAGACCAAATGTTCGGCGTCGCCCCGGGCAAGCCGAAGAATATGAGCTTCGAAGTGCTCGAGCAGGGCACGGCCTTCAGTGGGAGAGCCGGCCGCAAGCAAGTGCAGGTGGCCTTCGATAAGGGACCGAATGCTCCCAAAATGGAGATCCTGCTTTATCTCCCCGCCAACGCCAATGGCAAGGTACCCGTTTTTCTCGGCCTGAACTTCCAGGGAAACCACGCCGTCACGCTCGACCCCGCGGTCCGCGTTACACGCTCGTGGATGCGCAACGTGCCTGGCAACAAATCCGACGAGAGCAAGCGTGGAGCCGAGGCTTCACGTTGGGACATCGATGCCATTCTTGCCAAGGGCTACGGCGTGGCTACCATTTACTACGGCGACATCGATCCGGACTACGACGACGGCTATCAGAACGGCGTCCAACCACTTTTCTACAAACCCGGCCAAACCAAGCCCGCGGCCAACGAGTGGGGCTCCATTGCCGCTTGGGCGTGGGGACTTTCGCGCGCGCTCGACTATCTCGAAACCGATCCGCTGGTCGATTCGAAACGCGTCGCCGTCGTGGGGCACTCGCGGCTTGGCAAAACCTCGCTCTGGGCAGGCGCCGTCGATCAACGCTTCGCCCTCGTCATCTCCAACGACTCAGGCGCGGGCGGAGCATCCCTCAGCCGTCGCATCTACGGCGAAGAGGTTCGCCATCTCAATAAGAGCTTTCCCCACTGGTTCAACGACAATTTCAAGAAGTACAGCTCGAACGAATCCGCGTTGCCGTTCGACCAGCATATGTTGATTGCGCTGATGGCTCCACGCCCGGTCTACATCGCCAGTGCTGTCGAAGACCGGTGGGCCGACCCCAAAGGCGAGTTCCTCTCTGGTGTTCACGCCACTCCCGCCTACAAACTATTCGGCAAGGCCGGCATGCCCACTACCGAGATGCCCGGTATTGAGCAGCCTGTCATGGGAACCATCGGCTATCACATTCGCCGCGGCAAGCACGACGTCACGTCGTACGACTGGGAGCAGTTCCTCAAGTTCGCGGAGATGTATTTGAAGGCGCGCTAGGAAACCATCTGCCGCACCGTAATACCCACCAGCGCCAAGGTGAGGCCGATCATTACGACCACCGCGCCCCAGGCCACCAGGTTGTAGACGGGGGAATTCGTCCACTCTTTCATCACGCGCTGCTTGTTCACGATCATGATCATGAAGATCAGCACGAACGGCAGCAGGATGCCGTTGATCACCTGCGACGCCAGAATCATCTTCACCAGCGGGAAACCCGGCAGTAGCACCACGCCGCCACCAACGACGATCAGAAACGTGAACAGCCAATAGAAGACCGGCGCCGTACGGAAAGTGTGATTCACGCCCGACTCAAAGCCCAACCCTTCGCACACCGTGTAGGCGGTCGAGAGCGGCAAAATACACGCCGCGAAAAGCGACGCGTTGAACAATCCCACACAAAACAACAGGTACGCGTATTCACCAAACGGTTTCAAGCCGAGCGCCGCATCGGTTGCATTCTGAATATCCTGCGGTTTCTGGCTCCATATGGCGCCAGCGCAGGCGACGATGATAAAGAACGCGATCACCGACATCACGATGCAACCGACGATGACCTCGATTCGCGACTCGGCGTAATCGCGCGCCGAGATGCCTTTCTCCACTACGGCCGCTTGCAAATAGAATTGCATCCAAGGCGCGACTGAGGTGCCCACCATGCCGATCAGCATCGTGATGTAACCCGGATCCATGATCAACACCGGCTTTACGCTGTAGATGGCCGCCTCTTTCCAATCCGGTTTCACGAGTACGCCCGAGACAATGTAGCCCACATACACGACGCAGGCGAAGAGAAACACCTTCTCTACGCGTGCGTAGCTGCCTTTGACGATGAGCAGCCACACCGCCACCGCCGCCAACGGCACCGAGATATACCGGCTCACATGAAACAGCTCGAGAGAGCTCGCCACACCGGCAAAATTCGCCATCACATTCGTGAGGTTCGCCGCCACCAGCGCCGCCATGATCAGAAATGTCGGGCGCAACCCAAACTCTTCGCGGATGAGATCCGACAGCCCCTTTCCGCTCACCGCACCCATGCGCGAACACATCTCTTGCGTCACGATGAGCAGAACTGTGATCGGCAAGAGCGTCCAGAGCGGCAAGTACCCGTACTTTGCACCCGCCTGTGAATAAGTGAAGATGCCGCCGGCGTCGTTGTCCACCACGGCGGTGATGAAGCCTGGACCTATGACGGCAAAGAACACCGCCAGTTGATAGCGCATCCGCTTCAGCATCGTGCCGGGCCCCTCATCGCTGCCTCAGCACGCTGATCACGTCATCGGCCGTGATGACTCCGGCCACGCGGCCATCGCCATGTGTAACCGGCAGCGTAATTAAGTTGTACTTGTCGAACAGTTCCGTAATCTGGTTTTCCCTGGCGCCGGTCTGCACGTGAATCAAATCGTCCGCTGCCAGTTCCCGCAACGCCTTTTCCGCCTCGGCCGCAAACAGTCGCGCTAGCGGCACTACGCCTTTCAACTTCCCGGCTCGGTCCACCAGCAACAGGACATTCTGGAACTCCAGTAGCTCCGTCTTCTCGCGCACCGCGGCGAGCGCGGTGGCCACGTTGGCATCCTCCGGCAGCGCGATGTATTCGGTGTACATCATGCCGCCCGCGGACTTCTCGTGGAATTCGAGCAGTTCCTCCACTTCCGACTTCGGCTCGCTATCGAGCTCGTCGAGGATCTCCGCCTTGGTGTCCTCTTCCAACTCATTCAAGGCATCGGCGGCTTCGGCCGGCGACATCTCCTCGAGAATCTCGGCCGCTTTTTCAGTTTCGAGCGATTCGAGAATGCTCGCTTGAATGTCGGGCTCCACTTCGGATAGCGTCTCGGCGGCGACCTCGCTGTCAATGGTCTCGAAGATCGCTTCGCGGTCCTCAGGACTCAAGTTCTCGACGATATCGGCGAGGTCGGCCGGGTGCATCTCTTCCAGGTGGCGGTAGGTGATGTTCAAGCGCACGCGGCGCTGCGGATCGGGCTCGAGAATATCGGTCAGCGTCCAAGGAATCGAGTGCGGCGGAATCGGTGATTGCAGCAAACGGATCCATCGCCTCGGCAGCGCGCCCTGCAACACGCGCCTCAGGATGCTGCGCATGCCGATGTCGACCTCATCCACGCGCAATTCGTCATGCCCGTTCACGGCAGCCACGCGGAAGGTCATGTCGGTCACCCGCACCACCTTGCGGCCCTGCGCATCGATGATCTGTTGATCGAGCAAATCGCGCACCAGCCGCAGCATGTATTCGTCGGCGTGGTAAGGCGTCAATTGCTCGTCGGCGAGGAAAATGCCGTCGAGTGAAATCTGTCGCACCTGGTCGTGACGGATCGCCAGCCACGAATAACTGGAGCCGATGAGGAAGCGATCCACCCGGTATGGGTCGAGCACGGGCACGATCGCCGCATCTTTGATACGGCCGAGCGTGCGGCGCTTTAGATCAAAAACGCGAAGCCCGACGAGTTCGGTGAGGTACAGGATCGTCTCGGGCATGGTAGGCTTCCGGCAGTCATGAACTTCAGCTTCTCTTTCCGTAGTGTAACGGTACGATGGTACCTAATGCGAAGTTTTTTGCTTATCGCCGTGGGCGCTCTTTGTCTGCTCACTTGCGGCCGGAAGGCAGAGGGCCCGAAGACGCCGGATCAGGCCCTGCTTACCTTGAAACTCGACCCCGATTTTGAAGTGAAGCTATTCGCCGCCGAGCCTATGGTTCTCGACCCTGTCGATGTGGTTTTCGACGAGCGCGGGCGCGCTTTTGTCGCCGACATGCTCGATCTGCCGTGGGATCCGCCTAAAGGCAAAAAGGCCCGCTCGCGCATCGTGATGCTC
>Ga0075421_100002931_pt1 | contig 20414 bp, 15 predicted proteins | sample SoiMetdeltSBSDD5_FD_75292 | JGI IMG/M metagenome (GOLD analysis project Ga0075421, IMG submission 75292) | Bulk soil microbial communities from a Populus tree surrounding site in Tennessee, USA - Soil MetaG P. deltoides SBSDD5 | ecosystem: Environmental > Terrestrial > Soil > Tree plantation... | reverse complement strand
TGAGCCTTTGAGACTTTGCGACTCCCCGACTATCCTCGCCGCCCATGCGCCGCACGCTGCTCCTCGTTCTCGCTCTGTCCGTCGCCACATCCGCCCTCGCGAAAGACTCCGCGCAGTTGCAGCTCGCGCTGCGGCGCCTCACGCATGTCGGCGGCGCGCTCTACGTCGCGGCTCATCCGGACGACGAGAACACCGCGCTGCTGTCGTACCTCGTCAGCGACCGAATGCTGCGCACGGCTTACCTCTCCGTCACGCGCGGCGACGGCGGGCAGAACCTGATCGGCAACGAAGCCGGCCCGCTCCTCGGAGTCATCCGCACGCACGAGCTCCTGCAGGCGCGCCGCATCGACGGCGCGGAACAGCTCTTCACGCGCGCCATCGACTTCGGCTACTCCAAGAATCCCGAGGAGACGCTGATGATCTGGGGACACGACGAGGTGCTCGCGGATGTCGTCTGGGCGATCCGAAGATTTCAGCCCGACGTGATCGTCACCCGCTTCCCGACAACGGGCGAAGGCGGTCACGGTCATCACACTGCGTCAGCGATGCTCGCAGAAGAGGCGTTCGCGGCCGCGGGCGATCCGACGAAGTTCCCCGACCAACTCCGCTTGGTGAGCGTGTGGCAGCCGAAGCGGATCTTCTGGAATCGGTTCTCGTTCGGACGTCCGATCGATCCGAATGATCCCGCGGTCGCGAAATCGCTGCGCATCGACCTCGGCACGTACAACCCGCTCCTCGGCCGCGCCTACACCGAGATCGCCGCCGAGAGCCGCAGTGAGCACAAGAGCCAGGGCTTCGGGTCCGCCGAGCGCCGCGGCTCGATCCTCAACTATTTCGACAATCGCGGCGGCGAACCTGCGACGACGGATCTCTTCGAAGGAATCGACACGAGCTGGTCGCGCTATCCGGGCGGCGAGAAAGTCGGCGCGATCCTGCAGCGAGCCGCGTCGACGTTCGACGGAAACAAGCCGCAGGCGACGGTCCCGATTCTCATCGAAGCCCTTCGCGCGCTCGAGCAGCTCCGCGCGGATCCGCAGTGGAGCGAACAGCGGAAGCCGTGGATCGAGACGAAACAGCGCGATCTCCTCGACGCGATCCGCGACTGCGCGGGAATCGCCATCGACGTCGCCGCGAGCGACTCGACGGTCATCGAAGGCGGCGAGCTGCCGGTGAGCGTGACGGTCGTGAACCGTTCCGACTATCCGTTCCGACTCTCAGTGGTCGCCTCGCTCTACGCGAATCCCGGCAAAGCTCCGGGAACGCTGCTCGAGAACAACAAACCGGTGAAGACCGATCTCGCGCTCAAGATCCCGCCGCGTCACTTGCCGACGCAGCCGTACTGGCTCGAGCGAGATCCGAAACAAGGGCTCTACACAGTCTCGCATCAGATGTTGATCGGCCTACCGGACAACTACCCGGAGCTGCCGATCAACGTCACGCTCGTCGATCCGGAGATGAACACGCTGATCTTCAGCGTTCCGACAGTGTTTCGCTGGACGGACCCGGTGAAGGGCGAGCAGATCCGCGACGTCGACATCGTGCCCGCGGTGTCGCTGAAGCTCGGCTCGAACGTGTATTTGTTCCCCGAGGCAAAGCCGCGAAACGCGACGGTGTGGATGAAGAGCTACGGCGCAACCTCGGGACAGGTGAAGCTGGTGATGCCCGAGGGTTGGAATGCTTCGCCGGAGAGGATCGAGGTGAAGCTCGCGGGGAAAGGCGACGAACAGCAGGCCTCATTCACCGTCACGCCGCCCGCCGGCGCGTCGGTCGCGACGCTCCGCGCGGAATTCACGAGTGGAGACACGAACATCTCGCGGGGCATCGTCGACATCGACTATCCGCACATCCCCGCGCAGCGCATCCTCGGCGAAGCGGTCGCGAAGGTCGTCCGCGCGGACATCAAACATCGCGGGTCGCGCGTCGGCTACATCATGGGCTCGGGCGACGACGTGCCGAACGTCCTCCGCCAAGTCGGCTACGAGGTCTCGCTGCTCACCGACGCCGATCTCGATCGCGGCGATTTTCAGCAGTACGACGCGATCGTCGCCGGCATCCGCGCGTACAACACGCGCGACCGCCTGAAGCTCGCGCACGAGAAGCTGATGCGCTATGTCGAGAACGGCGGCACGATGGTCGTGCAGTACAACACGTCCAATCAACTCGGCGAAGTCACCGGCGGCGTGCCGGGTCCGTATCCGTTCAAGATCTCGCGCGACCGCGTGACGGTCGAGGAAGCGCCGGTGACGCTAGTCGCCGATCACCCGGTGCTGAACACGCCGAACAAAATCACGGCCGCGGACTTCAGCGGCTGGGTACAGGAACGCGGTCTCTACTTCACGACGGAGTGGGATCCGCGCTACACGACGATGCTCACGAGCGGCGATCCCGGCGAGCCGGCGAAGCCGGGTGGCCAGCTCGTCGCGAAGCACGGAAAAGGAACGTTCGTCTACACGTCGTACGCGTGGTGGAGGCAATTGCCCGCCGGCGTGCCGGGCGCGATTCGCGCGTTTGTGAACCTGGTATCGGCGAAATGATGTGGAGTGCGGAGGCAGCGCCTCCGCTTTCCAATTTGCGCGAATATGAAAGCGGAGGCGTTGCCTCCGCACTCCAAAGATGACTGATCAGCCTCCCATCCTCAAAACCTGGCCTCGTCTCTACGCGGCGGTGCTGCTGGCGCTCGCGTTGGAGATCGTTCTCTTCTACGCGCTCACGAGGTCCTTCGCGTGAGGCCTGCCGACTGGGTCGTGCTCATCGCCACGCTGGCGACGATCGTGATTTACGGCGTGTGGAAAGGGCGGCGGCAGCGGCGGCTCGAGCAGTACCTGCTCGCCGACCGCCAGATGCAGTGGTACACGGTCGCGCTCTCGGTCATGGCCACGCAGGCCAGCGCGATCACGTTCCTCTCCACGCCGGGCCAGGCCTACAGCGACGGCATGCGCTTCGTGCAGTTCTACCTCGGGCTGCCAATCGCGATGGTCATCCTCTCGATTACCGCTGTACCGATCTACCATCGTCTCAAGGTATTCACCGCGTACGAATATCTCGAGACGCGTTTCGACAATCGCACGCGCACGCTCACCGCCGGGATCTTTCTTCTGCAGCGCGGGCTCGGCACCGCGATGACGCTCCTCGCGCCGGCATTGATCGTCTCGCTCGTTCTCGGATGGAACATCCAGGTCACGACGATTGCGATCGGCGTGATGGTCATCATCTACACGGCATCCGGCGGAACGAAGGCGGTGAGCTGGACGCAAACGCATCAGCTCCTGATCGCGCTGACGGGCATGGCCATCGCGATGGTCATCGCTCTGAAGTCGCTGCCGGACAGCGTCGGCTTCGTCGACGCCGTGCGCGTCGCTGGACGGATGGAGCGGATGAACATCATCGACTTCAAGTTCGATCTGTCGACGCCTTACAACTTCTGGTCGGGGTTGTTCGGCGGATTGATGGTCGCGCTCGCGTACTTCGGCACCGATCAATCGCAGGTCCAGCGGTATCTCACCGGCGAGACGATCACCCAGTCGCGCCTTGGCCTGCTCTTCAACGGCCTGGTGAAAGTGCCGATGCAGTTCTTCATCCTCTTCGTCGGCGCGATGGTGTTCGTCTTCTATCAGTTCGTCGCGCCGCCGCTGAACTTCAATCCCGTGCAGAGCGCGAAAGTTCGCAATAGTCCGCTCGCCGCGGAGTACGGCGCACTGGAGACAACGCATCACGCGACGTTCGCCGCGAAACGGAACACCGCCACGCAGCTCGTCGCGGCGATGGACGCGAAGGACGCCGCGACGGTCGAGCAGAAGACCGCGGAACTGCGCATCCTGCAGAAACGCGACGAGGAAACGCGCAAAGCGGCGTCGACGCTGATCAAGAAGAACGATCCTCTCGCCGATCAGGCCGATACCGACTACGTCTTCCTCACCTTCGTGACGCAGAACCTTCCCGTCGGATTGGTGGGCGTGTTGATGGCCGCGATCTTCTGTGCCGCGATGTCCGCGACCGCATCGGGATTGAACGCGCTCGCGTCGACGAGCGTCATCGACGTCTACAAGCGACTCTACAAACGCGACCTCGACGATCACACGTACGTGAAGGTGTCGAAATGGATGACGGTCGGCTGGGGCGCGTTCTGCATCGCCTTCGCGTTGTACGCGAACCAGCTCGGATCGCTGATCGTCGCGGTGAACAAGGTCGGCTCGTTCTTCTACGGAACGATGCTGGCGGTCTTCCTGCTCGCGTTCTACGCGAAGCGCGTCGGCGCGACCGCGACGTTCTACGGCGCGCTCGTCGCGCTCGCGGCCGTCGTCCTCTGCTCGATCTTCACGAACATGGCCTGGTTGTGGTGGAACGTGGTGGGATGCGTGGTGGGAGTGGTGGCGGCGTTCGTGATTCAGGCCGCGCTGCCTTCGGCGCGCAGCGCCGAGGGAACGTAGGGCGTGGCTTCAGCCCGCCTCCCCGGGAGGGGCGGGCTAAAGCCACACCCTACGTTTGGTCCGCTCTACTTCTTCCAGTTCTCCACGTTCTTCTTGATCTCGGCCGCGAAGTCCGCCTGCTGCGGCGTCGCTTTCGCGATCGCCTGCTCCGCTGCCTTGATCGCGTCCGCCTTCTTGCCGAGACGCTCGAGGTAGCGCGCCTTCAGCCAGAGGTTGCCCGTGTTCTCGTTGATCGACAGCGACTTTTCGAGCCAATCCGACAATTCCTGATCGGACGCGACGCCTTTGTTCTCGAAGGCAAAGCTCGCGGCCTGATACGGCGTGCGCCAGTCGGGCTGCATCGCGTTCTTGAAACCGGCCAGCGTCTTCTCCGTCGACTTCGTGTCGACGGTGAACGGCACGGCGATCTTCTCCCAGCGCAGGACGACCTTCGCGGTGTCGGTAGTCATCTCCGGAATCTCGAACGACATCCACTCGCGGTGCTCGGCGGGCGCCGGCGTCACCTGGACGCGCAGCGCGTCCTTCGCGGCGTCGTAGCTGTAGCTGCCCCACTGCTGGGCGACGGAGTTGAAGATCACCGTCCACTGGTTCGCGGTCGGGATCGTGTGCAGGCTGTACAGGCCCTTCGCGAGCTTGTTGCCGTTGATCCAGACGTCGTCGCTGAACTCGATGGTCGTGGCCTCGTTCGCGCCGGTGCGCCAGACCTTGTCGTACGGCACGAGCGCGCCCCAGATGGCGCGGCCCTTCACTCCGGGACGGCAGTAGTTGATGGTGATGTCGGTGAGGCCGACACTCTGCATGAGCGACGACTTCGGGCTGACCCGCGGCGTGCGCGGTCCCTGCTGGGCGATGGCCGACGTTGCGGCGAGCAGCACCACTGCTGCGATCAAAGTTTTTCGCATTCGTTCCTCCTGTTGTTTTGCGGCGGGAATCTATCACTCCCACGAAATCCATCGATCCTCGAACACGGTCTTGCCGCCGCGCTTGTCCGTGACCTCGACCAGGACGTCCGTTTCACGCCACACGGTTGCGGGACGCGAGGAAAGCGTCAGTTCGAACGCGACGGCGGGTGGGCCCGGGCAGCGCTCGATGGGAAGCTGGGTCGTGCGCGCGCGATAACGCACGCGGCGGTTGTTGAACCAGACGTCCACGGATGCGATCCCATGCGGCGATGACGTCCATCCGCGGAACTGCGCGCGTCCGCGGAACCGGTGGCCGCCCGGCGGGAAGTCGAGCGCGCCCGCGATCGATTGCGTGCAGGTTGCGGCGCCGTAGAGGAAGACGTCGAGCTCATGGGGGCGCGGGCTGGAAGCCCGCTCCCCCTTCAGCGAGAACACCCAATCCGCTCCCGTCTTCGCATCGAAATGCGCTACGTAACTCAGCCGTCCGCGATCGAGCTCGCGACGCAGCCAGTCGCGCATTGCCTTCGCGTTTTCGCCGTAGCGATCCGAGTGCACGATCACCAGCTCCACGCCCACGTTGCGCAGCGCGTCGACGAACGCGTCCGGCATTCCCTTCGAAAGCCGCGAAAGCTCGCCGCGCACGGGTGGCGCGAATCCGGAGATGCCGTTCACCATCCGCTGGTGATGCGCCGTCGCGCGGAGCATGTATTCGTACTCGCTCGACAGCGTGTCCATCGGCAGCTCGATCATCGCCGAGATCTTCTGCCCCGCGAGCCAGGGATACACCGGAGGCGTGTTCGGATCGATCAGGAACCAGCGCACTGGCGCGGCCCACAGCGTCACCAGAAAAGCGATCGGTACGATCCACTGCAGCCAGCGATTGCGGATCGCGGCGGTGCACAGCGCGATCAGGATCGCGATGCCGATGTACGCGATCACCGCCCATCGCGCCGGCGCGCGGATCGCGCGAAAACCCGGCACCGCGCCGAAGAGAAACTCGTGAAAGACGAAGTGGAGACCGAGGGAGCCGGCGAAGCCGATGACGATCCAGAGTGCCGCCAGCGCGAGCTTGGCTTTCTCGCGTCGTGCGACGACGAACGCCAGCACGGCGACGACGAGCGAAAGCGCGCCGGGATAGAGCCTTCGTTCGGGCTCGCTCGGATGGAAGAGCCAGTCCGAAGGGAACGCGGAGTAGCGAAGGACCTCCTCATACGTCCTCTGCATCCCGTACAACTTCTGCACCGCGAGATACGGATAGAGAAACGGCGCGAGAACGAGTAAACCGACGATCAGCGGCACGACCAGCTCGCGCCACGCGCGTCGCGGAATCACGATCGCGGCCGTCACCGCCGTCGCGAACGCGCCGAACATCAGATAGTGAATGTTCGTCAGGCCGTTCATCACGAACAGCGCCGCGAAGAACGCGCCGCGCTTCCACGTCGGCTTCTCCGCGTAAAGCAGGAGCGCATAAAGCATCAGCGGCAACCAGCCGCCCCACGCGTGCTGCACGTGCGTGAGATGCACGAAGCGGAACGGCACGAACGCGTAGAACACGCCCGCCGCGAGTCCCGCGGCGAACGAGCCGGTCAGGCGCAATCCGAGGAGGTACGCGCCGAAACCGCAGAACGCGATTCCAGCGATCAGCGCGATGTTGTAGGCAGCGATCGGTCCTACTCCGATCGCGCGCAGAGGGAACAGCAGCATCGCGAGCCCGTACAGGTTCTCGCTGTACGCGAGCGAGTACTCCGCGGGATGAAACGCGTTCGCGTGAAACAGCGACAGCGGCTGATGCAGCGTCGCCCACCAGTCCCAGTCGAGGATCCAGATGTTGATCAGCGGATCGCCGGGATCCGCGACCGCGCGATCGAGGTTCGGCGCCAGCGGCCAGGTGATGGCGACGCTCAGGACCAGGAAAAGCGGGGCCGCGAGGATGTGTTGTTGCCTCGTCATGCGGGCGCGATGATAATTCGCGACATGCCCTCCATCCCTTTTACCGGCAACTACGAAGACCTGTCGACCGACCGCGGGTTCCAGTTCAAGTTCTATTGCGAGAAGTGCAACAACGGCTACATGTCCACCTTCCAGACCTCGAAGATGGGCATGCTCGGCTCCGCCGCGCGCGTCGCGGGTGACCTGTTCGGCGGCGTGTTCGGTCGCGTCGCGGACACGACGTATGAAGTGCAGCGCGCCGTCGGCGGCACTGCGCACGACTCCGCGCTGAAGGACGCCGTCACCGAGATCGCGCCGATCTTCAAGCAGTGCACGCGCTGCGGCAACTGGGTGTGCGAGCCGATCTGCTGGAACAAGAAGGCCGGCCTCTGCGAGAACTGCGCGCCCGACTTCGACGAAGAGATGGCCGCCGCGCAGGCCGAGGCCGCGCGCGAACAGGTTCACGAGAAAGCGCGCACCGTCGACTGGACCAAGGAGCGCGACGTCCGCAACGTCGCCGGCGCGGTGTGCAAGAAGTGCGGCGCGAAGACGCAGGGCGGCAAGTTCTGTCAGGACTGCGGCGAACCGCTGAACCCGAAACGCGCCTGCGCCGAATGCGGTCACGAGGCCGAGGGGAGTCCGAAGTTCTGTCCGGAGTGTGGGCAGAGATACTGAAGACATGGAGTGCGGAGGCAACGCCTCCGCTTTTCATGGCACGCAATCGAAAGCGGAGGCGTTGCCTCCGCACTCCACATCTGTGACCATCATCGTCCTCTTCGGCGGCCCTTCCGACGAGCGCCACGTCAGCGTTGCCTCGGCGCAGAACATCGTGCGCGCGTTGCCCGGCGTGTTGGCGTGGTTCTGGACGCCTGACGGCCAGGTGCACGACGTGGCACCGGCGGATCTGCTCGCGCATCAACGGCCGTTCGAAGTCGATTACCTGCCAGCGCGTCCTGCGATCTTTCCGACCCTCGAGCAGGCGCTCGACACGTTGCCGGTCGAAGATCCCTTTTTCCTCCTCGGCCTGCACGGAAGCGTCGGTGAGGACGGGACCGTGCAGCGGATGCTCGAGGCGCGGGACATTCCGTTCAGCGGATCGCGTTCCGAGGTGAGCGCGGCGGCATTCGACAAGGAGTGCGCGAAGGAGCTCGTGCGCGACCGCGTGCGCGTCGCGGAGTCGCGAGTCGTGCGGAGCGCGTCCGAACTGGACGATGCGATCGCCGATCTGCTGTCGCGACACGAACGCATCGTGCTCAAACCGCTCGTCGGAGGCTCGAGCCGCGGTCTTTATTTTCTCGGACGTGGTGACGCGCCGCCGCGCGATCTGAGTTTTCCGTATCTCGTCGAGGCGTTCGTCGAGGGGCGCGAGCTCACGGTCGGCGTGATCGATCAAGGCGACGGTCCGCTTGCGCTGCCGGTGATCGAGATCGAGATCGATCCCAACCGCACGTTCGACTACGCGAGCAAATACCTCGGCGTCGGCAGCCGCGAGATCTGCCCGGCGAACATTCCGGAAGAGCTGGCGCGAGAAGCCCAGGCCGCCGCACTCGCCGCGCACGTCGCCCTCGGCTGCGAAGGCTACTCGCGCAGCGATTTCGTCGTCGCCGCGGACGGACTCTACTTTCTCGAGCTAAACACGCTCCCCGGCCTCACGACCAGCTCGCTCGTGCCGCAGCAACTGCGCGCGGCGGGAATCGACTTCGCAGACTTTTTGAGGCAACAGATAGAACTTGGGAGTCGCAAAGTCGTAAAGTCGTAATACACGACGATGAACGGAATGAACCTCTTCCTCGGGATCCTCCTCGGCCTCGGCCTTTCGGCGTCGACGGGTCTCAACACGTTCCTGCCGCTGCTGCTGCTCTCGGCCGCGGCGCGGTTCCACATCGCGGGCATCGAGCTCGGCTCGAAGTTCGAGTGGCTGACCTCGGACGCCGCGATGATCACGCTCATCGTGGCCTGCATCATCGAGCTGATCGCGGACAAGATCCCCGCCGTCGATCATTTCCTCGACTCGGCCGGAACGTTCGTGCGCCCGCTCGCGGGCGCGCTCGCGAGTGCGTCCGTGCTCACGGGCGTCGACCCGATCGTCGCGGCGGTGGTCGGACTCATCGTCGGCGCACCGACGTCCCTCGGACTGCACACGCTGAAGGCAGGCACGCGCATCGCCTCGTCGGCGACGACGTTCGGCTGCGCGAATCCCGTCATCTCGATCATCGAGGACGTGATCTCGTTCTGCCTCTCGGTGCTCGCGATCTTCCTGCCGCTGCTGGTGCCGGTCGCGCTGGCGCTGCTCGTGTTCGCGCTGTACCGGCTGATGAAACGGATTCGCAGCGGTGGGGCCTCAGCCCCGAGCGCAGTCGAGGGGCCAACTTAGCACTAGCGCGGCGCGAACCGACAGGCGGACGCACGTGCGGACACGCTTTGCACGTTCAGCGTTGTTGCTAAGTTGGCCCCTCGACTCGCTTCGCTCGCTCGGGGTCAGGGACTGGCCGGTTCCGGGTTCAGTACCGTAATCCGCCCTTCGACCCGCGGCGGGATCGGCTGCGGCCTCTTGCTCAACACCTGCACCAGCACGTCGCGGATGGGACGCGCGTAGGACACGTTGATCCGGTCGCGCGGGATGTTGCTCATCACGGACTGCGTTCCGTCGCCGCCGGCGACGAGGAAGTCCGGCATCGCGACAGAGTAGAGCGTGTTCGGTTCGAGCCGCGTGCCGTCCTCGCGTGTGACGCTGACGATGCGGTTCCGCTCTGGCGCCGGTTTGTCGTCGTCCTTCGCGGCATCGATCGTGTAGCGGAGACCGCTCACCTGGAGCAGGCCGCGGGCCCCTGTCGACGTCAGGCGCAGCGTCTCGATGATCTCCGCGCCGGTCATCTTCACCACCGCGGGGAAGTTGTCGAAAGGGCTCACGGCGAAGATCTCGGCGTACGTCAGCTCCTTCGCGGGCAGTTCGGCGCGGATGCCGCCGGAGTTCATGAATGCGAAATCGCTCCCGGCGTACTCGCGGAGCGCATCCGAAAGCAGGACGCCGAGGGGAGACTCGCCGGAACCATTGCGGGAGAAGGGGGCGGCGATGGTGATGCCGACCTTCTCGTCGCGCTTCGCCGCCACGCGGCGAAGATACGGCTCGATCGTGCGCGTGACGCGCGCGTCGGCGACGATCGTCTCCCCGTCGTACACGCGCGGAACGAGGCGCGCGCCCGCGGGCGCATTGCGCGGATCGCACCGCTCCGTGCCTTCGTAGACGAACGTGCAGATCATCGTGCTCGGGCGCATCTCGCTCTTCGTGACTTTGTTCTTCGCCGTGTCGATCCAGAGATCGATCGTCGAGAACTCACGGCTGTACGGCGGGGCCTGCACGGCCGCGACGCCGTTGATGTAGTGCCGCATCTGCGAATGCGTGTGTCCCGCGAAGTACGCGTCGATCGTGCCGGGAGGGAGTTTCTCGAGAAACTGGTTCGCTTCGTTGCTCGACTCACAGCTCGAGAGATCGTTCGGATCGTGCGTGTCCGTGCAGCGCCCGCCCATGTGTGCGATGACCACCACGGCATCGACGCCCTGTCCGCGCAACTGTGCCGCGGCGATGAGGGTCGCCTGCACGGGGTCGGTGAACATCAGGTTCACGACGTTCGCCGCCATCGTCACGTTCGGCGTGTCGGGTGTGGAAAGGCCGATGATGCCGATGCGCGCGGCGCCCGCGCGAACGATCGCGTACCGCTTCGCCCACTTCGGCGTGCGGCCGTTCGACTTCTCGACCATGTTTGCGGAGAGGAAGGGAAACGTGGCGATGGTCGCGTTGTGCTTCAGGGCGCCGAGCTCGTCCTGTCCGCCGGCGCGCGCGATCGCGTCCGGTCCCGCTGGGCCGAAGTCGAACTCGTGATTGCCGACGGCCGCGGCCGAGTAGCCGATGGTGTTGTACCCGCGGACCATGGCCTCGCCCTCGTTCATGTTCGACTCGAGCGTGCCCTGCCACATATCGCCCGAATCGACGACGATCACGCGTTCGGGATGCTTCTCGCGCAGCGCCTCGACGTACGTCGCGAAGGCGGGAAGTCCGCCCCACAGCACGCCCTCGCCGCCACTCGCCGGAGTCTCGACATGCCCGTTGAACCATCCATGGACGTCGGTGGTCCCGACGATCACGACATGCTCCGGCTCGGCCGGTTTGGAGGGCATCGACGCGCAGGCCGAGGCCAGGAGGAACAGAACCAGGGGCAAGGACCGTTTCACGGGCGGCGATTATAGGGTGCCGGCGCGGTTACACTCACGGCACTCAGCACCGAATGAGACGCATGACTTACCAAATCGCCGCGACCGCGATCGCAATTCTGCACTTCGCCTTCATCGCGTTCGTCTTCCTCGGAGGATTGCTCGTGCTGAAGTGGCCGAAACTGGCCTGGGTGCACGTGCCGGCGGTCGTCTGGGGAGTGCTCATCGAGTTTTTCGGCTGGTGGTGTCCTCTCACGAAATGGGAGAACTACTTCCTGCGGCAGGCTGGGCGTGCCGGCTACGACACAGGGTTCGTGGCGCACTACATCATGCCCATCATCTATCCTCCCGGGCTGACCCGGGGGATGGAGATTGCGATCGGCGTCATTGCGCTGGTCATCAACGTCAGCGTTTACGTGAGATTGTTTCGATAGATGGTGACCGTAGCGATACCGCAACATCCGGTCCAGACGACCGACAAATCCTTCTCCGCGCTCGGACTGAGCGCGGAGATCATCCGCACGATCGAGAGCTTCGGCTTCGTGCATCCCACACCCATCCAGGCCGCGGTCATCCCGATCGCGATGACGGGCGTCGACGTGATCGGCCTCGCGCAGACCGGCTCGGGCAAGACTGCGGCGTTCGTCCTGCCGATGGCCGAGAAGCTCGTGCACGGCCAGGGCGTCCGCGGTCTGATCCTTTCGCCGACGCGCGAGATCGCGCTGCAGACGAAAGCGTTCCTCGACCTTTTCGGCAAGCATCACGACCTGCACACCGCATGTCTCATCGGCGGCGTGAAGATGAAGCCGCAGCTCGACGCCCTGCACGCGCGGCCGGACATCATCGTGGCCACGCCGGGACGCCTGCTCGATCACGTGAAGCGCCGCACCGCGTCGCTCGACAAGATCGAAGTGCTCGTCCTCGACGAAGCGGACCACATGCTCGACCTCGGATTTCTCCCGCAAATGCGCGAGGTGCTGCGCCGTCTCCCGCGCGAGCGGCAGACGATGATGTTCTCCGCGACGATGCCGGACTCGATCGAGATGATCGCCCGCGACTTCATGCGCTCGCCGGAGCGCATCGACATCATGCCGGTCGGAAGTGCGGCCGAGGGAATCACGCACCGGTTGTATCTCGTGAAGCTCGAGGACAAGCGCGCGGCGCTGCTGGCGCTGCTCGATCAGGAGCTCGGCTCGACGCTGGTCTTCACGCGACGCAAGATCGACGCGGAGTGGCTGTACTCGGTGCTCGAGCGCAAGGGACATCCGGTCGCGCGCATTCACGCCGATCAGTCGCAGAACAAGCGCGTCAGCGCGCTGCAGACGTTCCGCGAGGGACAGCACCGCATCCTCGTCGCCACCGACATCGCCGGCCGCGGCATCGACATCCCCGGCATCGAGCACATCATCAACTTCGACATCCCCGAGAACGTGGACGACTACATCCATCGCGCCGGCCGCACCGCCCGCGGCAAAGCCCTCGGCATCGTCTCGACGATCGCGACCTGGCAGGAAGTGCCGATGGTCCGCAAGATCGAGGAGACCCTCGGCGAAAAGATCCCGCGCTGTTCGGTGCCGGGAGTGGAAGCGTGGGAGGAGATGGAGAAGAAGCCGAGCCGCGCGCGACGCAGGGTGTGATGACGTAGGGCGTGGCTTCAGCCCGCCCACCCCGGGGAGGCGGGCTGAAGCCACGCCCTACATCTCGAACCCCGTCGCCCCGATTGGCTCGGGCGGCTCTTTGGGCGTCTCCCCTCGCCTGCGGCTCGCGTCGATGAGCGCTTCGCCTTGCGGCGACACCGCGGTCTCCTTCGCCATCTGTGCGCGGGCGCTCGCGAGGTAGACCTTCACGCCCTTCTCCGCGTAGATGCGCTCGATCTCCTCGGCGTCCGCGTCGATGACGATGTAGTCCTTCAGCCGCGTGGAGAAAATCGCGAAACGGCCGTTGGATTGCTTTTCGATGTGCCAGGCCATGAGCGTCAGCGAGCGTAGCGCAGTCCGAGGCGGAGCGCGCGTGGCTGTCCGAGCGTGACTACTGGCGTCGCGCTCACCTCCACCTCGCGATCGAACACGTTCTCGAGCGCGGCATTCACCTCGAAGCCGCCCCGTAGGGGACACGCCGCGAACACGTCCGCGACGAAGTACGAAGCGAGCGGGAACTGATTGAGGTCGTCGTCGAACTGCATCGCCGACCAGCGCGCCTGCGCGCCGAGGCGGCGCCACGAGAGTTGCGCGGTGGCCTGGTGGCGCGGCACCTGCGGGATGCGCTTGCCACCAATCACGCGCGCGTCGACGAACAACCACGACGCGGACGCGCGCCAGTTGCGTCGTTGCCACTCCGCGTCCAGCTCCGCGCCGCGCGAGCGCGTTTCGCCGAGGTTCTGGCGCTGGCGCGTGATGAGCGAGGGCGTCTGCGCGATCGTTACGTTCGCGATCGTGTCGTCGACGTGCATCGAGAAAAGCGTCAGTCGCGCGTTACGAATACGCGCGCCGAGCTCGTAGCCCGTGAGCTTCTCCGAGCGGAGGTCAGGATTCGGGAGTGTGTTCACGTTGCCGACGCGGAAGCCGCGATGGAGCTCGTTGAGCGTCGGCGCGCGGAACGCGGAGTACGCGGACGCGGAGAGCGCGATGGCTTCGTTCGCGTGCCAGAGGAGGGAGACGCGCGGACTCATCTCCGTCTCGCGCCAGTGGTCCGCACGCACGCCGGCCGCGATGCTCAGCGACGGCGTCACCGCGAACAGATCCTCGACGAACGCGGCGGAATGATTCTGCGTTCCGCCAGCGGTCACGAACACCGCGCCGCGCTGTTCGTCGCTGCGGCCCTTCGCGTAACGGTAGTCCGTCCCCGCGACGAGCACGTGGCGCGAGCCGAACGTGCGCGTCCACTGCGCGCTCGCGCCCGCGCCGCGTGACGGCACGCGCTGCTCGACCGTCAACCGCTCGCTATCGCGGTCGTCGGCGACCGCGGAGAAGGTCTGATAGTAATCCTGATCATTCGCGTACGCGCGCAACGCGAGCGATCCGCGATTGAAGCCTGCCGCGAGTTGCCGGATCGTGGTGTCGTTGACCTGCAGCGGCGTCCCGTTGTGCCGCGACTCGTCGTAATACGAGGCGCGCAGGAACGCGTGCTCGCTGCGCAGCGTGCCGTCGATCGCCACGTGCTCCGAATCGGCGGGCACGTCGACGAGCCCGCGCTGCAAAGGACGCACGAGCACATAGCCATCGGTCTTCATCAAATCGACCGCGACACTCGCGTGCTCGCCGGCTGTGAACAGCGACGCGGTCCCCGTCTTCTGCGATCCCGCGGACGCCTCGAGCGTCAGCGCCGGCGACTTGCGGCGGATGAACTGGATCACGCCGCCCATCGCCGAGCTGCCGTAGAGATCGGACGCGCCGCCGCGCAACACTTCCGCGCGATCGATCGCGACGCGCGGCACGCGGCCCCAGTAAATCCAGCCGCCGAACGGATCGTTCAGCGGAACTCCGTCGTCGAGCACGAGCGCACGCGAAGCACCGCTCGCGCCGACGCCGCGCAACGTCACGCCCTGCGCCGTTGGGTTCGCGACGCGGCTTCCCGAGCGCCGGAAGAGCGTGAATCCCGCGACTTGCCGCAGCGCGTCGTCGACGGTCGGCGCCGCGGAATCGCGCAGCGCGTCGGACGACAACACGACCACACTCGCGGGCGTATCCGCGACGCGCGTCTCGGTCCGCGTGGCCGTGACGGTGATCGTATCGACGACCTGAGCGAGAATGAGCGCGGCAAGCATGTCCGAATTCTCTCCTGCCTGGTTCTTGCCAGGCCCGCATTTCCAGACCATCTGGGGTCGCATTGCGCGCCCGCGGCGTCTGGTGCAGCTGCGCCGCGAATCGCTCGAAACGCCGGACGGCGACGAGCTGTTGCTCGATCACCTGGACGGCGAAGGCGATCTGCACTTCGTCCTCCTGCACGGTCTCGAGGGAAGCTCGTACTCGGTCTACATGCAGGGCACGCTGGCGATCATCGCGCGGCTCGGTCATTCCGCGACGGCGATGAACTTCCGCTCCTGCGCGCGCGAGGAGCATCGGCTCTTGAAGATGATCCCGAACCGCCGGCCGCGCCTCTACCACTCCGGCGAGACCACCGATTTCGATTTCGTCGCCCGCACTCTCGCCGCCCGCATGCCGCACAAGCGCATCGTCGCCTTCGGCGCCTCCCTCGGCGGCAACGTGCTGCTCAAGTGGCTCGGCGAGAATCCCTCACAAACTGTGGTGACCGCGGCGGCGACGCTCTCCGTGCCGTACGACCTCGGCGCCGGCGCCGATCACCTCGATCGCAGCGCAGCCGGACGCTTCTACGTCGTGCGCTTCCTCCGCACGCTGAAAAAGAAATGCGAACGTCCCGAGATCGCGTCGCGCATCGACGTCGAGGCGGCGCAGCGCTCGCGGACGTTCCGCGAGTTCGACGATGCCGCTACCGCGCCGCTGCACGGATTCGTCGACGCGAACGACTACTACACGCGCTCGAGCTCGATCCACTACGTCGGCAAGATCGCGACGCCGACACTCGCGCTGAATGCCGAGGATGATCCGTTCCTGCCGACGGACGTGCTGCCGCGCGTGAAGGAGAATGCGTCCGCGGCCGTCGATTTCCGGACCACGCCCACGGGCGGACACGTCGGCTTCATCGGCGGCGCTGCGCCGTGGAGCGCGGAGTACTGGGCCGAGGAGCTGGTCGTGCGGTGGCTGATCGAGAAGGCGGAGTCGAGTTGAGCGAGACGCGGGGGGCCGCCGCCCCGGCGGCCGTTCCACCGGCCCTTGGCCGGTGCCGCCGAGGCGGCGGCGGTACGGCCGGCGAGGCGCCGGCCCTCCTCCTCTCGTTCGCGTTCGCGGTCTGGGGTCTCGCGATTGCCATCGCCATGATCACCGTGTGGCGCAAGCCCGCGCCGCCGGACCAGATGATCGGCCTCGCGAAGGTGATGGGCTTCGACGCGGACGGGCCGATGCGCTGGATGCTCGGCCTGATGTTGCTTCCGCTGATCGTGCCGCTGCTCTTGCGGCCCATCGCGCGGATGCTTGCCGATGGCAAGGCGTGGGCGCGCAACACCGCGATGCTCGCGCCGGTGGTGACGCTGTGGCTGGTCACGGCGCAGACGAGTGTGATGCGCGCGATCGTGCCGTGCGCGATCGCGATTCTCTTCTGCACGCTGCTGCGTCGCCGCGAGCTGCAGTTCACGCGGATCGACGTCGTGCTCGTGCCGGTGTTCCTGACGACGCTGCTCGCGACGATCGACATCATTCGAACGCTGTCGATCTTCGACTGCGTTCCGATCGTTGCGATGCTCGTCCTGGTGTTGCGCGTCGCTGTGACGTTCATCCCGTCGCCGCTGCCACCTGCGCTGGCGTTTCTCGTCGCACCTCTTGCGCTCGTTCTACAGACCGGCTTCTTCGCGCGCGACCAGCGCTACTTCGGCTGGCACGCGCTCGCCGTCGTCATGATCTCGCCGTTTCTCGTGAGGTTGTTTCTGAAGAACCGCCGACGCGCGATGACGGCGCTGACGATGATCGTGTTTCCGCTCGCGCTCTTCGCGTACTCGAACGCGATGAGCACGAGCACCGCGGAAGGAAAGCCGCGCACGAACTTTTTCGAGGACGGGCACTCGCTGCTCCCCGCCTCGGAATACCTGCGCGGCGAACGTCCGTATCGCGACATCCTGCCCGCGCACGGTCTCGTCGAGGACGGCTTCTTCGACTATCTCGTCTTCCAGGTTGGCGACGTGACGGCCGGGCGGCGCACGAAGGCGCGTGAGGTGATCGGGACGCTGAACGCGATCGCGCTGTACGCGCTGGCGTGGGCGGTCACGGGATCCGCGGAGGCGGCGTTTCTCAGCGTGTTGCTGAGCATCATGACCGGCCTGTTCGCACCGACGATCCGGATGCTGCCGCCGATCGCAACGCTCGCGCTGATCGCGGGCGCGGTGCGATGGCGAAGGCCGCGCTGGTTTGCGTACGCCGCGTTCGGAACGGTGGTGTGCGGCGCGACGAGTCTCGATTTCGGGGCGTACGCGTTTTTGACTTTGGTGGTGGCGGTGATCCGGTGGAGGGGCGGGCTGAAGCCCGCCCTACGTGGGCTCGCTGCCGGCGTAGTCCCCCTCTTCCTCACCTTCGCCGTCCTCGGCATCTTCGACGACTTCCTTCGCGGGACCTTCATCGAGGTCCTCAGCGTTGCACCCGCGTACACCACCGGCTTCTTCACCGCGCCGGAGCAGTTGGCCGAGAAGCCGTTTTTCCCCGAGGCACTCGCGGTGGTGTTCGAGCCTCGCGTCATGCTCTACATCGCCTGGCCGGTGCTCGCGATCTTCACCGGCGTCGCGATCACGCGACGCTGGCCTCGGCGCTTCGAGCCGCTCGTGTTGCTCGCCTTCTGGGCCGTGCTTACCGGAATCTCGTATGCCGAACGGCAGCATCGCTACTTTGGCATGGCGGTGATCGTGATCCTCGTGACGATCGTGGTGCGATTGCTGCGGCGCCGCAACCCGCTCGCGATCGCGATCATCGCGTTCGCGTTCATCCTATCCAGTCCAACGATCCACTTCGCAATCGTCGGCACGAACCGCGCGAAGCGCGCGCCGCCGCAGGACTGGGTCGAGATCCGCGACGTCCCTCGCGCGCGCGGCGCGTACTGGCACACCAGCGATGCCGTCGCGATCGCGAGCGTGAAGAAATACCTCGAGCTTTCCCTCGCGCCGGACGAGACGTTCCTCGACTTCAGCAACAGCGGCGCGTTGTACTTCCTCTTCCGCCGCGACTGCCCGATCCGCGAGTACGAGGTCGCGTTCTACGAGACCGAGGAGCAACAGCGCGAAGTCATTCGCCGCATCGAGGCCAATCCGAAAGTGCGCGCCGCGCTCGTCGCGACGACTCCGCACGGCCGCTTCAGCGTCGACATCCCCAATGCCTGGCGCGCTCCCCTCGTCCACCAGTACATCCTCGACCACTTCGAACCCGACTTCGAGGAAGGAGAAGTAGCGTTCTGGCGGAGAAAGTAGACCTCCTCACGCCAGCGGGTTTCGCACGCGAAGCTCGCGAAAGCGGCTGAAGTCCCGATCCGCCGTCCAGAGCGTAGACGAGGAGAGTAGCGCCGACCGCGATCAAGCGCCGCGACCCTCGTAGGCCGCCTCACGAATCCGCTCCCAGTCTTCCGATACACCTGGCTGGAGACCCTTCCCGCGAAAGGAGGCCCGTCGCAAACGGAAGCCTTTTCTCCTTCGACGATCATCCAGAGCTCGTCGAAGTCCTTCCTCCATCAATTCACGAAGAGTGGTCGACTCGCGGGAGGCGACCCGCTTGGCCTCTTCGAGCAACGCGTCGGCGATCTCGACGGTAGTTTTCATGGGACCATAACTACCATACCGACCCAGACAGCGACCCAGCTGCAGGAAGTGACCACGCTGAGCAGATCGGCTACGCTGTGGTTTCGATGCATACAGCAGTTTTCTCGATCGTCTCGCCGAACTACCGGCATTACGCGCGGGTCCTCATGGACTCGATGCAGCGAAACCATCCCGACTGGGATCGGTTCGTGCTTTTCGTCGGCGACCCATCCGTGCAGGGGAGTGACGGAGAGCCCTTCACGTCCGTGCCGCTCGATGCTTTGCCGCTCCCCAATCCGCGCCAGTTCTGCTTTCGCTACACGATCGTGGAGCTCAACACGGCAGTCAAACCGTGGATGTTCGAGCATCTCTTCGCGCGCGGCTATGACCGGGTGATCTATTTCGATCCCGACATCGTCATCTACAGCCCGCTCGCGGAGCTCGATGCGGCGCCGCCGCAGACGTTCATCACGCTGACGCCGCACCTGACCGGCTCCATCGAGGGAGACGAGCACCCGAGCGAGCGCACGATCCTGCAGGCCGGCACGTACAACCTCGGATTTCTGGTCGTGACGAGACAGCCGGCGCTCAGCCGATTTCTGGCGTGGTGGAAGGGGAGGCTCGAGTTTCAATGCCTCGTCGATCCGGCGCGCGGGCTCTTCGTCGATCAGAAGTGGATGGATCTCGCGCCGGGACTCTTTCCGGACGTCTCGATCCTCCGGCACGACGGCTACAACGTCGCCTACTGGAACTTGCGCCAGCGCTCGGTCGTCATGACGAACGGCGCGACGACCGTGAACGACCAGACCCTCCGCTTCTTCCACTTCAGCGGATTCGACGCGACCCTTCCCGAAAGGGTCTCGCGACACGACGGCAAGCTGCGGCTCGTCCAGGTCGGTCATGCCCGCAAGCTGATCGAGGACTATCGTGCCGCGCTGCACGCGGCCGGCTCCGCGTCATTCAAGAACGCGCGCTACGGCTTCGCAGTCTTCGCCGACGGCACGCGCGTGCCCGATGCCGCGCGCGCCGCGTATCGCAAATCCAACGAGCTGCAGGCCGCCGCCGGATCCGATCCCTTCGCGCGCCCGGAGCTCTTCCGCGAATTACGCGATCCTCTGGCGAAGCGGATGAACAAACGCGCACTCAGAATGCTGCTGCGCGTCAAACCACTCGCGCAGTGGCTTCCCCGGCCCGTCCGCGGCGCGCTTCGAGACTTCATGGTGGGCCGCCGGGAAGCAACGTCCGAAGAACGATGATCGATCTGAACCGAATCACGCAGCATCAACTCGAAACCGAGCCGTATCGATGGGCAGTCATCGACGGTCTGTTCGCGCCGAACGACGCCGCCGCACTGGCCGCGACTTTTCCGCGCGATCACTTCAAGCGGCTGAAGGATTACGGGGGCGAGAAGGACTTCGAGTACGAGGCGCGGGCGCTGATCAGCATGGAGCAGTCCATCTCCAGAGCCGAAAAGCTGAGCGGCGCCTGGCGCGCGTTGGCGAATGACTTTCTGTCGCCGGCGTACCGCGCTGCGATGTCTTCGCTGACCGGTTTCGATCTGAGCACGGCGCCGCTGGAAGTGAACGTGTTCCACTACCCGGC
>Ga0075421_100002927_pt1 | contig 20421 bp, 22 predicted proteins | sample SoiMetdeltSBSDD5_FD_75292 | JGI IMG/M metagenome (GOLD analysis project Ga0075421, IMG submission 75292) | Bulk soil microbial communities from a Populus tree surrounding site in Tennessee, USA - Soil MetaG P. deltoides SBSDD5 | ecosystem: Environmental > Terrestrial > Soil > Tree plantation... | reverse complement strand
CTCATTCCTCCGCACCGGCATTCGAAGGACGAGCTGGTCACGGTGATCTCGGGCAAGGTGGCGATCATGCACGGCGAGAAGGTGGACCGCGCAGCGCTGCAGCTGCTGTCGCCGGCGAGCTTTGTCCACCTTCCAGCCGGCATGCCGCACTACGCGGCGGCGGAAGTCGAATCAGTCGTGCAGATCAACAGCGTCGGTCCGTTCGACGTCATGTACATCAATCCGGCCGATGACCCGCGCAAGCAATAGCGATGCGGCCTCGGCGCCGCGCGCAGCTACGGCATGCCGGCTAGTCGGGCGCCGTCGCGAATCAGCGTGGCCCCGTATGGATCGAAGCGAAAGGCGAGGAGCAGGTCGGTGACGCGATAGCCCGGCGCGATCCGGTGAATCGCGGCGACGCGGGCGCGTGCTGCGTCGAGCGCGCCGCTGAGCGCCAGGCTGCAGATTGCGATTGCATGGATGTGCGGATGAGCGTTCGGGCGCTCGGCGGCCTTGACGGCCCACTGCGCGGCTTCCTCGAATTCACCGAGCCGCAGCAGCGCTACGGCGCGCGCGCCGAGCATGCCAAACAGCAGCGGATCGAACGGGCTGAGATGGCGTGAGTGATCTGCAGACGCGATGGCGGCGCGCGGATCGCCGGCCTGCGCCAGGACGAATGCCAGCGTGTAGTGGCCGAGCGCGAAGTTCGGGCTCAGGTCGATCGCCCGGCGCAGCTCGACGACGCACGCATCGTGGCTGCCGCGCAGCCACAGTGCGCGTCCCATGGCCCAGTGCGCGGCCGGATCGCGATCGTCGACCATCAGGCTGCGGCCCGCGACGTCGAAGGCGAGGTCGATCTGCGACTCGCGCTCGGCCCAGCCTTGGAACGCGCTCTGGAAATGCGTGAACGACAGGCCGGCGTAGGCGCGCGCGAAGGTTGGATCCAGGCGCACGGCGGTTGCGAAGAAATGCCGGGCGAGATCGTTGTCGGCCTTGTTGAACAGGTACATGTGCCACAGGCCGCGATGGTGCGCCTCCCACGCATCCAGCGAGCTCGGCGGCCTGAGGATCGCGCGGTTGCGCTCGGCGGTCTCGATCTCGTGGGCGATCGAGGCCACGATCCTGTTGCCGAGCTCCTCCAGAACCACGAACGCTTCGTCCGGGGTCTCGTGGAAGATTTCCGCCCAGACGATGCGCGTGCTGCGCGTCTCCGCAAGCTCGACGTTCACTGTGAGACGCCTGGCGTCGTGCTGCACCGAGCCGCTGACGACGTAGTCGACGCTCAGCATGCGTCCGGCTTCTTCTGCGCCGATGTGACGGTCGTGCAGAGCGAAGACCGTTCCCTGTGCGATGACGAACAGGCTGCGCAGCTTGGCAAGCCTGGTGATTACGTCGTGTGCGAGGGCGTCGGCGATCCCGCCGCGGGGTGTCGCAGTAGACGGGTCAACGAACGGCATCACTGCAATGGACGCGCGGCGAGACGCCGCAGGTGTCGCAGGGGCGGGAGCATCCGCGCTGTGCGATGAGCTGTGCTGCTGCGCTCGGGCCGACCGCCATACCTCGCGCAGCGCGGTAGCATCGAGGCCGTCCGCTTCGAGCATCCGGACCGCGGCTGCCAGGTGTTCCTCGCCCTCGCGGATTCGACCGCTGCGCGCCAGCGCAGCCAGCAGCAGCTCCTGCGCATGCTGGTCGAAGGGCGCAAGCTGGATCCATTTGTCCAGGTATCCGAACGCTTCGCTCTCGGGCACGTTGCGGGCGAGTTGCTCCAGGAGAGCGACTTGCCAGCCGCGGAACCGTCGCCGCTGCGCGGTCAGCCAGCAGCGGAAGACCTCGCTGCGGTCGATCTCCACGCCTTCCAGCAGGTCGCCGCCGAACAGCGTGCAGAGCTCCTGCTGACGCTGGATGCCCAGCGTCGCAACGCCGTCAGCGATCGCTCGCGCAATTTCGATCGCGTCGACGAAACAATCCGACAGGTCGAGCCGCACGGTGTCCTCGTGGGCGTGCACGCGTCGGCGGCCGCTGTCATCGACGAGACTCCTGATCTTGCTGAGGCACCAGCGCAGCTCGCCGCGCGGATCGTTGGGTACGTCCCAGAGCAGCTCGCACAGCTGCGCCCTGGGAACGGGACGCGGCGCGAGCGCGAGATATGTCAACAGTGCGCGCACTTTGCGCGAGGTCGGAAGCGTCAGCGGGACATCGTTGCGGCTGATCGCGATGTGACCGAGCAGCTGTATGTGCAGCGCGGGCTTCGCGGGCATTTCCATGCCCGCTACCACGCTGCGTTCCACGCCGAATTGTTAGCGTTGACTCGATACATCGCGATACGGCGGTTGCAGACAACACGAAGAAGGTGCGCGCATATGGTTACGACGGCTGTTGCGAATAGTCAAACGCGCAGCCAGCCGCGCGGCGAGCACGTCGCGATCGAGATCGCGATTGAGCGGCCATAGCAGAGTGGCATGCGATGCTGTTGCGCTCATTTCCCGACCTGTCGCAGAGCGACTCCGACTTCAACCAGTGGTTCAACTCGAGGTGGGGTCGCGAGAACTGCATCGTATGGGGACGCTCGCGCTTCGCCGACTTCGGGCCCTGCACGCATACGCTCTCCATCCGAGCGGCGTGGGGCGGCGCCCAGCATTGTCATTTCAACGGCCGGACTGTCGCAGTCGACGACGACAATTTCCTGATCCTGAATCATGGCCGCGTCTGCGCCACGAGCATTCATGCCACTCGGCCCGTCGAGTCCCTGGCCATCAGCTTTCGTCCGGGGCTGGCCGAGCGCATCTGCGGCGCGATGGCCGCCTCCTGCGAGAGTGCGCTCGCGCAGGGCGACACGCTCGCGGAGCAGCCCGTCGAATTCATGGAGCACCTGCGACCGCACGATCGGGCCGTCAGCCCGGTGCTGCGCTTCATCCGGGCGCACCTGATGCAGGGACTCGACGACGAAGGATGGTACGAGGAGCAGCTCATCTTCCTGCTGGAGCGCATGCGCGCCCAGCAGCTACGCACGATCGAACGTGTGGAAGCGTTGCAACTGGTGCGCGCGGGAACACGTCACGAGATCTTCCGTCGCGTGCACCTGGCGACGGACTTCCTGCATACGAACTACGCGCAGTCGTTCAGCCTGAGCACGCTCGCGAATGTGGCGTGCCTGTCGAAGTATCACTTCCTGCGTCTGTTCACGCTCGTCCATGGCCTGACGCCGTTCGCTTACCTGCAGCGCAAGCGCACGTGCGTAGCACTGCGGCTGCTGAAGTCGACGCAGCTCACGCTCGGGGAGGTAGCGTCGTGCGTCGGCTTCACGACGCGCTCGGCGCTGCGGCGGCAGATCCGGCGATCGATGGGGCTCAGCCCGTTGCAGGCGCGCAAGCAGAGTTCCACGGTGGCTACCACGCTCGGCTCCACGAGCGGCGGGTTAGCGTCGACTCGGCACACAAACACTGCGCAGGTGGACTCATGAGCGACGAAGGTTCCTATCACGGCAGCTGTTTCTGCGGCGCCGTGCAGCTGACCGTCAGCGGTGCGCCGGTCGCGATGGGCTACTGTCATTGCGAGTCGTGTCGCCACTGGTCGGCAGCGCCGGTGAATGCCTTCACGCTGTGGAATGCGCAAGCCGTGCGCATCACGCGCGGCGCCGACAACCTCGGCATGTACAACAACACGGACAAGAGCTATCGCTCATGGTGCAAGACCTGCGGCGGCCACGTCTTCACAGATCATCCGTTCCTGGGGCTCACCGACGTGTATGCCGCTGTGATTCCGGAGTTCGCGTACCGACCCGACATTCACGTCCACTACCAGGAGGCGCGACTGCGCATCCACGACGGCCTGCCGAAGATGCGGGATGTGCCGAAGGAAATGGGCGGGTCGGGTATCACCGTGAGGGAATAGCCATGGAACGCTTGCTCGTTGCGACCGCTATTGCCTTCGTATCGATGCTCGCGGTGCCCGCGCACGCCGACCCGGCCGTGCAGGCAATCTGGCGCGTGCAGCAACTGCCTTTCACCTATCACAGCACACGCACTGGCTATTCCTGCAGCGGGCTGCAGGAAAAGATTCGCTCGATCCTGCGAGCCGTCGGCGCGCACGAGTCCGTCATTGTCGAGGTTCACTGCCCGGCAGGCGAGCTGCTGCACTCGGCGCGCGCGTCGATCGCGATCGCGACGCCGATCGAGGCGACCGACGAGAACATCCGCGCGGCCACCAGGTTCGAGCCCTACGAGCTCATGGCCGCACGAATGCGAGGCGTCGCTCTGCCGACTGCCACGAACATCGAACGGTTCACGGCGTCGTGGCGGCGGATCTCGCTGTCGCACTTGCAACTAAGGATGGGCGACTGCGACCTGCTCAAGGACCTGCGCGGACAGGTTTTCCCCAGGCTGCGGCTCCGCGACGCGTCGGGTTTCGGCTGTTCGGCCACGGCGACGCGGGTGCGGCCGGTACCAAAGGTCGAAGCGCTGATCCACACAACAACAACGCTCCTCAGTCTGGCGCCGCGTATACCTTCTGACGCTACAGCACAAACGGGCGTGCGGCGACCTGCGACGGACTGAGTCCCAGCACGCGGCGCATACAGCGCGCCATGTGGCTCGGATGCGCGAAGCCTGCTTCCAGCGCGATGTCCGTACGGCTCTGCTTGCCTTCCATCAAACGCACCCGCGCGCGTTCGACGCGTCGCTCGAGGACGAAGCGGTGCACAGGCACGCCGACTGCTTGCTTGAACAGCTGTTTGAAGTGCGACAGGCTGAATCCCGCCACGCCGGCCAGTTCGGCGAGCGAGAGATCTTCCTCGAGATTTGCTTCGATGTATTCGAGCACGCGACGCAGCCGCCACGCTGGCAATGCGCGGCTGCGCTCGGTTGGAGCGACCTTCGATGGCGATTGCAAGGCGAGCAAGCGGATGGCGAGCGCGGACCCGAGGCTGTCCGCGAACAAGCGGCCGCCCGGATGTCCGTCCTGCTCCTCGGCCTGCATGATCCAGGCGATGCGCTCGATCTGCGCGTCGCGGATGTGAATCGACGTCATGAGCTCGGAGCCGCCGGCGCCCATCGTCTCCGCCGTCTCCTGCCACAGCGCTGGCGACAGACAGAGTAATAGTGAGAGCGCGGGCCGCGGCACGATCCAGCGTGTACTCGAGTGAGCGGGTCCAACGCAGAACTGGCCGTGCAGGCGCACGCCCGCGCGCTTGAACTTGCCGACGCAATACGACACGGGCACGGGATCGCCAACATGCAAGCAAAGCACGTGACGATCCATGAGCGGCGTGTCGAACAGGCCGACCGGGACAGGGGAAGTGCGCACGTCCAACAGGGCTGCGCGGGTCGAGGTGCCGTCTGCCATCGCCTTATCTTCGCCTTTGTGACGGCGCCAGTCTGTCGCAAGTAGCGAAAATCATCCAATTGTGTCCGTCCGCGGCCGAGTGCGCTCGGCCGCCCACGCGCCACGTCGCAGGCTAGCCCAATGAGACGCAGACAGTTCCTGCAGCTTACCGGCGCAGCGCTCGCCGCTGGTCTTACGAATGCCCGGGCTGAACCATCGCAACCGCTCGACGCCGCTGCATTTCGAGCCTTGCGCCGCTTCGCCGACCTGCGCTTCGGCAGGATCGCCTATGTCGAGCGCGGCTCGGGCCCGGCAGCTCTGTTCCTGCACGGCGCGCCGCTCAACGGCTTCCAGTGGCGCGGTGCTATCGAGCGGCTCTCGACGGAACGGCGCTGCATCGCGCTGGACTTCATGGGGCTCGGTTATTCGGAGATTCCGGTGCTCCAACCGGTCGCGCCCTATGCACAGGTCGAGATGCTGGCTGCATTCCTCGACGCGCTCGCGATTCGCGACGTCGACATTGTCGCCAGCGACAGCGGTGGTGCCGTCGCACAGCTGTTCGTAGTGCGCTACCCCAGGCGTGTTCGCTCGCTACTGCTGACGAACTGCGACGTCGAACCCGACAGTCCGCCGCCGAAGGTGATGCCCGCGATCGAGATGGCACGCGCGGGCACGCTGGCCGATGCAACGGCAAAATGGCTCACCGACAAGGCGCTCGCCCGCTCGACGTTCGGTGCTGCTGTCTATCGCGATCCAAGCCGTTTCGCCGACGAGACCATCGAGTACTACGTCACGCCTTTGGTGAGCACGCCGCTGCGCCGGGCGCTCTACCACTCCTACCACATCGCGCTCGATCCCAATCCGCTCGCCGGGATCGAAGCGTCGCTCAAGCACTGCAAGGCGCCGGTACGAATCGTCTGGGGCGCGAGCGACGACATCTTCAAGCAGGAAGATGCCGAGTATCTCGACCGCACGTTTCCGCGGTCGCTGGGCATTCGACGCGTGCCGGAGGCGAAGCTGTTCTTCCAGGAGGAATTCCCGGAAGTGATTGCGGAGGAAGCGCAGCGGCTGTGGCGTGCGTGACTATTGCTGTACGCGCGTGAGCTGCGTGTATGCGAGGCGCCAACGGCCGTCCAGCTTCGTCCAGACGTGTGCGATGCGCAGCAGACGAGTGTGATGCTCGCCTTTCAATGTCCAGCTGAGGTTCACCACGCCCGCGACCAGTGCGGTATCGCCCCAGACCCTTCGCAGCGATTGATCGAGCACGTACGGGTCGAGCTTGAATCCAGGTACCTTGAAGTCTTCGAGGTAGGACTGCTTGTCCTGCAGCGTCGAGTCTGAGTTGACGAGCATGTAGTCGTCACTGACCAGGCGCGCGAGGGCTGCGACATCGTTGTGGACCGTCGCCTCGTCATAGGCGCGCACTGCGTCGTCGAGACCCGATTGGGCGGCGCTGGTCTCCCAACTGATCAATGCGGGCGCCGCGGCCGCAGCACTCAGCAGCGTTCTTCGCGTCAGACTCATGCGCTCATGCTAATGAGTGCACGGTGCGCAGCTAGATCCACTTAACGCCTGGGTACAGAGCCACTCATTTGACGCGCTCGGGCAAGCGATCCATGCGACGCAGCTGCGGAAACCACCACGCCCAGGTTGCGGCCACGAGCATCGTCGCGACGCCGCCGAGCACGACGGCGCGCACCGTGCCGAACCAGGCAGCTGTGATGCCCGATTCGAATTCGCCGAGCTCGTTGGATGCGCCAATGAACACGGCATTCACCGCGCTGACGCGGCCCCGGATCTCGTCGGGCGTTTCGAGCTGCACCAGCAGATGGCGCAGGTACACGCTGACCATGTCGCCGGCGCCGAGCAGCACGAGCGCGATCACCGAGACGACAATGTTCGTCGAGAGCCCGAACACCACCGTCGCTGCGCCGAACACGCCGACACCAGCGAATAGCCAGGGTCCGACGCGTCGCTCTAGAGGAGAGAGGCTCAAGACGAGCGCACACACCGCAGCGCCGATGCCGGGCGCGGTGCGCAATACGCCGAGTCCTACCGAAGTCGTGTGCAGAATGTCTCGGGCGTAGATCGGCAGCAGCGCCGTCGCTCCGCCGAACAGCACTGCGAACAGGTCGAGCGAGATCGCGCCGAGCACAGTCGGCTTCGAGCGCACGAACGTCAGACCCGAGAGGAGGGAGCCCAACGTGACGGTGGGAGGAGCGCTCGCGTTCCTACCGCCGATGCGCACTCTCATCATGAGCAAGGTCGAAGTCGCGAGCAGCGTAGCCACTGTGCCAAACACGACGCCAGCACCAGCGAGATAGAGCAGACCGCCGAGCGTCGGACCGGCGATCGTGCAGACCTGGAACACCGTCGAGTTGACTGCGGTCGCCTTCGCGAACAGCTCCGGCCGCACCAAGTTGGGCACCAGGGCCTGCGCGGAAGGCATCGCGAACGCGCGCGACACACCGAGCAGCGTCATCACCGCAAAGACTGGACCGACTGCGTGCACGCCGAGAATTGAGAATGCGAGCAGGCCGACGGCGCTCATCATGTTGAGGAAGTAGCAGCCGGTGAGAATCTTGCGCCGGTCGTAGTGATCCGCCGCATGACCGGCAGGCAGGATCAGCAGGATGAACGGCAGGAACTGCGACAGGCCGATCAGGCCAAGGTCCAGCGGATCCGAAGTTGCCGCGTAAACCTGCCAGCCGACCGCGACGGTCTGCATCTGCACGGCGAGCGTGCCCAGGCAGCGCGCCATCAGATATCGAATGAACGCGTGCTCGTTCGCGAGGCTCAGTGGGGGAGACGGGGAGCTGGTGGTCACGTCCTCCTATTCTAGCCGTGACACGTTTTGTACTGCGGGCGCAGCGACTTCGACGAAGTGCCGCTTCGCGCCCTCGCCCATTTGCTGCGTGCACCAGCGTGCGTAGAAGGCGCCCAGCAACCGGCCCAGCCAGCGCGCAGGCCCGAACTGCGGCAGGGCATAGTCGATGAAGACGGTCAACATCGAACCGCCGGGTTCCGCGCCTATCTGGAAGCCCATCCGGTAGTGGCCGACGATCAGCAGCCGCGGGGAGCCGGTCGTCTGCCAAATCTTGATGCGCGGGGGATCGCGCTCGATCACGCTCTCCGTGACGGACAACTCGGCTCCGAGGACGCGCCCTGACAGCCGGATCTCGGAGCCGAGCCGCCGGCCACCGCCCCTGTCGACCTCAATGCTCATCCTTCCCTTGCCCATCATCCACGACGACTCACTCATGTGCGACGACAGCTGTGCGTGGTCGTCGAGATAGTCGAAGACTGCGCGCGGCGGCGCAGGCAGGAAGGCGCTGTACTCGTAGTGGCGTGGCAGGATCATGCGAGGCACCTCGATTGCTATTTGCTGAGGCCGGACGAGATCGCCTCGGCTTCCTGCGCTGCATCCTCGTAGAACTTCGCCAGCTTTTCGCAATGAGCGGCAATCTGCGCGAAATTGTTCTTGCCGGTCCGCGCACGGTACTGTTTGGCGAGTGCGCGATGCGACTGTGCCTTGGCACGCAACTGGGCTGCTTCGTCGACGTACCGGGCTGCTGCTTCCTTGTCGCTGTGCTGCTCCGACTGAGTTGTCGCGGCCTTGCCTTGCTCTTCCGCCATCGCGACCGTGCCGGTCGCCAGCAGTGCAGCTGCCGCCAGGCCGACCAGAATCTTGGCATGCTGTTTCATGAGCTTCTCCCAACGACTGCTGAGATTTTCCTCGTGTACCAGTGTAGGCGCGCGACAGCCCGGGACACTCCGGAACTCCCCGGCAGCGCTCCGGGAAACTCCGCACTCCTGCCGGGTTGACCTTCCTATGGTGGGAAGCTTCATCATTCGCGCATGGCAAAATCACGCAACCGCAAGACGGGCTCGGCGAGCGGCCCGGTCGAGCTCGCCGATGCCAGAGGTCGGGGCTACTACAGCATCGGGCGGGCTGCCGAGCTGTCGGGCGTCAGCGCCAAGATGATCCGACACTATGAAGCGCTCGAGCTGATTCCGCAGGCAGTGCGGACGCTGGGGGATTACCGTGTCTACACTGCGAGCGACATACACGCGCTGCGTTTCATGCGCCGCGCGCGCGATCTCGGCTTCGGAATCGAGGAGATCCGCGAGCTGCTGGCGCTCTGGCACGACCAGCGTCGAGCCAGCAAGGAAGTGAAGCGCCTGGCGCTCAAGCATGTCGCTGAGCTGGACAGCAGGATCGAGGAGTTGCAGTCGATGCGTGCGACTCTGGTAGATCTGGCCACGCACTGTCATGGCGACGCGCGCCCGGAGTGCCCGATTCTCGAGGATCTTGGCCGGTTGCCACGACCGGAATGAGCCGACACCAGTCATGAATCATTGCCACCACCAACATCATCACCACGCGCCCGCGCCCGAACCTGCTGTCGCGGCGCCGGCCGGCACGATCTACACGTGCCCCATGCATCCCGAAGTGCGGCAGACCGGGCCGGGCACGTGCCCGAAGTGCGGCATGGCGCTGGAGCCGGAGATGCCGGCAGCGCACGAGGACTCCAGCCAAGTCGCGGCTGTGCGCAGGAAGTTTCTGGTCGCACTGGCGCTCGCGCTGCCCGCGGTTGTCATCGCGATGGTCCCGCACGTGTTTGCGGTGCATTCATCGCGGAGCACAGCGCAGCTGCTGCGCGGCGCCGAGCTGCTCCTGACCACACCCGTCGTTGCGTGGGCGGCGCTCGACTACTACCGCCGCGGCTGGCTCGGGGTGGTGAATCGTTCGCCGAACATGTACACGCTGATCGGGCTGGGTGTGCTCGTCGCGTTCGTCTACAGCGTGGTCGCAACGTTCGCGCCGCAGCTTTTCCCTGCTGAAATGCGTGATGCGCATGGCATGGTCGGCGTGTACTTCGAGGTGGCTGCCGCGATCGTCGCACTGGTGCTGCTCGGGGAATGGCTCGAGCTGCGTGCGCGCGGCCGCACCAGTGCGGCGATTCGACAGCTGCTCGGGCTCGCGGCGAAGACCGCACGCCGCGTGAGCGCCGACGGCACCGAGCAGGACGTGCCTCTCGATCTTGTGCACGCGGGCGACCGTCTGCGCGTGCGCCCCGGCGAGAAGGTGCCGGTCGACGGCCGCGTGCTCGAAGGCCGGTCGAGCGTCGACGAGTCGATGCTCACCGGCGAGCCGATGCCTGTCGACAAGGTGCCGGGTGATCGTGTCGTGGGTGCCACGATCAACCAGGTCGGCGCACTGGTGATCGAAGCGGAGCGCGTCGGCGCAGACAGCCTGCTGGCACAGATCATCGCGCTGGTCGCGCAAGCACAGCGCTCGCGCGCGCCGCTACAGCGGCTTGCCGATCGCGTGGCCGCGTGGTTCGTGCCATTGGTCGTTGCGATTGCCATCTGCACGTTCGTCGTGTGGTGGCTGGTCGGGCCAGAGCCGCGTCTCGCGTATGCAGTCATCAACGCGGTGTCGGTTCTCATCATCGCCTGTCCCTGTGCGCTCGGGTTGGCGACGCCCATCTCGATCATGGTAGCCAGCGGTCGCGGCGCACAGCTCGGCGTGCTGTTCCGGGATGCGCAGGCAATCGAGAACCTGCGCAGCGTCGACACGCTCGTGCTCGACAAGACAGGCACGATCACCGTCGGCCGGCCGGCATTCGACCGGGCGATCGCGATGGCTGGCTTCGACGAGCGGCAGTTGTTGAGCTGGGCCGCAGGCCTCGACCGCAACAGCGAGCATCCTTTGGCGCGAGCCGTCGTAGCGGGCGCCGAAGCGCTCGGCGTGCCGCCCGCAGTCGTACGAGACTTCGTGTCAGTCACCGGCCAAGGTGTGCGCGGTGAGTCGGCTGGACGTGCGCTCGCGCTCGGCAACGCTGCGCTGATGAAGGCGCAGGGCGTCGACGTCGGTGCGATCTCCGCCGAGGCCGATCGGCTTCGTGGGCAGGGTCGCACAGTCATCTTCCTCAGCGTCGATCGAACGCTGGCCGGTGCCATCGCAGTCGGCGATCCGGTGAAGGAGACGACCCCGGCGGCGTTGCAGGCGCTGCAGTCCGATGGACTGCGGCTGGTCATGCTCACCGGCGACAATCATGCGACGGCGCGTGCCGTCGCTGCGGACCTGCCGATCGACGAAGTGATCGCAGAAGTGCAGCCGCAGGACAAAGCTGAAGTCATCGGCCGCCTGCAAGCGCAACGGCGGCGGGTGGCCATGGCTGGCGACGGTATCAACGATGCGCCCGCGCTCGCGAAGGCGGATGTTGGCATTGCGATGGGGACCGGCACCGACATCGCAATGGAGAGCGCGCAGGTCACGCTGGTGAAGGGCGATCTGCGCGGCATCGTGCGTGCGCGGCAGCTCAGCCGAGCCACCGTGCGCAACATTCGCCAGAATCTGTTCTTCGCATTCGGCTACAACGCTCTGGGCGTACCGCTCGCTGCGGGCGTGCTGTACCCGGTCACCGGTTGGCTGCTGAGCCCGCTCATTGCGGCTCTGGCGATGAGCCTTTCCTCGGTCTCGGTCATCGGCAACGCCTTGCGCCTGCGCGCTACCGATTGAGGGTCACGCACAGAGGTCGCGCGCTACCGCTCGCGACCGTTCCACGGCAGCATGCTGCGCAGGACGTTGTCACGGTCATAGAAGTGATGCTTCAGCGCGGCTGCGATGTGCAGGGCTGCGAGGCCAAGCAGCACATTGAACAGTACCTCGTGAACTTCCTCGAGCTGGTCCTCCGCGAGCGTGCCGCCGTCGATCGGTAGCTGCGCGCCGATGCGCAGTTGCGGCAGGTCGAATAGTCCGAAGAAGCTGATGGGCTGCTGATCGACGGTGGCCAGCGCCCAGCCGGTTATCGGCAGCGCGAACAGGAGCGCGTAGAACGCGATATGAGTGGTGCGCGCCAGAACCCGTTCATGGCTCTTCATCGTCTCGGGCAGCGCCGGCGGCAGCTCTGCCACACGCCACAGCACGCGCAGAATCGCGAGCGCAAGTATCGTGATACCGATCGAGTTATGCAGGCTCGCGGCACTGAGCGCACCCGCAGGTGTGCCCGCCGCGCGATCTTCAGCGGCTTCGGCCAGGAAGTACTGGGCAATGATGCCGGCCACGATCACCCAGTGCAGCACCGTAGCGACGTAGCCGTACCGCGAGGCTGTATTCCGCCATTGCATGTGGAGGACTCGCTCGATGTCCAAAGGACCTTGACGACATTTGAGTGCAGGGCCGGTGCCGCGCGAATCGGGAGCTTCGCGTGGCGGCTGCGTGGAATTCCGGGTTCGCTGCCGTCGCACGGCGGCTTAGACTGCTTCGAGGGGTTGACCAAAACCGCTTTCGCGAGGTTGCGCGTGAAGCTGTCCTTTTTCGGCGCCACGCAGACCGTCACCGGCTCGCGCTATCTCGTGACCTGCGGCCAGCGCCGCGTGCTCGTCGATTGCGGCCTGTTTCAGGGCTACAAATATCTGCGGCTCAAGAACTGGAGCCGACCGCCGTTCGATGCCGCGGCGATCGACGCCGTGCTGTTGACGCATGCTCACCTCGATCACAGCGGCTACCTGCCGCTGCTCGTGCGCCAAGGGTTTCGTGGTCCGATCTACGCGACGCAGGCGACGTCCGCGTTGTGCCGCATCCTGCTGCCCGACAGTGGCCATCTGCAGGAAGAGCAGGCGCAGTTTGCCAATCGACACAAATTCTCCAAGCATTCTCCGGCGCTGCCGCTGTACACGGAGAAGGACGCGCAGGCATGTCTGAAGCAGTTCACGACTGTAGAGTTCGAACGCGAGATCGAGCCGTTCCCCGGGGTGCGTGCCGGTTTCGTGCGGGCAGGGCACCTGCCCGGCGCTGCGAGCGTGACCGTTGGTCATGCAGGCACTTCGATTCTGTTCTCGGGCGATGTCGGCCGTCCTCATGATCTCTTGATGCACGCGCCAGCCGCACCGGTCGCCGCGGACTATCTCGTGGTCGAATCGACGTATGGCGATCGCATGCATCCGGCGCAGGACCCGCTGGCCGAGTTGCGCGCTGTCGTGCACCGCACTTGCGAGCGCGGCGGTGTCCTGCTCATTCCGACTTTCGCCGTCGGACGTGCACAACTGCTGCTGTTGCTGATCGCGCGATTGAAGGCTGCGGGAGAGATCCCGGACGTTCCGGTCTATCTCGACAGCCCCATGGCTATCGACGCGACGGAGTTACTGCAGCGCTTCGCAACGGAGCATCGGTTGGCCGCGAGCGATGCGACCGCCGTGGGCCGCGTCGCGACGCTGGTGCGCACCGCCGAGGAGTCGAAGGCACTCGATCGCATTCGCAGTCCAGCGATTATTCTGGCGGCGAGCGGTATGGCTACCGGCGGTCGAGTCGTGCATCACCTGAAAGTGTTCGTCACGGATGCGCGCAACACGATCCTCTTCTCCGGGTTCCAGGCCGGCGGCACGCGCGGCGCAGCGCTAGTGGCCGGCGCGCGTGAGGTACGTATCCATGGAGAGATGTTCCCGGTGTACGCAGAAGTGGCGCAGCTGCAGTCGCTATCTGCCCATGCTGACGCCGTTGAGCTGCTTGCCTGGCTGCGACGGTTGCCGCGTGCGCCCAGACACGTCTTCGTCACGCACGGCGAAGCGCTGGCGAGCGATGCATTGAGGCAGCGGATCGCAACGGAGCTCGGCTGGCGGGCGAGCGTGCCGGAGTTTCGCGACGAGTTCACGCTTTAGCGATTGCGGAGCATCCAGCCGGATGCCAGCACTGATGCCATCGCTGCGACGATCACCGCCAACACCGCACTCCAGGGCGGCTGCGCGAAGCTGAACACCTCGGCCGCAACGGGGACGGCGACGGCCACGGCCACGGCGATGCATGCGCTCGCTACGATCCACCAGAAGATGCGATTGGGCTTGACGAAGATGCGCGCCAGACTCTCGCTGCGCGAGCGGCTGACGAAGATCAACGTGAGGTTGCAGGCGATGATGGCGACGAACGCCAGCGCGCGTGCCTCGTCCTCAGCCAGATTCCGCAGTCCAGCGGCATAAACGACGGCGCAGAGGGCCAGGACGATGCCGCCAAGGCAAACGCTGCGCGCGAGCATCGCCCTCGAGAACAGCGGCTCGTCCGGGCGACGCGGCTTGCGCGTCATCAGATCCGGCGCCTCCGCGTCCGCTTCGAAGACGAAGGCACATGCCGGATCAATCACGAACTCGAGAAACAGGACGTGCACGGGCATGAACAACAGCGGCCAGTCGAACAGCACCGGCAGCAGGCCGAGGCCGGCGATCGGGATGTGTACGGCCACGATGTAGCTCATCGCATGACGGATGTTGCTGTAGATGCGCCGCCCGAGGCGCACTGCCGTGACCAGCGAGCCGAAGTCGTCGTTGATCAGCACCAAGGCCGCTGCCTCTCGCGCGACGTCCGTGCCGCGGCCGCCCATAGCGACACCGACGTGCGCTGCGCGCAGCGCCGGCGCGTCGTTGACGCCGTCGCCGGTCATCGCGACGACTTCGCTGTTGGCCCTGAACGCCTGCACGAGCCGCAGCTTGTGCTCGGGCTTCGTGCGAGCGTAGATATTGATCGCGCGTGCGCGCGCCTGCAGCTCTGCATCGGAGAGCTGCTCGACCTGGGTGCCGGTCAAGACCCCTGCCTGCGCCTCGAGGCCCGCTTGCGAGGCGATCGCGATGGCAGTTCCGGGGTGATCGCCCGTGATCATGACCACCCTGATGCCGGCGCGTGCGCATTCCGCGAGCGCCATAGGCACATCGGTGCGCAGCGGATCGGCCAGGCACAGCAGTCCGAGCAATTCCAGGTCGAACGCGTGTGGTGTCTGCGGCAATGCTCGGTCGGTGCTCGTCCCTCGCGCGACGGCGAGCACGCGCAGGCCTTCGGCGGCGTGAGCCCCGACGCGACCGAGCAGTTCGTTTCTCGCCGCAGCATCGAGGCGACACAGAGCAAAGACAGTTTCCGGCGCGCCCTTGACTGCAATGGACAGCCCGCTCGCATCGCGATCCCGCCACACGTGAGTAACCGCCGGCAGCTCCGGCGTGAGGTCATACTCTTTGACGAGCTCCAGCGCCGTAAGGCGGGCGGCGTGCTGAGGTGCCCAGGTGCGTGCTGCCTCCAGAATGGCACGCTCCATCGGATCGAAGGCCTCGCGCTCGCTCGCGGCTGCTGCGGTTGCCAGAATATCCGTCGCGGTCGCGTCCAACGTGACGCCCGCGAGGCGCAGATCGAACGAGCCGCCACGTGACTCCAGGAGCACCAGGCGCATCCGGTTCTCGGTGAGCGTGCCGGTCTTGTCGACGGCCAGCACCGTGGCCGCACCGATGGTTTCCACCGCAGGCATGCGTCGCGTCAGCACTCCGACTCGGGAGATGCGCCACGCGCCAATCGCGAGGAACACGGTGAGCACGACCGGAAACTCTTCGGGCAGGATGCCCATGGCCAGGGTGATGCCGGCGAGTACGCCGCCCAGCCAGTCCGCGCGTGCCGTCGCGTAGAGGACGGCGATCGCCGCACACAGCAGCACCGCTCCGAGCGCGACCCATCGAACCGTTCGTCGCACTTCACGAAATAGCGGCGTCGTCTCGTCCGCAACGGTAGCGAGCGCGCGCCCGATCCTACCCATCTCCGAGCGCATGCCCGTCGCGGTGACTTCTGCTACGCCGTACCCGCGAACGACCAGGCTGCCGCCATAGACTCTTCCGCTCTCGCTCGTGGCGCCGGCCCCAGCCTTGTCGACCGGCAGCGACTCGCCGGTCAATATCGATTCATCGACACTCAGGGCGGTCGCGCTGCACACGGTCGCGTCGGCGGGCACGCGATCGCCCTCGCGCAGCAGGATGACATCGCCAGCGACGACTTCACGACCGGCGATGCGCTGCTCGATGCCGTCGCGGATCACGAGCGCCCGGGGACTCGACAGATCGCGCAACGCTGCCAACGCGTGTTCAGTGCGGCGCTGCTGGACGACCGTGATCGCTATGACGATCACGATGGAAGCGGCCAGGATCGATGCCTCGCGGACATCGCCGAGCACGACATAGATTCCCGCGGCAGCCAGCAGCAGCATGAACATCGGTTCGGTGAGCACGTCGCGAGCGATCGCGACGAAATGGCGCGGTGCATGGCCCGGCATCTCGTTCGGACCGTCGACTTGCAGGCGCTCGCGCGCCTGCGCGCTCGTGAGCCCGGCAGCGGTCGTAGTGGAGTGCGCAGTCGTGGGCGATTCCGGCATGAGATGAACTAAGCGGTAGCCACGGGTGGCCGCGGGGATTCCACGAGACTCGGGTGCGGGCACGCATGATAAACAATGCACGCATGAGATATGCCATCACATCGCTACTCGCCGTCAGCGTGCTCGCAGCCTGCGCTACTACGTCCGACGATCGCGACGTTCGCGAGCTGTCCGGCGTCGAAATGTACGAACGCCTGTGCTCCAGTTGTCACGGTGTGTCAGGTCACGGCGACGGGCCGGTCGCCTCACTCATCAAGATCCGCGTGCCGGATCTCACGCGCATTGCGCAGCGCGACGGCGGAGAGTTTCCGACGGAAGACGTTCGTCGCGCGATCGACGGCCGTTTCGACCGGCAGGCGCATGGTGCCCGCGACATGCCGGTGTGGGGCTGGCAGTTCTACGACAGCTCGTCCACCGACGACGCCGGCGAGCGCGCGCGCGTCGATTCGATGATCGACCGATTGGTCGGATACCTGCGCAGCATTCAGGTGAAGTAGGTTCATGTGTGCCGAAGCGAAAGACGGCGTGCTGCGCGTGCGAGGTCAAGTGATCGCGAACGCAGGAGTCACGACCGTCAATATCGCTGCAGTCGTTCGATGAGTTCGGCGACGTGTGCCTTGAGCGCTGCGCGTGCCGCGGCATAGTCCGAGCTGGCCGCTGGCACGTCATTCCACTGTTCGATCTGTGGCGCATCGATGCGAACCTTCGAAGGCAGGTTCGTGCCGATCGCAACGACGCGCACTGCGTTCGCGACATCTGCGCTGTCCACCGCCGCGGGCCGAAAGCCGCTGACATCGACGCCGTCCGCCTGCAGCCCTGCGACAATCGGCGCTGGCACCGTAGCCGAGTCCGGCGCTGTTCCGCGCGAGATCGCGCGGAACGGCAGGCGGCGCTGCGCGACGAGCTGGTTGAAGTAGGACGCCGCCATCAGGCTCTTGACGTTGCCGTGCTCGCATACGAACACAACCTGCTTCGTCGCTGTATCGTCGGCTGCGGACGAGATGCTCCAAGTGAGCGCGAGCATCGCAACGGCAGCCGCGAGGAACCTCATGAGGGGCGCGCTGCGAACCGTCGATCGACTTCTTCCCACTTCACGTTCCTCATGAATGCGTCGACGTACTTGGCTGCGGCCGAGCCGTAGTCCATGTGATACGAGTGCTCGTACATGTCGAGCACGAGCAGCGGAACGGCTGCGATTGCGCCGTGCATGTGATCCCATGCCCACTGATTGCGCAGCTCGTTGGTGTAGACGTTGTAAGTCAGCACGCACCAGCCCGAACCGCCCGCCAGCGACATCGCCGTGCGCCGAAATTCGGCGTCCCAGGCTTCGTAGCTGCCATAGGATTTCTTCAGCGCGGCGACGATGTCGCCGCCTGGCTTGCCGTCGCCGCCGAGATTGCCGAAGTACTGCTCGTGCAGCACGACCGATCCGAGCCGGTGCAGCTCTTCGCGCTTCAGTCCGCCATAGATGACAGGCGGCAGGTCGGGCTCGTTCATTGCCGCGAGCAGTCGGCCGGCGACCATGTTCAGAGTCTTCACCGAACCGATGTAGTTGTTCTCCCAGTGAGAGCGGATCAGCTTCTCCGACAAGCCGTTGAGTTTCGCCGGATCGAACGGCAGCGGCTTCGGCTCGCGGCCGCCAGTCATCGAGCTGCGGACCTCTGGCCGCGTGCTCGACGCATTCTGCGCTCCGGCTGCACCTGTCATCATCGCTCCCGCTGCCGCAGTGCCCAGAAGTGTCAGAGTTTCACGCTTCGCTGTGTCGATCATGGTCTGCTCCTGCGCGGTTCACGCTGCGCTGGAAGGGCAGCGACAGCACCGCGCCGATCGATTGGTGTTCGGGCCCATCATAGCCCCGGATGCCATAGCGGACGAACGGACCGCGGCTGCTGGGCGTGAACGTACGGAACAGACGATCGAAGAACGAAAACAGGTTCGCGTAATTCGAATCGGTTTCGACGCGCTCGCGCGAGTGATGGATCTTGTGCATGTCGGGCGTGACCCAGAACCATACGAACGCGCGATCGAGCGCGCGCGGCACGCGAATGTTCGCGTGCTCGAGCACCGAGTTGAGTGCGCCGAGCAGCCTGTAGACCGCTATTGCTGCCGGCGGTGCGCCGAGCGTCCATGCCGTCACGGCGATGAAGGAGAAGCGCAGCACGCCTTCGATCGGGTGCTGACGAAACGCCGTCGTCGCATCGACCGAGGCGTCGATGTGATGCACGAGATGCACGCGCCAGAGGAGCGGAACCTGGTGCAGGAGTCTGTGCACCAGGTACGTGGCGCCATCGAGCGCGAGCAGCGCGACTACGAACGATACGACCGTGCCGAGCCCGAGCAGCTGGAGCACGCCGAGACCGCTTCGCGCGACGAACGCGGCGCCCAATGCCAGCGTGAAGTTGAGCAGCATCGCCAAGCCGAGCGTGATTGCCAGCAGCCAGAGATTGGTCGCGAGCCGGCCATTCGAGCGGCGCGACTGCTGCCGCAGGGGCACGATGGCTTCGACGACGCTGGCCAATGCCAGCGCACTCAGGACCGGTAGCAGTCGGAACAGAACGGCTTGGATTTCCATGCCGCGACTGTGCGACTTGCCCCAAGGGCAGGGTCAAGGCAATCCGCTCGCGCGCGCTTGGCGTTCTATCGGCATGAACGAAACCTACGAGTCCGCGCTCCGGCAAAAGGCACGGGACGCGATCATGGCCGGCCGGTTGCCCACCTGCAGCCCGACCGGAGTCTGGGGAGGTCCAGGGACCGGTAAGACCTGCGCGGTCTGTGGCCAGGTCATTGGCCGCGAGGGCCTCGGGTTCGAGCTCGAGTTCGACGGCGACGACGTCGCCGGTCGCCAAGTGCACAACGTCCACATCTGGTGCTTTGCGGCCTGGGAGTTCGAGTGTCAGAGCTCCTTGCCAGCAGTCGACGATGAGGTCACGATTCCGGGCCGTGAGCGCGACCGAACCCATAAGCGGGAACCCGGGTGATGCCAGCCATCCGACCCTGGGTGAGCTGCTGTATGCCGACCCGACGAAGAGTCGCGTCGGCGAGGACGAATGGATCGGCATCGTTCGGGCCATCGCAGCCGGCGACCAGTTCGCGTTGCAGGAGCTGTACGAGCGGACCCACCGGCTCGTCTTCACGCTGACCATGCGCATCTCCGGCAACCGCGCGACCGCCGAGGAGCTGACGCTCGACGTCTTTCACGACGTCTGGCGACGGGCCTCGCAGTACGACACTGCGAACGGCTCGGTGATCGGCTGGATCATGAACCAGGCCCGTTCCAGAGCGATCGATCGGCTCCGCTTCGCACAGCGCCAGAAGCGCAGCGACCCGGGAACCGATAGTCCGCAGTCCGCTACCGCTGCGGATGACTCCGCCAAGATCGTCGAAGCGAGGGACCGTAGTCGCGTGCTGACAGGTGCGCTCGCGTTACTCTCGGCTGAGGAACGACAAGCCATCGAGACCGCTTTCTTCTTTGAGGCCAGCTACACAGAAGTGGCGGCGCGGCTCAATCAGCCGCTCGGAACGATCAAGACGCGAATTCGTTCCGGTTTGATGAAGCTCAGGCGCGCGCTGAGCGCTACAGGAGATGGTGCGTGAGGCCGGTGGTGGACATGGATCCATGCGAGCAGGCGGAGCTGGTGTCGGTGTACGCCCTGCACGCGCTACCCGCCATGGAAGCCTCGGCCGTCGAGGCGCACATCGCCATGTGCTCGCGCTGTCGACGCGACTTGCAGACGCTGCGTCCCGTCGTCGAAAGATTCGCAGGGTGGCCGGTCGACGTACTGCGTTCCAGCTCCTCGCTGTGGGATCGTCTGGTCGAGCGCATTTCCTCCAGCGAGCAGCAACCCGCACCTGTGCACAGGCTGCAGTGGCAGGAACCGGAATGGGAGGAAGTCGCTCAGGGTATTCACTGCAAGCTGCTGGCGAGCAATTCGGCACAGGATCG
>Ga0075421_100002926_pt1 | contig 20422 bp, 20 predicted proteins | sample SoiMetdeltSBSDD5_FD_75292 | JGI IMG/M metagenome (GOLD analysis project Ga0075421, IMG submission 75292) | Bulk soil microbial communities from a Populus tree surrounding site in Tennessee, USA - Soil MetaG P. deltoides SBSDD5 | ecosystem: Environmental > Terrestrial > Soil > Tree plantation... | reverse complement strand
AGAAAGCGCACCGCAAGCAGGCCCGGCAGGCCGCGCACTGCTCCGGTCCAGGCAGTGAACACCGACCACCAGACGACGATACGGGTCAGCACCTTGCGCGGCCCCCAGCGGTCACCCAACCATCCGGTAGGCACTTCAAAGAGTCCGTAGGCAAGAGTGAAAACACCGAGCACCAGCCCGAGTTGCGACTCAGTCAGTCCAAGGTCTTCCATCATCTTCGGCGCAGCCACTGAAATGCAGACGCGATCAAGGTAGGTGATGACCGACAGGAGAAAGAGGCCGGCCAGGACTTGGCGGCGAACTCGAGTGAATTTTGTAGGAGTCACTTATGCCGCCTTCGGCAACGCCACACGAAATGAAAACATCGCTGGTTCTAACCGTCGTCGTCAGCTTTGATAGAGTATGAGGAGCCGAGGAGGACGATCTCCAGAGGCGATACGAAATCCTGAGGGCTCAAGTGTGACTGAATCCTGGCTAAAGTAGCGAGTATCGTGCGCCGACGGGGTCTGCTCGCGGCGGCAGGTAAGGTGCACGCAGTCACATCTCGTCGAGAAGGACCATTGCAGCGTAGCTTAGAAGCTAATTCGAGTCAACTTGCCCTGTGATGGGTGAATCGACTTGACCCTGGGGCCTGGCCTAGTCTAGACTCCCGGCGATTGTCGTCCTGGAACTATGCCAACCGCTTTGGAACCTGCAGTTACCGTCAGATCAACGTGCTGGCTTAGACTGCCATCAGCTGCTTCGTGGCGTTTCTGTTCCACGTTGACCTTTACTGTTGGCTTTACCAGCGTAACATCTTCTTCAAATTGTAACGGTCCCATCCGAATAGATGTTTTTGTGCATTGGGATTGGGAACAGGCCATAGTTAGCTCCCGGGCCAATGCTTTCTGCCCGAGCGGGCGGACCTGGGTCATAACCGAGAAAGGAGACTCGCATGTCGCAACTACTTTCCAGTTTCATAAGCGAACTCATTGATCGTCGCCAGGCACTACGCCGCCTGAGCGCCGCGGGAGGGTTGCTGCTCGAGCCGGCTCTTGTCGCACTGGCCAAGCCCACGCCACGCCGCGTCCTTTTCTTTACGAAATCATCAGGGTACCAACACAGTGTCATCAAGCGGAACAACGGCGGGCTCGGCCATGCCGAGAAGATCCTTACCGACTTGGGAAACAGCCACGGTTTTGAAGTTACCGCAACCAAAGACGGTTCCATTTTCACAGCAGATAATTTGAAGAAATACGACGTGATTTTCTTTGTAACCACTGGAGACCTGACGCAGCCCGGTGAGGACAAGAATCCACCAATATCTGTCGAAGGCAAGGTTGCTTTGCTGGAGGCCATACGGGGAGGCAAAGGATTCGTCGGGTCGCATTGTGCCAGCGATACATTCCACAGCCCAGGCGAAGCGTTTGCGACCCAGCCGATCGAGCAGCGCGACACTTACATTCGAATGCTGGGGGGCGAGTTTATCCGGCACGGTGTTCAACAGGAAGCCACGATGAAGATCGAGTCGCCCCGATTTCCGGGCTGCGAGAAACTTCAGAAGGAATTCCGCATCAAGGACGAATGGTATTCACTGAAGAACTTTGCCTCAGACTTGCATGTGATCCTCGTGCAGGAAACTCAAGGAATGGAGGGTACCGACTATCAGCGGCCCGCTTATCCAGCGACGTGGGGTCGCATGCATGGCAAAGGACGGGTCTTTTACACGTCGATGGGACATCGCGAGGATGTCTGGACGAATCCGACGTTTCAGGCAATCCTGCTGGGCGGCCTCTCCTGGACCGCCGGGACTGTGAACGCCAAAGTGCCACCCAACATCAAAGCAGTCACCCCACAAGCCGAAACCATTCCTCCCAAACCGCCAAAGAAGGAAACTTCATAAAGGCTGAGTTCCTCCTCTGAAAGTTTCAGGGAGCCGCTGCCCTCAGAGGCGATGGTTTCAGAGTCGAGCTTTTAGCTTGCATACACTCCAGGCTAGGCAAAAGCAAGCGGAAGCTCGGATTCTAGACGAGCAGCAGGCAAGGATGCCAGCGCTCCCGAGTTGCATGGAGAACTTACATGAATCGACAACGGCTTCACGAAAGGTTCTTGCTGCTTTTGCTTTTGGCTGCCTTTGGCGTGCTTCTGCCTTCGGACGCGCAGCAGCCGTCCAAAGCAAGGAAGGAGCTTCCAGACAAGGTTCATTCCAACTTGTGGATGCAGACATCGGCCGAGTTCCGCGCGCTCTGCCTGCAGACTTTCAATCAGGCCTTGAAGGAAATTCGGCGAGAGGCTGAGGTGGCGCCGCACCTAGGGGGCCGCCCGTTGGGAGCTGATGGGAATGTTATGGCCGTAGTCGCGGATCTGGATGAAACCATACTGGACAACTCTCGGTTTCAAACTGAGCTGGTGTTTCAAAAGGAGGAGTACTCGGAAACGTTGTGGAACCGCTGGGTGGAAAACAATGCCAAGGACGTCGGGCTGGTCCCGGGCGCTGCGCGATTCATTGCGGAAGTCGAGAGGCTGAAGGTCGTGATGGTTTATATATCCAACCGTCCAGAAAACAAGAGAGCGCTCACCATCAAGGCACTCGCGCACAATGGGGTCAACACTGACGGCTTGGAAAACGCTTCAGAGCTTCGCCTCCTGTTGAAGACGGAGTCTTGGAGCAAAGAGGCGCGCCGCAAGGCGGTCCGGGAGAGGTATCACATAGTCGCCTATCTGGGAGACAATCTAGCCGATTTTCCGGGGGATTTCGGTCCGACCGTGGAGTCCCGATTCCAGCGAACGGATGATCTTGAGGAACTATGGGGTAGCCGCTGGTTCGTACTGCCCAACCCGATTTATGGTGATTGGGAACGGGTGCTCGGCGGCGACCGTACCAGCCATCTGAAACGTGCCAGCGATCGGCGGTTCATCGAAAGACCATAAAAAGCGGCAACGAGTGAAGCAAGGACAATTTCAGCAATTCGTGCCCTTCGTGTTCTTGGACGCCTCGCGATGTACCTAGCTGCCAGCCGGAAAATCTTTGGTCTCCTCGCCCAATCCTTGTGCTAAATTTTGGGTTCCAACGCGAAGAAAGGCTTCTTCGGATGGCCAGCTCCAAACCAGTTTCCGACGCCGTTAAAGCCAAGAGAGTTTTTCTGATTGACGGCATGTCACATATCTTCCGGTCGTTCTACGCCATCCGTGGACTCACAAACAGCCAGGGACTGCCGACCAACGCGGCCTATGGATTTGCCTCGATGTTGCGGAAACTCATCCGCGAATATCAGCCGGAATACATTGCGGTGGTCTTTGACGGCAGACAGCCAACGTTTCGGCACGAAGCCTACGAGAGCTACAAAGCCAATCGAACCGCAATGCCGGAGGATCTGGCTGTTCAGTTTCCTTACATCCGCAAGCTGTGTGAGGCTTTGCAGCTTCCAATTCTGGAGATGGAGCGTTACGAAGCCGATGACATCATCGGCACGTTCGCCCGCAAAGCTGAGCAGGAAGGCCTTGAAGCAGTCATTGTTTCCAATGACAAAGACATGTTTCAGCTCGTGACGGACAAGGTGAAAGTGCTGCATCAGGCCAAGGAGGACACCTTGTTCGATCCGCCCAAGGTCAAGGAGTTTTTCGGTGTCGCGCCGACGCAGGTCATTGATGTACTTGGCTTGATGGGCGATTCGGTGGATAACATTCCCGGTGCCCCGGGCATAGGCGAGAAGGGCGCGCGCGATCTCATCAATAGATTTGGTTCTGTGGAGAATTTGCTGGCGAAAGCGAGTGAAGTGGATCGCAAGGCCTATCGTGAGTCGCTGCAGAATCATAACGAGGAGATCTTGCGGAGCAAACAGTTGGTGACAATCGACACTCAGGTACCCCTGAAGTTGGAGTGGCAGCAACTTCAAACGCAGCGGCCCAACCTGGAGAAGCTGCGCGAACTGTTTGTCGAGCTCGGGTTTCAGTCGATGTTGAAGGAGTTTGAGGCTGAAGCTCCAAAAGCTGAGACACAGGTTTCTTTTGTTCGGGTCACGTCGTCCCAGCAAGCCGCCCAGGTCATTCAACAGCTGAGGCACCAAGAATGTGTTTTCTGCTATTTTGACCTGGACAACGAGGAACCGATGCTCGCAAAGGTGCGCTCTCTGGCTCTGGCGGGCGGCGATGCGGGCTGGGTCGTTCCGTTTGACGAGAGCAGCGAGGTCCGCCTCACGGACTTCTTGCATTTGTGGGAAGATGCCAAAATTCCCAAGGTCGTGCATAACGCCAAGCTTGCCCAGGTCGTATTGTTGAAACACGGCGTCATCCTGACGGGTATCGAGTGGGACACCATGCTGATGTCGTATCTGGTCCACCCCACTCGCAGCAATCATCAGTTCGAAGAGATGGTATTCGCGCTCCTGGAAAAGACCCCCCCAGCCGAGCCCGAGCAGCGCTGCGTTCTGACCCGCGATCTCTTTGCGGCACTGCTGCCGAAACTACGAGGGCTGGGTTTGGAGAAGGTCTACCGTGAAATCGAATTACCTTTGTCCGAGGTGTTGGCCCGGATGGAATGGCAGGGTATCCGCATTGACGCCAGGCTGTTGGCGGATCTCTCCCGTGAGTTCGATAAGCAGATCGAAAAGCTGACTCGGCGAATTTTTGAATGCGCTGGCATGGAGTTCAATCTCAACTCCCCCAGGCAGCTCGGTGAGATTCTCTTTGAAAAGCTCAACCTTCCGGCCCCGAAGAAGCTCAAAAAGTCGGGCCAGTATTCGACTTCAGTCGAGATTCTGGAGCAGCTGGCAGACAAGTACGAACTGCCGCGACTCATGCTCGAGTACCGGCAGATCGCCAAATTGAAGACGGGCTATGTCGACGCTTTGCCGAGACTGGTGAATGCGGAGACCGGGCGTGTTCACACTTCTTTCAATCAGACCGTTGCAGCGACCGGCCGACTTTCCAGCAGCAATCCGAATCTGCAAAACATCCCGATTCGCTCAGAGATGGGAACTAAGATTCGCTCGGCATTTGTGCCGAGCGAAGGCTGCGCGCTGCTAGCCGCAGATTATTCTCAGATCGAACTTCGCGTACTGGCGCATCTTTCACAGGACGAAGTGCTCGTGGATGCTTTTCGAAATGGAGAGGACATTCATACCCGCACTGCCGTCGAGGTGTTTGGCACTCATCCGGGAATGCAAACCGGCGAAATGCGTCGGCGAGCCAAAGTGATCAATTTCGGCATTGTGTACGGTCAAACGCCTTTTGGTCTTGCCAAGGAGCTAGGAATACCTCAACGGGAGGCCCAGGAGTTCATCCGTCGCTATTTCGAGCGGTACCATGGCGTAAAGCGATTTATCAACGAAACCATTGAGGAGACGCGAAAGACCCAGGTTACTCGGACGCTCTTCGGAAGAGTCCGGCAAATCCCTGATATCACCAGCAGAAACCCTGCCATGCGCAACTTCGCTGAACGCACGGCTGTGAATTCGCCCATTCAGGGCAGCGCCGCCGACTTGATCAAGTTGGCCATGATCCGCATTCATGAGAAACTCCTTCACAAGAAGCTCAAGACGCGCATGCTGCTACAGGTCCATGATGAATTGGTTTTCGATGTTCCGAAAGACGAACTAGCTGCTGTGGAAAAGCTGGTCAAGCAGGAAATGGAGCACGTCTATGAGCTTCGAGTGCCGCTGCACGTCGAGGTTGGAGTTGGAAGGAACTGGATTGAAACTTAGTTCGAATGGTGACTGGGAGATAGGATCCTTGAAATAGAATGTCGGCGATGGAGATAGAGGATCGCAGAGTATCGAAAGGCCAGAATTCCGGGGTACGGGAGTTCTTGTGATCCGATCCTCTATCCTCCATTGTCAATCGAAGGAGGCTTCGTGGATCGCCGGTCGGCAATTGAACTCTTGCAGCAGTACACAAAGAGCGAAAGCCTCACCAAGCACATGCTAGCAGTCGAGGCCTGCATGCGAGCTTATGCGGAGAAGTTCGGCGAAGATGTGGAAAAATGGGGCATCGTGGGCCTCCTGCACGACTTCGACTACGAAATGTATCCCACTCCGCCAGACCATCCCGAAAAAGGCGCTGTCATCCTAAAAGACCTTGGTTATCCGGACGATGTGATCTACGCCATCAAATCTCATGCTGACTGGACCCATTGTCCACGGCAGAGCCCGATGGACAAGGCCCTCTTCGCTTGTGACGAACTAGCTGGATTCCTCACCGCCGTTGCTCTGGTCCGCCCCGATAGAAAGATTGAGGGCCTGGAAGCTCGCTCGGTGAGGAAGAAAATGAAGGACAAAGCCTTTGCCCGGGCCGTCAGTCGTGATGACATCGTCAATGGGGCCCGTGAACTCGGGATCGACTTGGATGAACACATTGGCTTTTGCATCCGAGCGATGGAGAAAGTGTCTGACCAGCTAGGATTGTAGGTGGCCCCGCTCGCCGCTTATAACGGCGCCGCCGACAACTGAGCAGACGATGAAGCGCGGAAAGGGCTTCTCTAGCGTCTGTGGCATTCTCGTGTCTGTCCCGAGTGCTGTAATGTGGGGCAGGCCTGTTCGCTCATCAGCCTCAAGAACCCCTGGCTGCAGCCAAATTGTTCAGAGGAGGCCGTCCCTTTTGAAAACCTTCTTTCTGCGAACCCGGCAGGATAGTCAGCAAGGCAAAGGCTGTCTGGGGTGTGTCTTTAGTTTGCTAGTTCTGGCAGGATTAGGATACCTTGGCTACAAGTTCCTTCCACCCTACGTTAACCATTTTCAGCTGAAGGACGCGATGAACGAGATCGCGGTTCGGCACGCAGCGGGGCGTGGAGGTGGCAGCAAAGCCATTCAAGATTCAGTCCTAGCGAAAGCAAAAGAACTACAAATTCCGCTTAGGCGTGAGGATATCAGGGTACGAACTGAAGAGGAACGGGTGTTTATCACGGTGAAGTATGTCGTTCCCGTGGAGCTGCCAGGCCGCGTGTATGATTTGAAGTTCGAATTCACCGGTCAGAACTGACGGTCGACGCTCTATTGCTGCCTCCTCCTAAGGAGGACGCCAAACAGCAGCGCTATGATAGCCCCCAAGAGCCACTCGATGCGCCAGAATTGAATGACTTGCCACTCTCCGATTGTCTTTGGCGTCATTCGACTTCCTACAAAGAGCGAAATCACTACGAAAATAGCTGCCACGACCAAGCAGACTAGGACCGGTACCTCAAGTCTCGTCAGAGCCATAGCGGCTCTCGCGCTGTTCACGAACTGCGCGAAGCTTGATCCAAAGACCCATCGTCCGCAGACGTGGCAGAACTCAGCGCCTGGCTTCAATCCGGTGCCACACTTTTGGCAGTTCCCGCTTTGAAGTAGTTCCTGCTGCCCCTCTGGGAGATATTCCTGGGTGTGTGTTACTGTGAGATTGGCGTTCATTTGCTTCCTCCTGCTACAACGCGAAAACGGTGCACGCCAACTTGGCGTGCACCGTTCCCTACTTCGACTTGCTAAGAGAAGTTGATCTTGACAGGCTGAGTCAATTTGACATTGAGAGTGGTTCCTGACGAAAAGCCCGTCTCCTTTCCGCGAGTTGCCAGTACGGCGCCAGTACCTGCTCCTCCACCCGCAGCTGCACCGATCGCCGCACCCTTGCCTCCACCTGCTATGGCTCCAATGGCCGTGCCTATACCGGCTCCACCACCGATCATCATGGCATCCTTTTTCTTGGTCGTGGGCGCCAACCGCGAGACGCTCGCTGCGTGAATTGGATAGGATTGTCCGTTGGGTAACACCACTTCAGTGAATCTCAAAGCCATGTATGCCCGGCCCTTCACTCGACCCGACCGCTTCGAGTCCGCAACCATTCCTTTTACTGTGCTGCCAAGGGGAATCACTACTCTGTCATCGACCTTGACATCATCAACAACGTTCATCATAAAAGGATCTCCAGGAGCATTGCTGTCGGTAGAAAGAGAGTGCTGCAGCGAGGCCCGGATAACTGTCCCTGCTGCCAACGTATTCTCCTTCCCGGAGTCGATGTCCTTCTTTACAGAGCTGAGTGGCTCGTCCGCGACTCCGCTATCCGAGCTTGTAACCACAGGACCAGTGCATCCAGCACTCATCAACAAGACCAACGCAGGCAAAATCGCCAAGTAACCTTTCCGCATTTTCGTTTCTCCCCCTTGATTTGAACCCACCTCCGTGAGTGCAAAGAGTTCTCCAAACCAAGAGGGTCGCCTAATCCCTGCAAATGGAAATAGATGTCCTTTTTTGGCACACTCTCGTGTAGCCGCAATTCTTACAGGGCCATTGTAAATATTACGTTTGGAAGGTATTTAACGCTTACCGAACCCTGCGAATTTGTGCCACTAAGGTCGTAATACTGTTGGGTTCTAGAGCCAGGAGAATTCTGGTACCACTCTCCGGCGGGAGAGCAACCGTCGAGCAGTCCTCCTTTTCGGACGTGCGGTAGGCGGTGATCCGTTCGAGGTTCCATCCGCGGGTTTCGAGAGTCTCCGTGACAGGCTGCTGAGATGGGTTCAAGAATATCAGGACGACGCTGTTGTATTGAGGATTGCGGAATGCCACCACAGGCGAAGCCCCACCTGATGCAGAAATCCTGACGTAATCGCGCGAAACAAAGCGGCTGAACTGAGCAAAACTCCAGAAACGCTTCGTAGGCTTCCAAGCGGAAGCGGACCGGTCAAATAGCCCACTCCTCTCAGTCCAACCTGCAGCTGGAAAAGGTGTCCAGTAGAGCCAAGCTTCGCATTCGGCTTGTGCCAGGTCGCGCAATATCTGATCAGCCAGACGAAGACCGCCGGAAATGCCTGTGGCGACATCCTCGGCAGGAGAGGCATATTCGGTCTGCCACAACCTAAAGTTATGGCGTTTGTAAACCTCCTTAGCGATGTGGCGTCCCGGGCTCTCCGCTCCCAGAGAATGGGCGCTCAGATAGGAGATCAAGCTTCGAGCGTCAGAGTCCTCCAAGATCGGCCCGAGATAGGGGCTCAACTGGTCCCAGCCCAACTCGGGTAGCATCAGCTTCGTTCTGATGCCGCGCTCCCTGAACAGCCTTCCTACTGTCTTCAGAAAGTCTCTGAGTTGTTCACCTGTCCAAACGCAGCTTTGGGTCATCTTGGCTTGATCGGGCGCATTCTGAAGGCTTAATACATCGATGCTTTGATAGCGCAGATTCTTGTAAAACTCCAGATAGGCGGCAAGGTAGGTAGCGAAATCCTCGTAGTGTTTGGGCAGGAGTTCCCCTCCATCCTTGAACGACTCATTACTCTTCCATTGGGGGGGCGGAGTCCAGACACAACTGTTCCAAAGCATCTCGCCCCGCTTTTGGGCCTCACGGAATAGGTTGAATTGAGCCGTTTCGTTTTCCTCATCGGCAAAGTAATACATGAATCCCCGCAGATAGAGAGGATGCGTCATGGGAAGTCGCTTGGCTGTCCAACTCACCTCGGTGCGCACGATGCTGAGCCTTGATCCGCCCGGACCGAAGAGCAAATCCAGCAGCTGGGCACGTTCAGTTGTGGGCAGACCCATTATCTCTTTGGCGCCGCCGTTGCCGATGGTGATTCCGAAACCGTCCAGGCGCTGATATTGAATTTCTGGCTGAATAAGGACTGGCTTAGGCTCGGCAAATACGGCCGACACCCAGACACAAAGTGTCAGTGCGATCCATCCACCTGAGGGATGGACGTTGACAGACAATTGGTTGATGGAAATTGGCATTGACATTCAGTGCAAATGGGGTTGATCACTGTGCCGTGTTGAATCTCCTTCGAACCGCTAGTTCGGAGGCTCGACTACCGCGGGTTGCTCCGGGACGGACGCGAACGCGCTTCCGACGATATTCGCGAGTTCCGTTCTCAGCTCCTTTACGTCGCCTTTGCCATCCGGATGCACCCGGTTGGTCAGAATGACCAGAAACGTTCGTGTTTCCGGATCAATCCAGATTGAAGTGCCGGTATACCCCGTGTGTCCGTAAGACCACGATGAAAAGAAGCTGCCTTTGGCCGAGGAAAAGGGCGACTCGATATCCCAGCCCAAGCCTCGCAGATCGGGCTTCCCCGGCGGCGATTGAATCGAGGTCATCTTCGCCACAGTTTCGGGATGCAGAATCTGAACTCCGTCGAGACAGCCTCGATTCAACAGCATCTGGCAGAATCGAGCCAGATCTCCGCTTGTGGAAAAAAGACCCGCATCGCCGGCCACCCCACCTAACCGGCTGGCCAGAGGATCATGTACCTGTCCGCGGATCACACTGCCATCGTTGCGGCGCTCGGTGGGTGCGATGCGAGGGATTTCCGCAGAATTCGGAAGGAATCCTGTCGATCTCATGGCAAGAGGTGCAAACAGGTTGTCTCGGGCAAATCTGTCCAGCGATTGCCCGCTGACTTTCTCGACCACTTTGCCCAGCACTATGAATCCCAGGTCGCTGTATATGAATTGCTGGCCTGGCCGCGCAACTAGCCTTGACTGATAGATGCGATCGAGCAGCTTCTTGGCCGAAATCTTTCGGCGCTTGGAGAGTCGAAGATCAGCTGACAGTCCGGAGTAATGCACCAGCAATTGCTGGATAGTGATCTTTTCTTTCCCCCTCCGGCCAAAAGCCGGAAGATGCTTGCTGACTGTATCCTCAAGTCTCAGCTTGTGCCGTTGTACAAGAAGCATAATGGCAGGCGCGGTTGCCACGACTTTCGTGAGAGAAGCAAGATCGAAGATCGTATCTGTGGTCGCCTCTTCCACATCAGGCTGCAGGCTTCGCTTGCCGTAGGCTTTATTGAAGACTACGCAGTCCTGATGGCCCACGAGAACAACAGCACCTGGAAGATTGCCGACGGCAAGATGGCGCTCGAGCGTCTGGTCGATCTCTGCGGATTTTGCCAATGGAAACGCGGGAGAAACGTCTGAAGCGTCTGAGCATTCCCGAGTGCGATGGACCGTGTCCTGCCTCAGTGCTTCAAGCGGGGAAACTGCCAACAACGCCAAGAGAGCGAAGAGTTGCACTTTTTTAGAGGCTGAGTACACAACCCCGCACCGTGATTACAGCTCACTCACTTGAAGGGAATCCTGGCAGAGCTAGCGGGGGAAGGTTTGGCAAGACTGAATCGGAAGAATTCAAACCCTGGACCTCTGGATTCCAGCGGCAGCCGGGCCTCAGGAACTCCAGACCGATAGCAACGAATCCCACTTCATTCGGCGTCCTTAGCTGCTTTGCTGGATTTCCTTTTCCTCGGGGAGGCAGGCGCGGTAGCTGCTGCTGGTTTTTTGTCCTCAAAGCTTTTCATGGCCGTTTCTTCGTCGTCGAAGATCTCGAAGATTGAAACGAGATTCATCACCTTGAAGACCTCAAGAACTTTTGGTTTGACCTTCAGCAGTTTTAGATTTCCCCCGTCGCTTGTCAAAGACGTGTGACTGCTGACCAGGAACCCTACTCCCGTGCTGTCGATGTACGGGACGCTGTCCATATCGATCAGCAGCTTTTGAATTCCCATGCTTAGGATATTCTTAATCTTCTCTCTGAGAAAGAAACTGTCGCCACCGGCCATGAACTTACCGTCCAATTTTAAGACACAAACATCACCGACAACCTTTAACGTGAATTTCAAAGCGGCTAGTCCTCCTCAAGTTCTCACGGTTAGGTACGCGCAGAACAAAACAAGTCCAAGTAGACTACGCGCCGTCGCGGAATTCGATCTTCAGATGGAAACATTCCTGCCTTGAACAGCTAACTGCGGATAAATTGAGTCAATCTGACGCCAAAAGTCCATACGGTTCAGGCAACTCAGGCAACCCGACAGGGATGGATTAGCGGTTCGGGTATATTAGAGGTTTCTGAGAGAATGGGCAAGTTCTTTCGGGTTAAGACTACTCGAGGATGTGTCTGAAAACCGTTGCGCCAAATGGCAGCAGAAACTCACACGGCCAAATGCTTGCCCCCGGGGGACCCTGGCTGGCCACCAGAGGCGCGCTGTAATTCCAGTAGCCTCAGCCATTTTGTCTTTGGATATCCCCAGCGACTGACAGGCAGGACCAACCGGGAAAAAAGGTCGTAGACAATCCAGCCAGCTTCGATACAATGAAGGCTTCAAAGGTCGTGATGAAGCGAGTATGCGTTTGACGAGACTCTGACCGACCCACGAAGGAGCACGTCATGTCAGAAGACAGAAGAATCGATCGTCGCGAAGCCATGAAGAGCGTGGCAGTCGGCGTTGGTGCAGTGACCAGTCTACCCATCTTGAAGGACGTTGCTTTCGCTCACGGGCACCAGCATCACGTGACTGCCCCGATGGTCGCCGAAGCCGCATCCCCGGCACCGACTTTCTTTAACAAGCATCAGTACGCGACTATCACCGAACTAGCCTCCCTGATCATTCCGACTGACGAAACTCCCGGTGCCCGCGAAGCCAAGGTGAACGAATATATCGACATGATTGTTGGAGAGTCTGCCTTCGATGTTCAGAAAGTGTTTCTTGACGGTCTTGCCTGGCTGGACAAAACGAGCAAGGAACGACATAAGAAGAGCTTCGTCGATCTGACCCAGGCGCAGCAAGTTGCCATTCTGACGGAGATCAGCAAAACGAAGTCCCCGTCACCTCAAGACGAGGTTCAGGGCAGGTTTTTCAAAGCGATCAAGGATGCCACTATCGATGGGTTCTACACTTCCAAGATCGGTATTGAAGAACTAGGTTATCAGGGCAATACTGTCCTCGACGAATTCCCAGGCTGTACTCATCCAGAACACCAAGCTTGAGTCGGAAACCGCCTCATCAAAGTGAGTAGTCCAAAGCTTCTATCAAGATAGTTTCCCGAATCTTCCCAAAAACTAAAGTTGACACCTTTTCCGGTCATCGGCCTATGGACACCAGGCAACCAACGGTTGCCAAGGTCGATTGGTTCACATGGCGGTCCATCAAGGCAGGTTTCGGATCCTGATCCAGCAGTCTCCGATCAGCATTAAAAAAAGAAAAGGGCGAACCCGCCTTCTCGTTCGCCCCTCTTTCCCAGACCGCCAAACAACTCTTTACTTCTTCGAAGTTACATTCGAGTCGTTCTTGGGTGCCGGCTCGGTCTTGGCAGTTGAATCACTGCTGGTTTTGGATGCATCTTCTGACTTCGATGCATCTTCCGACTTCCCAGAAGATTTCGATTTGCCGGCGTAGTCAGTCACATACCATCCAGATCCCTTCAGTTGGAAGGAGGTCTGCGAAATCAACTTTGTCAGACGTCCTTTACACGAGGAGCAGGTCTTCAAAGGACTGTCCGAAAGCTTCTGAATCACCTCGAAATGACCGCCGCATTTCTCACAGCGATATTCGTAAATTGGCATCAGCTTCATTTCTCCTTACTGCTTCAACATACAAATCATGCCCGAGAATTTATCCAAAATTGGCAGGAAATGCAAGTGCGATCGTCTCAGTGCCGCGGCCAGAGCGGGAAACGGGCTGCTGCTCCTTGACGCCTCCGATGAATTGCACTATAAAGAGGATCATCTCTGATGGGCTGGTTTGGTCTGCCTCATCGAGCAAGGAGATCGAAGTGGACCGGTTTGGTAAAAGGGAACTCGAGGTTGTTCGACATCAGCTAGTTGAAGCTGAGACCCTTTTGAGCCGTTACTACTGCATCCCGGGCCGGGAATGGCCCGCATATGCCTACGACGTTGAGACTCTTTCCGATTTGACTCAATCTGAAGCAATAGAGGGAATTCTGGCGCTCGTTGCCAAGTATGAGTATCGTCCGCTCAGTGGGGGTGAGCCACGGTTGGAGTTCTACAGAATCTGTCTTCAGGACCACAACATCCTGGCAGCTTCGGGACATGGGCCGCGCGGCATCTCTTTTGAAGCGCTCCTGCTCTACGTCTTGACGCATGAACTGGTTCACGTTTTTCGATTTGCCAGTCAGCCTCAGAGATATTTCGCCGACTCAGCCTCTCGAGTGGTCGAAGAGCGCAGCGTCCATCGGATTACGAGTGACATTCTGCGCATGAAAAATGACCGCCTCCTCCTACCAGTGCTGCGTGCCTACCAAGAATATCCGTTTGTTTCCACACAAGAAATGTAGCGAGCGCAGTCATACTCAGAAGAAAAGGTCCTATGCAACGGCGCAAAGGGACAGTGTTTCCTTCCTGTGGCCCGACGCAGTTGGTTCGCTCGAATCATAAAACGGACACTGCTCCAAATGAACGCCGTGGCTTGGCGTCTTTTGCGAGAGAAATTAATGAACGGATTCGGCTGGTTCGCGCGGCCATTCCGGCCGTCTTGATGAAGTCACGCTTCAGCCCTCATTTCTGGTAGCTCAACACCATCGCTCGGTTCGCTTCCCGGGAGCATTGCTCACGCCGACGAGGTTTGTTTCAGCGAAGCTGCCTTGAGGACTTCTGCGCACCGGCGCGCCACAACAGGATACTCGCGCGGCTGAAGCATCCAGACAGCGACTTCGAGGCGAGGCTCGGAGCCGGAACTCGGCCGTACTTCGATTCGCGGTTCGCCCTCACGCAATGCCTTGGCAACATCGTCGCGAGTAAGAGGCAACGCTTTCGGGTCCCACTTGACAGCCAGGTGCGGCACCTGATTGGCAATTTCAGGGACAAACACTTCGGTCTCGACGCCTCGAATACCACTCACCGCCTTTCCAATAAAGCTGGCCTGCCGCTCCCACTCCTTCCACTCAGCGGCGTGATCTTTCTTCACGTACAGCTCTACTGCCGTCATCAGTCCTACAATCTCTTCTTTACCGACCTTGCCGCCGCGACCGACCGAATCGGAGTTCGGTGAGCCATTCAGGAAGGCAGAGTGAATCAGATCCTTGCGGCCAAGCAAAAGTCCGGAGCACTGGGGACCCTTCAAGCCTTTGCCGCCGCTGAAGGCCACCAGGTCATAACCCATTCTGATATAAGCGCTCAAGTTCTCTGCTGGGGGGACGTCAGCCGCAGCATCAATCAGACATGGGATTCCCTTTTTCTTAGCGATTTGAGCAAACTCCTGGCGTTTAATTTGCCCCTGAGGATCGGCAGAGTTCAGGAAGAATAGCATGGCTGTCTGGTCGCCGATGGCCGATTCCAGCTGCTGGTGCCTCAACTTCCACGATCCTGACGCCAACGTTGCGGATGGCGTGATCGTAGCCGAAGCGATGCGTCTTCTGGAAAATCACCTCGTTCTTCATTCCGCTGATGTCAGGCACACGCCGAATCTTGTCCTGGTCGGTGCCGCAGACGCAGGCCGCTGTTGCCAGCGTGAGTGCGGCGGCACAGCCGGAGGTTACCAGAGCGGCCTCACAACCAATTAATGAGGCGATACGGTTGCCGGCAGCCTCCTGAAGCTCGGGAATGGAGACATGCTGTCGTGCGGCTTCTTCCATGGCCGCGACCACCTCAGCTGGCATGACACATGCACTGAGAGTAGTGTAGGTTCCGGCTGCGTTGATAAATGGGCGCAGTCCGAGTTCTTCATAGATCTTGCGTCGCGCCTTGCGAGCGTCGTTTCCGGCGGCGCGCTCGTTCGCAGCCGCCAACACCCGATCGAGTGAGGACCCTCCAAGCAGTGACGCGAGGCCTGCACTTCCCAAGAAATAGCGTCGGCTCCAACCGCCAAATGGGTTTTCCATGTTTCCCCCAGTTAATTTGTCAGGAATATCGAATTGACCAAGCGGGCCTTCCGGACGTCGTCATTCGCAAGACGAGATCAGAAGATTCCCTTGCTCCAAGGAACATTGCGTGGATTATACCTCTTTGCTGAGAAAAAGGAGTTACGCAAATTCACAGCAACAAGGGGAGATAACTCAAAAGATGGGCAGGAAACTCAGTGCTCGCAACCAGGGGACGAATCCAAACAGCGTGTAAAGGAGAGTGAGAACTGCAATCTCAAGATGGCGATTTAGCAGATGAAGCAAGAAGCCGGCACCGGTCGCCGCAAGCTTTGCAGAGGTTAGGGTCAGGATAATGTCATACCGTTCCATCAGAGAACGCAGTAAAGGATTCGCCTCAATCTCGGTGCCGAACAGGACAACACCCTGATACGTTGCCATCCAATCAGCCACCTGCATGGCTATGAAACAAGTAACAGCGATGTTTCCGGCCAGCTTCCGGACCCTCATGTTTCTCTCCCAAGTTCCATCTGAGAATTGCAAGGCAGATACCAGAGGAGAAATGATGCGAGAAGTATAACTCAGCACTGTCACAAGAAATAGTCGCGAATGCAGGTAGGGGTCGGGCTCTTGATTTTCAGCGAGTTAGCCGTCCGAATGACAAGCATCGTGCTACCTAGCGTTGCCTTGGGGGTTCGCAGCTTCACAAGGCCGCCCCAATTAATGAGAAAAACAATTCCACATCTTTCCAATTACCAGAGCCGCCAACCCTCGGAGACCTCTTCCTTGGTGGCGATGACTTGAAACCGATGCAGCCCCCCTAATTCCCTACAAGCACAAAACTTGGAACCGGTGGGCCAGATTGCGTGCCAACGGGTAAGCCGTGTCCGCATCTTGACTAAGGTCCGGCGAACCAGGATCCGAAAGAAACTCAGTAGCCAGGCTTCTCACCTGGGAATCTGCCAGTCTGATAGCGCTTGGTCTCGGACGGTTTTTTGCATACTATGGTCACTCTCTTGGCCGCCATGCCGATGTCCGGGCATTATCGCGATTCACTATCGGTCAAACTTTCAAGAACAGCATCTAACCCCAAAGCTGACAGGAGATTCTGGAGTTGCGCACTCAAGAAAAAATCGAATTCCTAAAAGATCTCAGGGACCTCAACATAATGGCTGAAGAAATTCACCGGATGAGCCGCAATCTCTGGTGGACTTGGAACCCGGAGGCCCAGGAGATTTTTGCCAATCTTTCTCCGTTGACCTGGACGTCAGCAAATCACAACGCTGTGGCTGTCATGAACTCGCTTTCTCCAACGGAATTGAAGGCACGCCTCATGGAGAAAGAGTTCGCTTCCACTGTGTCCGACGTACTGCTGCAGTTCCGCGAATATCTGACTCGCGAACGAACTTGGTGTTCAGCTCATGCGGCGCCTTTTCTGAAAAGCCCGGTGGCGTATTTTACCGCAGAGTTCGCCTTTCACGAGAGCTTGCCGATCTACTCTGGCGGCTTGGGCGTGCTGGCAGGTGACCACGCCAAATCTGCCAGTGATTTGGGTGTTCCTTTCGTTGGGGTCAGCCTGTTCTATCGACAGGGCTACTTCCAACAGCAACTGGCTCCTCATGGCTGGCAAGAGGAACACTATCCTTTGCTGGACCGACAGGATCTCCCGGTGGACTTGGTGTTGGGCGAGGATGGAAGTCCGCTGATCATTTCAGTCGAGATGCACCACAGTGAGGTAAGGTTTCAGGCCTGGCGGCTCAATGTGGGCTCCACGGTCATATACCTCCTCGATACACAGCTGATGGAGAACGAGGAGCACTATCGAGATTTGACTAGTAGGGTCTACGGCGGCGACACGGCCACTCGCATCGGGCAGGAAATTATCATGGGCATCGGCGGTGTGCGATTGCTTCGCGCCCTCAACATTAGTCCTGCCGTCTTTCACATGAACGAAGGCCACTCGGCCTTCTTGACGTTTGAGCTGCTACGTGAACGGCTTGGGAAACAGAACTCTCTGAAAGAAGCCGAGGAGTGGGTGAGAGATCACTGTGTGTTCACCACGCACACTCCCGTTCCCGCCGGCCACGACCGGTTCACGCCTGAGCACATGGAGTACGTCTTCGGTCAGTTTCGTACGAGGCTAAATATGGACTCCCAGCAGTTTCTGAGCTATGGGCGGGTCAATCCAGAAGATGCGCACGAGACGTTCTGCATGACCGTTCTAGCTCTCAAGATGTCCAGAGCTGCCAACGGCGTGAGTGAATTGCACGGAGAAGTGACTCGTGAAATGTGGAAGGCACTTTCTGCCCAGAAGACCTCTCCTGTCGCCTCGATAGGGCACATCACCAATGGAATTCACGTGCGCGGTTGGATGACGCGACCGACACGGCGGTTCTGGAAGGCGCATTTGGGGCCGGATTGGGAAACCAGACTCATGTATCCAGACCTCTGGAAGATTATTTCCGATCGGGACTTAATCAGCGACGAGGAAATTTGGGCCTTGCGTTATGCCTTACGGCGCGAGTTGGTGGAGTTTGTTCGAAAGCGCTTGCGAGAGCAGTACCAGCGGGTTGGCGGGGATGGTGCACGAATCTTTGGGAAGGTGCTGTCCCCGGATGCCTTGACGATCGGGTTCGCGCGGCGATTTGCTACCTACAAGCGAGCCCCTTTGATTTTCAACGATTTGACTCGAATCATCGCCCTTTTCAACGATCCAAAACAACCGGTTCAAATGATCTTTTCGGGCAAAGCGCACCCGCGCGATGATCGGGGCAAGGAGTTCATCCAGCGGATCCACGACATTGCCAGACGCAACGATTTCTTCGGCAAGGTGGTCTTCGTGGAGGACTACGACATTCAGGTCGCCCGTTACATGGTTTCGGGAGCAGATGTCTGGCTGAACAATCCGCGCCGACCTCTGGAAGCCAGCGGCACCAGCGGCCAGAAGGTAAGTGTTCATGGCGGGCTGAATTTGAGCGTGTTGGATGGCTGGTGGCGTGAAGGCTTTGACGGCACGAACGGTTGGGCCATCGGAGGTGATAGCTCGACTGAAGATGCCGAAGCCCAGGATGTTGCCGATGGAGAATCGCTGTACGAGACCCTCACGCAAGCAGTCATCCCACTGTTCTTCGATCGGGATGACCAAGGCATACCCCGGGGCTGGATTGACAAGATCCGGCGAGCCATGCAGACCCTGATTCCGCAATACAACACCGATCGAATGGTGGCCGAATACGTGACGAAGTATTACCTATCCAAGAAACTGGTGCTCAAGGGATAGCCACCGGGACAATGCTTCGCAAGCACATCAAGATGAACCCAGGCTTTCGGTGCGCTGGCACCCTACGGTTGGTTGTTTCCACCAAGCTCAGCGGCCAAATAGTCAACGAACTGACGGGCTGTTCTCCCGGAACGGGCGTTGTGGAGCTGTACCCACTGCAGGGCTTGCCGCTTTAGCTCTTCTTCTGGCAGGCTCAAATTGCGCTGTTGCACCATAGAACGAACGATAGCTAGGTATTCATTCTGATCTGGAGCGACGAAAGCCAGCTGAATACCGAAACGATCCGCCAAAGAGACCTTCTCCTGTAACGTGTCTTGACGGCGGACCTCGTCACTTTGAGATTCGTTACGGTCCGAGAAAAACTCCTTGATGAGATGCCGACGGTTGGAGCTGGCATAGATCAAGACGTTTTTCGGTCTGGCTTCCAGGCTTCCCTCTAAGACAGCCTTAAGCGTCTTGTACTGGGTTTCTCCTTCCTCAAACGACAGGTCATCCACAAAAAGAAGGAAGCGCTCCCGCCGCGGAGCGACCTGCTTCATAACCTCGGGCAAGTCCCCGAGATCGTCGCGCGAAATCTCGATCATGCGGAGCGGACTGTTCGAGAAGTGATGCAAGAGTGCCTTGATCGCCGAGGATTTGCCGGTACCCCGATCTCCGTAGACAAAAACATTGTTGGCAGGATAGCCGGCCAAAAAGTGTGACGTGTTGCGCACCAGCCAGTCTTTCTGATCTTCGCAGCCGACTAATTCATCCAGCCGTATCGGGTCCGGACGCTGAATCGGTTCGATGAGGCCGCCACTTGAGGAGCGCTTCCAGTGGAAAGCCCGGTACTGGCCGAACATGCCACAGCCGACTTGAAGATAGTGGTTCGCCAGCGCCGGCAGGAGCAACTCCCAATCTGCCGATTCATGAAACTGCCCTTTGATGTTTCCACTCGATGAAGGCCCTCGCACCATTGGTGTTGAAGCTCCAAGCTGGTCCCAGTTCAGCCAAAGGCCGCTAGAGTCGGCCGCTTGCATGGCCGCCAGCAGTTGCTCAGAGTCGAGAAGATAGAAGGCATGGAGCCGTCTCAAATCAAGCCCGACCTGCCGCAGCAGCGATTTTCCGAACTCAACCAGGCCGCAGGACTGGGCTTTGGTCGAGAAGGTATTTTCGTCCCCGAGAATCAGGTCGAGTAGGTGATTCTGTAAAGGCGTGCCAACGCGGACCTCGCACCCAGCCTCAGCTTTTGCAGCTAGCCGGGAAAAGAAGCGAGCGTACGACTCGGCAATTCGGTTGAGGCGTTTACGTCCCCGCCCGCGTTTCGATCCGACTGAATCCAAAAGCTCCAAAAGTGCTCGCATGATCGGGTCTGCCAGGATTCCGCGATAAATCACGAGCTGTTGGGCGCCACGCAGAACCTTTTGCGGATGAATCAATCCCGGTCTGGCTTTACGGCCCTGCCTGCTGTGCACCATTTCTTGATAGCTCTCCCTTTCAAAAGTTTTGTGAAGGTACAACCGCAAAAGTCAGCTGTCAAGGGTGGAACACTCGCGTTTCCAGAAACACCCTTGACAACATGGGAGCTTTCGTCAATCATCAAACCGACAGATGTCTAGCGGCCGTCTGATGACCGATTGAG
>Ga0075421_100002924_pt1 | contig 20427 bp, 18 predicted proteins | sample SoiMetdeltSBSDD5_FD_75292 | JGI IMG/M metagenome (GOLD analysis project Ga0075421, IMG submission 75292) | Bulk soil microbial communities from a Populus tree surrounding site in Tennessee, USA - Soil MetaG P. deltoides SBSDD5 | ecosystem: Environmental > Terrestrial > Soil > Tree plantation... | reverse complement strand
ATGCATTCGGCCACAAAGTATATTGGCGGGCATAGCGACGTAATTCACGGATGCCTGATGATGAACGATAAGGAGCTCCGCGAGCAATTGTATTTTATACAGAAAAGTTGCGGTGCTGTGCCGGGACCACAGGATTGTTTTCTTGTTCTGAGAGGATTGAAAACATTGCATCTTAGAATGGAAAGACATTGTGAGAACGGTGAGAAGGTCGCACATTTCCTTCGCAACCATAAAAAAGTTGGGAAAGTATACTGGTGCGGATTTGAGGATCATCATGGATATGAAATTGCAAAGAAGCAGATGCGTGGATTTGGTGGGATGATGAGTTTCACACTCAGGGATGACAGCGTTGAACAAGCCATGCAGCTGCTGTCTTCAACAAAATTATTTGCACTCGCTGAAAGTCTTGGAGGCGTAGAATCGCTTATAAATCATCCCGCGACAATGACACACGCGTCTATTCCGCGGGAAGAGAGAATAAAAAATGGACTGACGGATTCATTGATCCGCTTAAGCGTTGGCGTTGAAGACATCGGCGATCTGATTGATGATTTAAATCAGGCACTTGGATAGAAAATCGCTCAAAGAATTCCTCGACCGCAAGGTGGAAGAATACAACAATCTTTCATTCATTCCACTCGATCCGGTTTGCATTCCGCACCTTTTTTCAAAAAAGCAGGACATTGAAATATCGGGTCTTTTTGCTGCTACGTTTGCCTGGGGTAACAGAACGACCATCATCAGCAAATGCAGGGAGTTAATGCAATTGATGGACAGCAGTCCTCACGATTTCATAATAAATCACAAAGAGAAAGACCGGAAAAGATTTCTTGGATTCCGCCACAGAACATTTAACGATACCGACCTGCTGTATTTTATTTCTTTTTTGCAACATCATTACCTGAAACATGCATCGCTTGAATCTGCATTTTTCCCGCGAAAGATTTTCAATGAACAAGCTCAGAAAATTGGAACGGTGGAGAACGCTTTGAACTATTTCAGTACTTACTTCTTTTCACTCGACCATGTTCCTGCGAGAACGAAAAAACATGTAGCGTCACCAATGAAAAATTCAGGATGCAAGCGGCTGAACATGTATTTACGATGGATGGTACGAAATGATGACAAAGGTGTTGATTTTGGCATATGGAAAAAAGTGAATCCTTCGCAACTTATTATTCCGCTCGACCTGCATGTGGCCAGAGTTGCCAAACGGTTTAAGTTATTAACCAGGCCCAACGCCGATTGGCGTTCTGCACTCGAGTTGACGGGGAACTTAAGGTTATTTGATAAAGAAGATCCTGTGAAATACGACTTCGCGCTTTTCGCATTGGGTGTAATTGAGAAATTTTAAGTTCCCTACCTTTGAAAAAAATCAAAAGCTTATGCCAGGATATGAAATGTTTGGCGACGAAGAAAGAAAGGAAGTGAACGAGGTGCTGGAAACCGGCATACTGATGCGGTATGGGTTTGATGGAGCTCGAAAAGGGAGATGGAAAGCAAAGGAGCTTGAGGAAGCAATCAACAACAAATTTGGTTCTAAACATGCGCAGCTTGTTTGCAACGGCACCGCTGCGCTGACAACAGCACTGGCTACACTTGGAATCGGGTATGGCGATGAAGTGATAATGCCCAGCTTCACCTTTGTTGCAAGCTTCGAAGCTGTTCTTAGTGTTGGCGCCGTACCTGTTCTGGTGGATATCGATGACACACTTACGCTCAGTCCCGACGCGGTGAGAGACGCAATCACTGATAAAACCAAGTGCGTAATGCCCGTACACATGTGCGGCAGTATGGCCGATATGGAGGCTCTTCAGGCGATATGTAAAGAACATAAGCTATTATTAATTGAAGATGCATGCCAAAGCATAGGCGCTTCGTATAAGGGTAAATACCTCGGAACAATCGGCGATGCCGGTGCATTTTCTTTTGACTTTGTGAAAACGATGACATGTGCAGAGGGCGGCGTGGTGATGACAAATAACGCCGACGTGTATACGAAATCGGACGGTTATAGTGATCATGGTCACGATCATAAAGGTGTCGACCGCGGCGCCGACCTGCATCCTTTTATTGGGTACAATTATAGAATATCTGAATTACATGCGGCGGTTGGTCTTGCACAGATAAAAAAACTTGATAAATTTTTAGAGATCCAAAAGCGTAATCACGCGGCATTGAAGGTAATGCTATCGGACGTGCCTGGAGTTAGTTTCAGGCGGATACCCGATCCCCAGGGCGACAGCTGTACTTTCTTAAGTTGGTTTCTTCCCAGTGAGGAAGACGCAAGGGCAGTGGTATCCGAACTGAAGGCTAAGAATATTCTTGCAGGAAATTTTTATTGGTTCGATAATAACTGGCACTACATCAGAAAGTGGGATCATCTCAAACAGTCCATCACTTTAAACGCGTTACACCCTCAGTTAAAACAAACGGTCCTTCATCACGCAAATAAAAATTTTGCCGCGAGTGATTCGGTGATGAGCCGTTGTATTTCTACTCTCATCAATCTGTCGTGGACCGAACAACAACTGAAAGAAAAAGGGCAGGCATTGGCCGCTGCTATCAAAACGGTAATGGTAAAAGAGGCCGTGTAATTATCTTTTGTCCTCGAGAAGGTTGCACTGCTCAAGCGAGCCGACTCTGAAACGAAGAGGGAGCTTAGCCGCTTTCTCAAACTTCCATTCCTGCAGGCAAAAGAATGCGAGGTTCTTAACATAGCTATCCTTTTGCAGCGTGAACGAAACTCTTTGACGGGTTAATAAAGAGTCGGCATGCACCGTTAAAGTTCCGTAGCGGGTTGGTGTAATTGATTGCCCACAGATTTTTTTTGAAAAAAAAGTAAGGGCGAAGACAATAAATAAATTATAGAACCGGATTTGCACGACTATCTAAATTGTTTGTAAATTTACGGCCTGATTTTTGTGGAACGGCCAAATTTTTTTGAAACAGCCTATCCATAAACATCAATTGCAGAAGAAAAACCGTGGAAGATTATGGCATTAGGACAGAGTTTACAGCAAAAGCTGCTCCAGAAGTTATCACCACAGCAAATTCAATTGATGAAACTGCTGCAGGTACCGACTGCCAACCTTGAAGAGAGGATTAAGGAGGAACTTGAAGAAAACCCGGCACTTGAACAATCGGAAGAAGATTACGACGACCAGTTTGATGAGAATAAGGATGAGTTTGACGCTACATCGGATGAGGAGTTCGAAGCGGAGGGCAGCGAGGATGAATATGAGAACATTGATATCAGTGATTACGTGAGCGACGACGACGGCGAGATAGCGGAATACAAAACCAGGGATGAGAATTATCCTGAAGCAGATGAGAATAAGACGGTGCCCTACCGTATACAGACCTCGTTTCATGAGCATCTGCAGGAGCAGCTTGGAATGCTGAAGCTCGACGAAAAACAAAAGAAAATTTCTGAACAGATCGTGGGCAGTATCGACGACGACGGATACCTGAGAAGGGACACCGCTGCTATCGTTGATGATCTTGCGTTCAGGCAGAATATCGAAACGAATGAGCTGGAGGTGGAAACTGTAATTAAGATGATCCAGCAGTTCGATCCCCCTGGGGTAGCTGCAAGAAATTTACAGGAGTGCCTGTTGCTGCAGCTGCAGAGACTGAAAGTGCAGCGCAAGGAAGTTGACACAGCAATTGATGTGCTCACGAACTACTTTGACGAGTTTACCAAAAAACATTATGATAAGATTCAGCGTGGTCTCAATTTAACAGATGAACAGATAAAGGAAGTGATCAACCAGATCATTAAGCTGAATCCCAAGCCGGGCGGTAATCACACAGATATCAATAAGGCCGAAAGCTATGTGGTGCCCGACTTTTTCATTTTCAATAACGCAGGCAAGCTTGAGCTTACACTTAATTCCAAGAATGCTCCCGACCTGCGGATAAGCGAAGGGTACAAGGATATGCTCCGCGACTATGACAAGGGAAGCAAAAAGGACAGGAGGCAGAAAGAAGCGGTTCTTTTCATTAAGCAAAAAATAGATGCTGCAAAATGGTTTATTGACGCAATAAAACAGCGGCAGCATACTTTGACGAGCGTGATGGAAACTATTATGGAGTATCAGCTTGAATTTTTCCTGTCGGGCGACGAAACAACGCTGAGGCCGATGATATTAAAGGATATTGCCGAAAGAACCGGACTAGATATTTCAACTGTGAGCCGCGTTGCGAACAGCAAGTTTGTGCAAACGGAGTTTGGAACTTACAGGCTTAAATTTTTCTTCAGCGAATCGTTGAGTACGGAGAGTGGTGAAGAAGTTTCTACAAGAGAGGTAAAGAAAATTCTTAGTGATTTTATAGAGGGAGAAAGCAAGAAAAAACCTTTGAGTGACGAGAAGCTTACAGAATTATTGCAGGAACGAGGTTATAATATCGCACGTCGCACAGTTGCAAAATACAGGGAGCAGCTGAATATTCCCGTTGCGCGTTTACGAAAAGAACTATGAGCGTGACAGAAACAATGCCCGCCGGCAAACCGGTAGTAAAGGAGATGCATTCTGCGCCGGTAAGGAGGGTCGCAGACGTTGTTTCATTTGTAGTCCATCCTCTTTTTGTTCCGGTTTATATAACGTTGTTTCTATTGTATGTGCATCCGCTTTTGTTTGCCGGATATACTGACCTGATGAAATTCAGGCTTACGGCAACGATATTTGTGAATCTCACCATGCTGCCTGCGGTTACGGTTTTATTATGCTGGCGATTGAAGTTTGTTGGTAGTGTGTATATGGAAACGCAGAAAGAAAGGATTATTCCTCTTGCTGCGGCGATGATTTTTTATTTCTGGTGCTGGTTTGTGTTGAAAACGAATGGTGGGATACCTGACGTGTTCAGACAATTTCTTCTCGGGTCGTTTATTACGATAATTGGCGCCTGGCTGGCAAATATTGCTTTTAAGGTAAGTCTGCATGCGCTCGCCATGGGCGGGTTGTTTTGCTTTATGTTGTTACTAACATTTAATGTGGAAGGCAGCAGTGCGCAACACTTTACAATAGCTGTGGCGGTGGCAGGGATTGTTTGCAGTTCGAGGCTGATTGTTTCTTCTCACAGGCCGTTTGACGTTTATGCCGGGTTCTTTATTGGAGCGATAAGTCAGTTACTGGCCATGATATTATAATGGTATGAGCATTTCCTCAAAGTTTAACCGCTAAAATATCCAAAAATATTAGTGTTTTTCTGCTAAAAAAATTAGTGTTGAAAACATCTTTTTCCCTACATTTGTTAAACATTTTACTTTACCCATTAAATCAAGGAACATGTCAAACTCAAATACAAACAGCGAGAAAATAAAGGCACTAAAACTTACCATGGACAAGATCGATAAGGATTTTGGAAAGGGTAGCGTAATGATGATGAACGAAAGGTCGCAGGATGCTCCTGAGGTGATCTCAACCGGATCAATAGGTTTGGATTCTGCGCTGGGAATCGGTGGATTACCCAGGGGAAGGATCGTTGAGATCTATGGGCCGGAATCATCTGGTAAAACAACTATAGCTATTCATGTGATCGCTGAAGCCCAGAAGAAAGGTGGCATGTGTGCGATCATTGATGCAGAACATGCATTCGACAGCTCATATGCGAAAAAGCTTGGTGTTGATGTAGACAACCTGCTGATTTCTCAACCGGATTATGGTGAGCAAGGGTTGGAAATTGCCGATCGTCTGATTTTGTCAGGCGCTCTCGACGTGGTTGTGATCGACTCAGTTGCTGCGCTTGTGCCTAAGGGTGAGCTTGAAGGAGAAATGGGCGACAGCAAGATGGGCTTACAGGCGCGGCTGATGTCGCAGGCATTAAGAAAGCTCACTGCTACAATCAATAAAACAAATACCATTTGCATTTTCATCAACCAGCTGAGAGAAAAGATTGGAGTGATGTTCGGTAATCCGGAAACCACAACAGGGGGTAATGCACTTAAATTTTATGCGTCCGTGCGTTTGGATATTCGCAGGATGAGTCAGATTAAAGACGGTGACGAAGCGGTTGGAAACAGGGTGAAAGTGAAAGTTGTGAAAAATAAAGTTGCTCCTCCATTCAGATCTGCTGAATTCGATATCGTATTCGGAGAGGGAATTTCGAAAAACGGCGAGATCATCGATATGGGTGTTGAGCTGAACATTATTCAGAAAAGTGGATCATGGTTCAGTTACAACAACGATAAACTTGGCCAGGGAAGAGAAACAGTTAAGCAGTTAATGTTTGACAATCCTGAATTGGCAATGGAAATTGAAGGGAAGATAAGGGAGAAATTAAAGGAACTGCAGGAAGCTTAGGCTTCTTGTTGTGATGGGTTAGTTAGTATAAAGGGGTTTCAGTAATGAGACCCTTTTTTTCTTTTATGATGGAGGGGTCCTGGTTACGGGTGCCCCGTAAATAACAAAGCCCCCAACAAACTAAAAATCAGTAAGTTAAGGGCCTTATTCGCTGTAGAGGGAGGACTCGAACCTCCACGAGGCGGTTAGCTGAAGCGCAATGTTTGTGGTGGTCAACCCCAGTCGCCCTGATTGCTCAGAACGGCATTACACTACGTTTATCCCGTGATCCCCACCCCCGAGACAAGAGGGCATGTCTGCCAAAGATTCCATCACTCCACAATCTTTGAATTCATTAAAGAACTAAATCAGAGCAATATTAAAGAAAAAAGGCAATTGGTTCGTAGATTTCGAAGAAATATTTTGAAACTTTCGAAAATATTCAAATATTTGCAAATATATATTAATGTTTTCAAAACCTTCTGCTGATATGGCCAGTAAATTAAACCTTGACAAACTAGACCTCCAGATCATCCACGAAATGATGGCGAACGCTGAAATATCTTATGCGGATCTCGGAAAGAAGTTGTTTGTATCAGGAGGTACCATCCATGTTCGCATAAAAAAGCTGGAAGAGGCAGGCATAGTTAAAGGTACAAGGTTGAGTGTAGATCTCAAGCAGCTTGGCTATGATGTGATAGCATTCATCGGCATCTATCTTGAAAAAAGTTCACTGTATGATTCTGTTGCACGTGAACTTCATAAAATTCCTGAGATCATCAGGCTGAACTATACAACAGGAAATTATAGCATGTTTGCAGAGATCATCTGTAAAGACATTAACCAGCTGCGTTATGTTCTTCACGATGAGCTGCAGAAAATAAAAGGCATTGAAAGAACGGAAACATTTATTTCTTTAGAGGAGAGCTTTAGCCGGAACGCACAGGTCTTTACGCCATAAATTGCTTATGTTTTCACCTGCAGCGCGTCTCGCAATCCGTTGCCTAACATATTAAAGGCAAGTACCAGTATCATGATCGCAAAACCTGGCGCTAGTGCAAGCATGGGATTTTGGGTAATAATGAAATTGTAGTTCTCCTTTATCATCAGGCCCCAGCTCGGTTGCGGCGGCTGTACACCAACACCAAGAAAACTCAACCCAGCTTCAATAACTATCGCTGTGGCAAAATTTGATGCGGCAATAACGATAACCGGTCCCATCACATTTGGCAAAATGTGTCGCGCTATTATTCTTGCAGAAGAAAAACCCAGAGCGCGGCCTGCTTCAATGTATTCAAGTTCCCTGAGGCCCAGTACCTGCCCCCTGATAAGTCTGGCCACATTTACCCAGGTTGTTAAGCCAATTGCGATAAACACCTGCCAGAATCCTTTGCCAAGCACGAGAGTGATAGCAAACACAAGCAGTAGTGTAGGTATGCTCCACACAACATTTATAAACCACATAATGATATCATCGGCACGGCCGCGGTAATAGCCAGCCACCGATCCAAGCAACACTCCGATAAATAATGAAAGTAAAACAGTGACAATTCCAACGGCGAGGCTCACCCGCACTCCGATTATAAGCCTGCTGAGAATGTCGCGCCCATATTTGTCTGTGCCGAGAAAAAATTTTTTTACTACAATATGCTGCTTTTCTCCAGCCTGAAAAAGCGACGCGTGATAAGCAATCCGTTCCGTTACTCCGTCATCAATGTATTTATCGACAATTACACTGTCGGTCCTCCATTTAAATTTTTGTATAGGTATGTAATCAAAACGGTCATGCTTGCCATACATCAGCCGTTCAAGCGTTGAAGATTCATGTACAAATCCTTCTTTAGGAACCAGCAGAAAGTGCTGTTTGAATCCTGGTTTACGGCCACCGATTTCAACTATCATGCGGTTTGCATCAGGTGAACTATCGGGGCTGATGAAATAAGCAAACAGGGCGGTAAAAAATGCGATGATGATGACTATCATTCCTCCAACAGCTGCTTTATTTTTTTTTAGCCTGGCCCATGGATTGCGCTGATTCGAATGAACAGTCATTTTTGAAATTACTGCTTTACAAGATTTCCTCTTCCCTTATTTTTTATTATACGCGATTTCCATTCATAAGAGCCAAATCTTCCGAGCCATCCTGAAACAACTATGTAAATAATATGAACGGGTTGCAGGAAAGGGAAATATTTCATCAGCTTCTGTTGGCCAAAGAAAATTGAAGACGCATTCACAAAAGGAAACTCAATGAGAACCTTAGCCAATAGGAACAGTAATAAAAACGAAAGCCAGCTGATTTTAACAATGGCGGCAATTGCAAGTACCAGGTAACACAAGTTCAGCAGGTAAGTAAGTGCGAGTACGTAAAAAATTCTTTTGTCTTTGTAGTGCACTGCTTTACTGGCCCATCTTATACGTTGGTGCAGAAAATTTTTCCACGAAGATTCAGGCGGAGTGGTAACAATAACCTCACTGTTTTTCATGTAAAGCACTTTATTGGGATACCTGGTAAAAATTTTATGCATGAGCAGCATGTCGTCTCCTGATGGAATTTCATCAATTCCTTCAAATCCATTGACCTCAAAAAATGCGGTTTTCGTATAGGCAAGGTTGGCGCCATTACACATTGTGTGGAACCCGTTGTTTACGGATGCGCCGGTGATCGCCTGCATTGCCAGAAAATCGAGTGATTGAAATAAATCCAACAATCTAAGATTACCCTCCATTTTTACAGGAGCCGATATGAATTGCGCACCGGTTTTTTTAAAAAAGGAAGCAAAAGAGCTGATCCATAACACACCCATCCTGCAATCGGCATCGGTTGTTATGATAAGTTCGCCGGTAGCTTCCTTAACCCCCGCTTCGATGGCTTTCTTTTTTGAAATGACGCCATCAGGCAATTGTACAATCTTTAGCGATAGACGGCCGGCAGACGAATCGAGTACGGAAAGTGTGTTATCAGTTGAATGGTCGTCGACAATAATTACCTCGTAAAGTGTTTTGGGATAATTCTGATTTTCGAGGTGGCATATCAAGTCAGAGATGTTCTTTTCCTCATTGCGTACAGCAATTACCACCGACACCTGAAGATCCGTAATTTCCTCAATATCAAGTATTGGGATCCTGGTCCATGCGCGTCTGTAAAAGTCGATGAGTAAGCTGTAAATCACCAGGGCGGTCAGGAATATGAGGATGAAAATTGTCATAAGACTTGCTTGGAAAGTACATAAAAAAAAGCTAGGTTTATATAGTTGTATAAACAACTATATGTCAAACAACCAATTTCGGAAAGGGGAGCTATATAGTTTTATAACCGGCAAAGCATCTATTGCTATAGCGCGGCGGCTGCAGAAAAAATTTAATTCTGCCGGATTGAACCTTACAATTGAGCAATGGAGCGTTTTATATCAGTTGTGGAAGCATGACGGGAGTAGCCAGCAGGAGCTTTGCCTGCGTACGTTCAGAGATAAGCCCAGTATCACGAGGCTTGTTGACAATCTCGAGAAGCTACAGCTGGTGAAACGCGTGCCCTCGGAATCTGACAGGCGCATCAACCTTGTGTTTTTAACTAAACAGGGTGTAAGGATGGAAGAACAAAGCATGGCGCTGGCAGAAGAGACGCTGAATGAGGCATTAACAGGAATACCATCGGACAATATAAATCTATGCAAGGAAATATTGCAACAGGTGTATGACAATCTCAAATGAATAACCTTTAAAACAACCTCATGAACACAACGATCCAGAAAACGACTATCAAGGGTGCAGAGTGGCTGATAAAAGAAGGCACTCCTGCTGACACATTTATTCCTGAAGAATATAATGAGGAGCAACAGATGGTGAAAGACATGTGCACGTCATTCCTCGACAATGAAGTGATACCGATCATCGACCGTATCGATAAGCTTGAACCTGGCCTGATGCCTTCTCTTATTGATAAAGCAGGAGAGCAGGGATTGCTGGGCGTGTCTATACCCGAAGAATTTGGCGGACTTGGCAAGGATTTCATCACATCGACGCTTGTTAATGAAGGTTTGGGAGGTGGATTCTCTTTTTCAGTTGCTGTATCGGCACATACAGGGATCGGCACACTTCCTATTTTATATTTCGGTAATGACGAGCAGAAGAAAAAATATATTCCAAAGTTATGCACCGGCGAATGGAAAGGCGCATACGGTTTAACGGAACCTAATAGTGGCAGTGATGCGCTTGGTGCAAAAACAACGGCAACCTTAAACGCTGATAAAAGATATTATTTGCTGAACGGACAGAAATGCTGGATCACCAATGGTGGGTTCGCAGATGTATACACAGTGTTCGCAAAGATCGACGGAACCCAATTCACCGCGTTCATAGTTGAAAAGGATTTTGAAGGATTTTCACGGGGTGAAGAGGAGCACAAGATGGGTATCAAAGGCTCATCAACGGTTCAGCTTTTTTTTCAGGATTGCAAGGTGCCTGTTGAAAATGTGCTGGGAGAAATTGGGAAGGGCCACGTCATAGCTTTCAACATACTTAACATCGGACGTCTTAAACTTTGTTCGGCTGCACTCGGTGGAGCAAAGAGGGCAGCTACCACTGCTATTCAATATTCGATTACAAGGGAACAGTTCAAAACGGCTATCGCAAATTTCGGAGCGATAAAAAACAAGCTCGCAGATATGGCCATTGAACTGTGGGTGAATGAAAGTTCGCTTTACCGCACCGCTATGTGGATCGACGAAAAAGAGCGCGAAATGATAGATGCGGGAAAACCTTTTAATGAGGCTTTGCTTGGCGCTGCAGAAGAGTATGCAATAGAATGCGCAATCCTGAAAGTTTCAGGAAGTGAAATGCTGGATTTTGTTGTAGATGAAGGTGTGCAGATACATGGAGGGAATGGCTTCAGCGAAGAATATATTATTTCCCGCGCTTATCGCGACAGCCGCATCAACAGGATCTTTGAAGGAACAAATGAGATCAACAGGTTATTGATAGTTGACATGATATTGAAACGCGCAATGAAAGGAAGGCTTGATCTTATGGGACCGGCTACGGCGGTTTCAAAAGAATTGCTGAGCATTCCGGAATTCGGCAATGGCAGCGAAGAACACTTTGGGGAAGAAAAAAAACTGATCGCCAATTTCAAAAAGACCTTGTTACTTACTGCAGGCGCTGCTGTTCAGAAATTGATGATGAAACTGGAAAGTGAACAGGAAATATTGATGAATATCGCAGACATCACTATTCAAACGTTCAATGCGGAAAGTGCACTGCTCAGGTTAATGAAGCTGGCAGAAATGAAAGGAACTGAGGCTGTGAGTTACGAAACAGACATTGTAAAAACATGCCTGTATGAAGTTGCCGACCGTATAAACAAAAGCGCAAAAGATGCCATCAATGCTTTTGCTGATGGAGACGAACAAAGGATGATGCTTATGGGAGTGAAAAGGTTTACAAAGGCCGCTGCATTCAACACTAAGGATGCCAGGAGAAGAATAGCAGAAAAACTTATCGCTGATGGAAAATATCCGTTGTAAATTGAACTTACAACAACGTTTACCATGAACAACCAAACGCGCAGAGAATTTATTACAGCGACAGGTAAAGTGGCGCTTGCCGGTTCAACCGGTATATTTGCAGCAAACAATGCGAGCGCTATGACAGCAAAGAATATGTTCATTCATCATGTTTACTTCTGGCTCAAAAATCCATCCAGCAATGAAGACCGCCAGAAGCTGATCGACGGACTCGAAAAATTGAGTAAGGTGCAAACAATCAGGATGTTTCATATTGGCAAGCCCGCTGATACAAACCGGGATGTGATCGACACTTCATATTCAATTTCGTGGATGCTGGTTTTTGATAACAAGGATGATGAGGAGCGTTACCAGGTAGATCCTATCCACCTGAATTTCGTAGAAACATGTAAGCACCTGTGGCAGAAAGTGGTAGTCTACGATTCTGTTGACGTGTAGTTAAAAGCGGGTTTGACAACGATTTGAGAGGCCGTACCTCATAAAAATCAATTATTTTTGCGTATATGAGCGAAGTATTGCCATCTCCTGTCGCTGCCCTGACTTCTAAAGATTTTGCGACCGATCAGGAGGTCCGCTGGTGCCCCGGGTGCGGCGACTATTCAATTCTGGCACAAGTTCAGAAGGTATTGCCGGGTCTGGGTATTCCCAAAGAAAACATCGTTATCATTTCAGGTATTGGTTGCAGTAGCCGCTTCCCATATTACATGAACACCTTTGGTATGCATTCCATTCATGGACGGGCAACTGCTATCGCTTCGGGACTTAAAGCCACGCGACCCGAATTAAGCGTTTGGGTTGTAACCGGGGATGGTGATGGGTTGAGCATTGGGGGAAACCATACAATTCATCTTCTTAGAAGAAACTTCGATATAAATATTCTTCTGTTTAATAACCAGATATATGGTCTCACAAAGGGCCAGTACTCCCCTACATCTGAGCCAAAGAAGGTAACCAAGTCCACCCCCTACGGCAGTCTCGATCATCCTTTCAATCCCCTTGCGTTGGCAATGGGTGCAGACGCAACGTTTCTTGGGCGTACGATGGACCGGGATCCGAAACACTTACAGCAGTTACTTATACGTGCTAACCAGCACAAAGGCGCATCATTCCTGGAGATATATCAGAACTGCAATATTTTCAACGACGGCGCATTTGAGATCTTCACAGAGAAAACTACAAAGCCCGATGAAACGCTTTTCCTTGAACAGGGTAAACCTTTAGTATTCGGTGCACAGCAAAATAAAGGTATCCGGCTCGATGGCTTCAAGCCGGTTGTGGTTGAACTCGGCAACGCATATTCCGCTGATGATCTTTGGGTGCACGATGAAAAAGATTTTTATAAAGCGCAGATCCTTGCAAGGATGTTCGATGATCCGAGGATTGAAGGCCATCTTCCACGCCCATTTGGTGTTTTCTACGAAGCCGACAGGCTGAGCTATGAAGATCTCATGTCCATGCAGATCGAAGAAGTGATTAACACGAAAGGGAAAGGAGATCTGGATAAACTTCTGCGTGGCAACGAAACCTGGACAATTCTTTAAAGTTTAAGCGACGATATTAGGCAAAAAAATGCCAGCGATGAAAATCGCCGGCCTGTGCTTACCTCTGAAACCACAAAAAGAAAGAAGTTATAATAAAAAGCAGTTAGATCTGGTTTTCGTTAACTCTATTGAGATTCAAAACTGCGTATAATAAACAAATAAATTGGCTACTCAAACTTAAGAAAAGTGGATTATGCGGCTATTCACTGAATTGGATATTTCGCTTGCTTTTGAGATTATTATTGGATAAAATCGTCAGAAGCGGGGTAAAAGTAAAGACGTTTACCAAATAAATCAACAAATTATCAAAGATTTTTTATTTCTTATTTGCTCGTAGGTCCTGGCTATCTGTCGAACGCTAGCTCTTTTTCCGCCGCTTTATAGATTTTTTCCTTCTTGAAATCATACCACCAATGTGGTGCGGTTTTCTTCATTAAAGTATCAATATTCCGCATCCCGAGTAAGTTCCAAATGCCTTTTGCCAGCCCCGGAATGTTCCTTTGCACAGCGCGGAGGCTCATTGCAAAGCCGCTATCGATATATTCCATATGGTGCCAGAATCCTGCAGGCATAAATAAAGTGTCGCCATGTTCGAGCGTGACTTCGTAACCGTTAGCAAGCTTGATAGCGGGAAATTTTTCATAGTCTGGTTTGCCGTTTCCTTTATGATAGTTGCTGAAATCGGCCATGCTAAGCACTTCAAACGGCTTACGGTAAAGCTTATGCTGCTCATTATACGGAAATAGCAGAACTTTTTTACGACCCGCAAACTGGGTATGAAGGATATGCGACATATCAATGTCAAAATGCATATGTGTAATGCTTGTTGAACCGCCAACAAAAAGCATGGGAGCTCGTTTTACAAAACCTTTCATGAGGTTTTCAGGCCAGGTAAAATCGTTCGTAAGGTCAGGTGCGTGATTAAAAATATTGAAAAGAAAGATCCTCCATTGGGCGGGGCCCTTCTTCACGATGTCTACATATTCCCCGAATGTTACATAATCGTCGGCCTTGTTCACGGGAGTGTAGGCGTCGCTCTTTGTGTTATTATAAATACCAACTCTTTTTTCGCCAACTCTTTCCTTAAAATAGTCCCAGTTCCATTTTGTATAAGCTGGCCATTTTTTTGCTAGCTCTGTAAGAACTACCGGTCTGCCGGGATAATAAAATCGTTTTTTAAAATCATAATCACTTATCGTTCCTATCTTCTCAATAGGTTGTAAACGCATTTCAAAAAAATTTGCGTAAAGTTAATATTAAATTGTGCATATGTACTTACACATTCATCCGCATAACCCCCAGGCGAGGAACATTAACACTGTGGTAGAAACGCTGAAAAAGGGTGGTGTGATCATTTATCCTACGGATACTATATACGGATTGGGCTGCGACATTTTTAACCAGAAAGCTATTGAGCGCATAAGCAGGATAAAGGGCATCAATCCGTCAAAGGCACAGCTGTCATTTGTGTGCTACGACCTCAGCGACATGAGCAAATACATCAAGCCCATCTCTACTGCTACATACCGATTGCTGAAATACCATCTTCCGGGGCCATACACCTTTATTCTTAACGCAAGTAAGGAAGTGCCAAAGCTCCTTAAAAGTAAAAAAGATACAGTTGGTCTGAGAATTCCGGACAACCTGATAGCGCGTTCCATCGTGAAGGAACTCGGACATCCTATACTTAGCGTTTCATTGCCCGGTGAAATGGTTGAAGAGTACACCGACCCCGAGTTGATCTACAGGAATTTTGAAAAGCAGGTGGACCTGGTTGTTGATGGCGGAGTCGGAGGCATGATCCCTTCTACTATTATCGATTGCACGGGCGAAGAGCCAGTTGTTACCAGGCATGGGCTCGGGGCGTGGGAAACCGTGCATTAATAGTCTACATCAGATGCGAAAAAAATAATCCCTTTCTTTCTTTCCACTCGTCTTTTAAAATGCTGTAATAGGCACTATCCCTCCGCCTGTTACCCGGCATGAGCATATGGCTGCGAAGAACGCCTTCAGGTATCATACCAATTTTCAGTAAGCCTGCTTTTGCGCGCTCATTTAAAAAATCAGTCTTCGCTTCTACCCTTTCCATTTCCATAATTTCGAAAGCAAATGACATTAGCGCGAATTTCACTGCCATGTTCACTCCCATTCCGATGTAATCGGCACCAAGCCAGCTCCAACCGATCTCCAGTCTTCTGTCATAAAATGAAATGTTACCAAAGCTGGTGCTGCCGCAAATTTCTTTGGTGTCGCGGTCGATGATTGTGAAGGGCATTCTGCTGAATTCTGCCTTTTCTTTCATCGCATCGTTTATCCATGCTCTCAGCTCTTCCGGTTTACTAAGATCTTTTGTGAAATATCTCCAAAGTTCCGGCGACTTTGAGGTTAATGGAAGGAATGCCTCATAATCCTCCGGCTTCATTGGATTTATGGTCACCCTGAGAGTTTCGATTGAAAAATCCGCCGGAAAAAATTTTTTGAAAAGCTCTTCCTGGGACATGACGCTAAATTAACTCTTCCTCTTCTTCGGTGAAAGCCTCAAGCGTCCAGTTGAAAGAACGGCGGTGGTAAGGCGATGGTCCGTGCAGAGCTATAGCCTGGCGGTGTTCCCTTGTGCCGTAGCCTTTATTGGTGATCCACCTGTAATGAGGAAATTCGTTGTGGAGGTTCCTCATGAAATCGTCGCGGTAAGTTTTGGCAAGGATGCTGGCTGCAGCGATTGATGTATATATGCCATCACCCTTAATTATACATTCGTGTTTTGTGCGGCGATACTTTGTGAAACGGTTTCCGTCAATGAGTAAAAGTTTTGGGCGTTTCTTTAATTTATCAAGCGCAAGGTGCATTGCTTTGAACGATGCCTTCAGAATATTTATTTTGTCAATCTCCTCGTGATCTACCTGAGCGACGCTGTAGGCGACCGCGTTATTCTCGATAAAAATTCTTAATTCTTTTCTTGTTTCCTCGTCTACCTGTTTTGAATCGTTCAACAGAGGGTGATAAAAATCTGGAGGAACTATAACCGCTGCTGCAAACACGGGTCCGGCGAGGCAACCACGGCCTGCTTCATCACATCCTGCTTCAATTCTTACTGCCTGGTGACTTACTTTGAGCAATTAGTAGAGTTTGCACCAAAAGTAGGAATGCTCATTTTCAGAAAAAGAGAAATTTATTCACATCTTTGCACCTCATGCATAAAAGTTCAAAGCCCGTAGCAATTTGGATTGGCATCGGGGTTTTGATGTTGTTGATCCAGGTGATACTTGGAGGCGTAACGAGATTGACAGGGTCGGGCTTGTCGATCACTGAATGGAATGTGATCACGGGCACAATACCTCCCTTGAATGAAGAAGCCTGGGTCCGGGAGTTTGCAAAATACAAGCAGACACCACAGTATCAGCTTCTCAATATAGATTTCCAGCTTAGCGATTTTAAATTCATTTTTTTCTGGGAGTGGCTTCACCGCTTGTGGGCACGCTTGATAGGTGTTGTTTTCATAATCGGCTTCTTTTACCTGCTTTCTAAAAAATTATTAAGGAATGAAATGGTAAAACCGTTGCTGATACTTTTTCTCCTCGGTGCATTACAAGGAGCCGTGGGATGGATAATGGTGGCGAGCGGACTGACAGGCGATGCCATATATGTAAAGCCGACGAGGCTTGCGCTGCATTTTATTTTTGCAGTGGTGCTTATCGAATATGCATTCTGGTTCTTCCTTATCCTGCTTATTCCGGCAAAAGATCTTGTGGTGGCAAGGCCCATAAGATCATACACAGGTTTGTTATTGGTGCTTACAACAGTTCAGCTCGTTTTTGGAGCGCTAATGGCTGGTCACAAAGCCGCCACGGCAGCTCCTACCTGGCCCGGCATCAACGGGAGTTTCCTGCCAGAGTCAACATTCAATCATGTTCCTTTCCTTCTGAATTTTATTGACAACAAGATCACAATACATTTTGTTCATCGCAACCTGGCATATCTGATCCTTATTGTTACCTGTGCGCTCGCGTGGAAATTGTATAGTATCAAAACAACCTCACAAACATTTAACAAAATCAAAGTATTTCCGTTATTGCTTGTGATTTTGCAGGTGATACTTGGAGTGTTTTCGCTGGTAACCAGTGCCGGTATTGCGCCTGATCGCTGGGGTACTTTTGACTGGTTCGCTCTGTTGCACCAGGTTATGGGCATGCTATTCGCATTAAGCCTGGTAGGTCTCTTTTATACCGTTAGGAGAAGATAAGAAGTTTTATTATTTTAGAAGAGACCTCAGACCATGAAAGCATTCTTTACCGGTTTATATCACTCGTTCCCTGTACAGCTGGTGTTCCTGCACTTTAAAAGGTTTCAGGTCTTATTACTTTTCTGGTACTTATTGTTCAGCACCGTAGGCGGCAAATTCATGAACAGCTATGGCGCAGATTCCCTGTTTCTTGCCCCCGAATATCTGGGCGAAGTAAACATGGCGAGCGCCTTGATCCTCGGCTTCGCGATAGGAGTCTTTATCATGAGCTGGAACATCACAACCTTCATTTTATTCAGCCGCCATTTCCGTTTTCTTGCCACTACATCGAACCCGTTCTTAAAATATTGCATCAACAACTCTATTATACCACTTGTGTTCCTCCTGTATTTTTTCTTCAAGGCAATGCACTTCGAAAGATTTAAGGAACTGATGTCGGTTTCAGAGATGATGATGTCGGCAATCGGCTTTATTATGGGAATGATCATTCTGTTAGCTATTTCATTCCTTTATTTTTTCCGCGCCGACAGGTCGATCATCAGGACGCTGGCCCCGGTAATGAGTAATCCGAAACTTTTCAAGGAAATGTTCAGGCCCACCGAAACAAAGCTTTTTAAAAGCCGGGTCATAAAAGTGGACTGGTATCTGAATGCAAAATTCGAAGTAAAGAAAACCCGCGACGTAACTCATTACAGCCGTGAGTTTATAGAAACAATATTTAACAGGCACCATTTTGCCGCAGTGGTAAGCATTTTTATTTCCTTTCTGTTTCTGATATTTGTCGGCTTTTGGCTCGACAGTCCTTACTTCCAGTTGCCAGCAGCAGCAGGCATTACTATCTTTTTTGCGATACTTATTGCCATCTCAGGTGCATTCTCGTACTTTTTGCAAAACTGGAGCATACCTATTCTGTTTGTGTTTATTGTGGTACTGAGTATTCTTTTCAGATATAACATTATCGATCCAAGCAACCGTGCATATGGATTGAACTATAAAAATGTAAAAGAGCGCCCGCAATACAATATGCAGAAGCTCCGTGAACTGAGCACAGGTGATAAGATTGAACGCGACAGGAATAACATGATCTCGATCCTTAACAGATGGAAAGAGAAACAAAAGGAAGAGAAGCCGTTCCTGTACATGATCAGCACCAGCGGAGGCGGCAACAGAAGCGCGACATTTACCTTGAATGTATTACAACGACTCGACAGCCTGAGCGGAGGTACACTAATGGATAAAACTTTTTTGATTACCGGCGCATCAGGAGGAATGCTTGGAGCCACCTATTACCGTGAGTTGGTTAACCAGCAGTCAAACGGATTTAATCCGAATGACAGAAGGTATTCCGAAGACATCTCGCAGGATCTTCTGAATGCCATATTTACTTCATTCGTTGCCCGCGACATCGCCTCCCCTGCACAAAAATTCAGGGTAGGTGAGTATGAATATGTGAAAGACAGGGGATATGCATTCGAACAAAAGCTCGACCAGAACACAAGGGGTTTGATGAACAGACAGCTGAAAGATATTGAGGCCGATGAGCGTAATGCTAAAATTCCATTGATGATATTTAATTCCGTTGTTACCCGCGACGGAAAGAAGATGATACTGAGTACACAGCCGGTCAGCTTTCTCATGAAACCGGTTCACGATACAACCAACATCACACCCATGGAGCCTGATGCTATAGATTTTCAGGCGTTGTTTGAAAAACAGGATCCAAAGAACATGAGGTTACTGACTGCACTGCGAATGAATGCAACATTTCCTTATGTATTGCCGAACGTGTGGTTACCCAGCGAACCGGTGATAGATGTAATGGACGCGGGACTGCGGGATAATTACGGTCCTGAAACTACGATTCGATTCATGCAGGTTTTCAAGGACTGGATAAAAGAAAACACTTCAGGAGTTGTGATGATCCAGATACGGGACAGGGTAATTGGAGGATGGGACCATCCCTATGAATCTACCGATATCACTGAGCTTTTTACCAAACCATTTCTGATTCTTCAGTATAACTGGTACAAAATGCAGGACTATAATCAAAATGATTTGATCAGCCTTACCCAGCAGGCTATAGGAACTAATTTTCACAAGATCACATTCCAGTACGCGCCTGCAAAAGAAGACGCGGGTGCAGCCCTAAGTTTTCATCTTACGAAAAGGGAGAAATGGAACATTCATGAATCACTTGACCATGAGAATAACAAAAAATGCTTCAACCAGTTTGTAAGATATATGGACAGCCTTCAGACTTCTACACGAAAGGCTGCAATAGCCGGAACGCGTTAGGTAATATTCTAAATTTTATTTTTTGTGTCGGGGGTTCAGGCTCGCCATCGATATGTAATGGAGCATTGCTGTTATTTATTATCGTTGCTTCGCGCGCCTGGAAATAAATAATGTTCTTGTTATTTCTATAATTCTTAAGTTCTTCAATCGCATTGCTTCCTGATATCTGGTGAATTAATGCAAAGGGTAGCATTAGTTTGTGCATTTTTTTAACGATCACGATATCGAAAAGGCCATCGTTCAAACTTGCCCTGGGAGCAATAGTGATGTTGTTGCCGAACTGGTTGCTATTAGAAACGGTTATAAAAAATGCATCGACATCAGTTGACAGACCCTTTGTTTTGATAGTGAATTTAAATGACCGCGCTTTAAAATATTGCATTGCCGATAGCTGAAGATAAGTTTTGAGTCCTCTTATTTTCCTGTTCGCGAAATCATGTGCTATCTGTGCGTCGCAGCCGATGCCACACATCATACATGAAAACTTGTCGTTTATTCTGAAGCCATCTACAAGTGAGGAGCGACCATTGAAGATAATTTTTAAT
>Ga0075421_100002921_pt1 | contig 20436 bp, 17 predicted proteins | sample SoiMetdeltSBSDD5_FD_75292 | JGI IMG/M metagenome (GOLD analysis project Ga0075421, IMG submission 75292) | Bulk soil microbial communities from a Populus tree surrounding site in Tennessee, USA - Soil MetaG P. deltoides SBSDD5 | ecosystem: Environmental > Terrestrial > Soil > Tree plantation... | reverse complement strand
CACCTACCGTCCGGTTCTCTGCGACGACGAGGTGCGGTGCGTGGGCGACCGCGTCGCCTTCGTGGTGGCCGAGACCGAGGCCCAGGCGCGCGATGCCGCCGAGCTGATCGACATCGACTACGAGACGCTCCCCGCTGTCGTCTCGCTGGAGGACGCCGTCAGGCCGGGCGCGCCGGCGGTGTGGGCCGATTGCCCCGGCAACGTCTCCTACAGGGTCGGCTTCGGCGACGAAGCCGCCACCAAGGCGGCCTTCGACAGCGCCAGGCACGTGGTCTCCGTCAAGCTCGTCAACAACCGCGTGTCGGCCAACTCCATGGAGGGCCGCGCGTCGCTCGGCCAATACGAGGACGCGGGCGGCAACTACACGCTTTATACCAGCACGCAGGACCCGTTCGGCATCCGCCTCAAGCTGGCGACGAAGGCCTTCCACGAGCCGGTCGCCAAGTTCCGTGTGATCTCGCCCGACGTGGGCGGCGGCTTCGGCATGAAGGGCGACTGCTACCCCGAGGACGTGCTGGTGCTGTGGGCCTCGAAGCGCCTGGGCGGCAATCCGGTGAAGTGGGTCTCGACCCGCGCCGAGGCGCTGATGGGCGACGCTCACGGCCGTGACCAGGTAATCAGTGCCGAGATGGCGCTCGACGAGGGCGGCAAGGTGCTCGCCGTGCGCACCCATGCGCTCGATTCGCTCGGCGCCTATACGGCCGGTGCCCAGATGGCGAGCGTCTTCTACGGCCTGCGCCTCACCACCGGTCCCTACGCCATCGGCATGATGCATGCCGTGGCGGATGCCGTCTTCACCAACACTACGCCGCTGGTGCCCTACCGCGGCGCCGGCCGTCCCGAGGCCGCCTATCTGATCGAGCGGCTGATCGACGAGGCGGCGCTGCAGATCGGCATGGACCCGGTCGAGCTCAGGCGCCGCAACTTCGTCAGACCTGAGCAGATGCCCTATCACACGCAGACCCACTATGTGTACGACTCGGGCGAGTTCGAGCAGGCCATGGCCAAGGGCGTGGAGTTGTCCGACTGGAACGGCTTCGCCGCGCGCCAGGCGCAGTCCGAGGCGTCCGGCAAGCTGCGCGGGCGCGGGCTTGCCTACTTCATCGAGGAGGCCGGCATCTTCAACGAGCGCATGGACCTGCGCTTCGACCCGGACGGCAACGTCGCCATCATCGCCGGCACCCACTCGCACGGGCAGGGGCACGAGACGGCGTTCGCGCAGCTGGTGCACGAGTGGCTGGGCATCCCGTTCGAAAGCGTCGGCTTCGTGCAGGGCGACACCGACAAGGTTGCGATCGGCCGCGGCACCTACGCCTCACGCAGCGTGATGGTGGGCGGCTGCGCGCTCAAGGCGGCTGCCGACGATGTCATCGCCAAGGGCCGCAAGATGGCGGCGTTCCTGATGGAGGCCAAGGCCGAGGAGATCGACTTCGCCGACGGCATCTACAAGGTGCAGGGCACCAACAAGTCGATGCCGCTGCAGGAGGTGGCCAAGGCCTTCTTCCGCCCCATGGGCATTCCCATGGACCTGGGCGTGGGCCTGGAGGGCCACGGCTCCTACGCCAGCGAGCCCGGCAACTTCCCCAACGGCTGCCACCTGTGCGAGGTGGAGGTAGACCCTGATACCGGCGTGGTGGCGGTGGTGCGCTACACCTGCATCGACGACCTCGGCCGCGTCATCAACCCGATGATCGTGGAGGGCCAGATCCAGGGCGCCCTGGCGCAGGGCCTGGGCCAGGCGCTGATGGAGCACGTGGTTTACGACAGGGGCTCGGGCCAGCTCGTCTCGGGCAGCTTCATGGACTACGCCATGCCGCGCGCCACCGACATGGCCCCCGTGCAGATCGCCTTCCACAACGTGCCGGCCAAGACCAACCCGCTGGGCGTCAAGGGCATCGGCGAGGCCGGCTGCACCGGCTCCCCTCCGGCCATCATGAACGCGATCCTCGACGCGCTGCGCCCCGTGGGCGTGAAGGCCCTGGACATGCCGGCGACGCCGTTCCGGGTGTGGCAAGCTATCGTTGCCGCCAGGGCGAAGGCCGCGTAGTTGTCCTCGCTTCTCCCGGAATGCGCGGCGATTTGTAAGCCATTCGCCCGACTCAGTGGCGACGACTGATCAGCGCCCACTTGGGATCGCTTTAGCGGGATCCAGCCTAGACGGGCAGCGGCCCGTCGCGCTTGACCTCCTCCATCACGGCATACGTTCAGGGTTCCTGCTTGGCATGTCCGAAACTGAGGTGAAGGGCGTTCAGAACGGACAAGCTGCTTGCGATCAACCACCCTGAGGCAGCTGGTTGGCAATCTCGCCGCAGAAGCCGTAGATGCGGCAGAGGCGGTTCTCAAGTCCAAAGAACCGGTGTCCGCGCGCTGAGGCCGCCAGGAGTTGAGCTGTATCGCTCAGCCGTTGATGCACAGCTGAAGTCAACGCGAGGCCGATGGCCAATCCCTACGAGACGCTGGATGTGGCGCCCAACGCCAGCCAGGAGGATATCCGCAAGGCTTATCGCAAGGCCGCCAAGGAGACGCATCCCGATCTCAACCCGGGCAAACCCGAGGCGGAGGAGCGCTTCAAGGAGCTCAATGCTGCCTACGACATCGTCGGCGATGCGGACAAGCGCAAGCGTTATGACGCCGGGGAGATCGACGAGACGGGGACCGAGCGCCAGCCGGAGCGGCACTTCTACCGCGAGTACGCCGATGCCGATCCGAACAGGCGCTACGGCCGCCGCGAGGCACAGGCAGGGCAGCGCGACCACGAAGGGGCCGATTTCGATTACGACATCTTCGCCGATCTCTTCCGTGGCCACGGTGAAGGTGCAACCTTTAGGGTGCCACCGCGGGACGTCCGCTACGCGCTCGAGATCAATTTTCTCGACGCGGTGCACGGCACGCGTAAGGCTGTGGCGATGCCGGACGGCAAGACACTCGACATTACGATCCCTGCGGGCATCAGCGACGGGCAGGTCTTGCGCCTCAAAGAACAGGGGTTGCCGGGTTCCGACGGCAAGCCGGGGGACGCATACGTCGAGATCTCGGTGCAGCCGCACGCCGGGTTCAAGCGCGAGGGGTCTGACATCCTGAGCAAGCTGCCGGTGTCGCTAGGCGAGGCGCTGAATGGTGCGAGCGTGCGCGTCGAGACAGTGGACGGACCGGTAGACGTCAAGGTGCCGAAGGGTGCCAAGGAGGGCACGAAGCTGCGGCTGCGCGGCAAAGGCGTGTCGCGAGGCCAAGCGGGTGGGCGCGGCGACCAGTTCGTCGAGATCCACATCGCACCGCCGGAAGGCGCCGACGAGGCGCTGGCTCAGTTCATGGCCGATTGGGAGAAGACGCACCCGCAGAACCCGCGCAGGAAGGGCGCAGCCTGACATGATCCGTGAGCACGAGCTCATTGCCCAGTACACGTATCTGGAGCGGGAGGTACTGCTGACCTGGATCGAGGAAGGGGTCCTCGCACCGTATCGCGGCGAGGAGGGCTACCTGTTCGATCGCGTCGACGAGTCTCGCGTGGCGCTGGCCTGCGACCTGCACTACCGCATGGGCCTCGACCACGCGAGCCTGCCAGTCATTATGTCTCTGATCGATCAGCTCCATGATGCGCGACACCACCTTCGAGCACTGGCACGTGCGGTGGCCGAACAGCCGGAGGCAGTACAGCAGGAGATCATTCGCCGGATGGCCAAGGATCGCACGTCCCAGAGAGAGTAGATAAGGTCCACCTTCCGGTATGGCCGGTGCACTCTCCGAGGCGGGGTGATGGGTTGCGCCGATGGAAATATTCCACTCCAGCATGATGTCCGTATGCAATTGTGTAGGCTCTGCCGAGCGACAAACGGCAGCGAAGTGCAAGACCAGCCTGATTGGGCGCAATCAGGCTGGAACCGCGACAATCCTGGAAGTGCCTGTGAGGGAACGTCAGCCGCGCCGCGCCGCCTTGATCGCGGCAACGTCGATCTTCTTCATCCCCATCATCGCATCGAACGCGCGTTTTGCTTCATCGCCGCCGGCCGCGTGCGCCTCCATCAGTACGCGCGGCGTGATCTGCCAGGAGACGCCCCACTTGTCCTTGCACCAGCCGCACTGGCTCACCTGACCGCCATTGCCGACGATGGCGTTCCAATAGCGGTCGGTCTCTTCCTGATCGTCGGTGGCGATCTGGAACGAGAAGGCTTCGTTGTGCTTGAACGCCGGACCGCCGTTGAGGCCGAGACAGGGTATGCCGGCAACCGTGAACTCGACCATCAGCACGTCGCCCTGCTTGCCGGACGGGTAGTCACCGGGTGCACGGTAGACGGCACCCACCGCACTGTCGGGGAAGGTCTCGGCGTAGAAGCGGGCAGCAGCCTCGGCGTCCTTGTCGTACCACAGGCAAATCGTGTTCTTGGCCATTAGCTCCTCCTTCCACGCCTTGTTTCGCATTCCTTGTGACACAGGTAGCCCAACCGCTTCTTCCACGCCAGCTGGCCCCGTCCGACCTGGCCATCACCTATCAACGTTGAGCCTCTCCCGCGTGAGGGGACGTTGTGCGCGCAGCATGTCGATAACTTGAGGTTCAACCTGATGGAGGTGAAGCACCAGCGAAGCACAAGGGCGACATTGTGAGCCGCCGCCTGTGGTACGGATCGGCTCAGCTGCGCTATCGGCCACGTTTCCGCTGGATCAGCTCGTGGTAGGCTATCGGACGGGAGCTGCAGGGACGCGGGGCTCTCGCGCCACACCCTGGCAAGCAATGTCGTTGCGGCACGCTTTTCCTGAACTTGCCTGCTGACATGTGTGCTTGTCGAGCCAGGAAACCTTGAACCCAGAGGGCAAGACCGGACCATCCTAGTCTGCAAGCAACGGAACCAAGCGCCATCGCTACCGCTTTTATAGGCGTGGGCTGATTCGGAGCGAGTGCTCGTGCGGTTGATGTATTTGGCGGCTCTGATTGCCGCAACCTGTGCGTGGACTGTGGCGGCTGCGCAGGAGCGTGTGCAAGTGGGCCTGCTTGCATGCACTCTGGCCGAGCAGCAAAATTCCGACGCCGACGGTCCGGCTGCACGCCAGGCCTTGTGTGCCTTCAAGCCGAAGAGCGGCGCGCATGAAACCTACGTCGGCAAGGTCCAGGTTGTGAACCTCGCCGTCACGGAGAAGATCACGCTCGTGTGGCGCGTCAAGGTTCCGCAAATGACGCCAGCTCCACCGGGTTTCCTTGCACAGAGCTATGCGGCCGATCGAAGGACGCCGGCCAACCAGATGCCGGACTTGGTTGGCCAAGCGAACTCCAAGATCACCCTCGAATCCATGGCTGACAAGGAGGAGGGTAGAGCCAGCATGAAGGAGAGATCACCGACGGATGGCGTCGGCGTCCTCGGTATTGATCTAAATCTCAAATCTACGACCGGTTGATAGGGCGATAGGGCCAGCCTCAGACCGCGCCCAAGTCCAAGTCAACCGACCATGCAGCCGACACGCGTTACCGGCCATCTCCTGGGCGCTCGCGGCGGCGCTCTTGGTGTAGCCGAGCGGGGAGTCAGCGTCTTGCTGGGCCATTGGGGGTTCTCCGAGATTGACCAAAGCAGAACGCCAAAGGTCAAAAATTCGTTCGACTTGTCAATGACCGTGGAGTACCCGGCTCACTTGGCGCTCTTGGACGTTGAGGCAGGAACGCAGAGGCCGTCTCTGCATTACACTTTCAACAGATGCGACAGAACAAGGACACCGTTCAGCTCGGGCTCTACATTCTCTCTCGCCTAGGGACGGCATTGAGGGATGTAACCAAGGAAGGCGGGAGTGCGGAACCGCCGCCCCGCATGCGACATGCACTCGTCGAGTTGGCAAGGCGTGAAGCAAGAGAGCACGGCCGACGAACCGTTTCGACCAACTGCTAGCAGCATCCGCCCAGTCGGGTAACACCTGGCGAGTGGGTAGCCACTCCAGACACGCGGTTCGACGGGCGAGACCCACCAGGTCCCAAACCGGCGCGGCTCGCTCAAGCTTACCGCCGATTGACGCCAAAGGCCCGCAACGAACGCTGTGCGGTGACTGCCGGCAGCGCATCGAGAACGCGGCTATCGATACACTTGGCCTCATGGCTTAGACGCGTGAATGCTCCTTGGTGCGTCGGCCCTGCTGCAGCCGCCTTTGCCGTAAGCGACGCACGATGTCGGCCATCGTCGAACGATCGATACCTGTGCGGTCAACGAACCCAGTCTGGCTGAGTCGTTCCCCGCTCTTCATTCCTGAGCTGAAGACGTATTTGAACGGACTGGGACGTGCGATGAAGGAGATGTATGGGCGGCCGGGTGGGCCGGCCACCAGCATGTCCTTCATGAGTTTGCTATCCAGAGAGACGGTATACAGACCGACAGTTGCCGACGTATTCGAACGCATGGTTTGGTTAACAGCCTAAAGCTGGTTGCGGCTGGCGCGAAGCAAGCATGCCGTTGCCGCATGGCGCAGGGCGTGAAAGCGACGGCAGCAGCACCTATCTGTTTGTTGGCCTCGTGTCCCCCCATGGCGAGGTCAGGCGCGGCACTCCAAAGGCCCTCCTCCCTCGTAGTCTGCGGATGCCGCGCGCTTCGGCTGCTATTGATTGTTGGCGCAGTCGGAGAAACTCGCGAGGGCACCCCCACGGGTGCCCTCGCTTCCTGCCCAGGTGCGCACGAGACCGGCGCCCTGGCCTTTGGGCCAATCCTCCCTCCGGCCGCAGCGCCGCCTTCACCATGATCGAGTTCGGGCGAGCGCGCGAGATTCCGATCGTGCTAGGGCGGGTGCAGAACACCCCAACGAATGCTCGCCAGGGAGAAGCCCATGCAGAGAATTGCGACTTCAAGCGCGGCAATCCTGCTTCTCGCCGTCAGCCCGGCGATCGCCGACGACAACGCGGAGGTCAAAGCTGCCATTGAGAGCTGGGGCAAGACGGTCGCCGACGGCTGTACTAGCGACCCCAACAAGATCGCCAACCTCTACGCGAAGGAGGGCGTCCTCTGGGGAACCTTATCACCGTCGATTCGGAGTGATGCGGCCGGCATTCAGGACTACTTCAAGGGGGCGTGCCTCAAGCTGCCGAAGTTGACGGTGGAGTTCAAGGACCACCTCGTTAGGGTCTATGGCAACACTGCCGTGGATAGCGGCACCTACGTCTTCTCATTCGACAAGGATGGCGCAAAGACCGATCTGCCCGCGCGCTATACGTTTGTGCTCGTCAAGAACGGTGGTCAGTGGCAGATCGTGGACCATCACTCGTCCGCTATGCCGAAGTAGACTGGGGACGACGTCATCAAGCATGATGGTGGTGGCTCCGGTCGCTGAGATACTGTGTCGTTCGACCGCGTTGCGGGTCCTGTTCGGCCAGCCGCACCACTCAGGGTTTCCCGCCGGAGGGCTGGAAGGATTTCGGCCATCGCGTCGACCACCGTTCTTCCACGACCCGCACTGTTGGCCGGACGGACAAACGGCCGAGGACCAGAAGCGCTCGAGCGTGATGTTCCTCCCGAAACCCAAGGGACGTCTGGCGAGGCGGGCGTTCCCTGCGGAGCTCCGCAATCCGCAGGTCATGTATACGTATTGTATTATCGCATATAGCTTGCCCTGGTTGTGCAGAATAGTCTCATGCCGCGGTTGCAGTTGTTGACCAATAGGCCAAAACAAAATTAGGTCCGCTTGTGAGCGGCGTCACTGAGCCAGCCGGCAATGAAAGCACCAACGCAAGTCGCGATCGATACTCAGGTTGGAGATCTTCTCGCCCGCCCGGCGAAAACCCGCGGGGCGGATGAGTCAGGTCAGCGTAGGCTGCTCATGTTGACGCGCTACGGCCGTCTCGGGGCCAGCAGTCGACAAAGACTTCTGCTCTTCAAGCAGCCGCTTCAGCAACGCCGAATCGCTGTCGTGGAGAACCAGCTTCTGAGTGACTCCTATTTGCGGCGGCTTTACGGAAACGAGTCGGTGAAGCCGTTGGAGATCATGGCGCGATATCTTGCGCGCACCCTCGCGCTTTTGCGCAGCTCGCGGTCCGACATTGTCTGGCTTGAAAAGGAAGCCTTGCCTTGGATGCCAGAATGGATCGAGCGGCTCCTGCTCGGGCGGCGCACCTTGATCGTCGATTTCGATGACGGTTGGCATCTGAGGTACAACTCGGGCAGAGCCCGATGGCATGCGCGTCTCACAGCTGGCAAGCTCGAGGCCCTGGCCCGCAGAGCGGATGCCGTGTTTGTGGCGAACCCGGAATTGCTGCGCTGGGCGCGCGACGCCGGCGCTACCAACGTCGTTTACATACCGACGGTCGTCGATACCGCCCGGTATCGCGTCTTAGACGAGCCACCAGCACCGTTTACGGTGGGCTGGATTGGGAGCCCGCTAAACCTGTCGTATCTGCAAAGCATAATTCAGCCCCTGCGACGATTGTCCGCGCAAGGAGCCCGGCTGCTGGCCATCGGCGCACCTGCGGGATTTGCTCTCGACGGTGTCGACCTGGAGGCTGTTCCTTGGTCGGAAGGAACCGAGGTGGCGGAGCTCGCCAGATGTCATGTCGGCATCATGCCGCTCGACAACACACCGTGGGAGCGCTTCAAGAGCGGATACAAGCTTATACAGTACATGGCCGCGGGCCGCGCCGTCGTAGCCTCTCCTGTCGGCGCCAACCTCGAGATCGTGAGGGACGGGGAGACCGGGTTCTTCGCTCGAACCGATGACGAGTGGTTCCGGGCGCTTGCGAGGCTGAAGGACGACGCCGGGTTGAGAAAGCGCCTCGGGCTGGCCGGTCGGCGCCGTTGTGCCGCGCGCTATTCACTGGACGCGGCGCTGGAGCAGGTGACAGCGGCTTTGTCACCTTATTGGGAGGCCGCAGCGCCTTCGCCGACCGCTCCTGATCGGGAGGCAGCGTAAAGGTTGGCGCACGGGCTGCGACGGCCGCCAGCCACCCACATCCATAGGCCATGGGCCGCAGGGCTGGCCTTTCACAATGTGGGCCGCAGCCGATCACGGGCAACCGACCGGTCGGACAGAGATATGGCTTCTCCGGGCGTCGGTAACGGCCGTAGGACCGTGGCGCGCCTGACGAGGGAGCGCGGGCTCCACACCATGGCTGCCGCAATCTCGCGCACGCTCGCGCGCCGGCGATCCTGAATCGCGCGCCGGCTCGCCCATATCCCGGACCCCGCGCGCACGGCGTCGATCAGGCCACGTGCCACGATGCCAGCCTGGCCTCGCTTGCGTGCCTGTACCAGAGTTACCGCAACGAGGCCGAGATGGGCCGGCAGCAGAAGGGCGAGCAGCGGCCAGGGCATGCATTTGAAGAACGTCCAGACATGGTTGCGGGCAAGATGATAGACGCTGAAGTCGCTCCCTTTGCCCGTCGCCGCGCTTCCGACATGCGCCACGACAGCGTCCGCAACCTGGAGACAGCGTCCGCCGGCCAGGCGCAGCCGAAAGGCCAGGTCCACGTCCTCGGCGTAGCAGAAGAAGCGCTCGTCGAAGCCGCCGACGCGTCGGAGCCAGTCCGTTCGATAGAGGGCAGCGGCGGCGCACGGTCCGAACGCCTCGCCCGTTGGTGCCACCGGCGGACGCGGGCGTCGATGACCGCCACGCCAGGACGTGCCGGCACAGAAATAGGCATCGCCCGCGCCGTCGAGAAGGCCGGGATCATCAGCACAGACCTGCAGGGAGCCGAACATGACTGCGCTGGGGCAGTCTTCCGCGGCGCGAACGAGCGCGGCGAGCCACCCAGGCTCCGCAAAGGCGTCGGGGTTCAGCAGCGCGACGAGAGGGGTCGCGCAGTCCTCTATGCCGAGGTTGTTGGCCTTGGCGAAGCCCGCGTTGCAGCCGAGCCGAACGAGCCGGAGCCTGGACTCTGAAGGCAAGCCGTCGAGTGATCCGTCGGTGGAGCCGTTGTCGACGACGACCGCCTCGAAGCGCGCCTCGGTCTGGCGCAGCAAGCATTCGACGCAGCGACGCAGATGGAGACCGCCGTTGAAGTTGACGATGATGACGCGGACGAGGGGAACCATCACGCGACGTTCAGGCGTGCTGGCTGAACAGGGTCAGATAGGCCCTTACCATGCGCCGGCGCAAACGCGGAAACGGCTGCAGGAGGAGGCCAAGAACCTTGCGCACACGCAGGGCCGCCATGTGAAGCATGGGCTGGAGGCGCGGGCGGGCTGCCGGCTGTGGGTGTACCAGCGAAGGGCGCTGTCGCGGCGGCGGCCCGACATCGGGAAACACTGCCTGGGTTGATCGGCCCTGCTTCACACGCAGCGTGGCCTCAAGGAAGGCGCGGCCGTATTTCCGATCCGGCTCCAAATGACATCCCTCGGCCCACTCATTCCATGCATTGATGAAGACCAGCCGATTGCTGTCCGGGAAATCTTGCCTGGAGCGGCGAACGGCCTCGCCCAGCCACTTCTCGTAATTGCGGGGCGTGCCATTGAGCACGACCAGGGCGTTGGCGCCGCAGCGTGCGGTATTGTCCCAGCCCGGGAACACGCCGCGGTAGACATTCGCACCGCTGTAGCGCCGGTCGAGATACAGGTTGGCTACGTCGGCGTAGTCCAGAACGACCCCGCGGAAATCGCCATGGAGAGTCACGGCATCACTGTAGCCGGGTACAGTCGGATTATGAGGGGGAAACTCCACGCCGGCATCGAAGCCATACTTGGCGTAGTCCAGATTTCCGTGAGTGAGGGCGCAGACGAGGTGCAGCCTGGGAATGCCAACAGACGCACAATAGTTGCGCCAGACGGCCAATGTCTTCCTCGCGTCCGGCAGGTGCTGAGGACGATAGACGACCAGAACCGGCGCGCCGTCGTCGAGCACGTAGCGCGGATCTTTGAAGAAGGGAATGACGCTCTTGATGAACTCGAGGTCATCCTGGGGACGGTATTTCTGCGCAATCAGAACGTGGTGCTCGGCGGCATCCCAGCGGCGGGTCCAGTTCTCGTTGGCCCAGCACAGGCAGAACGGCATGTCGCTTTCCGGGTCGGCGAGCATGTCGTCCAGCGGCTTGTGCAGGAGGCGGGTGCCGGAGAACCAATAGTAGTGATAGCAGAAGGCGTCGATGCCATACTGGCGCGCCATGGCGATCTGGTCGCGGCGGGTTTCGCGCAAGCGCAGATCGTAGAATCCGAGATCGGTTGGCAAGTGCGGCTGATAGTGCCCCTCAAAAAGGGGTTGCGCCTTGGTGACGTTGGTCCACTCGGTGAAGCCCTTGCCCCACCATTCGTCATTCTCCGGAATCGGATGGTACTGGGTCAGGAAGAAGGCAACCAGCCTGATGCTCCCCACGGAATTCGCTCCTTCGCTGGACTGAGCCGCGCAGAGGTCCGGCACGGCAACGCTACAGTCTGATCCCCATGCTCTCCGCGAACGACTTCACGCGAAGACGAGCGTTCGGACTGAGGCATCTCCGCGCGGCACTGGCTGCGGCCAACCTCAAGGGGTTGATGGCGCGCTGCTCGAAGGCATCGGTCGCTCGATGTTCGACCGGAACGTCGAGCAGCGTGATGGCGCTCACTGCCCTTTCGACAGGCTCGGCTTTGGTCACAACCTGATAGATGCAGCTGTAGGGGTTGCTGGACAGAGCATCGCGAACCTTCGCCGGCAATCGCTTCCAGCGCTCGGCGAACTCCGTTTCCTCTGGTGCGCGAACCACGAACTGTGCATCGGTGATGGCGAGCCCGGCGTTGGCGTAGAGCGACTGGATGTTCTTGAGGCCGAAGAACCGGATGTGCGTCTTGTCCAGGAGGCCCCACTCCCGGTACTCGAAGTCCTCGTCCATGAGGCACGCATTAATGACGCAATGGCCGGCGTGCGGGAGGGACAGGATGACGGCGCCGCTCTCGTTGAGCAGGCTCGCCATGCCGCGTAGCGCAGACAGCGGATCGTAGAGATGCTCCAGGACGTCCGCTGCGATCACCACATCGAACTTGCCCTCGTCGGCCAACACCGCGGGCCAATCCCGCTCGTTGAGATCCGAGGCGTAGATCTTGCGGCAGAAGGGCCGCAATTTCTCGATGGCTGTCGGATCGACCTCCAGCGCCACCACATCGCAACCGTTGGTCCCGCTCAGATGCCGCGTGATCGATCCCGGGCCGGCGCCGATCTCAAGCACCTTTTTCCCGCGCCCGGTCATGCGAATGACACGGGCAGGGGCGGTGTCGGAGCTCAAGTCCACGTCATACTGGTATGTATGTCTCGGCGATCCGTCCATGGATTCCCTCCGCATCGGACGTGCAGCGCATATTCGTCTTCAGGTACAGAATCGGCAAGGATCGCTCGGTATACGCGGCGTCTTTTGCACAACCTTGCGGGGCATCGGATCACGGCTCCTGGTGGGCGTTGCGGCCACGAGCAAGCGCCGCATGCGCCCTAGAAGACAGGTTGTTGCATGCCTGACGTGAGCGTGATTCTTCGCAAGACGCTCCGCAGCTGATCAAAATCGTCCGGCGACTCCCGGAAGTCCTCTACGATCCGGTCATAGCTGGTCGACAGCACGCGGGAGGAAGGATCGAGATTCGTCAATAGGACGAGCCCTGTCGGAGGGGCATCGATGTATGCGATCTTCATGTCGGTGCGATACTTCTGCAGGATCGGGATGACCTTCCACACATCTCCCGTCCAATAGTTCAGATACCTGTCGTTCAACGTCGCGCCCCGGCATTGGCGCGAGGTCATCTCGAACGTTGGAGGAAGGCAGTCATGCAGAGCAATCACCGATTTGCCATGGCAGCACCTCTCCGTATTGATGATGTCACGCAGGAGGAACTCATAGAGATGCATGCCATCCAGGAAGGCCAGGTCGAGCTTGCGCTGCAGCAGCTGAACGGGATCATAGGTTTTGAAGAAGTCATCGCTGGTCATTTGAAACAGGAGGCATGCGGGCTTCTTCCCTACGACCTCCCTGGAGAGCGCCAAGCACGGATCAATGGCGATCGACGCGCATGAGACTGCCGCAAGCGAAGCTCCCTGTTGGGTACCAATTTCCAGATAGGATTGTGCCCCGATCGTGCGCTCGACGGTGGAAAGGTAATCGAGGTAGGTCACTGTTCCCCGGTGAGCGATCAGTTCCTCACTGAGGCGTGGGTCTGAGATCTGGTCGAGCATGGTGTCTGTTTCCCGTCTCAAGGATCACATCGCAGACTCAGACAAGGCCCCTTCGCGGCCGCCGTATGCGCCCACCATCAGCTTGTCCACGACACGGCAGACGAGATCGACGTCCGCGTCGTACCTGAAGTAGATCTTCTTGAGGACCCTGCCGCCGATCTCGTAGGGCACCCGATCGGACTCGTTCACTCTGTGAAACAGAGTGACGTGCTCGAGATCGAGAGCCGCGCACAGATGCGCCGACCATGGATCGGTCTGGTCGTCCGGGATGATCTCGACCACCTTGGTGCCCGGCTTGGCGAACACCACGTTGGCCATCGCGGCCCCGAACTCCGAGACGATGATGTCGGCGCCCGCGAAAGTCGCCACCTGGTCGTCGAACGTAAGCCTCTCGGGGCGGACAATGGTGAAACCACGTTTCGCCAGTGCTTCCGCAAGCTGAGCGCGGTTCCTCATTTCCCTGCTGAGTGAAGAGCCGCGCGACACGAAGACCAGCTTTGAGCCTTCTCCCGGAGACCTGGTCCGCACGCTGCGGAGTATGGCGTCGAAGGCGTCGCGGATCTGGGGCGACGCGGCATACGTGCTCACGGCATTGTGCCTGAAGCTTACGACGACATCCTTCAGGAAAACGACCCGGTCGGAGACGATCCTCACGCTTTGCGGATCGATGCCCAGTCGTCGGTAGATCACCTTGTGCCAGTCGAGCATGGGCCGCGACATCATCGGCAGGCCGGTGCCGGCGAGCTTGTGGATCAGGGGCACCATGTCCAGCAGGAAGTGGCCGTAGTTGTGCGACGCGTAGTGCGAGGTGATGGCGACGGTTTCCTCGATCACCGGGCAGCCGTGGAGCAGGAACTCGTGAAACAGCAGCTCCTCGCCCTTCTTCTCGACCGCGTACGTGGTGAGAAAATCCGGGTCTCCGAACTGTCCCAGCACCGAATGGCGCCAGACCTTTCCCTCCTTGCTGATGAGGAAGCCGTACTCGGGAAACCAATAGTGATCGCGCAGCCGCTCGAGGGTCATCTCGGGCGCACGATATTTGTGATCCAGGTAGGTCTTCGCCTCCTCCTCGTTCGACGACGGGACAGACAGCGGATGATGCTTCACATCGACATAGATTTCCGGAACGGCAAACGTGAAGCCCTCCTCGCTCCCCGTGAGCAGCTCTTCGAGGGACATCTCCCTGAGGACCCGCGTTCTGTCGATCTCCAGCTTGTAGGACGTGTAGCTCGGTGCCGCCGCGGCGGCAGATGGCATGGCCGCGGGCGCCGCTATCGGCATGCTGGGCTCACTGCCGGCCCGCAAGAGGCGGCCTGCCGTGCGGCGTAGCGCGGCGTGAACCCCGGCACGCCGCCCTCCCAGGGTAAGAGCGTGGGCGGCGCTCCTGTGTAGCACCGAGCCGACCCGGGCACGCCTCATGGGATCGCGAAACAGCAAGCGTCCCACGCGCCGGACTATGGCCCGCCCCAGCACCCTCCAGTCGAGCCTTCCGTTTGCAATGCCCGGCATGGACATCTGCGTTGTCGCCTCCGATTCGATCCCGCCTACGCGGCCGCGCCCTGTACCGTATCCATGTAGCGCTCCAGGACCTCCGGCACCGGCCCCAGCGCGCGCACGTGCCCCTTGTCGAGCCACAGCGCCTTGTTGCAGAAGCGGGTCACGATGAAGTCCGAATGCGAGGCGAGCACGACGATCTTGGTGTAGCCGAGCAAGGCATTGACGCGCTCGATCGCCTTATCCAGGAAGCGTGCATCGCCGGCACCGATCATCTCGTCCATGACGATGATCTCGGGCTGCACAGAGGTGGTGATGGCGAAGGCAAGCCGCATGAACATGCCTGCCGAGTAGGTGCGCACCGGCATGTCGAGATACTCCCCGAGCTCGGAGAATTCGCCCACCGACGGCGCCAGCGCCCGTGCCTCGGCGAAGCTGAGCCCCATGAACACGCCGCGCAGGACGATGTTCTCCCAGCCGGTGCCCTCAGGGTCCATGCCCAGGGTGATATCGACGAACGAGGAGACGTTGCCTTGCACCTCGATCGTGCCCTGCTGCGGCTCGTAGATGCCCGAGATCACGCGCAGGAGCGTGGTCTTGCCGGCGCCGTTGTGGCCGACGATGGCGAGGCGGTCGCCGTCGGTCAGCTCCAGGTCGATGTGGCTCAACGCCTCCACCACCACGGTGTCGTCGTGCATGCGAACCGTGCCGCCGAGCCGGCTGAGGATCATGCTCTTGAAGGCGCGGGTCCGCGGGCTGAAGACCGGGTAGCGGACCGACACGCCGGCCAAGCTGATGGATGCCATGACAGGTCAGACCCAATAGAGGAGGCGGCGCCGGTAGCGCCCGATGAAAGGGAGCGAGAGGGCAAGCCCGCCGAAGGCGATGCCGACCGCAACCAGCCAGTACGTGGGTGCGAGCGGCTCACCCAAGAGGGGGTCGCGGAGGATGCCGATGTAGATCGCGAACGGGTTGAGCATCTGAAGCCAGCGGACGTGCTCGGGGAGGAACTCAGGCTTCCAGATCACCGGCGTGACGTAGAAGGCGAGCTGCAGAAGCGATTGGACCGCATGCACCAGATCGCGGAACCGGACGCAGAACGTTGCTACCACATAGCTCCACCACACGGCCGAGATCACCGTGAGAGCAAGGGCCGGCAGGATCAGGAGAGCATGGAGCGAGAGGGGGTGTCCGAAGACGAGGAAGACGACCGCAACGATCGGGACGTTGTGGAAGAACACGAGGAGATTGCGGTAGATCAGGGCAAAGATGACGCTGGCGCAGGCGATGCGCTGGCTCAGCAGGTAGTGGGCGCTGGTCGAGAATGCGGTGGTCGCATCGGAGATGATGCCCGACACGAGCTGCCAGATCACCATGCTCGCGGCAAGGAACGGCAGCATCTCGGACACGGGGATCTTCCACAACAGGGCCCACATGACGCCGATAATGGCGATCGATATGCCGGAGGAGAGCGTGAGCCAAAGCTGCCCCATGCGCGACCGCGCGTAGCGCCGGCGCAGATCGCCGATGCCAATCACGTGCCAGATGCGCCAGGCCACCGCCCCCTCTACGAGCTCGAGCCACCCGGCGCGAAGGCGGGTGATCCTGCGGGCCGTGGTATGCCGTCGTGTGCCCTGCTTGGCCCCGTTGATCAGAATTGGCCGGGTCGTCACAAGTGCATCGTCCAAGGTCGTCGCCTCAAATCGTGCTGATCTATCGACACCTGATCATCACGCCCCTGCCCTTGTCCAGCGCCGCAGGCAGCCTGTCCACGGCCTCCGTTGCACTGATAGAAACAACATCTTATAACTGAGTAATAATAGAGGATATCGGCAAGCGTGATGCACCTCGGCCTTTCGCCGCGGACCTTGCGGGAAGCGGACATGATGAAAAGCGCGGGCTGCACGATGCTCGTGTCCTCGCCCGGCAGGTTCTTCAGATGACCGACGGCACGCGCATGCCGGTGGCGGCTGGCATCGTCGTCTACCAGCCGGACCCCGTGCTCATCAAAGCGCTGATCGAATCGCTGGTGCGCCAGGTCGATCTGCTTCTGATCTACCGAAACAGCGCGCTCCCGGAGGCTCTCTCCGCGACCGTACAGGAGCACGGCGGACGCCTCGTAGCTCTCGGAGACGAGCGCAACCTCGGCCTCGGTACAGCTCACAATCGGATCATCGAGGCTGCAATGGCGAGGGGCTTCGAACGTATCCTCCTTTTCGACCAGGACTCGAGCCCGTCGCCCGATCTCGGCAGCCGGCTTCTCTTTCTCATGCAGACGCTGATCGCTGCGGGCGAGCGCCCTGCGGCTGTCGGACCACGACCGGTCGCCTACGACAGCACGTCCTACAACCCTCCGCGCCCTTTGCCGGCCAGCGAGGCTGCACCCCAGGGCCGCGCCAGGCCTGTCGAGTTCATCATCTCCTCGGGCTCGCTCATCAACGGCGCTGCGTTTCGCGAGATTGGGCGGTTCCGGGAGGACTTCTTTATCGATGCCATCGATATGGAATGGTGCCTGCGAGCCCGCTTCCACGGCTTTACTTGCTGGATGGCGTCCGAGGTGACCATGCACCACCGGCTCGGTGCCGGTGTCTCGCGCATCCCGCTGATCAATGTCCATCTTGTTCGACAGCCTTCGGCGCGCGCCTACACGTTCGTCCGCAATCAGCTGGCCCTCTTTCGCCTTAAGCATGTTCCGCTGCGTTGGAAGGTGCGCGCATTGGCACGCCTCGGTGCCTACACGATCGGGCAGCCTGTACTCGCTTCGCACCGGCGGGCCACCGTCCGCTCCATTGCCCGTGGGTGGCGCGACGGACTGCTGGGGCGGCTCGGTCCCCCCTGAGAATCACTTGCGCGATGTCTTTATGCTTATGAGTGACATGACTTTCCTCGCGGTGGATGAGCAGACTCGGAGGTGGCAAATGTCTTTGAGCTGCGTCAGGAGAATTGCAGTGATGGACGCTGTCGAGAAGAGGACCCGATGGAAGTCGAAACGCTCGCCATTGCCGATGTGAAGCTCGTCACGCCGGGCAAAATGCGCGACCACCGCGGCTTCTTCTCTGAGACATTCAATTGCAACGCCTTCAAGCAGGCCGTGGCAGATGTCGATTTCGTGCAGGACAATCACTCCTTGTCCCGTGACAAGGGCGTCGTGCGCGGTCTTCATTTCCAGATCGACCCACGACCGCAAGGCAAGCTGGTGCGGGTGACGAGGGGCGCCATATTCGACGTCGCGGTGGACGTGCGTCGAGGGTCGCCCACCTACGGACGGCATGTTTCGGCGGTGCTCTCCGCCAGCAACTGGGCGCAGCTTTGGATACCCATCGGCTTTGCGCACGGCTTCTGCACGCTCGAGCCCGATACAGAGGTCATCTACAAGGTTACGGACTACTACGCGCCCGAGTGCGATCGCGGCTTGCTGTTCGACGACCCCGACCTTGGCATCGAATGGCCGCTGCCGTCCGGGCGGGCGATTCTCTCCGAGAAGGATCGCCGAAACGCCCGCCTCCGAGATCTTCCCGGCTATTTCACTCACGTGTAGGCGAAGGGGTGCGTTGGGACTGGGGAAGGCCCGCCAGCCATCGCTACGGCGTCAAATGCGGTTCGTGGGCCTCGGCTCGCCAATCTGCAGGCGGCCGCGCTTCTTGCAATCTGCGGCAGTCCCCACGGGCGACTAGGACGCCGTCGCTGCGAACGGCCTGCGGGCGACGGGGTCGAATGCGCGATCCTCACCATCCTCTTCGGCGAGGAGGTCGAGCAGATACCGGCCGTAGTCGTTGTTGCGCATCTGGCGCGCCGTATGCTCGACCACGGTCGCATCGATCCAACCTGCCTTGAGTGCGATCTCCTCCAGGCAGGCGATGCGCAGCCCCTGCCGTGTCTGCACCGCATGGATGAACTCGGAGGCGGCCAGAAGCGACTCGTGTGTTCCGGTGTCGAACCAACAGGTGCCGCGACCGAGCCGTTCGACCTCGAGGCTGCCGCGCTCCAGATAGGCGGCATTGACCGATGTGATCTCGAGCTCGCCGCGAGGCGAGGGCCTGATGGACGCAGCAATGTCGAGCACTTGATTATCGTAGAAATAGAGGCCCGTGACGGCCCACCTCGAGCGCGGCTGGACCGGCTTCTCCTCGATGCTGAGGGCCCGGCCCGCCGTATCGACCTCGACCACGCCGTAGCGCTCCGGGTCGTTCACGCCGTAAGCGAAGATGCGGGCGCCGGAGGTCAGGGACGCAGCCCGTTCGAGCCGCTCTGTCAGCCGGTCCCCGTAGAAAATATTGTCGCCCAGGACCAGCGCGCAGGCATCCCGACCGACGAAGTTGCGGCCGATGATGAAGGCCTGCGCCAGTCCGTCTGGCGAGGGTTGGACCGCGTACTTGAGATCGATCCCCCATTGGGCTCCGTCGCGGAGGACGTTGTGGAACAGTGCCTGCTCGTGCGGCGTGGTGATGACGAGGATATCGCGAATGCCTGCGAGCATCAGCACGCTCAGCGGGTAATAGATCATCGGCTTGTCGTAGATCGGCAGCAACTGCTTGCTGATCGCCTGCGTCACGGGGTAGAGCCGTGTGCCTGAGCCGCCAGCGAGGACGATTCCCTTCATCACGCCCCTCCATAGGCATATTGCTTGCGGCGATCGCCGGCGGACAAGAGCGCGTCCAGCACGCGATCCACACCCTCTTGCCAAGGCAACCGCGCAACGCCGAAGGCCTGCTCGATCAGCGTGCAATCGAGGATGGAGTAAGCCGGCCGCGGGGTTTGGCTGGCGTAGTCCGCAGCGGCGATCGGTCTCAGCTGCGGCCGGCGCCCTCCGGCACGGGCCAGCTGCTCGAAGATGTGCTTGGCGAGGTCATGCCAGGACGTCTCGCCGTGTGCCGTATAGTGATACGTGCCCCAGGGCACGTCGGCGAGCTCCTTGCCTGCCGAAGCGATCCGGCGCGCGATCTGGACGATGGCGGCGGCGATGTCGGCAGCTGCGGTCGGGGTGCCGAGCTGGTCGGTGACGACGGCCACCTCGTCCCGCTCGCGCGCGAGCCGCACCATGGTCCTGACAAAATTGCCGCCATGGCTGGCGTGCACCCAGGCGGTGCGGACGATGATGTGCCGCGGCTGATACAGACGTACGGCGGCCTCTCCTGCCGCCTTGCTGCGCCCATAGGCGTTGATGGGGCGGATGGGATCGCTCTCCCGGTAGGGTCTCGTCGCCGAGCCGTCGAAGACGTAGTCGGTCGATAGATGGATGAGCGGTATCCTTCCTCGGCTGCACGCCTCGGCCACCATTCGGGGCCCCTCGGCGTTGACCGCGAAAGCCTGGGCTTCGTCGGTCTCGGCTCGGTCGACGGCCGTGTAGGCGGCAGCGTTGACGACGATATTCGGCCTCAATGCGGATAGCGCCTCGGCGATCTTGTCCGGGGCCGCGATATCAAATTGCGGGCGGGCGAGGCCCGTGACCTCCGCAGGGTGGTCCCAGCGGGCCCGCATGAGCTCGGCGCCGACCTGACCACGGCATCCCAGGACGAGAACCCTCATGCCACCGCGCTCGACTGCCTGCTCACGTCGCCAATCGGGGTCTGTACGCCAAGGCGATGGCCCCGATATCTGCCCTCGACGATCGGGCGCCACCAGGCTTCGTTGGCCAGGTACCACGCAACCGTCTTGCGCAATCCGCTGTCGAACGTCTCCCGTGGCCTCCAACCGAGCTCCCGGGCGATCTTGCTCGCATCGATCGCGTATCGATGATCGTGCCCCGGCCGATCCTGAACGAAGGCGATCAGCCTCTGGTGCGGTGCGCTTGCCGGCCGCATCTCGTCGAACAGCCGGCACACGGCCATGACGACCTCGAGGTTCGTCCGCTCGCTGCCGCCGCCGATA
>Ga0075421_100002918_pt1 | contig 20440 bp, 16 predicted proteins | sample SoiMetdeltSBSDD5_FD_75292 | JGI IMG/M metagenome (GOLD analysis project Ga0075421, IMG submission 75292) | Bulk soil microbial communities from a Populus tree surrounding site in Tennessee, USA - Soil MetaG P. deltoides SBSDD5 | ecosystem: Environmental > Terrestrial > Soil > Tree plantation... | reverse complement strand
GCAAGATTCCGGAAATGCCTGCCTCAGTTGTTGCACGATCCAGAAGCCAGTCGGGTGTTCCGTGACGTTGAAATGGAGAATTTTGCGTCGACCATTGGCTGACGGTTGATTTCACGCGTTCTGATTTTCGGGAAGCAATATTAAGGATTCCGGGTCTCGTGAGCGCCTGACGGCCCGGTCGGTCTTTTGGCGAAGAATACGGGGGGAAGGACGATGCGTGGGCACCGAACCGCTTGGGCTCGCCCAGGACATCGTGACACTTCACTGTCGTTGAGAATCTGTTACCAGGATTCAAGAGAGCCGAATCCAATTTCAAGTCAGATGCGCAGATGCAAGACTTCCACGATGAAGTCTCTCATCATTTTTGTGCTCTCGGGTTGTCCATCAAGCTCTCCCATGATTTGCCCGGTGAAACCGGATTCCTTGAGGAAAGCCACCAGGGGCGGAAAGTCGACAACACCCTTGCCTAGGGGAACAAACCGGCCCTTCCTGCGTTGCCCGTCAGCCGCCTGCCATTCGATGTTTGGATCATAATCCTTGAAGTGTGAGCCAATCATCCGAGAGCGATAGGTCCTATACACGTCCATCGGCTTAGATCCACCGGCTGCCAAATGACCCGTGTCGGGCCAGAAGTCAAAATAATCAGGGTTTGTCATCTCCATAATTCGATGGAGTATTCCGGCTTTGACCTCCTCTCCCTCGGCATGATAGGCAATTCGAATCCCGGTTTCTTCTCGCAGGCGTTTGCCAAGTTCATTGGCAGTGGAGGCAAAGGTTCTGAAATCCTCGTTGGGCATACTCTGGAAGATCTTGTCCTCCGAGACGTTGGGATTCGGGCGCGGCTCAAAGAGATGAGTAATGTACCTTCCACCCACTGCATGCAGAAATCGGCCGATTCGCATGTTTTGCTCGATGACTTGAACCTTCTTGGCAGGGTCGCTCATAGCAGCAAACTGGGCAAATCCCAGCATCGTGAGCCGACGCTTATCCATTTGCTCTTTGAACTGAGAAGGCCGGTCGGCATAGGCTTCCACAATCTGAAGACGGGTGTTGTCTGTCTCTATGTGATGGAACCCCAATTGCGCGCATTCATCGCAGGCTTGCCAAAACATTTCTTCGGTCGATTGCATACCTGCCAGCGGAGCAAATCCGACAATGAAGCTCTGAGCTTTTTCGGCAGGCGTGTCCTTTTTGAGAGACTCGTCCACTTTCGGCGAGGAGTTACAAGCTACAACACCCGTCCCTGCTAAGACAGCTGCAGAAATTAAGAACTCTCTACGGTCGAGATTTTGCATGATGAGTCCTCCTGTGATCTTTGTCTTAGCCCTGTCTGCGCCAGGCGCCACCCTTCCACTCACGCTTGATGTAATTACAGGCCCAGTACGCGATGGCCTGAATGGTGAGCGAGGGATTATGCCCCGGGTTAGTTACAAAGCAGGATCCGTCTACGACAAAGAGATTGTCGATATCGTGCGACTGACAATAGCGATTCAGTACCGAGGTCTTGGAATCATTGCCCATACGACACGTGCCGACCTGATGATCTCCAATGCCCCCCTTCCCTCGTTCTGCGCTCCAGATCTGTATGGCGCCTGCGGCCGCAAGAATTTCTCTTTGACGCGCAGCAATGAACTCAGAGTGTTCGTGATCGAGAGGATGGAATTTGTGGGTGATCCGTACCACCGGTACGCCCCAAGTATCACGGATGCTGGGGTCGATCTCGACACGATTCGTCTCCACTGGCATATCTTGCACATCAGAATTCAGGTGCAAATAGCGACGAAAATATTTTCGCTGAAATTCTTTGTGTGCTTGTCCCCATCGGGCCGCTCCCGGCGGACGGTTAGCGCTGAACCCAATGGGATGGTGGACATAAAAATTGTAGACATGGGCGCCGCCGAGTCCACCGATGAAATCATTTATGGCAATGCACGGGCCCGGGCCGTGATCATGCGGGAGCTCTCGTTCGAAAACCCCAAACGAATTGGCCCCGATATGGGACATGACGTTCCTGCCGACTTGCCCGCTGGAATTTGCCAGCCCTGCAGGAAAGAATCGGTTGCTTGAATTTAACAAGAGTCGTGCGCTTTCTCCTGCGTTCGCTGACACGATCACCAGGTCCGCCTCTTGAAGATGATGGTTTCTCTCCTCATCGAAATAGCTCACCCCAGTAACGCGGCCCCTGTTGTCAGTGACAATCCGGTCGGCAACGGACTTTGACTTCAGAGTGCAGTGTCCCGTTTCCATGGCCTTCGGAATGACGGTAACGGTGGTACTGGACTTCGCATTCACCTCACAAATGTGGCCAATACAAAAGGGGCATTGGATGCAAGCAGGACGTCCCTGATAAGGAGCAGTCAGAATCGCAAATGGTGGCGGAAACGGATGCAGCCCCAGCTTCTTGGCTGTCTGCGCAAACAGTTCGCCCTGAGGATTGATGGGCAACGGTGGGATAGGATAGGGTTTTCTGCGCGGCGGGCCAAGAGGATCGGATTCTCCGCCCCCGGATACGCCCAATTCATATTCGGCCTTTTCATAGAACGGTTCCAAATCGTCATAGGTCATTGGCCAGTCTTCAAGGCTGGTGCCCTGGGGTTGACCAAAAGTGGACCGCATCCGAAAATGATGTTCGTGATATCGCCAGGCGGCGGCTCCATAAAAGAGAGTTCCCCCGCCCACCGCAAAGGCATTAAATCCGATAGCGCCGAGCTGGAGTGGAGAATTCTCATCATAGCGAAAGCTTCGGGGATTCTCCTGCTCAGCCTGCGGAGTCAAGCGTGAAACCGCTCGTGGAATGTTTTGCGCGTCTCCCTGCAACTCGTCATGGACAGCGTCAGCATATGACCAGTGAGGCCCTCTATCGAGCAGGAGAACCGTCAAACCAGCCTCAGCCAGTTCCTTTGCGACAATGCCACCAGCCGCCCCGGCGCCCACAATGACTGCGTTAATTTTGTCTGCCACGGATTTTCCTCGTTGCTATCGACACTGTGCTGAGCCGCCCCTTATCCTCGATGACCGCTGTACCCAATCATTTTCCAACTCACGTGATTTCGATTTCCGCCGTATTTGGGGTCGCCATAGTAACCTTGCATGGAGTGGTCAATCACCAAATCAAGAAACTGCTGATCGCTTCTTCCTCCGTCGCCATTGCCCGAGGGGCGACTGCCGATCTTCAGCCTTTTCCAGATTTCTCCCGGAACCAAGCCTTGCTCCATTGCTTCTAGAACCCTGGTTTGTTGATCCCACTTCAGGTTCAGAAAATTGGCTCCAAACATTAATTGACTGGACTCATCAACGCCCTCAAGTCCTGCGACATAATCCCACCGGTGTTCAGGGGCCCACGTAGCGAGAGCGTTGTCGATGAAGTAAAGCACCCCGGCATCTTTGGCACCCGGATTGTCATCCGGGGGAATGATTTGCTCACAAATCGCCTCCAACGTCCGGGCTTGGTTCGCATTGAAGAAACGACACCCATGTGCCACGTTGCCCTTGTTTTCCTGTGCATGGGCCAATGCGTAGATGCGGCCCGTTTTGCCCAGCACGCCCAAACTCCCGAAACTTACGAATAGACTTTTAAAAAAATCTCGACGTATCAGCCTCATCTTCTTGGCTCCCATGATCTCCGTGGTCATCCACTTCGGGATGAGATTTTTGTCACGGAAGAACAATAGTTGGTACTCGAGGGGATTGTCTCGCTAGGGTTCTTTCGACCATGGACGGCCTGATCCTTCTCGCAAGGTCAGGAACTTGTCAGCAGAAACGTCCTCCCAGGTTTCCAGTCTCCCACCGAGCCACTGCACCACAACGCCTTCCAGTTGGGCGCCTTGTCCGAGCCCAAAATGGACGCGACAGTCACTCGCGCTCAAATAGCTGCCGTCGGTGTGAACGCGGCGCCAGAGTGGTTTTTGCCCGCGGCGCAATACCGCCACGCGCGAGCCAAGCCCTTGACGGTTACCTTGGGTCCGCTCAAGACAAACCTCAAGCCAGTGATTACGCGAACCTGCGTGATTGAGTAACAGCCGGGCTGGTCCATTGTTATTGGACACTGCAATATCGATATCGCCGTCATTGTCCACATCACCGAAGGCAGCGCCGCGACTCACCTCAGAAAGCGCCAAAGCTGGCCCCGCTTGGCTGGTCACCTCTGCAAAACCACCATTTCCTTCGTTTCGATAGAGTTGGTTCTTCTGGTGGTAAGGATAACGAGTTCCTCGCAGCGACTCCACAATACGGACTGCTCCAGTCGCTGAAAAAAGGTCGAGGTTGCCATCATTGTCGTAGTCGAACCACTCTGTTCCAAAACCCGTATAGGGAAAGCTTGGAACGGCGAGTTTGAATTGGCGGGTTGCGTCGTGGAAATTGCCCAGCCCGTCGTTAACGTACAAGGTGTTAGTCTCGCCGTTGAGGTTTGTTACAAAGAGATCGTCATCGCCATCGTTATCAAAATCACCTGCAGTAACACCCATTCCAGCTGAGACCAAAGCATTCTCGTTGTAAGCAGCGCCAGCGAGGAGACCCTTCTCTTCGAACGTGCCATCGCCTTTGTTTATCCACAAGAGATTGGGAGTTCCATCATTAGCAACGTAGAGGTCAATCCAACCGTCGGAGTTGAAATCTGCACAGGTAACGCCCAATCCTGCTCCGGTTGCGGATCCAACGCCAGACTGTCGCGTGACGTCCACAAAGCGGCCGGCTCCTTCGTTTCTAAACAGGCGTGCGGGTAGCGGCTTGTATTGGGCGGGCAAACAGTAATCGCGTGTGCCCAAAGAATCCCAACAATCCTTATTGCCTTCGAGGGTGAAATCAACATAACTCAACACAAACAGATCCAGGTCCCCGTCATTGTCGTAGTCCACGAAAGCCGCTCCTGTGCTCAGGCGGAAATCGTTTACACCGGCATCGGCTGTGACGTCCGTGAACGTGCCATCACCATTATTACGGTAGAGGATATTATGGCCAAAATTTGTAACATACAAATCCCGGTCTCCGTCATTGTCGTAGTCACCGACTGCCGCACCCATGCCGTAACCTTTGCCACCCACACCTGCTTGAGCAGTGACATCGCTAAATTTCAGCTTCCCTTCTTCCACCAGGTAGTTTCGAAATAACCTGTTGCTGAGCGGGCCTGGCGGTTTCGGAAACAGCGAATCGTTCAAGCCTTTCTTTTTGTTGAGGAGGTCCCCCTGAAGGAAATAGGCGTCCAAATCACCATCGCCATCGTAGTCAAACAGCGCGACTCCTGAGCCCATGATCTCAGGCATATAGAATTCACCTGTCGCCCCGATGAAATGGTCGAACCTCAGGCCTAGCTCGCGACCTGCCTCGCGGAAAATAGGTACTTGTAATGAGTCCCTTCTGGAGGAGGCGACACCAAACCATTCGCACAGCAACAACACGAGAATTGTGAGCAGAGTGGATTTGACGCTTGGCCTCGCAAGCCTAGATCTCATTGAATTCATCCTCAGGGTGTCCGGTCAGTCTGTTTGATGCTTGCGAGATACTTTTCCAAAACCTTAACCAATTCGGCCTGCCCAAGGGAGTCCGCTCGCTGCCTGGCCTCTTGGGCATAGTGCGCCGCTTTCTTATAATCGCCCTCTCGGCCATAGGCCTCCGCCAAATAGTATATGAACACCGGAGTTCGATTGTCTTCAAACGTCAGAGTCTTCAGAAAATGGTCGATGGCTTCCGTCGTTCTACCCTGGCTTTGCAGAATACGCGCTAGATTGAAGTGGGCCTCACGGTGTTCGGGTTTGTTTTCGACCGCACGCCGATAGCTCGTTTCCGCTTGTCCCAGTTTTCCTTGACGCTGCTGCATGTACCCCAGATTGTTGTAAGCATCGGCGAAGAACGGGTTGATTTTCACCGCGTAACCGAACATCTCCTCAGCTTCTCGGAACCGATTTTGCTCGCTGAGAATCAGACCGTAGTTGTAGTGACTTTCCGCAAGGTTGGGATTGATTTCGAGGGAGATCCGATAGTGCTCCTCCGCTTCTTGAAATCTTCGTAACACTCCGAAGATCGAGATTAGGTTGATGTGAGCCTGCACAAGCTGAGCATTCAACTTCAACGCCTTTTGGTATTCCGCGAGCGCTTCCTGAATCTGACCCTTGTCGTGCAGTCTCTTGCCCTCATTGAGGTGTTGGTAAGCGCCAACCTTGAGTGTTTCCAGCGCTTCCAGCAGTGGATCATCGGTCGGAGGAACAGTGGCTTGATTGGCCCTGTAGAGTGTCAGGTGCTCCTGGGCCTTTGTGGTGTCGCCCAACTGGCGGTAAGCAAGCCCCAACGCGTAGTGCGCTGGGCCATAGCGCGGAGCCAACTCGCAAGCCCTCCGATAGTTCTCGACTGCCGGGTCGAGCTGGCCCATGGCTGCCTTAGCACGGCCCACCATGTACTGCACGCGGGCAGAATTAGGACGTTGCTGGACCAATGCTTCAGAGAGGTTCCGGCTCTCTTGCAGTTCACCAATCGCCAGGAGAGATTCGGCGAGCTTCAGCCGTGCCGGGAGATAGGCGGCATTCAAACGTGAAGCCTCGCGCAAGAGAGTAACGGCTCCGCGTGGGTCTTCCCCGAGCGCGGCTTGGACTGTCGCCAGGTAATAGACCCAAGGAAACGGATCGCGGTCGAGAAGCCTCGCGCGCCGATAGCACGGTACCGCCAGCCGGTGCAGTTCGTAGGCATGCAGGATCATTCCCAGCCGGCCATTGGTTTTGGCATCTCGAGGATTTTCTCTGGCGCTTCGAAGGGCTTCTTGGATTTGTTGGCGAACGGAAGGATCGAAGGCGACGAGTACCGACTCGGCAAGGCTAGGGAGCTCCGGTAATGCCTCAGCCCGCTCCGAAGGTGAGGCCCGTAGGATCAAGCTCGCAGCCAGCAGAGCTGCAACACTGAAACACGAAGACACCGGGAAGATTTGAGAATAAAGAAAAGAATAGCGAGGACTGCGCGCAATTCTCCATTCTCGATTCGCTGCTCCCGATTCCTGGCTGGTGAACAAATCCAGTCGCAATGTAATGTGTTTCGGTCGAGTTCACGACCGGGTCGCCATCGGCGACGACTCATGAGCAATAACGTGCGCCGTAAAGAGATTGTGTCCCGCTTGAGCTTTCTTAGCCGTGGCGGAGAAAGTGACCGCCTAGCGCAGTCGCTGGGCTTGTAGGCCGTGCAGCCGAAATCCTGCGCCCAGTCGAATTGGTCATCCTGCGCCCGCCGTCGCTGTCCTCCTGAACCATCCGCTGACCTGACGCCGCGGACTAAAACGCAAATCGGACCGCAATCTGCATCTGTCGGGGCCCGAAAGCGTCGTTCACAACCCCAAAATTGGAACTATCCCACCTTCCGTCTGGGTTTTTAAAATTGGTATGGTTGAACGTGTTAAACATCTCGAACCGGAAATCAAAATACATTCTTTCGCTGACCGGAAACCGCTTGGTAACGCCGAGGTCAATATTGAAGAAACCCGGTCCCCATGCAACATTTCGGGCAGCGTTTCCTGGCGTATTGATTATCGGCAAGCTGAAAGCATTCACATCGAGGAAGTGAAGTCGGTCTTCTGTCGGGTCGATGCTCGTGTTGGGTTTTCCGACTCGATTGGGGCGTAGACTGCCTCCGCCGCTTCCAGGTAGGTACTCGAACGGCTGTCCTGTGATCGGATCGTTACCGCTTTCGCTCAGCGAGACGTTCACGGGCAACCCAGACTTGATAGTGGCGATAAAGGAGGACTGCCAGCCGCCGATGACGAAGTCCAATGCCCGGCTCATATTGGCACCAAGTTTTCGATTACGCCCTATCGGCACCTGCCACACATTCGCCATCGAGAGTCGCTGACGACTTGACTGATTGTTGAATCCACGTTCGGCCCTCCAGTCTCCGCGCGGGATGCCATTTTCGAAGATGATGTTCTGAACGCCGCCAGTCTCCGCAGCGAAAGCATCAGACTCGGCTAGCGCGCTGGCATAAGTGTAGGAAGTGAGATTGTACCAGGAACCTGTGAGACGTTTTTCAAACTTGACTTGAAGAGCATTGTAGTTAGATTGGGTATCTGAATCCAGGGTCTCGAGACCACCCCACTGGGGATAAGTCCGATTGGCTGGAATACTGCCGTCTACGCCGAACGGGACGCGGTTGCCATCAATGCGGCCGTCCAGATTCCTCCCCCTGTTACCCACATAAGCGAATTCCAAGTTTGAATCACTGGGAAGCAGGAACTGTAAAGCCACGTTCCATTGGTGCACGGTCGAAGCCTCGTAACCTGGCTTGCGAGTCTGCAGGAATAAGTCGCTGCTCCTAATGGCAGAGGGATCCAGAACATTGCTGGGGATGGTATCGGAGAGCCGAAGGGGCGGCGGCCCTTCCCCCTCACGTTGCAGGGTAACTGGGAAGGTATTGGGTGCGTTCAAAATCAAATTGCCTCCGGACCCGTGAAAGTCCTCTCCATTGTAAAAGACACCGTATCCGCCTCTGAGGACCATGCGACCGGGCTTGAGCTGGTAAGCCACACCCAGCCGTGGACCGAAGTTGTTGAAGTCCCGGTCCTGCAAGTACTTGTTGTCCCCCTGCCTTGCGCCCAGAAGCAGGTCCCGCCCTGGGGCGATGATCAACTGTCCGGTTTCAAAGTCGAGATTGATATTTGGGTTCGGGGGTCGGCCCCAAAAGGGCGTTGCGTACTCGTAGCGCAGCCCCAAGTTCAGAGTCAAATTGGGACGAACCTTCCAGTCATCCTGAAGATAGGCTGAGTAATTTTGCTGAATCTGTTCGGCTACCATAAAGCTTTGGGCCTGAAAATTCTGCGGAAAGCCGACCAGCAGATCAGCGGCGTCATCATTTGTGAATCGTCCTTGAAAACTGTAGGCGACTGTCCGGTTCATCAGATCAACCCACTCGTTGTTCTTGTGCCGGAAGTCGAAGCCTATCTTCAAGGAGTGCGTTCCCTGGATAATTGAGAGACTGTCTGTGATTTGGTAAGCGTCGGGGTTTTGGTACTGGGGCCTCCAAGGGCCCGTCCCTAGACTGTGGTAGTTACTCATCTCGATCCGTGGAATTCCTCCGACTTCGTCGAGTTCAGGCGGGATACCCTTAAACCCGAATTCCGTTCCCGTCATGCCACCTTCACCTGCGTGGGCGAAGGAAGAAGCCGTACGGTTATAGCCAAAGCGGAGTTCGTTGATGACACTAGTTGAAATCGTTCGGTTCCAACTGAACCCCAAGCTTTGGTTCCGGGCGTATTGTGATCCTCCATCCTCACCGCCTGTGTCCGCCGGTACGGGGAAAGTGGGCTCCTTAAACAGCCTCTGTTGGCTGAAGCTATAGCGTCCAAAGAAGCGATCTGACTTGGTCGCATAAAAGTCCATCCGGACATCGAACTTATGCACCTTATCTGTAATGGGCAGCTGAACTCCATAGTTTTCACTAACGCGGCCACTGGAGCCAACATTGCCGGGCAGGTTGGGTTTTGGGAAGAGATCGATGATTTTCTTTCCCAGCGCGTCAAAACGGGAGGATTGAATTTGATTGTTCGAGAAAGGTTGACCGGTGACGGGATCGATGATGGGAAAGTTTAACGAACTGAAATCCCCGTTATGCATGGCCTCGGTGGGGACCTGGGTGATCTGGAGTTCAGATGTATCGCTGAAAAAGCCTTCGTAATCACCGAAATAAAACAACTTGCTCTTGGCGACAGGCCCGCCAATAGTGAAACCCGGTTGCTGCCATTTCAGTTCATCCTTGGGGGCACCGATGAGATTGCCGCGCCACGAGTTGGCTGCGAGTTTCGAGGGGCGATTATAGTACCAAGCCGAACCATGGACTTCGTTGGTTCCCGACTTGATTGAGCCGTTGATGATCGCACCTGCGGCACGGCCAAATTCAGCCGAAAAATTGTTCGTCATGACCTTGAATTCATTGAAGGCATCGGGTGAAGGCTGCACCACCTGGGCGGAACGAGACTGAAGGTTGGTTGTTCCCTGGTTGTTATCAAAACCGTCCAGGACAAAGTTGTTCTGCGAGTGGTGATTCCCATTCACCACGAGCCACCCCGGACCGCGAATGTTTGCGTCCAAGGTGCTCTCAGTAGCGCCGGGGGTCAAAAGGGTTAAGTCCGTGTAGCGGCGAGCAGCCAATGGCAGCTCAACAATGACATTCCCTTTGACCACTTGTCCCAAGGACGCATCTTCGGTTTGGATCGGGGCTGAGTCGGCACTTACCTCAACGGTCTCCGTAACCGTTGCTACTTCGAGTGCCACGCGGACCAGCCGGTTTTGATTTACATCCATCTCAACTTTGGTCACCTTAACTGATTTGAATCCCGCCAGAGATACTTCCACGACGTAGGAGCCCCTCTGAAGGGGCGAAAACGTCGCATATCCCGCCTCGTTGGTAACCTGGGCAATGGACGTGTTGGTATTCGCATTGGTCAATGTCACCGTCGCGCCTGGAAGCACCGCACCGCTGGAATCCTCAGCCAATACCTTGAGTGTTCCTGCGTCCTGTTGGCCGTAAAGGACCCTCGGAAGTAACGCAAATGTGGCGAGCACGAGGGCCGATAAGAGAGTCCTGCTCCATTTCGTACGCATATCGCTTCTCCCTTCTTTATTCGTTAAGCGCTATCCCTTGACTAAGCATGAATCAGCGTGTATCTCTGAAAGCTTAGGCAAGCTAGAGGTACCGAGCGACCGTGTGACGCTCAAGTGCCGTTCGCCTTCTTCCCAGCTTATGTGCCGAAGTTGCAGTCGGTGGGTCAAGTCTGCATTTTTGTCCGTCGGCGCCGCAAATTCCAGATCCCGTCCTCGACCGCTTTCGGCAAGATCGGCGAAGCCTATGTCCAAGCCATTCATGAGTCCGCCCAGGCCAACGGAATTCCCGTGGTGCAGTTCCAAAGAAGGGCAAAACAAAGAGAAAACCGCTCGTCCCTATCTGGAAGCCGCCGCGCGCCAAAAGGAAAGGATCGCGTCGTATTGATTGGTATCGCTCAGGAGAAAGCCTCGGTCTGGGGGCCTCGAAGAAGAAGGGCCAGCAGAAGGCCGCTCATCCTCACATGGAGTGGGGCCGGTAGATGGGCTTTGTCAACCACTTCTACTTCTACCTCTGGGACTTGGACTATGGCGCGGCTTTCTGGAAAACCAACGCTTATGCCCCCCTATCCGATTTGGCTCTGGCTTAACGGCCATGAAACGGGCCAAACGGGAACTGACCAAAGCCCATATCAAGTATGAAGCTCTCGACAACGGCTTTCGTTCTTGCCAGGACCCAGCGGCTCTGCAAAAGATCTGCGACCTACTCGGGACTGGAGCCGTGAAGAACTTCTTCTGGCGCTAGCTGCGTCGGCTGCCCTCCCGTTTACAGCGCCCGACTGGATAGCTGGCTACGTGTACGAATTCGCCTTCCGCCAGTTCGAGATCTCCGAGACCTGTGTCTTCGACCGTCCCCAGCCGGCCGCGTGTGGTTTGAAGGGTGATTCGCAATCACCTCGACGTGGGCCGACCTGATCAAGTCATGCTGATCTCCCTTCTCGTAAATTGAATCCTTGATGAGTTAAGCCAAACGCTAGCCCTGAGGTAATTGCCTTGTCAAGTGTTTTTCCAAGCAAATGAAATGTCCGCTGGTAGTAGCAAATGTGATGTCCGGTCTAAGGTGGCAAAGGATAATGGTCGCTCAGAAGAGGAGCGATGGGACTTTATCCGATGGCCGCGTGGAGCGGGCAATGAAAGTGCAAAAAGTGATCTTGCCAGCCGTGAGTGGAAAGATCTTGTGGATGGAGGCGGCCAGCGCCAAAGCCCGGTCGGCGCACTCTCCCCGATCCCCACTGCTGCGGACCAAGGCATCCATGCTGGCTGGCAATCCCAGTTCTTGCCAGAAGTGACGGGGCCGCCAGCATCGGCCCCCAGTCCCAAGCCCCAACCGCCTCTGCCTGGATTTTCAACTTTGGTCGGCTTTCCCTTTCAGCAGACGCAGCGGCGCCTCGGTATGCGGAGCCAGTAATTTTCCGACCCAGATGGCAAAGGATGCGGTGACGCGGATGGCCGGGGTTCCAGTAGGATTCGACCAGGCGGATGTATTCGTCGACGTGACCGTGGGGCGCTTGACCTTGGTGGTGCGGAGATAAGTCAAGACAATTCTTCCACACTTGTGCCCCTATGGCATTCTGCCCAACCGGCCTCTCCTCCAGATTTCATGAGGGCTTCCAGCCATCCCCCAGCCAAAAACCGCAAAATATGGGCTAGGCGCCGGTAACTGGAGCCACGGGCGAAAATCGGGAACGTCGCGGTCGTTCGGGTCGGCCTCGTCGCGGGTTAGACTTCGCAGAAGGCAAAGGCTTTGAGATCTCCCTCAAGCATAGGTAACGGGTGGTCCTCGTACAACCAAGCGGCCCAGGTTCCTTCTTCAAACGTCACCTGGAGGTTTCCCCGGAGCCCTTGGACAACTGCAAAATGGTCAGGGCTCCCGTCTCGAGGGTCGACTCTATCACCAGCTTGCCGGCCAAAAGAGGCGCCCTTTTAAAATGCGTGTTTAGGAGTCGGATTCAGGCCTCCGTTGACGCTCACTGGTCGTATCACGGGCGATCGGGAAACTGACACGTCAGCCGAGGTCAGCAGTTCTCAGTTTCCGTATAGCCGACTATACGACCATTGAGCCGGATCGGTAAACGCTACGGCGTTTTTCGTTACTAATGTCTTCAGGGTTCGAAATCTGGATCTCCTTTAGGAAGAGGGCCACAAGGTGAGGGTTGATGCGTCTTGCGAAGTGTTACGAGGAAAGCGAAGGATCGGAGAGTTCTTTGACCTCACCAGGAATTCTCACGGAAGCCTCCACACGTTTGAACGGATATGGAGGAGCTTCGCGACAGTATGACCGTCTGAAGAAACACCGTTCGATGTGGCATACATTCTGGGCGAGTTCGTCGTCAGGAAGTAGGACAAAGGAAAGGGCGTTCACCCTTCCTTGAGGCTCATCGCTGTGCTAGGCAGTACCAAGAGTGGAAATCTCAAAGATCCTTACCTTCAAAACGTCACCACCCAGCTAACGTAATGTGGGTCTAATTTCGGTTCCCCTCTCCCGATGTCTTACAACCTTACATCCCACGAACGGGAGAGGGAGGCCGCTACCAACCTAGTGGTTTGAATATCGTTCGACGCGATGCTCATCTTGCACGCCTCGCGCCTCCCTTCACTCTGGAGTAAGCGTCCCAAAGAGCCCGTGCTCCTCGTCTTCTATTCCGGCAGCGAAGAAAAGAGTATTTGCAGGCCCGGCGTTGGCGTCATTGCCAAAGCCCAATCCCCAAAGCCCCTCAATTTCAATCGGAGCACCACGATCTCCTCTGAGGAGCCCGTGGAAGTTTCCATGCTTGGTGTCAAAGGCGGCGATATTGCCGCTGCCAAGGTTTCCTACTAGAAGATCATTGCTAAACTTTCCGAAATTAGCAGGAGCCAAGACCACTGCCCAAGGAGCATTCATCCAATGGCCCGATTTCAAACGCATGAGTAAATGTCCGTTCGCGTCGAAGGCATCGACGTAGCCCAAGCCGGGACCGGCCACTTCTCTTCTTTATCTTCGTCTTGTTTGGCAAAAGCTACGAAGAGATTTCCATTGATGTTTTGCACATTGAATGGGGCAAAGTCAGCAGGCAATTCGGAGTCGGTAAAGGCGCCCGGAGGCAAGGTAACTGGGCTAAAGTGCGTGTCGAAAACATCCACGGTGCCACCATGAAAATTGGCTGCATAAAGGTAGTTTGCACCGACACTCGATGCAAGGGCAGCGCCCGTGTAGGCTGCCGAACTTGAGTTGTCAACCTTGCGAATGGCGTGGGAAGGGTCGACTGCGGGGTTCCAGCCGGAAACCGTGCCGTCGAGTGTGACAAAAATGAACAGTGCTGGCTGGCCGGTCGCGACCTCGAAGTCGGATGATCCGTTAAAGACGATTCCGGTGGGAGTTCCTGGACCAGTTCCGCCCTCCCGAGTTGGAATGCTCACAACCAGCGGACTATTGGCGGGAAAGGGCTGACCGACTCCATTATAGAGAGTTGAAACGCCGGTTACGTTGTCCGCCACCCACCAGGGGCTGCCCGCGCTACGAGCGAGTCCCCAAGGATTCGCCAGGTTCGCGTCTGTGAAAGTTGCCAGTCCGGGTACGTCAGAAACAAGATTTGTCTGGCGGTACTGTTGTGCATTCGCGTTTGGGGCAAAGCACAGTAGAATGGTGAAGCTTATCGCTGTCCACAAGAAGGTGCGATTGCCTCGGTCCCTGCGTTTATAGACAAGTTTGGCCCTAGACATAGATGTCCTCCTTTCTTGACCCAATACCCCCCTCTCTATTCTCAAAGGAGAATTTGCGCTCGACGAAGGATTCTCTTCACCTGCTCAATTCAGACTCCGAACAGCACATCAGCGTGCCTGAACGGAAGCCGATTCAAACTCACAAGTTCAAACTTATTTCGGATCGCTTTCCAGCCACGTTTCCGCCTACCTACTTTGCGCTGCAGTGCTTTCGGCTGGTGAACTGGTCTCGTCTAAGTACTCAGGAATTTCAAGGATGAAGAACCGTCGCCGTTCTCGGTTTCCGGATAGCCGACTAACCAAACCCTGACTGGCACGGAACCCCATCGTCGCTCCTGGCTTGTGAACGGCCCAGTCGGTGGCCGTTGAGTATGAGAGGCGCTGGAGTGGATCAGGGCCGCGAGGTTCTAGTGTTACTTTGATAAGTTTCTTTTATAAGGACACTGCTTACACATGACACACTGCGCCGTTTGTCTGCCACCTATCGGAGGGTTTGTGTTCTTCCCCGGCCTATCAGCAGCAGACACAACTCGCATGCCGGTGGCGGCTTCCAAGAAACTTGGGGGGCCCACGGACTTGCTGCACGCGATATCTTTTGGCTGATCCGAGCAATCGAGGAACCAAGACTGCTTTTGAATTTTGGAAGGGTGAGCCATCTCATCAAGGGGGTTTCAATGCGTCTGTTCACACGGCTGGCAATGATCTGCACAATCTTGAGTGCCGGGTTGCACCTGCACGTCATCGCAGCCCCGGAGAATTCCAAGTCCCGAGAAATCGAGCAGAAGCCTTCCGATTCTGTTCCAGCAGGTGTATCGCCCGGGGGGACGTTGGATTCAACAACATTGGCTGCGCTCAAGGCTCAAATCGAGAACCTTAGGGTGGAGTATGAAAAGAAGCTGCAAGATCTTCAAAGGCAAATCGAGGGCCTTCAGGCCCAGGTGCTGCAGGCAATGCCTGAGCCGGCAGTACCGTCAACCACGACAGCACCGGGCGAATCCAAAGTCGTCCAGTCGATTCCGGGAGCTTTGAACCCTGCAATTTCGGTCGTTGGCAACTTCGTCGGTCGAGCTGACAATCGCAAGGTCTTCAGCGATGACGGCGTCCGCCTAGACAACAAACTGGGACTCAGAGAGGCCGAGGTCGATTTTCGGGTACCAATCGATCCGTATGCAGATGGCGTCCTTATCACATCGCTGGAATCGTCAGCACCGGGGCGCTTCTCCGCTGACGTAGAGGAGGGTTACGTCAACATCAAGAAACTGCCTTTCCTCGCTCAGACGCCGCTTGGCCTCAAACTGAAAGTAGGGCGGTTTCGTCCAGCCTTTGGAAAGTTTAACGTTCTTCACACGCACGACTTGCCGCAAACATTCCGGTCACTGCCGACTGAGGAATTTCTTGGCTCGGATGGGTTCATCCAAGACGGGGTGTCAGCCAATTTCTTTCTTCCGACACCCTGGGATCGTGACTCAAGTCTCGACGCCACCCTCGAGATTCTGGATGGAAGCAGCATTGCGTTGGCGCCACAACCCGGGGGACGAAATTCATACCTTGGGCATCTTCGGTGGTTTCGGACATTGCGTGAAGCCCACAATCTGGAGTTAGGGTGGTCGAGTTACTTTCAACCGTCTCCAAATCATGCGCATGCTGCCAGCTTGCACGGACTCGACTTCGCCTATCGATGGAAGCCTTTGCGCCAGGGAGAATGGAAGTCTTACCTCATCGGCGGCGAGTGGATGCTGGCTCAGCCCGGTCCAACTGTCTCTTCTACTGGGAGTGTTTCGGACTTCTCGGCAGCGGCCGGCCGGCCGAAGGGCTACTCGTTGTTTTCACAGTGGCAGTTCAATCGGCGATCCTATGCTGGCGTTCGCTGGGACCAAACGGATACCCTTGCGAGCAGCGTTTCGCAACGGCGCAGTGTGACACCCTACTTTTCTTACTACTTCAGCGAATTTCTCCGTTTCCGTCTGAACTTTGATCATCGCTGGAGCGATCTCACCGCCGAAGACGGACGGAGCTCGGTCTTCCTAGAAGTCAACTGGGTCTTCGGCTCGCATCCACCTGAGCCGTTTTGGGTTAACCGCTAACTTGGAGGAATATAGATGAGACGTCAAATTCTGGTTCCCGAGATTCTCATTGGCATCCTGCTGGCCCAGCTAGCTCAGGCCTCCGCCAAGACGTTGCAGGTCGTGTGCACGCTTCCGACACTCAAGGCCCTAACCCAAGAGATTGGTGGCGACCGGGTTGAGGCCATCGCGTTGGCGAAGGGCGACCAGGATCCTCACTTTGTGACTCCCACCCCGGTTCTGATGAAGAAGACACGCGAAGCGTCGTTGTTTGTCGAAAACGGCTTCTCGTTGGAGCTGTGGGCCGACGAGGTGGTGAACGGTTCCGGCAATTCACGCATTTTTCGTGGCACTCCCGGCCGTATCCTGGCCGGGGCGGGGATTTCGGCATTAGAGGTTCCTTCGGTGGTTTCGCGAGAATTTGGCGATATCCACCCTCAGGGAAATCCACACGTATGGCTGGATCCGTTGCTAGCCAAAGTGGAGGCCGGTAACATCTGTGAAGCATTGAAGAATGCTGACCCGGCTGGAACCGAATTCTATGAAGGCCGAAAGATTGATTTCTTCAGGCGGATCGACGAGGCTTTGTTCGGTTCCGAGCTTCTAAAGCTAATCGGTATCCCGAAGTTGACCCGGCTGGCCTGGAACGGCCAGCTCCAAGCTTTTCTCAACCAGAATCAGCTTGGAGGCCAGCCTCTGATGACGCGTGCAGGTGGTTGGTTGAAAGCGGCGAGTCCGCTCCAGGGTAAGAAGGCCTACGAGTTCCACAGGGTATGGGTCTACTTCGCTCGAGTCTTTGGCCTGCAGCTGGTGGGAACCATTGAAGAACGCCCAGGTATTCCGCCGGGTCCGCAACATGTTCGACAGGTGCTGGAGCGTATCCAGACCGAGAAGATTCCGTTGATTCTGGTGGATAACTTTTACGATCCCTCTTTGCCCAACAGTTTATCCCGCCAGACGGGAGCTAAGGTCGTGTTGCTGCCGAATCAGGTCGAAGGAGAGCCTGGCATTAGCACCTACTTTCAGCTGATGGACCGCTTGATTGCCAAGATGACGGAAGCCCTAAAACCTTGAGACAATCCTTCCGTCTCGCAGATGGAGTATTCAATGGCCTCTCTAGCAGAACTAAAGTGGATGCTGATTCCCTTCCTGGCATGCATGGTGTTGTCGGTAAACCACGTTTACCTTGGGATACACGTGATCGCCCGAAAAGTGATTTTCGTTGATTTGGCGCTGGCGCAAATCGCGGCCCTAGGCGCCACCTATGCCCTCACGCTGGGATACGATCCCTACAGCGACTCTCTGGCGGTTTCGCTCTTTTCGCTGGCATACACCTTTGTTGGAGCAGCAGCTTTCGCCGTGGCCCGAATGCGCAAAGAGAGGGTGCCGCAGGAAGCTTTCATCGGCATCATTTATGCTACAGCCTCGGCAGCTGCAATTCTGCTTCTCTCCAAATCGGCCACCGGTGGCGAAGAGTTGAAGCACATGTTGGTAGGAGACCTTCTTTTGGTTTCGCCCAAGGCCGTGCTAGAGATGGCTCTGCTCTATGGAGCCATCGGCTTGTTCCATTATATTTTTCGTAAATCATTTCTTGCTATCTCGCTGGATTCGGAGGCCGCTGAGATGTCCGGCCTCAGAATTCGCTTTTGGGACATGCTGTTTTACATGTCCTTCGGTGTGGTGATCGTAAAATCGGTGGCGGTCGTGGGCGTGCTCTTGGTGTTTTCCTACCTGGTAGTCCCTGCGGTGATCGCTCAGATGTGGAGTGACACGATCCGCGGCAGACTGCTGGCTGGTTGGGCGATTGCGATCCTCGCGAGCACTCTCGGGATCGTGTGGTCTTTCCGGTCAGATTATCCCACGGGTCCTGCGATCGTCGTGACGCTGAGCTTGTTTCTCGTCTGCTCCGGGCTTCTCTACTACATCGTTCATGCACCCGTACTCCAGGGCGCCCTGCTGCGGTCCAGCGCGCTCGTGCTTGCCGGCGCAATGTTCTTCTGGGGTTTGTCATGGTTTAGAAAGGCTCCGGCGGCAATGACCGAGAGAAGGACGCCCGTGGAATTGCTCTTACAGGAGTTAAAGGAACCTGAAGAAGCCCACCAACTCGACGGCATCAAGCATCTCGGCGATCTCCACGATCCGCGCATTGTTCCAGCGCTGGCTGAACTGTTGGCGAAGACCTCGTCAGAACAGGTCGTTGAGGCGGTCGTCGAAGCGCTGGGAAAGCAGAAGGACTCACGGGCGATCCCGGCTTTGCGTCACGCGTCCCAACAAGAGTTCGATGATTTCCTCAAGGTTTCGATCGCTAGAAGTCAGTTGACTGTTGGAGATCCTGGCGGCTTGGATACATTGATCGATGTGCTGCGCGACCCCGAGGCCGCTTTCGCACGTAGGCAAGCCCTGGAACTTCTCGAACAGTCTGCAAGCATGAAGTTTGGCTATGATCCAGACCAGCCGGTCGCGCGTAACCAACACGCACTCAGGCGAATCGAGGAATGGAGAAGAAATAAGGGTAATCGTTTGAAGTGAGAGTCAAATTGGTGCAGGGCAGGAGCATTCCTTGGACCCCAGAGCGGAGCTGGACGAGTGCTTCCGCAGTCTACTGTTGGTAGTCCAGTTGTAACTCACGTGCGTGGTATAGTTTGAGACTCAATTTGCGGCCAACAGTTCTGGCGTCTACAAGGTCCACCAACCATGAAGAGTCTCAGCTGTGCCAACAAGCACCGCCCTCCCTCGGGAAAAGGCGAGGTCGGAGCCATCATTCGCCACGGCTTTTACACGACCAGGTGGGGAAAGCGTCGTCGCTACCAGTGCCAAACTTGTGGAAAGACGTTTTGCTCGACAAACGGGACACCTTATTATCGACTCCAACACCGTCGCGCCACGTTCGATGAAGTCGCCTCTCACAGTGTCGAGGGCCTGAATAAGTCTGCCATCGCTCGAGTCAAGGGGATCGCCTGGAATACGGTCCATCGCTGGCTGGAAAGAGCAGCCGTTTGGTGTCGTCGCTTCAGCGATCGAAAAATAAGAAAGTTCGCCGCGGTAGAGCTTCAGGCAGACGAGATCAAAACGATCGTCGGTGGCAAGGAACAGCCGATCTGGGTCTTCGCCGTGATCGACGTTTGGTCTCGGCTTTGGCCGTCAACAGTGGTCGGCAAACGAAGCTACCAAAACACGCTGTCCCTTTTTCGAGATCTCTCCGGCCGAATGAATCTCGAACAGATTCCTCTGGTGGTCACGGATGGATTCGGATTTTACGAGAAAGTCATCGGACGAGTGTTTGGGCCAGGATGTCTTTATGGCCAGGTCATCAAGACCCGCAGAAACGATCAGATCGTGAAGGTAGAGCGAAGAATCGTGCTTGGGGGTGCGTGGCGATTGGAACAGGCGTTGCGAGGCTCGGAGGACTCAGTGGAGCTAAACACGTCGTTTGTCGAACGGCTGAATCTGACGATCCGACAGGGCTCAGCCTATCTGGGTCGCCGAACGATCTGTCAAGCCCGGTGGAAGGAACGTCTCGAAGATCACCTCGAGTTGTTCCGCTGCTATTACAACTTCAGCAGACCTCACAGAGCACTCAAATTCGGACGTGAGGTTAGGACGCCGGCTATGCAGGCTGGTCTGACCCGACGACAGCTGACGTTTAGGGAGATCTTCGAGGCGGGCATCGCTTTTCTGGCGTCGAAGAATGTCCTATTCGCGCTCTTCGACTCGGCCCCGTCGGTCAGTGTGGCTGCTCGGCGAATGCCTCTGGCGGCTTAGCAACATTTGATGACGGAAGCACCTCAGGTGCTGGGCCTGTCGGGTCGTTGGTGTGTCAAGGGTTACGGTTGCGGTTAGGTCGGTTTGGGACGATCGCGGCCGCTAGAGGGTTCGCAGAAAAGCAATCAGCGCCTTTCTTTCGGCTAAAGCGAGACTAAGTCCGAACTCGTGTCCTTTGACGGCGCGCTCTCGACCATCGGGACCCGCATAGCCGGTGGGATGGTAGTCGTTCGATAATCGAGCCGGGTCGAACCAATCCTCGAGAGTCGCTGAGGAGCCGTGATGCCCGAAAGGTCCTCGATACCAGACCCCTTTGAGCGACGGAACTTTGTAGTATCCGGTACCCTTGCG
>Ga0075421_100002917_pt1 | contig 20442 bp, 20 predicted proteins | sample SoiMetdeltSBSDD5_FD_75292 | JGI IMG/M metagenome (GOLD analysis project Ga0075421, IMG submission 75292) | Bulk soil microbial communities from a Populus tree surrounding site in Tennessee, USA - Soil MetaG P. deltoides SBSDD5 | ecosystem: Environmental > Terrestrial > Soil > Tree plantation... | reverse complement strand
AGCACTCACGTGCGAGCCTGCGAGGGTCAGGGAGACGGCCGGGCCTCGATTAGGCCGCCGTTTTCAGCGGCCGTTTGACGTGGCTCGTCAGGCGCTGCGTGAGCCCGCGGCGTATCTCGTTGAACGCCGGAGACGAGACGTCGCGCGGCCGCTCGAGCGTGACGGGAATGTCGGCCTGCACGCGGCCGGGACCCGCTGTCATGACGACGACACGGTCCGCGAGCAGCGTCGCTTCTTCCACCGAGTGCGTCACGAAAATCACCGTGACCCCGGTGCGGGCCCAGATCTGCAGGAGCTCGTCCTGGAGCTGCTCGCGCGTGAGCGCGTCAAGCGCGCCGAAGGGTTCGTCCATGAGCAGGATGTTCGCTTCGTTCGCGAGCACGCGCGCGATCGCAACGCGCTGCTTCATGCCGCCCGAGAGCTGCGAGGGAAATCGATCGGCAAAGGCTTCGAGCCCGACCATATTCATGTACTGGTCGGCCGTTTGACGGACCTCGGCTGCAGCAAGTCCCTTCTGCCGCGGCCCGAACGCGATGTTCTGCCGGACAGTGAGCCATGGGAAGAGCGCGTAATCCTGGAACACCATGCCTCGATCGCTGCCAGGGCCCGTCACAGCGTGGTCGTAAATGGCGACCTCGCCGGATGTCGGCTGCTCGAATCCTGCAACGATCCGAAGGAGCGTCGACTTGCCGCATCCGGAAGCGCCGATGAGACAGACGAACTCGCCTTTGTTGATGACGAGATTCACGTGATGCAGCGCCTCGACCTGGTCAGCTCCCATCTGGAAGACCTTGTTCACGTCGCGTATCGCGAGGAACGGACGGCGCGCGGTGGCGTTATCCATGATGTTGCGGGCTCCAGCGAAGCACGCGGTCATTGACGGCAACGATGATGCGGTCGGTGAGGAAGCCCGCGACGCCGATCACGATCATCCCTGTGATCACGAGATCCGTACGGGAAAGCGTGCGGCCGTCCATGATGACGGAGCCGAGCCCCGTCGGCACGCCGGTCATCTCGCCGACGACGATGAGTATCCACGCGAAGCCATGGGCGAGTCGGAGGCCGTTGAAGATACTGGGCGTTGCGGCCGGGAGAACCACCTGCCGGAACATGCGCGAGCCGTCGCAACCCAGCATGGCCGCGGCTTCGAAAAGCTTCGTGTCGACCGAGCGTACGCCGAAAATCGTGTTGAGCAGGATCGGGTAGAACGCGCCGAGAAACACGAGAAAGATCGCCGAACGCGGACCCAGTCCGAAGAAAATCATCGAAAGCGGCAGCCACGCCGTCACGGGAATCGGCCGCAGCAGCGAGAGCGTCGGATCGAGGAGCTGCCGTATCGCTTTCACTTTTCCGATGAGGAGCCCGAGCGGCACGCCGAGCAGCACGGCGAGCGCGAAGCCGCCGTAGACGCGCTCCATCGATGCGAGCAGATGCGTGACGATGGTTCCGCTGAAGGCGTCGTTGTGTATGCCGCCGAATGCGAAGTCATACATCATCATCCCCACCTGCCCGGGGGTCGGAATGAGGCGCGTGCCGGTCATGACCACGAGCTGATGCCAGAGCACCACGAGCACGACGGGAAAACCGATACCGAGGAGCAGCCCCTGGACGCGCTCGAGCGTGACGCGCCGCCGGGTCGCGGCGCGCACGTTTGGCGCCGCCGGAGCGTTCATGGGAACGACGGCGACCGACGGTGCCGATGGATCGGCGGGCAGTGCGGATGCGGCGGGCGCGATTTCAGCCGGCTTGGTCGCGAGGCTCACGGCGGACGCTTGCATCACGCGTTCGTCTGCTCTCGCTACCGTGCCGAGGCGACAGCGGTCGGCATGAACTTCGTCGTGATGAATTTATCGAAGTTCGGTATCTCCCGAATCTGCTTCTTCTCGTGCATGAGCTGCGCGTACGCTTTGGCGCGCTTGATGAACTCGTCGTCGATCTTCCACGTGAGCTCCACGTTCGGCGATGCGAGCTCGATCGATTTGCGCGTCTGGCCGAGCTTCTGCACGGCCATTTCGACTTTCGCGCTCTCGTTGGCCATCGCGTACTCCGTCGCTTTGCGATGGATGTCCATGATGAGCTTGATGAGCTCGGGATTCTTCTCGACGGTCTCCTGCTTCGCGCCCCAGACCATGTTGAGAGAGCCGATGGCGGTGCTGTAGGGATATTCGACGATGCGTCCTGCGCCGTTGGCCATGCTGATGCCGGGGCCGGGCTCCGCGCCGACGTAAGCATCGACGTCACCGCGGGCGAGAGCCGGCGCCATATCGGAGAAGGGCAGCCGGATCGGCTGGATGTCCTTGATGGTCATGCCCTCGGCTTTGAGGCGTTCGAGTATCACGACTTCCTGCGTCGAGCCGGGCCAGATCGCAACCTTCCTGCCTTTCAGATCCTTGATGCTCTTGATGTCGGATTTCGTGCTCGCCACCACCGCCATGCCCCGATTGCATTGCGCAGCGAAAATCACGAGCGGCTCACCTGCAGCGGCGCCGAGGGTTGCAGCGGCGATGCCGAATGTGCCGACGTCGACTGTCCCGGTAATGACGGCGTTCTTGCCGTCCGTCGGGCTCTCGAAAGGAATCACTTCGATCCTGTAGCCGGCCGGGGCGAACTTCTCGTAGAAGTAAGGGGTAATGCCGTGTATCAGCTTGAGAGTGCCGACCTTGATGACTTTCTGCTGTGCGTATGCGGGAAGTGCAGCGCCCAGCGCGGCGGTTGCGGTGAGCACAACGGCTGCGGCACGCAGGAAGTAGCGACGCATATGCATGAGCGTTCCTTCTTGGAGGAGATCGTTGCGGCAGTGGCCGCCGCTGGCCTGCCGCACCGCTTGAGCAACGGCTATGCCACTTTAAGATCGACGCAAAAACATGGACTTGGATCAGATTGGGACAGCGTAATGCGCCCCGCCGTAGTGCGTAGCCACGCCGCGCGCACGCTTGAGGTGCGCAAAAGGGTATACCAGCCGGTATTCAAGAACCCAAACGTGTCAGCCTGAAGCCTCTTTTTCGTTCGGCAGCAGCATGACGATCATGGCTTTCACAGTTGTCTGCCTGGGCTAAACTCGTCCTGCTTTCGAGCTTTTCGAGGAAACTTTCGAGAAATGGACACGCCCACGACCCGCTTTCCCGAGCACGCCCTCTACGGCGAGAGCCATCGCGCCGTAGTGCCGCTCAGCTCGACCTATCCGAAAGGCCATCGCATCGCGCCGCACTGGCATGCACGGGCGCAGCTCGTATTCGCGTCCCGGGGCACGCTTACCGTGCGCACCGCCCGCCGCGCGTGGATCGTGCCGCCGAGACGCGCGTTGTGGGTCCCGGCGCACACGGTGCACGAGGTGCACACCTTCGGCGAAGTCGAGATGAGGAGCCTTTACGTAAAGACGGCCAGCGCAGTGGGAATGCCCGTTTCGTGCGCCGTGCTGGAAGTGACGCCGCTCCTGCGCGAGCTCGTGCTACGCGCGTCCGAGCTTCCTCCCGAATACGACGAATCGGGCGACGACGGTCTCCTCATGCAGCTCCTCATGGCCGAGATGCGCCGTGTGCCGCGTTGCGCGCTCGAGCTGCCACTCGCGGTAAGCGCAGACCTGCGCGCGCTTTGCGACCGCATTCTTGCGGAGCTCGCAGACAACCACGCCGACCGGGATAACGAAGCGCACGGGGGCATGAGCTCGCGGACGCTCTACCGCCGATTCCTCAGGGAGACCGGCATCAGCTTCGCGCGCTGGAAGCAGCAGGCGCGTGTCCTCGAGGCGATCAGAAGGCTCGCCGAGGGCACGCCCGTCACCGTCGTCGCGATGGACCTCGGTTACGATAGCGCGAGTGCCTTCTCGACCATGTTCAGGCGTTCGCTGGGCGTTTCGCCGCGTGCGTTCCTTGTGCGGTCCTGATTCAGAGGAAAACAGATGCAGAAAGTACGGATCGCCGCGGCAGCAACGCTGGCGTGTATCGGTAGTGCGGCTGCGCAGACGCCTTCAACAGGCGGAGCGCAAACCTATCCTGCGAAGGCCCTTCGTCTCATCGTCCCGTTTCCGCCGGGGGGCGGTACGGACTTCGTCGCGCGCACGATACAGCCGCGGTTTGCCGAAGCGCTCGGCCAGCAGATCATCATCGATAACCGTGCCGGCGCAACCGGCATAGTTGGAACCGAGCTGGGCTCGAAAGCGCCGCCCGACGGCTATACGCTCACGATGGCCACGGGAGCCACCATTTCGGCGAACATGGCGCTGTTCCCGAAACTCCCGTACGACCCGCCGAAGGACTTCGTACCGGTGACGCTCGTCGCCAGTCAACCGAACCTGCTCGCCGTGCATCCATCGGTCCCGGCGAAAACGGTGCGCGATCTCATCGCGCTCGCGAAAGCACGGCCCGGCCAACTGAGCTACGCTTCGTCTGGAAGCGGCAGCTCTCATCACCTGAGCGCGGAGCTCCTCAAGGTCATGTCGGGGATCAACATCGTGCACGTGCCGTACAAGGGCACGGGCCCTGCGATCATCGACGCCGTAGGGGGGCACGTCGAAGTGATCTTCAGCGGTATCGCGGCGATCATGCCGCAGGTGAAATCGGGGAAGCTTCGTGCCCTCGGCGTCACCAAGGCACAACGCAGTGCGATACTGCCGGAGGTTCCGACGATTGCCGAAGCGGGGCTGCCCGGCTACGAAATCACCTCATGGCACGGCGTGCTTGCGCCGACGGGAACGCCGCAGCCGGTCGTCGTACGCGTTCGTGACGGCGTGGTCAAGGCGCTCGAGAGCGCTGACGTGCGCGAGCGCTTCGCTTCTCAAGGCGCGGAGCCGGTTGGCCTGACGCCCGAGGCATTCGCGAAATTCCTCAAGGCGGACATTGCGAAGATCGGGAAGCTCATCAGGGGGGCGGGTATCAAGGCCGACTGACGGGAGATATCAAAATGGGCCTGGCGTACACCAGGATGACGAACTATCCCACCATGTCGACGACCAGCTTCGCCAGCGCACCGTGCGGCCGCGCAAGCTCTTCGAGGATCGTGAAGTGATTGTGGCCGGCGAGCGCTGCCACGTGCCCGCGAAGCCCGGCAGCGCGGCGGGCGGCTGCGTATTCGCGCGATTGCCGCTGTAGTTCGGGCAGCTCTGCTGTTCCATACGAGATCACGAGCGGCGGCGATGCGGCGGGTATGTTCCGGAGCGGACTGAGTCGCGCCGCGCCATTGGCGTCGAGCCGCAACTTTCCGTTGAGATAACTCAGCCGGATCGGCTCGAGATCGAAGATCCCGCTGATCGCAAGGCCGCCGCGCACCTCGGGATGCGCGAGCGAAAGAGCCGTGAGATGTCCGCCAGCCGACCAGCCCGAGACATACAGACGATTCACGTCCGCGCCGTATGCGCGCGCGTGCCCGGCGATCCATGTGATCGCGCCGTGCACTTCAGTCACGATTTCTTCGAGCGTTGCGTCGGGAGCGAGCGTGTAACCGACGCTCGCCACGCTTATACCGTGCGCGAGCGGTCCGGCCGCGAGAAAGCGAAACAGCTCTTTCGCGCGCATCTGCCAGTAGCCGCCGTGGATGAATATCAGCACGGGGGCGCCCGGTGTGGGTGCCGCAAAATAGTCGAGGCGATTGCGTTCGCGCCGGCCGTAACGCAGATCGAGGTGCTGCGGGTGAGCCGCGGCCATGCTTGCGCTGCGACGCTCCCAATCGGCAACGATCTCGGCGCTGTTCGCAACGGCGGTGGTGTTGTTGTAGGCGGCGTCCAGCGTCGCCTGATCCATGCCGCGATAGACGCTCATGTCGATGTATCCGTGGTCGATTACGAGTTTTACGGATTCCAGGCCGGCCAGGCACTTACGCGGCAGCTGCGCCATCGTCGGCGACGCACGGGGTTTTTCCGCGGCGTAAAGGGCCGTCGCGCCTGTAGGAATAGTCCGACGGCAGTTTTCCCGCTTTCCTACAATACGAACGAGCGCGCCGCCGATACTGCAGGGAGCGTGCCGCCGCCATACTGCGCTCCATACAAGAACAAACTCTAAATGCCCGTTCTGAAGTGACTGCCATGCAAGCGCGAACCCCAGACGTCTTCGTTGCACGCCAACCGGTGCTCGATCGCGAGCGTAACCTGATTGCCTACGAGCTGCTCTTCCGCGCCTCGGATGGCTACGCCGACGCCCAGGTCACGGACGACGCGCTTGCGACGTCCCGGGTCGTGACCCGTGCGTTTCGGGATCTCGGGATCGACACCGTGGTAGGGGGTGCGAAGGCGTTCATAAATGTCGACGCCGAATCGCTGATGAGCAAGCTCGTGGAGACGCTGCCGACCGACCGTGTAGTCATCGAGCTCCTGGAGACGGTCAGCGTGGACGACCGGATCGTGCGCCGCTGCCGGGACCTCAAGGCGAAAGGCTACCGCCTCGCGCTCGACGACTTTTCACGTTACACCGCTGCCTACGACCCGTTGCTCGAGCTCGTGGACATCGTGAAAATAGACGTGCTCTCGCTCGACTCGGACTCGCTCGCCGAAGTCGTCCGGCTGCTCAAGCCGTGGCGCCGCAAGTTACTGGCGGAAAAGGTGGAATGCCGCCAGCGCGCGCGCGATTGCCTCGCGCTCGGATTCGATTTCTTCCAGGGCTTCTACTTCGGCCGCCCGGCGATCTGCGCCGCCTAGGTCCCGAACACCCGGCATCAACGTCCCCTGAAGCTCGGCTTGCGCTTTTCGGCGAATGCGTTGATGCCTTCCTTGTGGTCTTCGGTGAGCCGCGCGATGGTCGAGGTCATGATCTCCGTTTCGAGCAGCGCTTCCAGCGAAGGCGTGTACATCGACTGGAACATCTTCTTGGCAAGGCCGAGCGCGCAGGTTGCGGAATCTGCGAGCTCCTGCGCGAAGGCGTGCGTTTCGGCGATGAGATTCGCGTCGGGCACGACTTTCGTGACGAAACCCCATTCGCGCGCTTCTTCGGCGGGCAGCATGCGCGCGGTGTAAACGAGTTCTTTCGCGCGGGCTATACCCAGATGCTGGACGAGAAAAAAAATGGATCCGCCATCCGGCACGAGCCCGATCTTCTTGAAGATTTGCGAGAAGCGCGCGGACTGCCCCGCAATGACGAGATCGCAGGCAAGCGCGATCGAAAATCCGATCCCCACGCATGCGCCGTTCACCGCGGCGATCACCGGCTTCTCGAGATTCACGAGATTCTGAATCATCCGGTGCCGCCGCTTCATCCGCTCGCGGGCCGAAATCATGTCGACGTTATGCATTCCTCCTACGTCGCTCCCCGAGCAGAACGCTTTGCCCGCGCCGGTGACGATGACCGCCCGGACGCCGTCGTCCACCTGGAGCTCCGCGAAAATCCGCGTGAGCTCGAGGTACATGTCCTCGGAGAGGGCGTTCATTTTTTCGGGGCGGTCGAGCGTCACGGTTGCGACGCGGTCGGTGGTCTCGAGCTTTACGTTCATGGCATGAAAAACAGTATGATGTGTTGCCCGATTCTAGCGGGATCCGCGCACGACATAGCGGCGCGTCGGCCCGGGCACTCATCGAAGACCGCAGCTGATGACCACAACAGACAACTTATCGATCGAGAATCGCGGCGGCTGCATGTGGCTGCGGCTCGACCGTGCCGAGAAGGCGAACGCGCTTACCGTCGCGATGATGGAAGGGGCAACAGCGGCCGTGGAGAGCGCGGCCGGCGATGAAGCCGTGCGCGCCATCATTCTTCAGGGCGCGGGCGAGAAAGTATTCTGCGCGGGGGTCGATGTGCGGGAGCAGCCGGCGGACGGCGACATGCCGGCGCATCGAAATCGCCGTGGCGCGGCGATGTTCGGGTTGCTCAACGCGTTGATGGACAGCCCGAAGGCGGTGGTGGCGGTTTTGAACGGGATCGCGAGCGGAGGCGGGGCGATGCTCGCTTTCGTGTGCGATGCCCGGGTGGCTGTCGACACCGCGGAGATTTCCCTACCGGAAATCAATCTCGGCATGCCGACTTTTGCCGGCGCCGCCATTGCGTTGCAGATGGGTGGCCTCGCACTCGCGACCGATCTCGTGCAGACGGGACGGCGCATGCCGGTTGCGGACGCGCTCGCACGAGGGCTTCTAACGAGCGTCGTCCCGCGCGCGGAGCTGGACGCGGAAGCGATGCGGGTCGCGGCAACTTTCGTGCAAAAAGACGCCGCCGCGTTCGCTGCTAACAAGCGCTGGCTTTATGGCGGGCTGAAAAGCGCCCTCGCCGAAGCGAGGGCGCAAGCGGAAGCACACCGCAAACGCGGCTGACGCCGCGTCAGCGGTCGCCCTCGGCGGCGAAAGCATTCCCCGCGGCGGTGACCACGGCTGCGATGCGGCCGACGTCACGCAATTGCTGCGCAGTCATGCCGTTTTCCTTCAGCATCTTGTAATGCGACGCGACGCAGAAGTGGCATTTGCCGACGATGCTTGCCGCCAGCGCGAAAAGCTCGAACCGCTTCTTGTCCACGCCGCCGTGCGTGGCGTAAGCGTTCATGCGAAGCTCCGCGCGCTGGGTGCGCAGATCTTCGTCGTTCGCCATTTCGACGTACGGATACCAGACGTTATTCATGCCCATGAGGGCGGCGGCGGATAGCGCGGCGTTCGTATCGACGTCGGAAAGCTGTCCTGATCCCCGGATTGCATCGACGATCGGCTTCGACTTCGCGGCAAAGGCCGCCGCGAGTGCCGCTCCGAGCGCATCGGCCTGTTCGAGGCTACTGCGGCTGACGACGGCGTCGAGGTTCAGCCGAACGTCTTTGGCGTAATCCGGAATGCGCTCCTTGAGCGCGCCCAAGAATTCCATTTTGGACTCCTTAAACGAGAGCGCCTAACATCATGATGTTAGGCGCTCTGACACCCGCGCCGAGCGCGGGTGTCGAACTGCGAGTGTGAAGCTCTTAAGCGGCTTTCAAGGTGTCGCCGCCGACTTTGCGGTTGCACGGGCAGAGCTCGTCGGTTTGCAGGCCGTCGAGGATACGCAGCGTCTCTTCGGGGCTTCGGCCGACGTTCAGGTTGTTCACCGTCACGTGCTGAATCGTGTTCTCGGGATCGACGATGAACGTCGCGCGAAGTGCGACGCCCGCCTGCTTGTCACGCACACCGAGCTGGTCCACCAGCGCGCCCGTCGTATCGGCGAATTGCCAGTGGTTAAGCCCTTTCAGGTCCTTGTGCTCACGGCGCCAGCCGAGCTTGCTGAACTCATTGTCGGTGGATCCACTGAGCAGCACGGCATCGCGCTCTTCGAACTGTTTTGCCAGGTTCGCATAGCCCGTGATCTCGGTCGGACAGACGAACGTGAAGTCCTTAGGATAGAAGTAAATCACTTTCCACTTGCCCGGAAACGAATTCTCGGTAATGTTTTCGAACGCGGACTGGCCTTTTTCTTCGTGCTGATTGAAGCCGGGTTTGACGCCGGTGACGCTGAACGATTCGAGTTTGTCGCCTACTGTTTTCATATGGGGTTCCTTTCGCCTACGTTTTGCCACGAAAAACCAATGACTGTGTGGATTGCAAAGATACGGCAGCCTATCAGATAGAGGAAGTTGATTTTTTATATGGAAGCGATAGCCGCAGTTGATGACAGCGATCCTACCGTGCCTGCTGGAATGAACACGAAGAACCGCCGAAGTTCCGGCGAAATAGCGCCGGCGTCGGGCGCGTTTCTTGCGGATGACGCCCCGCCATGAGCGGCGCTCCAGACATCCTGATCTCGCCGGGCGACTTCGCCGCGCGACACCTCCTCGCGGTCGAGCCGCCGGAGCTTCTGTTTCACTATACGACGATCGGCGGTGCGTACGGCATCCTGTCTAGCGACTCTCTGTGGATGACGAAAATCCGGTACCTGAACGACACGAGCGAGCTCGAGATCGGGGTAAACACCCTTCGGGAGCTGCTGGACGATTTGATGCAGGCACCACGCCCGAAGGACGAGGCCGAGCTGCTGCAAACCGTGAGCCGCCGGTTCGAATCCTACATCGGCAGCAATATCTGCGTTGCGAGCTTCTGCGAGCACGGCGACCTGCTCAGCCAGTGGCGGTGGTACGGCGAAGGAGGACGCGGTGTCTCGATCGGCGTTCACTCGCGGGTGCTCCGCGGGATGGCGCATACCAGGATACATCTGTGGAAATGCCTCTATGACGCCGACGCGCATCGCACGCTGCTGCTCGCGCTCGTCGACCGTCTGCTGGAGATTTGCCGGGCGCAGAAGAGCGGGAGCGGCGGCGAACTGTCGGCCGAACAGACACACTACATGCTCGAACGTTTTTTCGTGAGCTTTCTGCAGATCGCGCCGATCATCAAGAATCCGAATTTCGCAGAGGAGCGCGAGTGGCGGCTCGTGTCGTGGCCGGTCGAGCTCGATGACGACGCATACGGCGTATCCGTCGTCGGCGACCGCATCATGCAGCGCTACGAGCTGAAGTTCCCTCGCGACGCAGATGGCTGGTGCCGGGCGATCGGTAAGGTGGTTGTGGGACCCACGAAAGACCCTGAGCTCATCGGCGAAGCGATCGCGGTGCTCTGCCGCAAGAGCCGCTTCGACTGCCCGACCATCGCGTATTCGTCGATTCCGTTCAGGAGCAGCTGACCGCGGGCACGAGAGCCCGCCGCATCCTGGGAAAGCGGGGCTCCATGGTTGTGTCGCGTAATGCTAAAGTGCGCGCAGAAAAAATCACAAGGAGAAAGCGTTGTTACGCCATATTCGATACGCGCTCGCAGTTTCCGTAATCCTCTCTTTCGCACTTCCTGTCAGCGCCGCGGACAGTGTGTCGAGCTATCCGTCGCGACCGGTGCGCTACGTGATCGCACAGACGACAGGAACCTCCGTCGATACGCTGGCGCGGATACTTGGCGTGAAGATGGGGGAGCTGCTGGGCCAGCAGTTCGTCGCCGACAACCGCGGCGGGGCCGGCGGCACCATCGGCGGGGAGATCGCCTCGCAGGCCGCACCGGACGGCTATACGCTGCTCGTGAGCTCCACGGGCATGCAGGTGATTTCGCCGCAGATCTACAAGAAGCTGAATTACCATCCTGTCGAGGACTTTCAGGCGATCTCGCTCTACGCGGTTACGCAGAACCTTTTCGTGCTGAACCCCGGGTTCCCGGCGAAAAGCGTGAAGGATCTGATCGCGCTCGCCAAGGCAAGTCCCGGGAAGTACAACATGGCGAATGCCGGCTCCGGTTTTCAGAGCCACCTGGCCGGCGTGCTCTTTGCCCACATGGCGGGCATCGACGTGGTGCACGTGCCCTATAAAGGCGGCGCGTCTCTGGTCGCGGTGATGGGCAACGAAGCGCAGTTCACGATCGCGCCGGCGCCCGCCGTGATGGGGCACGTGCGTGCCGGTCGCTTGCGGGCGATCGCGAGCGGCGGTGAAAAGCGTTCGCCGCTTACGCCCGACATTCCGACCGTGATCGAATCCGGCGTGCCGGGCTATGTCTCGACCGGCTGGGCTGGCCTCATGGCGCCCAGGCGCACGCCCAAACCCATCGTCGACAAGCTGCACGCAACGATGTTGAAGGCGCTATCGGATCCGCAAACGCGCGAGCAGATGGAGCGGGCAGGGGGAGAGCCGGTCAGCAGCACGCCGCAGGAAATGCTGCGGGTGATCAGGGAGGACTACGCGCGGATGGGACAGGCGATAAAGCTGGCGAAATTGAAAGTGGAGTAGCTACTTCTTCAGTCCGATCTGCTGCATGATCTTTGCGAGCTGCGCGTCTTCCTTCGCGATGAGCTCGCCGAATTCCTGCCCCGGCAGGAAAGCAGGCCTGACGTTGAGCTTCTCGCTGCCCTGCACGAATTCGGGGCTCTCCACTGTGGCCCGAATCGCGGTCTCGAGCGCGGACACGACGTTCCTCGGCGTGCCTCTGGGCACCGCGATGCCTCTCCAGGCGTCCAGTGCCACGTCCACTCCAAGCTCCTGAGCGGTCGGAACGTCGGGAAGCGCCGTATCGCGTTTCTGCGTGACGACCGCGAGGATACGCAAGGCTCCGCTCTGCACGGACCCCGCGAGTGCACCCGGTAACTGCACCATCGCGTCGACGTGACCGCCGAGAAGGCTCGGGACGATCTGCGCGGCGGAATAGGGCACGTCGAGGACCGCAGCGCCCGCGCCTTTGAAAAGCGCGACGGAAGTGATGTGCGTGTGACTGCCGACGCCCGAGTTCGCGACAGTGATTTTGCCCGGCCGGGCTTTGGCGTCCTTGATGAGATCGGCGAGCGTCTTCCACGGTGCGTCTCCGCGGACCGCGAGCACCGGCGACTCGATCAGCACTCGCGCGACAGGATCGAACGCCCGATAGTCGAACGCGAGCTGGCCGGAATGGTACGTCGTGGAAATCGAGTTCGAATTCCAGACGAGGTTGTAGCCGTCAGGCTTCTGACTCGCGACGTGCTTGTAGCCGATCGCGCCACCGGCGCCGGGGCGATTCACGACGACGACGTTCGCCGCGAGATTTCTTGCCATCCCTTGCGCGAGCAGTCGCGCCGTGACGTCGGCCGAAGAGCCCGCCGGGAAAAGCACCGTCATTTCGATATTCCCGCGCTTGGGATAAGCAGCAGGTTCCTGTGCCCAGACCTGCTGGACGACGAGCAGCACTGACAAAGCCAGAAAATGGATCCTGGTTTTCACCGCTGCTGCTCCAGCGCCATAGTTCATCCGTATGCTCTCGCATGCGTCGTGGGCTGCCGAACGGCGCTATCCAGCGAGCACCACACTTCGAACTGTGCGACATCCGATATTTTCTGTGTAATATCGATTTCTCCGCGACGATGGCGGTCTATGTCACGCATTATCGCGGTCATATCGTAAATCCCCCGCTCCCGTGCCGCCCGGCTATTGAGCATGTCGAGTATGGGTGTGTAGAGCGTATCCGCGAACCAGCCGCGCGCCGGTGTCGGAAACCCCATCTTGTCAATTCGACTGCGCACCGACTCGGGAATACGGCCGCGCATGGCCTCGCGCAGCACATACTTGTTCCATGGTCCGCGCAAGTGCCACTCGGCTGGAAGGCTGAAGCATAACGAAACCAGGCGGTGATCGAGGAAGGGCAGTCGCGCTTCGACTGAGTGCGCCATTGAGTTCCGATCTTCAATACGAAGATACAGTGGCAGTGGAGATCGGTACACCGAATGCGCGAGTTGCGCATTCAGGTCCGTCGGACGAGCGATCCTTTCCTCCGGGGTCTCGTGTCGCAGCAAACCGGGGCTGAACCATGCGCCCTTGACATCGGTCCGTTGTCGATTCCACCGCGCTGCGCGCCTGTAAATCCCAACGGCGCCCAGGCGCTCTTGCGCGAGGCGCCGCCACTGCCGCATGTACAAATGCGTTCGCTTGCCTCCGTGTGCGGCGACATAGTGTCCGATTTCGTCCCAGGCCCGCCATGCGTCGCCGCGCCTCAGCAGAGTGCACCAATAATCGCCGAAGTAGCTGCCATAACCACCGATAACTTCATCTGCGCCCTGGCCGTTCAGGATCACCTTTGCGCCGTTGGCGGCCGAAAGCCGCATCAATTCGTAGCCAACAAGCGGCGTAATGCTGTGCATCGGCTCGTCCTGAAACCATAACACTTCCTGAAGCACGTCCCACAGACGTGCTGGGTCAGTGCACAGCTTGATGAGCGGGGCCCTCGTCTGTTCTATCGTGTCATCGATATACCGTGTTTCGTCGAACTCGGGCGCAATGTAGGAAAAAGCCTTCAGCGGCTCCGTTGCGTGCGCTGCGTTTCGCACGCGTGCCGATGCGCAAGCGATCGACGTCGAGTCGAGCCCGCCTGACAAGTGGATGCCGACAGGGGTGTCGCTGCGCATGTGTACGCGCACGGCATCCTCGAAGAGCTCCGCAAAGACGCGGGCGGGATCACCAGTGTGGAACGGGGTGGTCTCTTCGAGCGACCAGTAGCGCCATTGTGTGAATCGCCCATCCTGTGTCAGCTCGAACGCCGTGCCCGCCGGGATTTGCTCTATACCTGTATAGAACGTTTCGTGCGTGTCGTCGAGCCGGTCTTCCGTTAAAAATCGGGAGACCGTAGGCCAATTCGTGCTGCCGCGGTAAAGGCCGCTAGCGCGAATCGATTTGATCTCGGAAGCGAAGAGAGAATATTCGCGGTTGCTGTAGCGGTATAGTGGCTTGATGCCGAACCGGTCCCTGGAGCCGAAGAGCTTACGCTTGCGCCGATCGTAAATGAGAAACGCCCACATCCCGTTCAGCTTCGTGAGGCATTCCGATCCCCAGTGGCGGTAAGCAGCGAGAAGAACCTCTGTATCGCCGCTCGACTGGAAGCGATAACCTGAAGCTTCGAGCTCACGCCGCAATTCAATGTAGTTGTAGATCTCCCCGTTGAACACCAAGGTCATGTCGCCGTCGTCTGTCGACATCGGTTGGTGCCCGTGCGGTGAGGTGTCCAGAATGGCGAGCCGCCGAATACCCATCGCGACGTGCTCGGAGATGAAGCGTCCCTCGTCGTCCGGGCCGCGGTGACGGATAACCGCCGCCATTCGATCGATGACGCAGGCCAACTCCGGCATGCCGGGCCTGAATCGCATCACCGCAGCGAAACCACACATGTACGCTCCAATTCCCCAAGACGGCTGCCGTCTGCTCAACCAGATGGCGGAGCGGCCCGTGCGCGCGGGAAGTGTAGCTCGAACCCGACGGAGACTGTCAGTTATTGAACAGGAACAAATGCTCCACGCTACTCGGAGTGTCGTCGCATGACTACGTGTGTCGCGTAATCGAGCGCAAGGTATTGCGTGGCGCGGTGTTCGTGATTTACGGGTGCGGCATGCATCAGCACCTCCGGCGAGCGGGAACTTCGGTACGGTTATCCGAGCGAATTGTACGATCTTCCGGATTTCAAACCAGGATCTCCGCGAGCTCCACGCGCCTGCCCTCCCGCGCCGATTTGATGCCGGCGAGCAGCACTGCGAGCGAGGACGTCGAGCGCTCGCCGTCCATTTCAGGCGTTGTTCCACCGCGCACGGCGGCCGCGAATTCCTCGAGTTCTTCGACGATCGGGTCGTTCTTCGGACACTCCACGCTGGAAGCACGTTCACTCCCGCGCTTGAGAAAGCGCAAGCCCTGGTGAAGATCGTAGTACGCGCTCGCTTCCTTGCCGTAGATGTTCATCGCGTAGTACTCCGAAGCCGAAGCGTAGCTCGCGTTGAGGGTCGAAAGCGCGCCGTTCTCATGCTCGAGGACGAGACTCGCCACGTCCGGGTTGTCGCCGGGCAGCACGAGCTGCGCGAGCCGACCGCTCACGGCTTTGATGGGGCCGATGAGGTACTCGAGAACGTCCGTGTAATGGATGCCGATCTGGAGCATCACCCCGCCGGGCATGCCTTCGGCCGTATAGCGCCACGAAGTGAGATCGATCTTGCCCAGCCGGTCGCGGCTGATATTCGCTTCGGCGTTCACGAGCTTGCCGAAGACGCCGGCGTCGATCTGTTGGCGTATCCAGCGGAAGTGACTTTCCTTCCGCCTCTGGTAACCAAGCGCGAGCACTACCCCGGCGTCGCGACACGCTTTCGTGAGCGCGCGCGCATCGGCAATCGTATTCGCGATGGGCTTGTCCAGAAAGACATGGCGTCCCGCGCCCGCTGCAGCCTCGGTGGTCTCCGCATGAACGTTGTTCGGCGTCGTGTTGATGATCGCTTCGACTGCAGCATCCTTCAGCATGGCCTCGTAGCTTTCCGCCGCCCTGCAGTCGTACTTGGACGCGAACGCCTGCCGCTTTTCCGGCGAACGCGTGTAGCACGCAACGATCCTGAGCTTGCCTGAGCGCTTGATCGCGTCCGCGAGCACGTCCGACCACCAGCCCATGCCGACGCATCCAACCCTGACCGGCTCGAAAGCCATGCCGCTCCTCCGTCGTTACTTCTTGTCGATATCGTGGCTCGCGCCGATCGAACCGAGCGCTTCGCGCGCAACGCGATCGTCGAATTCCCACGTGCCGCCGCTCACGCCGATACCGCCGACGCACTCGCCGTCGAAAATGATCGGGTAGCCGCCTTCCATCGCGGTCCACCGTTCAGCGCCCGCGGCGAGCGCGAGCCCGATAGCGTGAGTCGTATCGAGTGCCTGTCCCTGCGCGCCCTTGGCGGTCGTCGGGCGTTTGTTCGACGCGGCGCACACAGCTTTGGTCGTCGACGAATGAACGGTATGGAAGCGGCCCCCGTCCATGCGCTGAAAAAGCATGAGGTGACCACCCGCATCGGCGATTGCGACGGAGATCGAGATGCGCTCGCGTTCGGCGATCGCTGTCGCGGTCTCCATCATCTTGCGCGCGCCTGCGAGCGTCAGGCGTTTGCTCTCTGCGACGTACATGTCTGTTTCTCCCAAAAACTACCGCGGCGGCACGAACGGCATCAGCACGTACGCATGGTGCTGTGGGCCCATGTGGAGCGTCGTGCGGCCGCCAAAAAGTGATTTTGGCCTATCGCGCGGGTCGTCGTGCAGAAAAGGCCCGCAGCCTTTCAACTCGTTCTTGAAGTTCGAGAGCCTCGCACCCGTGGATTTTGCGAACTCGTAGTCGCGGCCTCGCACGGTCAGCGCGACGCGATGGCCCGCCGGTACGACGATGCTGGTCGGCCACAGCTCGATATCCAGCGCCACGATCTCGCCGGGCCGCAGCGGCTGCGAGGTGTCGTGCGTATGGTAAGGCCGCCACGGCGTCGAAAGCTTCTGATCGAGCTTGCGATGCGATGCGCGCAGCCAGCCTTGCGCAATCGGCGTGTGGGGATCGATCGCGCCCATGAACACGACTTCGCGCAGATCCGGCGTGAAGACGCGAAAGACGAGAAAAAGATCGGCATCGGCTGTCGACGATGAAGCGAACAGCCGCGCGGCGAGAGGTCCGGTGATCTCTGTTTCGGCTTCGAAAGGGCGCGATATGAACGTGAGGCCTTCGCCGAGCGCATCGAACGTGACCGCTTCCGCAGTCCTGCAGGGCTCGCGGTTCAGCGTGCCCGCGGGATCGAGGTGCAGCTTCGTCCATTTGGTGCGCGCGATGGGCCACTCGTTCTCATGACGCTCCACGAACTTGTCCATGTGCCGCACCTGCAGTTGCACGCGCGGCTGTTCTTCCCAGCCGGTCCGCTCGCCTTTGAGGAAGTGACCGAAGAAGCGCTTCTGAACCTTGACGCCATAATCGGTGTAGAAGTGCGTCCAGTGCTCGAGGCCGTGCGCTTCGAGCCATTTATCCTTGGACGCCGCGCGCACGAAGGCTTCGAAGTTGCCGCGCGGGTGCAGCCCCTGGCCGCCCCAGTTTGCTGCGGTGAGCAGGGGCACGTTGATCTTCTCCCACACAGGAGAGCGTGCGCGGTGATACTCGTCGTAGAGCGGATGCGAAAGGACATCATCGCCGAAATCGGCCCGGTTTCCCGCAAGTTTCCTGTCCGGCAACGTTTCGTCGCCGCACACGGCCTTGCCTGTCACGCGGCTCGCAGGACCACGGTCGCCCAATCCATACTGGACGCTCTTCACCTGCATGTCGAACCAGTTCGCCCAGAAGGTGTTGAGAATGCCGCCGTGATGCGTCATGTCGCGATACCAGTCCGCGCCGCCTTCCCAGACGCACATCGCTGCGAGATGCGGCGGCTGCAAGCTGGCGACGTGCCACTGGTTCGTGCCGTAGTAAGAGACGCCGTTCAACCCGATCTTGCCGTTCGACCACTTCTGTACCGCCGCCCATTCGATGCATTGAAAGAAATCTTTCGTCTCCCGCGGCGAGAAGGGGTCGAGATGGCCGGGCGAGCGTCCGGCGCCGCGCGAATCGACGCGCACGCACACGTAACCGTCGGGCACCCATTTCTCCGGATCGACCACTTCCCAGTTCTGGTACTTGTTGGTGGATCCATAAGCGACGTCGGGATGCTCCGCGACCATGCGCTGCCATGCGCTCGGGTACCCATCCTGAAACGAGAGGCCTTTCGCATAAGGCCCATACGTGAGAATGACCGGATACGGTCCTTCCGCCACCGGGCGAAAGACATCGGCTCGCAGCGTGAGGCCATCGTCCATGGCGACCGGCACGTCCCACTCGATACGCATGCCGTCGCGAACTTCGCTGGTGTCGCCTGCCATTCTTTCCTTTCGGTGCCTGCGCTTTTTCGAGCTGCTATATTGTAGATGACCAAAGTAGAGGAGAAATGGATTGAAAATCGGTATCGCGGGAACCGGGAGAATGGGCGCGGCGATGGCGCAGCGTCTGATCAGCGTGGGACACGAGGTCACCGTCTGGAACCGCTCGAAAGAAAAAACGAAGCCCCTCGCCGACGCGGGAGCGAAAGTCGCTGCCACTGCGCGCGAGCTCGCTTCCGCATCGGAGCTCGTGATCAGCATACTCACTGACGCAGCGGCTATCGAAGCTAGTTACAACGGCGAGACGGGGCTTCTGTCGGGCGACGTGAAAGGTCGGCTCTTCGTCGAGATGAGCACCGTGCGGCCGGAGGTCGAGGAAAAGCTCGCGAAGCAGATAAAAGCGAAAGGCGCGGCGCTCGTCGATTGCCCCGTCGGCGGCTCCACCGCGCCCGCTCGCGAAGGAAAGTTGCTGGGTTTCGTCGGCGGCGATGCATCCGATGTCGCGCGCGCAAAGCCGATCCTCGATCAGCTCTGCCGCCGCGTCGAGCACGTCGGTCCCGTCGGCAGCGGCGCCCGCATGAAGCTCGCGATCAACCTGCCGCTGCTCGTCTACTGGCAGGCGCTCGGCGAGGCGCTGCTCATCATCAAGTCGCTGAATCTCGACCCCGCGCGTGTCATCGACATCCTCGCGGACACCTCCGGCGGTCCGAACGTTCTCAAGGCGCGCGGTCCCGCCATCGCGGCGGCGTTGCAGGGCAAGGAAATCACGCCCGTGACGTTCGACGTCGATTCGATACGGAAAGACCTGCGGACGATGATCGAGGAGGGCCGCGCACTCGGCGCCTCGTTACCGGCGACGGAGTGCGCGCTGTCGTGCTTCGACGAGGCGTCGAAGGACGGGCTCGGTCCTAAAGACGCCTCGACACTGCCGGCGCGTTTTGCGCGCTAGCCCGCGACCGCCGCTTCCCGGGCGTTCGCCGACACGAACCGACCGAGCCAGCGTCCGCGCGCGATGAGATTCTCCTGCCAGGCCTGCTCGATCTCCGGGACGGTGGACGCTTTGACAGCCGGTGCTGCGATCAGTGCATCGCGCCAGGCGGCGAGTAACGGATAACGCTCGATGATTCCGAGCGGCCGCAGGCGGTCCATGAATGTATAGCGTTGCAGGAACGGCGCGTATGCGGCGTCGACGAGGGAGAACTTCGGCCCATTGAAATACGGGCCGGCGTTGCCGCGCTTGCCGAGCGCTTCCTCGAGCTTGGCGAACGGCTCCGCCATTTTCGCGGCGCGGCTGGTGAACTCTTCTTCGGAATCCGAGTACGCGGCGTTGGAAATCGCGCTCGCGAATGTCGGCACGTAGTCGGTCCATGCACGGTTGTTCGCGCGCTGGATGGCGTCTTCCGGATGGAGCCGCGGCGCCGTCGTTTCGTCCAGGTATTCCGCAATCGCGTTGGATTCGAACAACGCGTGCTTGCCGTCGATCTGCAGCACGGGGACTTTGGAGTGCGGCGAGATTGCCCGGAACCACTCGGGGCGATTGTCCCGGTCGATATAGGTGATCTCGTAGGGCACCTGCTTTTCGCGCAGCACTATCGCCGCACGCTGTACCCAGGGGCAGGTCTTGAAGCTGCAGAGCATGTACTTGGACGTCATCGAAGTCTTCCCTTCAGCACGGATGGTTTGAGGTCCGGCCGGCGCGATGCCGATGCGGATGGCGGATGCTGGCACACGCTGCAGCGCGGCTGCAACCGCGTGGCGCATTCGGGCGACCAGTCCTGCGATGTTGCAAAGTGCCAAAAATCGCCTGGCTGAACCCCCGGGCGGGGACGAGCGATCGGCATAACGCTTGCTGTCCTGTAGTGGCTTCGCTTTTTCGTGGAGGGACGTTATGAGTCTCATGAGGCTGCTGGCTGTCGTACTGAGCTTTTTCGTGCTGAGTGCGTGTGTTACCAGGCAAGTGGAGAGGGAAACCGTTGTCGAACGTCCGAAAGTCCAGGTCGTGCCGGGACCGCAAGGGCCTCCCGGGCCGCCCGGACCGCAAGGCGCAACCGGGCCTGCTGGCGATACGACCATAGTCATCCCTCGGCCGTAACGCGACGGGGCAGGGGCGTCGGCCACGCGCCGGGGCCCTCTCCGTTTTCCGCTGGCTTGTCCTAGCGCGCATCCGGGGTGCCGCGTACGAGCCACGCGCGGCTTCCCTGACCCTCTCTGAAGCTGCTGTTGACGACGGCGATTGTCCCGCCGGCGTCACCGCGAGCTTGCGCATGAGCAAGCCTTGCTGACTGCCGTTCGTTCCGCCGGCAGAGTCGCTACTCCCCGGAACGAGCTGAGGTGGCGCGAATGTCTGGCCGGCGTCGCGTGAACACGTGAACGCGAGCCCTCGCGGCGCTCCGCGCCCTCGGGGAAACA
>Ga0075421_100002916_pt1 | contig 20443 bp, 17 predicted proteins | sample SoiMetdeltSBSDD5_FD_75292 | JGI IMG/M metagenome (GOLD analysis project Ga0075421, IMG submission 75292) | Bulk soil microbial communities from a Populus tree surrounding site in Tennessee, USA - Soil MetaG P. deltoides SBSDD5 | ecosystem: Environmental > Terrestrial > Soil > Tree plantation... | reverse complement strand
ACGGCGGCGCCGAGCCCGCCGGCCAGATGCGGACGCCGGGTCGTCCAGTCCAGGCAGGACCGCAGCAGCGGCCGGCGGCCGGACCCGGCGAGGTCGACGTCGATGCCGACCGTCGCGAACCACTGAGCGCCGTCGGGATCGATACGCAGGCTACCGTCGTGCCAGGCGAGTCGGCCGGCGGTCACGAGTGAGTCGAGCAGGGCGACACCGACCGTGCCCGCGAGATGGTCGTAGCAGGTGCGCGCGTACGTGAGGGCGGCGTCTGCCCGTACTCGCCGTAGCGACGTCTGGCGTACGGCGCGACGCGGCGCGATCAGGGCCAGCGCCTCGAGGGCGTCGGCCACCTCGGCGCCGGCGAGCCGGTGATAGCGATGCCGCCCGACCTGGACCACCTCGACGAGGCCGGCCGAGGTCAGCCGGCTCAGGTGCGCACTGGCCGTGCTCGGCGCCACCGCCGTCGCCCGCGCCAGCTCACCGGCGGTCAGCGCCTCGCCACTGAGCATCGTGTCGAGCATCGCGGCGCGGGTGGAGTCGGCGATGACCGCGGCGACCGCGGCGATGTCGGCTTCCATACCGGCACGCTACGGCAGGCACGTTTCGGTCGGCGTCGAAGCGTCCACGTTCTAGCGTCGTGCCATGGACACCGATCGGAATCCCGGCTCGGCGGTGGTCGAGTCGGTCGAGCACACCCTGCGGCTGGCGAAGACCTGGCTGGACTGGGACGGCGCTCCGCTGCCGACCGACGACGGCGACCGGCTCTACACTCCGCACAAGGTCATCCGCCGGATGAGCGACCACATCATCGACCACCTCGCCGAGATCGAGGCGCTGCTGGCCGGCCGGCCCACCCAAGCCGACCGATGGGGAGCGAGCGCGATCACGACCGACGCCGATCGAGCCGTCTTCACCGACGCCGATCTGGTCGAGGCCGAGCAGCGACTCCGGCGGCTGGCGGCCACTTTCGAGCTGCGGCTCGCGACGGCCGGGCCGGCCGAGTGGGACGTTCCGCGCGGCGACAACTGGACGCTGCGCGAGATCGCCACGCATCTCGCCGAGTCCCGCTGGTACGCCGACCAGCTCGGCGACCTGTCCGCCTGACCGGCGGCTGGGCTGCGTCGGGGGTAGCCCTATCGCGCGACACACCGGGCGTGTTCGCAAGACTGCTACCGCCAGTGCGCGGCTCTCAGCGCGGCGGGCCGACTGGCTCGACGGTGTTGACCATGTGGAGGGCGGCACGCTGGACGTACTCCCAGAACTGCGCGTCGAGCTCGAGCGGCAACTGCGCCTCGTCGAGCCCGGCCCGGAAGTGGACCAGCCAGCGCTCCCGTGCCTCGTGCGTGACGGCGAACGGCGCGTGCCGCATCCGCAGCCGGGGATGGCCGCGCTCTTCGGAGTACGTCGTCGGCCCGCCCCAGTACTGCTCCAGGAACATCGTGAGTCGTCGGGCCGCCGGCCGCAGGTCCGCCTCGGGGTAGATCGGCCGCAGCAGGGGATCGTCGGCGACGCCGGCGTAGAAGCGGTCGACGATGCGCTTGATCGTCTCGTGCCCCCCGATGGCGTCGTAGAGCGATTCGGTCACCCGATCATTGTGTCCGACCGACCCAAACGCACCCAGCGCCGGGGGATCGGCAAGGTGAGGCGCAGACCCTCACGGCTCCGGCGCCGGCTCGTCCCGCTGCCAGATCACGCGCTGCGGCAGCGGGATCTCGATGCCGAGCTGGTCGAACCGGGTCTTGATCCGCTGCCGCATCTCACGGCTGATGGCCCATTGCTCCAGTGGCGCGGTCTTGATCACGATGCGCAGGACGACTGCATCGGGATCCAGCCGCTCGACGCCCCAGATCTCCGGCTCTTCGAGGATGTTGGCCCGGTACTCCGGGTCCTCCCACATCGCGTGGGCGACCTCGCGAAGCACCTGCTCCACGCGCTGGATGTCCTCGTGGTAGGAGACCGAGATGTCAAGGACCGAGCGGGCCCAGTTCTGGCTCATGTTGCCGACGGCCAGGATCTCGCCGTTGCGGACGTACCAGACCGTGCCGTCGACGTCGCGGAGCCGCGTGACCCGCAGGCCCACCGCCTCGACGGTGCCGGTGGCCTCGCCGACGTTGACGACGTCGCCGACGCCGTATTGGTCCTCGAGGATCATGAAGATGCCGGACAGGAAGTCCTTGACGAGGCTCTGGGCACCGAATCCGAGCGCGACGCCGAGGATGCCGGCGCTCGCGATCAGCGGTGCGATGTTGTAGCCCAACTGGGCGATCACCATGAACGCGACGATGGTGAAGATGACGCCGGTAGCGATGCTCTTGAGCAGCGAGGCCATCGTGTCCGCCCGTTGCTTGCGACGCTCGATGGCGACCGTGTTGGTCTCCAGGAACATCTGCCGGGCTTTGCTGTTCTGCAGGACACCCGGGACGGTGCCTTCGGCGGCCCGGCGCGCCAGCCGGTCGATGACCCGGGCCAGCATCGCTCGCAGGATGATGCCGATCAGGATGATTCCCGCGATCGCTCCGGGCTTGGCGACGACGATGTGCACCCAGTCGGCCGCGCCCTCGCTGCCGGTGACGTTCTCGACGAATCGGCAGAAATCGTTGTCCGGATCGTCGGTGCATGAAGTGTCGGACAAGGTGGGGATCAGCACGGTCGCGAGACTCCTCTCAGATGCGCGAGTCAGGGTGCGTTGGCGGGCGCTGAAAGAGCCAAGTTACCGTCCCGAGACATCGCCGCCCGGCGTGCGGCCGCTCTCCGGGTCCGGCGCCAGGCCGGTCGCCCAGGCGACGAACCCGAGCGAGTCGGCGCTGTTGCCGACCGCACGGCTCACCGCCCGGCCGGCGTGGCCGACCTCGGTCTCCAGCCGCAGCAGGATCGGCTGCGTCGCCGGGTCGGAGGCGGTCGCGGCCTGCAGCGCGGCGCAGAGCTTGCGGGCGTGCAGCGGGTCGACCCGGCTGTCGGAGGCGAAGACGGTGAACAGCACGGCCGGGTACGCGGTGCCCTCCTGCACCCGGTGATAGGGCGAGTACGCCAGCAGCCAGCGCAACTGCTTGGGGTCGTCGGCCGAGCCGTAGTCGTCGCTCCACAGTCGCCCGAGGCCGTGCTTCTCGTAGCGGACCATGTCGAGCAGCGGCGCCGAGCACACGACGGCACGGAACAGGTCGGGCCGCTGGGTCAGGGCGGCGCCGACGAGGAGTCCGCCGTTGGACCCGCCCTGGATCGCCAGCCGCGAGGCGTCGGTCACGCCGTCCGCGATGAGCCGCTCCGCTGCTGCGTGGAAGTCGTCGAAGACGCGCTGCTTGTGCTCGCGGCGGCCGGCGCGATGCCAGGCCTCGCCCTCCTCACCGCCGCCGCGGAGGTTCGCGATCGCGTAGGTGCCACCGGCCTCGAGCCAGGCCTGGATCGTCGCCGCGTACGCCGGTGTCAGCGAGATGCCGAAGCCGCCGTAGCCGTAGAGGATCGTCGGGCGCGGCCCGTCAGCGCCGCGGCGCCGGAGCACGAACATCCGGATCGTCGTGCCGTCGGAGGAGTCGTAGGCGACCTGGCTGACCTCGATGCCACTGGTGTCGGGAACGATCCCGGGCGGCCGGGCCCACGTCGACGTCTCGCCGGTGCGCGCGTCGTGATGCAGCACCATGCCGGGCGTGACGTGGTCGGAGTAGCCGAACCAGATCTCGTGACCGCCCTCGGGTCGCTCGACCAGGCCGCCGACGGTGCCGAGTCCAGGCAGCTCGATCGTGCCGCGCCGGTCGCCGGTGACGAGGTCGTGGACGCTGATCTCGCCGACGGCGTGCCGAGTCCACGAGCAGATCAGCAGCGGCTCGCCCGGGTCGTCCGGCGTCGCCGCGTCGTCGAGGACGGCGATGTCCGCGAGCACTGCCTCGGGGTCCTCGCCGACCACCTCCTGCCACGTGTCGGGGTCGGGGTTCGTCGGGTCGCCGACCAGCAGCCGGCCACGCGGCGCGTCGCGGTCGGTATGGACGTACATCCGGCCGTCACGGCCGATCCAGATCCCGGTTCGGGCGTCGGCGCCGGTGATGACGGGGCGGAGTTGCGGGGTTTCGAGCGGTGCGGCGGTCAGGTCGGCGAGCCAGACGTCGTTGCGCGGCGCGGTACCGAGGCTGGCGCTGACGGTGAGCCAGCGACCGTCGAGGCTGACCGAGACGCCGTAGAACGTCGTCTTGTCGAGGTCGGCACCGAACACGATCGGGTCGTCGGCCGGATCGGTGCCGAGCCGGTGCAGCCAGACCCGGCGGTGATACTGCTCCTCGTCGGCGGGCACCTCGCCGGCCGGCAGCCGGCGTACGTAGAAGAACGCGCTGCTGTCGGGCAACCAGGCGACGGGGGAGTGCCGGCACCGGTCGATCGGCTCGTCGACGCGGTCGCCGCTCGCGACGTCGAGCAGGTGGATGGCCGCGGCCTCGGTGCCGCCGGTCGAGATCTGGTAGGCCAGCAACCGGCCGTCCTTGCTCGGCTGCCAGGCGTCGAGGGTGGTTACGCCGTTCGGGTCGATCGCCGTCGGGTCGACCAGCGGACGCTCGGTGCCGTCCGGATCGCGGGTGAGGAGTACACCGTGCTCCTGATCCGGCTCGCGACGCAGATAGAACGCCCGTTCGCCGCGCCACACCGGGGTGCCGACCGATCCGGTGCGCATCAGCTCGGCCACTCGCGTGGCGAAGTGCTCGCGGGCCGGCCAGCTGGACCGGGCGGCGGCGAACAGCTCGTCCTGCGCGACCTGCCAGTCCTTGGTCTCGGTGGAGTCGGGGTCTTCGAGCCAGCGGTACGGGTCGGCGACCCGCTCGCCGTGCAGGACGTCCACGATGTCGTCGCAGCGGGCCGGCGGGTACGGCATGGTGGGCCCGTCCGGCCCGGTGTGGGTGCTCACGACGCGTCACGGTAGCTCAGTCGCATGAGCGGGCCCACGCGTACGCGAGGTGCGACTGCGGGCGACTGCGTCGGGCGTGGCGGCGCGGTCAGGCGTCCAGCGGCGGCGTCGGTCGGCGCCAGGGCGGACCGCCGGGGTCCGTGCACACCGCCTCGACCTGGGCCGCGAGCGCGAACAGCCGGTGGTCCTCGCCCGGGCGGCCGGCGAGCATCGTGCCGATCGGCAGTACCGATTGGTCGCCGGAGCCGTCGGTCCACGCCGTCGGCAGTGACACCGCCGGCATGCCCGTAACGTTCCACTCGGCGGCGAACGGAGTGAAGCTCGTCTGCGCCGCGAAGTCCGCCTCGGGATCGTCGTCGTTACGGAGGCCGCCCACCGGCATCGGCAGCTTGGCCAGGGTCGGCGTGAGGACCGCGTCGTAGGGGTGCAGGCTCGTCAGCGCGCCCGCGGCGATTTGGCGCAGTTGCACGAGCGAGGCCACGAATGCGGGAGCCGAGGTGGCGGCGCCGCGCCCCCGGAGCCATCGGGTGAGGGGCCGCAGCCTCGACTCGAGCGACGGCGCCACCGGCCAGCCGCAAGCCAGAACCGTCCACACCGCCTCGAAGACCGGGACCGCCTCGGGCCGGATCGGCGAATCGACATCGACGACCTCGTGACCGAGTCGGGTCAGCAGGTCGGTCGCCGCCTCGTATGCGGTACTGACGGCGGGGTCGATGCCCTCGGTCCCGGCCGACGGTGTGGCGAACCGGGCGATCCGCAGCCGTCCCGGATCGCGCTCGCACCAGTCGCGGTAGGTCTCGCCGTCGGGCAGCGGCGGCGCCCACGTCGGGTCGCCCGGATGGCGACCGGCCAGCGCGTCGAGGAGAACAGCCGCGTCGCGCACCGTGGTGGCCAGCGGTCCGGCCGTCGACAGTCCGCTGACGTCGCCGTACAGCGGCGCCTGGCTGATCCGGCCGCGACTCGGCTTGAAGCCGACCAATCCGCATACGCTCGCCGGGATCCGGATCGAGCCGCCGCCGTCGGACCCGGGCGCGATCGGCACCAGCGCAGCCGCGACGGCCGCACCAGCGCCACCGGAGGAGCCACCGGCCGAGCGGGACAGGTCGTACGGCGTCCGCGCCGGTGGCGCCACGTCGGGTTCGGTGTACGCCGGTGATCCGAACTCGGGTGTGTTCGTCTTGCCGAGGCTGATCAGGCCGGCCGCCTCGATCCGGCGTACGACCTCGTCCGACATCGTCGGGACGAAGTCCGCGTACGTCGCCGAGCCCAGCGTCGTGCGTACCCCCTCGGTCAGGTTGAGGTCCTTGATGCCGGTCGGCACGCCGTACAGCGGCGGAAGCTCGTCGCCGGAGCGCATCCGCTCGGTCGCGACGCGGGCGGCCGCGCGCGCCGGGTCGGCTGTCACGGTCACGAACGCGCCGACCGTGTCACTGTGCCGCTCGATCCGGTCGAGGAAGTGGTCGACGGCCTCGCTCGGCGACGTCTCGCCGCGTCGGTAGGCCGCCGCGAGTTCGAGCGCGGTCAGCTCGTGCAGGTCGGTCATAGGCGCCAGGCTAGTGTCCCCGCGGCTCCGGCCCGCCGCGTACGGACGGCCGAACAGTCGGTACCGTGATGACATGCCGCTGCGTACGTCCCGGACGCGCCGTGCCGCAATCCGGCTCGGTGCCGTCACCCTCACCGCGCTGGCGCTCGTGGCCGTCGCGGGTCCGGCGTCGGCCGACACTCCGGTGTCCTGGCCCGATGCCGAGCCGATGTCGACGCTCGAGGCGTTGCTGGTGTTCGTGGGCATCCCGGCCGGGCTGTTCGCGCTCATCGCACTGCTCGTCGTGGCGCCGTCGCTGGCGCGAGGGCCTCGCTATCGCCCCGGCGTGACCTGGCTGGCGCCCAGCGAGCAGTTCGGGGCCCGGACGCCGCTGCCCGCCCCTACCGACGCGGACGCCGCCGATTCGCAGGGGAGCGAGGCGTTCACGGTCGACCAGCGCCGGTCGATCGACCGGGCCATCGCCTACGCCGAGAAGGCCAGCGAGCTGACGTACTCGGTCTATGTCGGCGCGGCCCACGACCGGGCACGCTCGCACGCCGAGCACCTGCATCGCGACCTACCCGATCCGACGTCGAGTGTCTTGGTCCTGGTCGATCCCGCCACGCGTGAGATCGAGATCGTGGTCGGAACCCAGGCGCGGGCGCGGGTCGACGAGCAGTCCGCCGGGCTCGCGGTCCTCGCGATGCAGAGCGCCTTCGGCGCCGGCGACCTCGCGGGCGGCATCGTCGCCGGACTGCAGTTGCTCGGCGACCACGCCCGCCGACCCGCCTCGCTTCACACCGACTCGCCCTGACCCCTTCCACCCGCTGACAGCGGTCAGTCCGGGGGCAGGGGAACGGACAGCGGCAGAGCGCACCCCGACGTGGGGCTACGCCGGCTGAGCGTCTCGAGCCCGGGCGCGCAGCGCCCGCTCGATGTCGGCCTTGCCCTCACTCACCAAGCGCCGAGCGGCCGGATTCGCCTGCGTCGTCGAGAGCCACCGATCGACTCGCTCCAAGACATCCGGACGCGGCATGGACCGGGGGAACAGGCAGGTCAAGGCGACGGAGGCCCGCTGGACGCCTTTGGTCTCCCAGAGCGTGGCCGCCTCGGAGAGGTAGCGATCCACGAACGGCTCGAGCACCTCGTCTTGGCCCGGGACCTGGAACGACAAGGCGATGCTGCGCTGGGTCTCGTTGGGCACGTCGTCGCGAGTCACCGCGGCCGCCCACGCCTCCTCCTTCGCGGCCGGACTCGGCTGGGCGGCCCGGGCGGCCGCGGCCAGCTCACGGCCCGAGATCGTGTTGTCGCGGGCGAGCTCGGCGTCGATGCCGATGTCGTCGATCCGGCCGCGGCGGGCCAGCCCACTGACGAGGGCCCAGCGCAGGTCGGGATCGATGTCGAGACCCGGCAGGCCGGCGCCGCCGTCGAGCAGACTGGCGAGCCACGCCAGCGCGGTGTCGCTGTGAGCGGCGGCCGCGTAGCCGCGAAGCAGGGCCAACTGGTGGTCGCTGCCCGGCTCAGCCGCGTCGAGCAGGACACGCAGCCCCGACTCCCATCGGGCCGCGAGCTCGGGCCGGTTCGTCGGGTCGGAGTAGAGATCGACGGCGACCTGGCCCTGTACCAGCAGGGAGCGGACCGCGGTCAGGTCGGACTCGCGGCCGACGCCGCGCAGGACGAGGCTCACGAAGTCCCGGGCCCGCATCTCGGCGTCACGGGTCATGTCCCAGGCGGCACCCCAGCACAATGCGCGGGCCAGCGAGGCGTCGATCTCGTCGATGTGCTCGACGAGGGTCCGCAGTGAGCGCGGGTCCATGCGGATCTTGGTGTAGCTCAGATCGTCGTCGTTGAGCAGAATCAGGTCGGGCTGGCGCTGGCCGACCAGGTCGGACAGGTCCGTCTCGGCTCCGGAGAGGTCGGTCTCGATCCGGTCCCGCCGGACCAGGCCGTCCTCCCCGCGGTCATAAAGCCCGACGGCGATCCGGTGCCGGCGGAGTGTGGGGAACTCGGCGGCGGCGGTCTGCTCGATGACGAACGACGTGAACCGGCCGTCGTCGTCGACGGTGAACCGTGGCCGCATCGTGTTGACACCGGAGGTTTGCAGCCACTCCTTCGCCCACGAACCCAGGTCGCGGCCGGACGCGTCCTCCAGCGCGGCCAGCAGGTCGGTCAGCTCGGTGTTGCCGTAGGCATGCTGGCGGAAGTAGGCCGAGAGCCCGGCCAGGAACTGCTCCTCGCCGACCCAGGCGACCAATTGCCGCAGCGCGGCCGCGCCCTTCGCGTAGGTGATGCCGTCGAAGTTGACCTCGACGGCCTCCAGGTCGTAGTTGTCCGCGGCGATCGGATGCGTCGACGGCAACTGGTCCTGCCGATAGGCCCACGTCTTGCGAGCGTTGGAGAAGCCGGTCCAGGCGTCGGTGAACTTCGTCGCCCGGGTCGCGGCGTGATGCGACGCCCACTCGGCGAACGACTCGTTGAGCCACAGGTCGTCCCACCACCGCATCGTGACGAGGTCGCCGAACCACATGTGCGCCATCTCGTGGAGGATGGTGTTGGCCCGAGTCTCGTACTCCGCGGTGGTCTGCCGGCTCCGGAAGATGTACTCGTCGCGAAACGTCACGCAGCCGGCGTTCTCCATCGCGCCCATGTTGAACTCGGGCACGAAGACCTGGTCGTACTTGCCGAAGGGGTACGCCATCGCGAACGCCGACTCGAAGAAGCCGAAGCCCTGCTTGGTCAGCGAGAAGATCTCGTCGGCGTCGAAGTAGTCGGCCAGCGACTTGCGGCAGAGCAGTCCGAGTGGGACCTCGCCGTGGTCACCGGTGTAGGAGTCGGTGAGGACGTGATACTCGCCGGCGACGAGGCACGTGATGTAGGTCGACATCGGCGGCGTCGGCTCGAACCGCCACACGCTCGCGTCCTCGCGGATCGGCTGCGGCTCGGGCGCCACGGCGTTGGAGGCGACAGCCCAGTGGCTCGGCGCGACGACGTTGAAGGTGAACGTGCCCTTGAGGTCGGGCTGCTCGAACGTCGCGAACACCCGCCGGGCGTCGGGGACCTCGAACTGGCTGTAGAGGTAGATCCGGCCGTCGGCCGGGTCGATGAAGCGGTGCAGTCCCTCACCCGTGTGGGTGTACATGCAGTCGGCGACGACGCGAAGCTCGTTCTCCGCGGCCAGGTCGTCGAGTCGGATGCGACTGTCGGAGTAGACCTCGTCCGGATCGAGGTTGCGGCCGTTGAGGGTGATCTGGTGCACGGTGGCATCGACCAGGTCGACGAAGGTGGAGGCGCCAGGTTCGGCACAACCGAAACGCATGACGGTCGTGGACGGGAACGTCTTGTCAGATGCCGCGAGGTCGAGCTCGACGGTGTAGTCGACCGGTGGCGATCCGACCGACAGCAGCCGGGCGCGTTCTGCGGCCTCGTCGCGGGTGAGGTTGATACCTGGCATGCGCGCCATCCTCGCATGTCAGGCGGTCGTTTTCCGAACGGGCGGCGGGACCGTTACCAACGCTGCCGAACTGAGAGCGGAATAGCTGCGGCCAGCAGGTGGGTTACCGAGAATGTACCGATGCGTGCTCCCACCCTGGAGGTGCTCACGTGACTGCGTCGACGAGTATGTCCGCCGCTCTCGACTCCGACGCCACGGCAGTGCAGGACGTCGACATGTGGTTCGATCCTGCCTGTCCCTGGGCCTGGATCACCTCGCGCTGGTTGCTCGAGGTCGAGCAGGTCCGGCCGGTGGAGACCCGGTTCCACGTCATGAGCCTGTCGGTCCTCAACGAGGGCCGCGACAAGCCCGACGACTATCAACGCTTTCTCGAGCGGGCGTGGGGTCCGGTGCGAGTCTGCATCGCGGCCGAGCAACGATCCGGTGAGGGAGTGCTCCGCGACCTCTACACCGCGCTCGGCAACCGGATCCATCACGAGGGTCGCAAGGCCGACCGCACTCTGATCGTCGAGGCGCTGGAGGAGGCCGGGCTGCCTGCCGACCTGGCCGACGCGGCCGAGTCGACCGAGTTCGACGACGCGTTGCGGGCGTCGCACGAACGCGGTATGGCGCCGGTCGGCGAGGAGGTCGGGACCCCGGTCGTCCACGTCGGAGGCACGGCGTTCTTCGGCCCGGTCGTGACGCCGATCCCGAGGGGCGAGGCGGCCGGCAGATTGTGGGACGGCACGCTGCTCGTCGCCAACACGGACGGATTCTTCGAGCTCAAGCGCACGCGGACACGCGAACCGTCGTTCGACTGAGTGACGGCTCAGCGGGCGTTGCCTCTGAGAGACTGAACCCTATGCGGTTGCACATCGCGTCCGATCACGCGGGGTTCGAGCTCAAGCAGCACCTGGTCGAGCGGCTCTCCGGGGCCGGTCACGAGGTCGTCGACCACGGCGCGTCCACCTACGATTCGACCGACGACTACCCGACGTACTGTCTCCACGGCGCCAGCGCGGTGATCCGCGATCCGGGCAGCCTCGGCATCGTCATCGGCGGTTCCGGCAACGGCGAGCAGATCTCCGCCAACAAGATCGCCGGCGTCCGCGCCGCGTTGATCTGGAACGAGGAGACGGCGCGGCTCGCCCGGCAGCACAACGACGCCAACGTCGGATCGGTCGGTGCCCGGATGCATTCGATCGAGACCGCCACCCGGCTGGTCGAGGTGTTCGTCTCGACGCCGTTCAGCGGCGATCCCCGGCACGCCCGCCGGATCGAGATGCTCCACGAGTACGAAGAGTCCGGCGAGTTGCCGCCGCTGCCCTGACCCTGTGGCGATACCACGTTCTCGTGGTACGGGTGCACTTTGCACGGCACCCATTCCATGCAGAGTGCGCACACGCCATGCACAGCGGCCGCCACTTCGACGGGTCAGCCGTCGGGAGGCGACACCTCACGGGCCCGCGTCGCCATCGACGTGGTGATGCCTGCCCGATCGGGATGCGGAACGTTGGCCCGTGGCTTGCGGGCCTCGGGCTGCCGACGCGACCGCGGAGGCTTCGGCGCCGGTGCCGCGACGGAGCCGTCGGCCGCCGGCGGCCCCGAATCCGCCCCTGCGGCCCGAGCCGTCGTCGATCCGTCCGTCGGCTCCGAGTCCGACGTCGCCTCTGGGCGCCGCCCCCGTCGCGTACGACGGCGACGTCGGCGCCGGGACCTGCCGTCTTCCATGGTGACAGGATGCCCGATCGCGGCCGGGGCGGCATCCGGCGACGGCCCCAGCGGGGAGCGTGGGCCGCCGCTACGGGTCAGACCGCCGTGGCCGACTCGTCGTCGACAGGCGCTGCGTGAGCCGTGAGGAAGCGGTCGACCTCCTCACGTTCGTGCCGACGACGAGCCAGGGCGGCGGCGGCGAGTTGTGCGTTGTGCCGGGCATGGTGGCCGGACGGGATGCGGACGAGCCCACGCACCGTACGGGCCACGCCGTGCTGCCAGCTGCGAGGTCTCAGGAGCGCCGTCCTGCCGACCCCACTGCCCCGTCCCACCATGGCGACACCCGCCTCTCGCCTGGCCAAGCGACCTGCCCGGCCGCTGCCGACGCTAGGCGTCCGTTTTGACGGACCTGTCACCGGGGTGTGTCAGGCAGGTGAACTGTCCACCGCGGCGTCAGTCCCGCTGCATCCAGGCCAAGACGGCCAGCACGCGGCGATGGTCGTCGGGTTGGGGAAGTAGGTCGAGCTTGATCAGGATGCTGCTGATGTGGCTGTCGACGGTCCGCTCGTTGAGCACGAGCTGCCGCCCGATCGCCGCGTTCGACCGTCCCTCAGCCATCAGGGCAAGCACCTCGCGTTCGCGTGCCGTCAATGCGGCGACGTGGTCGCGTGCGGTGCGTCGACCGAGGAGGTACGTCACGACGTCCGGATCGAGGACGGTGCCGCCGTCGGCCACCCGGTCGACGGCGTCGACCAGGGTCGCGACGTCGACGACATGGTCCTTCAGCAGATAGCCGAAACCCTTCGGATGGTTCTGCGCGAGCTGAGCGGCGTAGCGGCCCTCGAGCGACTGTGACAGCAGCAGGATGCCGAGCCCTACGCTTTGATCTCGCAGCCGGGCGGCGGCGCGGGCGCCCTCGTGCGTGAAGGTCGGGGGCATGCGGATGTCGACCAGGGCCACGTCGGGCCGGTGCTCGGCAACGATGCTTTCGAGCTCCTCCGCGTCGCCGGCCATCGCGCAGGTCTCGATGTCCGCCTCAGCGAGCAGCCGGGCCAGCCCTTCGCGAAACAGCACCGAGTCGTCGGCGATCACGACCCGCACGGCAGCTTCCCGATCACGATCGTGCCGCCGCCGGGCTGCGCCCGTACGGTCACCGTGCCGCCGACCGCCTCGGCCCGGTCGGCGATCCCGCGTAGCCCGGCTCCCCGCGGATCGGCCGCGCCGGTGCCGTTATCGCTCACGGCGAGGGTGAGCGTGCCGTTCATCGCGCCGACGCACACGTCGATCTCGGCTGCACCCGCGTGCTTGACAGCGTTGCTGATCGCCTCACACGCGATGAACCACGCCGTGGCCTCGATCTGGGGCGAGAACCGGCGTTCCGGCGCTCTCACCTCGACCGGCAGCGGAAGCCGGCTCGCGAGGTCGTCGAGAGCGGCGGCCAGTCCGGAGTCGCTGAGCACCGCGGGATGCAGGCCGTTCGCGAGTTCTCGGAGTTCGGCGACTGCCGTTCGCAGCTCGGTGACGCTGGCGGCGGCGGCTTCCCGGAGTCGCTCGATGCCGCCGTTGACCTGGGCCGCCTGCATCTCGAGTGCGAGGGCCAGCAGTCGCTGCTGGGCGCCGTCGTGGAGGTCGCGTTCGATCCGCCGTCGCTCGGAAAGCTGTGCCGCGGCGATCCGGCGCCGGGACTGGCGTACTTCGGCCAGCTGCAGCGAGATCGCCGCTCGCAGCCCGGCACTGACGAGCTCCGGAGTCGCTTCGGTGGTCGCGGCCTCCGCCACTGCAGGATCCACCGCGTCTCGGTCGTACGTGATCCGTGCGACCAGCTCGTCGTGCCGGTGGATCTCGATCTCGTCGGGCTCGGTGGCGATTTGGCGGCCGTCCTCGGTGACCCACTGCTGACGACTGGACACCCAGTACGCCACCCGAAGACTCGGTGTGGCCAGTGCCGTCCGCAGAACGCTCTCGATCGACTGCGCGGTCGGCGCGCGGACATACTCGCGAACCATGCGAACCGCGTCGTAGCGCCGGCGGTTGAACCGACGGTCGATCGCGTCCTGGAAGGAGCGATACGCCGGAGCAGCGGCGGCGACAGCGGCCAGTGTGCCCAGCACGGCCGGCAGGGTCGAGCCGGCGCGGTCGCCGATCAGCCGTCCCGTGGCGACGACGACCGCTCCGAAGGTGAGCGCAAGGACGCAGGAGACCAGCAAGTACGTCACTGCGCGACTGAGGATCTGGTCCACGTCGTAGAGGTGGTACTTCGCGATCGAGAGTCCAGCCGCGACCGGAATCAGGCTGATGAATCCGCCCGTCGCGAAAGCGAGCACGAGCTGATGATCCGGAGCAGCGGCGAAGGACACGGCGATGTAGATCGGCAGCGGGATCACGACGATCGCCAGCCACAGCAGGCGCCGGCGCTCCATTCCGGTCGAGCGGCGGAATCGTACGAGGAGTGACACGCCGGCGGCGACGAGACCGGCGCTGGTCAGGACACTCACGACCCAGCGTGCGGCTCGGAGCGGCCCTTCCAGACTCTCGGGGAGCACCGCGATCGGGTTGGAGATCGAGTCCAGCGGCGGCTGCGTCGCGTCCGGCGACACGAGGCGGATGGCGAACCACGCGATGCCGAGGGCGACGGTCGCCGCCGCGATCCTGGCCCATCGCCTCGACAGCGGCCGGCCGGTCGGAGTCAGGTGCAGAATGAGCGCCACGAGCACGAACCACGGAATGAACATGCCGCCGCCGATGACGGCGGCGAGCTCGGCGGCCGGTAGGGCGTCATCGCGAACGATCGCGCCGTACGCGCTGTAGCCGTCCAGAAATCCGGAGACGGCGATGCTTCCGCCCTGGGCAAGGAACAGCCAGCCGACCGGATGCTCCGTCCGTCGGATCGCGAGAACCGCGCCGACGACCATGGCGCTTACGAGAGCGGCGATGAACGGTACAGCCTCGGCGCCGGACTGCGACAGATCGGATCGATCGGCGTCGATCAGCAGCCGGTCGAAGACGAGCGCGGCTGCTGTCGCCGTGAACGTGAGCGCGCAGCTCACGCTGACCACGATCGCGGCCGTCCGGCGTTGCATCACGTGCCCTCCATGCCTCGATGGTCACACCGCCGGATCCGAACGGCATCCGGGCTAGCACGGAGTCGGATTCCGGTGTCAGCTCGGAAGCGCTCGGCAGGTGCCGGGGCGGACAGTCGACTCAGACCGACCGTCCCTACTGGAAGGAACATCGTCATGACCGCCATTGATGCAACACCTGTTGACGCGCCGACGCGGGATCTGACCGCGTTGTCGGCGTTGTGCCTGCTGGCGGCGCCGTCGGCCGCCCTGATCGCCCGCGTCCTGTCGACGCCGTGGCATCAGGACGAGACTGATCACCTGGACGCGGACCGCTACCTGACGGAAGTGGCCGATACGGCCACCCGCAACGACATCGGCGCCGGACTCACCTTCGTCAGCGCGATCTTGTTCGCGGGCGTGGCCGTCGTACTGGCCCGCATCGTCCGTGAACGGAGTCCCCGGCTCAGCTTGATCGGCTCGATCCTGAGCATCATCGGCGCCTTCGGCCTAGCCAGCGTCGGGGTTGCCTCGATGACCTTCGGCCAGATCGCCCGCATGGACGAGCGGGACGTGATGATCTCACTGATGGATCGGCTGTACGACTCTCCGCAGACCGGCGGCGTGTTCTTCCTCGCCATGCTCATGGGAGCGGTGGGAGCCGTGCTGCTGGCGATCGGCCTCTATCGCAGCCGGGCGGTTCCGCGGGCGGCCGCCGTCCTCAGTGGGATCGGCACCGCCGCCGTGCTCATCACAGCGACCGGACCGATCAAGGGCTTCGTCGTCGGCGCGGCGGTGATCGCGACGGTGGGGCTGTGGTGGATCGCGATGAGCCTGTGGAGCCGGCGAAGTGCGACGGCAGCGGCGGGGCTCGGCGCGGCACTGGCGCTGGCTGGTGGGTTGATCCTGATCCCCAACGGTTCTGCCGAAGACGGCCGTGCCGTAGCTACGACCGTGGCGAACCAACCGATGCCCGTGGCTCCGGTGTAGGAGTGGGCCGTCCTTTGCTTCGGATCCGCCGATGTCTCCGAGCGCTGGCTGGGCAGCGGCGCAGCGGCACCCTGCGTCAGTGCGCGTACCGACGATCGGCACCGGAGTCTCCTGATGCGTCGGGGCGGAACGGGACGTGAAATGCACCCTCACGGCGGGCGGCGAGCATTGGATCCTTCTGGCCACTCGTACGTGGTCTGTGCCGCCGGGGCGAGCTCCTCCCACTGCTCGGGCCTCGGCGCCGGCCAGTTGCCAGATCACGTCGGCGATGACGTCGGAGTTGACGTCGAGCGCGGTCGGATCGAATTGAGCGGACGAGCACGGTTGGCGACGCCGGCGCGGAGTACCTCACGGTGAATGACGTACTCCGCGCGGCGTCTGGTCTAGAGGCGGGGTCGGGTCCCTCGTCGGCGACTTGGATCTCGTCGGCGAAGAAGCTCACCTGCGTAGCCGATCGCCAAGACGGCTGTGATCCCGAGCAGTGCGCGTGGGCACCGAGCCTTCACGTGAGCCGACATGAACAACTCCCTTGCTCGTAGACCCCGCTACGAGATTGACCGGCTCGGTGGTGGGCGCACCATGCCACCTGTCCAGGCCATGGAGCCGCGCACTGTCACCGATCGCGACAGACCGTAACAGTCGACACAACGCGCTGTACATAGTTCGTCACGGATCGTTTCGCCTGTCGAGAGAGTGGTCTAGATCGGGGCGTTCAGGTCGCGGCCGCGCGGTAGTCCTGCGGGCTCATGCCACGCACCCGCTTGAAAGCCGTACTGAGCGCGAAGCCGTTGCTGTAGCCGACCTGGTGCGAGACCGCATCGAGGGTGGCGTCCGGCTCCCGGAGCAGATCGGCCGCGAGCGCCAGCCGCCACTCGGTCAGGTACGTCATCGGCGGGACGCCCACCATCTCGGTGAAGGAGCGAGCCAGGGCCGCCCGGGACAGCCCGATCTTCGTGGCCAGACTCGCGACCGTCCACGGGTACGCCGGGTTCTCGTGCAGCAGCCGCAGCGCGTGGCCGACGACCGGGTCGCCGTGGGCGCGATACCAGGCCGGCGCCTCCGCCTCGGGCCGGTCGAACCAGGTGCGGAGAACCGAGATCAGCAGGAGGTCCAGCAGCCGGTCGAGCACGACCTTCTGCCCCGGGACCTCCCGGGTGATCTCGCGACTCAGAACCGAGACGAGGGTCGAGTCCCAGCTGTCCTCGGCGACCACGAGCATCCGGGGGAGTGCGTCCAGGAGCCGCTGCCCCACAGCGCCGACCTCCTCATAGACACCGAGCAGCATCGTCATCGACCCGTCCAGGTCGTTGCCCCAGGTGCGTACGCCCAGGCTCATCTCGTCGCGCAGGTCGACCCCCTCCCGCGTCACGCACCGCTGCCCGGGGTAGACGACGATCTGCGGCTCGGCGGTCGGATCGTCGGCGACGAGGTACGGGTCGGGGCCGCGCATGATGGTGACGTCGCCCGGCCCGAGCCGTACTGGTTCGGTGTCGTCGTCGTAGGCCACCCGGCCCTCGCCGCTGACCATGGCGGCCAGGCACAGCGGTGACTCGTCTTGCACCCGGATCGACCAGGGCGGGTTCATCGTGATGCGAAGGAGGAAGGCGCCGCTGGCGCGCGGTCCTTCGAGAAGTCCGGCCAAGGCGTCCACGGCCACAGTGTAGACGCGCGAACATGCGATCGAGCCTTTCGAGCATGGCCCGTCTCGCCGAACGGCCAAAGACTTGTGCCATGACCGAGAACCTGAAGGCACAGACCCACGACAAGACCATCCTGATCCGCGGCGGCACCGGCAAGACCGGGCGACGCGTCGCCGACCGACTCACCGCACTCGGCCGGCCGGTCCGCATCGGCTCCCGCTCCGGCGATCCCGCGTTCGACTGGGAGGACCCCAGCACCTGGCCCGGCGCCCTCGAGGGCATCGACGCGGGGTACGTGACGTACTACCCGGACCTGGCTGCGCCGGGTGCGTCGGACGCGATCCGGGCCTTCGCTGACCAGGCGGTGGCGAGCGGCGTACGCCAGCTCGTGCTCCTGTCCGGCCGGGGCGAGCCGGAGGCGCAGCTCTGCGAGGAGATCGTCCAGAGCTACCCGGTCGACTGGACCTGCGTCCGGGCCAGCATGTTCATGCAGAACTTCGACGAGTACTTCCTGGTCGACGCGGTGCGCAGCGGCGTCGTCGCCTTCCCGGCCGGATCCACTCCGGAGCCGTTCATCGACGTCGACGACATCGCCGACGTCGTCGTCGCCGCGCTGACCGAGGACCGGCACGCCGGCCAGGTCTACGAGGTCACCGGGCCGCGGCTGCTCACCTTCGCCGACGCGATCGAGGCGATCTCGGCGGCCGCCGGCCGCGAGGTTCGCTACCTCCCGATCACGCCCGAGGACTACGCCGCCGCCGCGCAGGCAGAGGACCCGACCATCCCGCCGGAGTTCGCGACGTTCCTCGGCCACCTGTTCGGCACGATCTTCGACGGCCGCAACGCGCACGTCACCGACGGTGTCGAGCGTGCCCTCGGCCGGTCGGCCCGCGACTTCGCGGACTACGCCCGGCGGGCCGCCGCGACCGGAGTCTGGAGCGCGTGATGGAACGGATGCGTACCGCCGCCCTCGTCGCGGCCACCCTGAGCATGGGATTCGTGGCGTCGATCTTCGTCCACTGGTCGAACACGATCATGCCCGCACTCCGCAGCACCGACGACCGGACCTTCGTCACGGCCTTCCAGCAACTCGACGACGCGATCGTCAACCCGCTGTTCATCGGCCTCGGATTCATGGGCGCCCTGCTGTTCACCGCGCTCGCCGGTGCCCTCCAGTTGCCCGGCGGCCGGACTCGGGCCCTGCCCTGGATCGCCGCGGCGCTGGTGCTCTACCTCGGGGCGTTCGTCATCACCATGGCGGTCAACGAGCCGCTCAACACCGAGATCCGGGATGCCGGCGATCCGAGCCGGATCGACGACCTGGCCGCCGTCCGCGACGCCCTCAAGGAGTCGACCTGGGTCGCGTGGAATCACGTCCGGTCGGTCCTGAGCGCGGCGGCGTTCGGCTGCCTCCTCTGGGCGCTCGTCCAGCACGGGCGTACGCTGCGGCCGGCGCAGTCGGCCACCGGACAGTCGCCGACCACCACACAAGGGAGTGAGTCATGGAGTTCGCCCAAGGCCTCACGCTGATCGTGGCCGCGTTCGCGATGGGCCACATGGCCGGCTTCTTCTACACCTGGTCGCAGAACGTCATGCCCGCACTCAGTAGCAGCGACGACCGTACCTTCGTCGGCGGCTTCCAAGCCCTCGACCGCGCGGTCATCAATCCGTGGTTCATCGCCGGCTTCGTCGGCGCACCGCTGGTCACCGGCGTCGCGGCTCTGCTGCAACTGGGCGAGGACGACCGTGGCGTCTTCGGCTGGACGGTAGCGGCTTTCGTGCTCTATGTCGTCGTCATCGGGATTACGCGAAGCGTGCACCTGCCGCTGAACGCCGAGATCCAGGCGGCCGGCGACCCCGACCAGATCGCCGACCTCGCGGCCGTACGGGCGCGCTTCGAGGCCCGCTGGGTCCGCTGGAACGTCGTGCGCACGGTCATGTGCGTCGCGGCCTTCGGCTGCCTGCTCTGGGCGCTGGTGCTCTACGGCCGCGCCACCTGACCGCCACCGGCCGACCAGAGAATCGACATCGTGGGTGTCATGGCCCCGCGATGTCGATTCTCAGGTCAGGGGTTCGCCCAAACCTCCCGAAAGACCGACTCTGCGGCATCTCGGCCGTCCTCCGGTGACGATCCGGATACTCGCGTCGGCCAAGGCTCGACACCTGCGGCTCGGAGGGCAACAATGAGGTTCACCTGGCTGAACATTCAGTTAGCGGAACATCGCGGGGAGGCCGGCGTGACCTTCTTGGCTCGACCGTGAAGGGGTGGGTATGACTTTCGACCCGACAGATCCGGCCCTGGGTCGACGACGGCCCAGGCCGCAGCTCTCGCGTCGGGATCTCTTGCGGGGAGGGCTCTGGCTGGGGGTGGGGGTGGGGGCGGCGCCGTGGCTGGCCGCTTGCGGGGACAACGGCACGTCGGTGCAAGGGGGCTCGGCGCCGTATCCGTTGGCGCGGCCGGATGATCCGGTGACGTTGCCGTTGAAGGACAGCAACCCGCCTATCGACGATGGCCTCGATCCGGAGACGGGTGGTGCCTTCAAGATCTTGAATTATGAGGCGTACATGGCGCCGGGGGTCATGAAGGACTTCGGGGAGCAGCACGACGTCGAGGTGCAGGTGACGCCGTACAACAACTACGACGAGATGCTGGCGAAGCTTCGCGCACCGGGGGAGTCGTTCGACCTGGTTTTTCCGGGTCCGAGCGTGCTGAGCAAGATGGTCTACACCGAGCTGCTCCAGCCGATGAACCACTCCTATCTGCCGAATCGGAAGAACCTCTGGCCGGAGTTCCAGGATCCCTGGTACGACCGCGGGGGCCGCTATACCGTGCCGTACACCATCTACGGAACCGGGGTGCTTTACCGGGCCGATCGGGTGTCGAGTGTCCCCGAGTACGGGTACGACCTGCTGTGGGACGAGCAGTACGCGGGCAAGGTCTACGTGCTCGACGACTTGGGAGAAGCCATCGGCATGTCGATGCTGCGCAACAAGATCAGCACCGACATCAACACCAGCAACGCCGGCTACGTCCAGGAGGCCACCGATTCGCTGATCGAGTTGATCGACCTGGTGAACGTCAAGACCACCGTCAGCGCCTACTCGCTCATTCCGGAGGGCACCGCCACCGTGCACCAGTGCTGGTCGGGTGACCCGATCGCCGGGCAGTACTACCTGCCCCAAGGCGAGACCCCCGACGTCCTGGCGTATTGG
>Ga0075421_100002915_pt1 | contig 20445 bp, 19 predicted proteins | sample SoiMetdeltSBSDD5_FD_75292 | JGI IMG/M metagenome (GOLD analysis project Ga0075421, IMG submission 75292) | Bulk soil microbial communities from a Populus tree surrounding site in Tennessee, USA - Soil MetaG P. deltoides SBSDD5 | ecosystem: Environmental > Terrestrial > Soil > Tree plantation... | reverse complement strand
TCGGCTTTGGTGGCTTCCTCCTGTCGCTTGCCATTGCTCTGGTCGGTGCGGTGGCCGCGAGCCGGATCGCCGGATGCCGCTGGCCGATGCACTCGTTGCCTTTGCTCCGGGCGGACTCGAGGCCATGTCCGCTCTAGGCATCGCGCTCGGCCTCGACCCCGCCTATGTCGGCGCGCATCAGATCGCCCGCTATCTGGGCCTGAGCATCGCGCTGCCGGTCGTTACCGGCATCTTCGCCAAGCACTGGCTCAGAAACCAAAACCCAGATTGACCGCGCCATAGGGCGCTACCGACGCCGCATGCGAATCCCGTTCAACGCCGATCTCGCCGCCGAGAAACAGCTCCTGCACCACTGGCAGCACGACGCGGTAGCCGCTGGTGAAGATGCCGGCGCGAAAGCCCACCGCGGCAGGTGCCCCCTTTGTCGCCCCCAATACCCCGAGCTTCCAGCAATCGTCGAGCCGGAGCCATGGGCGAACCTCCGCCCAGACCTCGCCATGGGCCGGGCGCAGCAGGGCGAGCGCCGAGATCCCGCCCCGCTCGGCCATCGTTTCGAATGCCGCCGAGACGACCGGCGAGAGCCGCTTCCTGTCGTCCTTCTGGCGCATCTCCACCCCGGCCAGCACCTCGCCGCTGGTTTCGCTCTGCCCGAAGGACCAGCCGCCTTCGATCGCTGCCGAATTGTCGCCCCTGCTTTCGGAGAGAAAGGTGCGCAGCCGCGGCCCGGCGGTGTCGAGGCCGCCGAGCGGTGCGCTGGTGACAGCCTGCCAGGCGGCGACGCCGCGCGAAGCGATGCCGCCGCCGGCCGACAGCCAGAATTCGCCGGCGAAGGCGCCGGACGTCGGCGAGCACGAGAGAAAAGCAGCGAGTGCAAGGAGCCGAGGGGACATGAACTGCATCAGGCATCAACTGAAGATTGCAAATTCCTCGATTTTTGCACCAAAAGCAATATGGTCGACGCATGGGTAGAGCATGAAGCCGACTGACGATCGCTCCTTCGAGGATTCGCTGCGCCGCGCCAGGCTGGCGCAATCGGCCCATTTCGACGCTCTCACGGACATCAAGGATGCCCAGACCCTGAGGCTGCAGGCCCTGCGCGACGACCTTGCCCCGGTGGTCGAGGGCAATGCCCGGCTGAAGGACTTCGTCGACCTGGCGCTGATCCCCGGCGACCCGCCGAAATTATGGATCGACCTCGTCACCTATGTCGTGATGGCGCCGGATCCGCGCACCTACTGCCTGATCCAGGATCGCTCCACCGGGCATGCGTCGCTGTTCTCCTCGCGCGATCGACCAGAAATGGCACAGCATATCGGCGAGCGCATCGCCCACCGTCTGGTCGAGCGCGAACGAATGTTGCAGCCAAGCAACAATCCTCAACTAATCGTCGGACACTCATCGGCGGCACTTCTGCTGGCATGGTTGTCCGGGTTCTGTTTGGGGGCCGTTCTGTTGCTGATTTTACTGGTCCTTCTCGCAAAGCCGCAGTGAACCGGGTTTTCCAGCGTTATATTTTGAAACACCAATTGATTTTGCCCCCCCAAAAGCGACTGTTAGCAATGATTTCACACTTGGCTCAGGTCCACACTGAGTCGGTGATTTGGGGAGACCACGCTGATCCAGAACGGCGCGGTCGGAGCGGGTCGCGGAGGGGTCGTCGTGCGGGTCGAAACGACGTCGGGGATCATTATACGTGCGGATCGGGCAGCTGTCTTGGCGCCCACGCCGCGAACCAACATCGGTCTTCAGCAGCAAAACGGTCCCTTTGGGACATTGTGGCAGGCCCTCGATTATGCGGCCCGCGGCAGAACCGGCATGAACTTCTACAGCAGCCGCGGGCTGCTCGAGCATGCCTTGCCCTATGGCGAGCTTCGGGAGCGCGCCGTGAGCACCGCCAATCGCTTGATCGCCGCCGGATTTCGCCGTGGTGATCGGGTGGCGGTGGTTGCCGAGACCACTCCGTCCTTCATGGAGGTGTTCTTCGGCTGCCAATATGCCGGCCTGGTGCCGTGCCCGGTCCCCTACAGCATGTCGGTCGGCGGCAAGGAGAGCTATGTCGAGCGCATCGCCGGCATGTTCCGCAGCGCCAAGATTTCGGCAGCGATCACCGCTCCCGAGTTCATCGACCATCTGACGGCAGCGGCCGGTCCCTGCGGCAGCATTCGCGTGCTCACCCATGCCGAGCTCAACGAGCTGCCTGCGTCCGGCCAGCAGCTCGAGCCGTTCCGCCCCGATGAGGCCGCTTACATCCAATATTCCTCCGGCTCGACCTCCGCGCCCAAGGGCGTGCTGATCCCGCAGCGGGCGATCTGCGCCAATTCCTTCGGCATCCTGGAGCACGGGCTCCAGTTCAGGGAAGGCGATCGGGCGTTCTCCTGGCTGCCGCTCTATCACGATATGGGCCTGGTCGGCTTCTGCATCTCGCCGGTGGTGGCGCAGGGCAGCATCGACTATCTCGCCACCTCGGCCTTCGCCCGCCGTCCCGGCCTGTGGCTGAAGCTGATGTCGGAGAACCAGTGCACCATCGCCTATTCGCCGTCATTCGGCTATGACCTCGCTGCCCGCCGCGCCGGTGCCGATGTCAAGGGCCTCGACCTGGCCCAGTGGCGGATTGCCGGCATAGGCGGCGACATGGTGCGGCCGGAGATTCTCGAGGCCTTTGCCGAGGCGCTGGCCCCGGCCGGGTTCGACCGCCGCGCCTTCCTGCCGAGCTACGGCATGGCTGAGACCACCCTCGCCATCACCTTCGGCGACCTCGACCGCGCCCCGCGCATCGATGTCGTCGACCGGGCGCGCTACAAGCTGCGCCGCATCGCCGCCCCGGCGTCGCCGGCCTTGCGCGAGATGCCGGCCCGGACCCGCGCCTTCGTCGCCTGCGGCCGCCCGCTTCCCGGCCATGAGCTGGTCGTCGTCAACGACAAGGGCCGGCCGCTGTCCGATCGCGAGATCGGTCATATCCTGATCCGCGGCCCGAGCGTGATGGCCGGGTATTTCGCCAACCGTCAGGCCACCGACGAGGTGATGAGCACCGACGGTTTCCTGCGCACCGGCGACATGGGCTACTGGCTCGACGGCGAGATCGTCATCACCGGCCGCGCCAAGGACCTGATCCTGCTGAACGGCCGCAACATCTGGCCGCAGGACATCGAATGGGCGGTCGAGCAGCTCGAGGACCTGCGCAGCGGCGATGTTGCGGCCTTTGCCGTCGAGACCGACGAAGGCGAGGACAAGGTGGTCGTTCTCGTCGAATGCCGCACCAGCGATCCGCTGGAGCTCGAGCAGCTGCGCATCAAGGTCGCCCGCCGGGTCCGCGAGGTTGCCGGCATCGACTGCGACGTGCTCCTTGTGGCGCCCCGCACCCTGCCATTCACCTCTTCCGGGAAGCTGTCGCGCTCGGGCGCCAGGCAGCGCTATCTTCAGGGCCTTGCCGATATCGCGCTGTCGTCGCCTGGCAGTGTCGCGGTCGCCCCGGAAATGGCAGTTACGCAATAATTTTGGTTGGGCGCGCAGCGGCGCCCGACAAACGCTCCAATCGGGGAGCATCTGAGGCGGGCACCGGCCCGCGCCAGGGCTATGCGCTTGAAAAATTGGGCTTTGCCCCAATTCAGGAGCCTGAATGACCACAGTCGCGATCACCGGCGGAACGGGCTTTATCGGCCGCCATGTCATTGCCGCGCTGACCGGATCGGGACAATCGCTGCGCCTCCTGATGCGCAACCCGGCGCCCGGCACCCTGAGTTGCGGCAATGCCGAGATCATCCGCGGCACGCTGGCCGATCGTGACGCTCTGGCGCGCCTGGTCGATGGCGCCGACACCGTCATCCATTGCGCCGGCGCCATCGGTGCAGCCGACCGCTCCGCCTTCGCGTCGGCCAATATCGACGGCACCCGCGCTCTGGCCGCTGCCGCCGCGGCGGCAGGCGTGCGCCGTTTCGTCCATCTGTCATCGATCGCCGCCCGCGAGCCTGCCCTCACCGATTATGCCTGGAGCAAGGCCGGGAGCGAGATGGCGCTTGCCGCCGAGCTGCCGGTCCCGAGCTTCGTCATTCTCAGGCCTCCCGCCGTTTACGGCCCGGGCGACCGCGCCACCCTGCCGCTGATCCGCCAGCTCCTTCAGCCGCTGGTCGTCCTGCCGGTGGCGGCAGACCAGCGGGTCTCGTTGATCTTCGTCCGCGATCTCGCGGCGGCGATCATCGCGGTCGCCGGTGCCCCATCATGTCCAGGCGGTCCCTTCGAGCTTTCGGACGGCACGCCCGGCGGCTATTCCTGGCCGGACCTGGTCCGTGAGGCGGCGCGCCAATCCGGCCGCTCGCAGCGCACCCTGTTCCTGCCGCCGCCCCTCGCCGAGCTGACCGCGCGCGCCGCCATGCTCGCCGCGCGGCTGAGCGGCGGGCCGCCGATGCTGACCCTGGGCAAGCTCCCCGAGCTCTATCATCGCGACTGGGTGAGCCATGCCGAGGGGCTCGATGCGGTGACCGGCTGGCGGCCGCACGTCGCCTTTGCCGAAGGGCTGGCGACAACCCTCGATTGGTACAGGCGCGAAGGATGGTTGCCTCGAACCCGCCCGGCGACTAGAAACCCGCTCGGTCTCGGTCAACAGCAAGGGGGGCGCCGATGAACGATAGCGATCCTGCCATTTTCGCCAAAATCTGCGAATTGCTGCAAGCCTTCAACAAGAAGGGGGTGGCGCTCGAACCGGATCTCGAGATCATGACCGGCCTTGAAATCGACTCGGTTGCAGTGATGGATTTCGTGATGGAGGTCGAGGATCACTTCGACATCGACATTCCTCTCAACGTGCTTTCCGAAACCCGCTCCATCCAGGACCTGGTAAAGGTCGTCGCGGAGCGCACCATGCGGGCGGCGTGACCATGCAGGACCTCTTCGAAAAGCATCGCGGTCTGGGCGAGCGCGGGGCAGCGCTCGCACGCATCGGGAGCAATCCATTGGCGGTGAGCAACAGCCAGGTGATCTCGCCGACGCGCGCCATCATCAATGGGCGCGAGACCATCCTCGCCGGCACCAACAACTATATGGGGGTGACCTTCGATCCTTCCTGCATTGCCGCCGGTCAGCAGGCGCTTGCCGCATTCGGCACCGGCACCACCGGCTCACGCATTGCCAATGGCACCTACGACATGCACCTCGCCCTCGAGCGCGAGATCGCCGACTTTCTCGGGCGGCGCCATTGCATCGTCTTCTCGACCGGCTACCAGGCCAATCTCGGCATGATCGCCGGCCTCGCCGGGCCGAAGGACACCATCTATCTCGACGCCGACTCGCATTCCTCGATCTATGACGGATGCACCCTGTCGCGCGCTCAGCTCGTCCGCTTCCGCCACAATGATCCCGAGGATCTCGATCGCCGCCTTGCCCGCGCCGATCACGAAGGTGGCCGCCTGGTGGTGCTCGAGGGCATCTACTCGATGGTCGGCGACCGGCCGCCGCTAGCCGAGTTCATCGATGTGAAGCGCCGCCGCGGCTTCCAGCTTCTCGTCGATGAAGCGCATTCCTTCGGCGTTCTCGGCCGCAATGGCCGCGGCCTTGCCGAGGAGGCCGGCCTCGAGGAGGAATGCGATTTCATTGTCGGCACCTTCTCCAAGAGCATCGGTGCCATTGGCGGCTTCGGCGCCGGCAACCACCCGATGTTCGAGCTGCTGCGCTACGCCATGCGGCCTTACATGTTCACTGCCTCATCGTCGCCTGCCAGCATCGCCACCTCGCTCCAGGCCCTGCGCGTCCTCAAGGCGAAGCCGGAATTGCGCGAGCGCATCGCTGCCAATTCCGAGCGGCTGTTCAACGGCTTCCGGGCGCTTGGTCTGGTCACCGGTTGCGGCGTGCCGAGCCCGGTCGTCGCCGTCCGCTGCCCCGACGAGATGTCCTGCTACGCCATGTGGAACCAGCTTCTCGACCATGGCGTCTATGTCAACATGGCGATCCCCCCGGGCACCCCGGGCGGGCTGTGCCTGCTGCGCTGCTCGGTCTCCGCCGCCCACACCACCGACGACATCGACGAGATCATCGCGCTGTTCGGTGCGGTGGTGTCGAAGGGCTCGCGCCGGGTGGTCAACGGTTGACCTAGGCAATAGGCAGGGCATGGAGCTCAGGTCACGGCCGACTGCCGACTGCCTATTGCCTCGCCACCTCGTAGGGCCTCGTCAGATCGCCCGCTACTGCACGGTCTCGGCGCGGAAGGCGATGGCCGCGCCCACCGCCGAATAGGCGATCAACGGAATCCAGGCGGCGATCCATGGTGTGATCATGCCTGTCTCGCCCATCGTCAGCGAGATCCCCTCGAAGATCGAATAGGTGAAGCCGATGGCAAGCCCGATCATGAAGATCGGCCCGCCGGCGCCGCTGCGGCGGAACCGCACCGCCAGCGGCATGCAGATCGCGATCATCAGCCAGGCGGTGAGCAGCATGCTGACCCGCCGGTGCCACCAGGTCTCGTAGACATGGGCCGGCCGGATCCCGAAGCCGGCATTGCGGATGAAATAACCGAGATCGCCGATGCTCATCTCCTCCGGATCGCCGGAACGCGACCCGGCGGCCGCCGGCCGCATCGCCCCCGAATAGACCAGCCATTTGACGCGCGCTGGCCGCGCCGCCTCTGCCGTGTAGATCACCACATCCTCGAGCATCCAGCGATGATCCTTGAGCGCCGCATGCGACGCCATGATCTGCTCTTCCAGCATCCCGATGGCGTTGCGGCGGAAGATGATGACGTTGTCGAGCCGGCTGGCCGAGGCATTGGCCTTGCCGGCCCGCAGGATGTCATTGCCCGATCTGAGCCAGATCGGGTCGCCTTCACCGACCGCGAGCTTCTTCTTGCTGTAGTCGCCGATTCCCCAATCGACCAACGCCGGCGTCACCCGCGGCACTGCTTGATCGACGATGAGGAAATGAAGGCCGCCGAGCGTCAGCCCCACCGGCATCAGCATGAGCACGAGCCGATAGGGCGACACCCCCGTCCCCCAGATTGCTGCCAGCTCGTTGCGCGCCGACAGCTCGACCAGCGTCAGCAGCACGGCGAGCAGCGCGCACACCGCCACGAAGGTCGCGGCCGTGACCGGCCACAGCAGCAGCGCATATTCGGCGACCGCGATCAGCTTGTTGCCGCCGGCCTTGAGGATGTCGTCGACCAGCGTGAACACCTGAAGCGTAATGACGAAGCCGGTGATGCCGACCAGAAAGGCAAGGAACCGCATGAGGATCATCCGGCTCAGCATCCAACCGATGATGCTCATGGCGCGAGCCCCTGCGGCGCCAGGCGCTTCCACATCCCGCCGGTGAGCGCGGTCAGTGACTGCACCAGCGGCTCGAGCGGGTCGCGCTTCAAGCGGAAGCTGGCATTCCAGAACCGCCAGAAGGCAAAGGTGGCAAGACCCGCGAAGGGAATCCACAGGGTGATCCAGGGCGACACGCCGGCAACCGCGGTGGCGACCGCCCCCTGCTCGATCGTCTCGTAGAACACCCCGAGCAGCACCGCGGCGATGACGAAGCGCCAGGCCCGCGGATTGCGCCGCGACCCGATGGCAAAGGGTAGCGCCAGGAACGGCAGCACCATGATCGTCGCGGCGATCACGATGCGCTTGTGGAACTCGCCGCGCGCCTGGTTGATCTTGAAACCTGTCGGGTCATTGGCGAGCTTGGCCGCGAGTTCGGTCAGCGTGAGCTCGCGGTTGCTCTGGCCGCGCGGTCGAAATGTCACCGGATCATCGGTGCCGATCGGCGTGTCGGCAGTGGAAAAAGCGCCGACGGTCGGCGGCGGGAGCGGCGAGCTGCCGGTGATGTCCGGCATTTGTGCGATCTCGAGCCGGTTGCCATTCTCGAGCCGCAGCACCGGACGCCCCGTCTCGGGAAGCTGCACCAGCGTGCCGCGAGCTGCCGTGATCGTCTCGGCTCCATTGTCGGCGCGGTTCTCGAACAGGAAGATCCGCTCGAACGCTGCATCGCCGCGCTTCAGCTTGTCGAGCACGAAGGTCCGTTTGCCCGCCTGCATGAACACGCCTTCCTCGGCGAGATAGAAGACGTCGACATTTTCCACCGTGTTGATCAGGGCGCGATAGGCATAGAGCGCGAAAGGCTGGAGCCAGCCGAACATCAACAGCGAGAAGGTGCACATCACTGCCGCGAGGATGACCAGCGGCCTGACGAGCTGGTGGAGACCCAAACCTGAGGCAAGGAACGCGTCGAGCTCGCTCGAGCGCGACAGCCGGCTGAAACCGACCAGCAGGCCGAAATAAAGCGCCACCGGGCCGGCGAGCCCGGCATAATGCGGCAACCAGTAGGAGATCAGCTCGAACACGATCGAGAAGGAGTTCTTCTTGCCCATCGTCTCGGCAAGCACGATGACCAGCCGCTCGGCGACCAGGATGAGCAGCCCCACCAGCATCGCCGTGACGAGCGGCGCCGTGACCTGCCGCAACACATAGCGCTCGAAAATGCGGAGCGGATGAAATCTCAAGCGGATCGTCCCCTTTTGTGGCACGGCATGATCAGCGACCGTCAAGGCTGAATTGCGATTCGTCCATCAAAGCCCGGCTCGCGGGATCGTAGCGCCTGACCCGTGCCTCGCAGCGCCACACCCCGTCCTGGCGCCTGATCTGATAAAGGTACCATGCGGCAGGCGGATGGCGGGAGGCGCCATTGGCCGACGCCGACGCCGTGCCGACCACATGCACCGGACCATGGCGCGAGTCGATCGAGATCAGCGAATCGGTATGGTTGTGGCCGTGGAGCACGAGCTCTGCACCCTCGGTTTCGAGCACCGTCTGGAGCGCCGCGGCATCCAGGAGCTCCTTGCGCGGCTTGGTGAGGCCGGGAAGCGGCGGGTGATGGATGAGCAAAATTCGATAGAAGCCGCGCTTGCGCAGCTCGCCGAGGATTTCCGCCAGCTTTTCGATCTGGGAATTGCCCATCCGCCCGGTGGCATAGCCGATCGGCTGGGGCAGCGCCGTCGAGACCCCGATCAAGGCAATATTGCGGCGCTGGCGCACGAAGGGAAAGGGGTTGGCGAGCCCGCCGGTGCCCTGCGCCCCGGCCATCCGCAAGTCCCCGGTCATATAGTCCGACCACAGTCCGAGCCCCTTGTCCCACGACATCGGCACATAGGCATCGTGATTGCCGGGCACGAAGGTCAGCTGATCCGGCCTCGCGAGCGCTGCCAGCCACTGCGCGCCGACGCCGAATTCGAGCTTCGCCGAGAGATTGATCAGATCTCCGGTCAACGCGATATGGTCCGGATTGAATGCTCTGACGTCCGCCGCGATCAGATTGGCGATAGCTTGCTCATGAATGTGGCGTCGCCGGAAGCGCCATGATTGATAGCCGAACAACCGCTTGCCGCGCAGCTCCTTCATGGCGAGCCGGGGCAACGGCGCGAGGTGAACGTCGGAAAGATGGGCAAGCGTCAGCATCGCCAGATCGTATCGGACCACCAGGCCATGGCGCGCAAGCTCCTGTTCAAGATCGGTTCACGCCTCATTCTCCATCCCTGGTTCCGTCTGACCCGCGGCATGTCGCTCGGGGTGCGCGGGCTGGTACGTGATGAAAATGGCCGAATCCTGCTGATTCGTCACAGTTATGCGCCGGGCTGGCTGCTGCCCGGAGGGGGCGTCGAGCGCGGCGAGACCGCCGAGGCAGCGGTGATCCGGGAGCTGCGCGAAGAGGCTGGCGTGGTTGCGATCGGCCGGCCGCAGCTTTTCGGGCTCTATTGCAACGATGCCCAGTTCCGCGGCGATCATGTGGCGCTCTATACGGTGAACGAGTTCTCCCTCGAGCCGTTTGCCAGCACCGCCGAGGTGCTCGAGGCGCGGTTTTTCCAGCTGAGCGAGCTTCCCGACGCGACGAGCGGCGGGACGCGGCGGCGGATCGCCGAGGTCACGGCAGGAACTGCACCCGCTCCGCACTGGTGAAAATTTTGGTTTCACCGACTTGTAATTTCTGATAATCGCGCAATCTGAGATCGGCTGAAGGATCATGGACCGAAAGTGAGCCACGAGGTGACCAGGAAGGAAGCGCGACGACGAAGGGCCTGAGGGCCGTGTTCGTCACCGGTGCCGCGTCTCGTCGGTGCCCCTGTTCCATTCCTCCTGAGTGACCTTCGATGACAACGATCTCCTTCTCCCTTGTGCCCTGCGCGCCTGGCGACCATGACGGCACCGAGCGTCTGCTCGATATCTGCTTCGGCCTTGGGCGTCGGACCAGGACATCCTACCGTCTGCGCGAAGGCGAAGAGGCCGTGCCGGGCCTGTCCTTCCTCGCCCGCACCGACAAGGTCGCGCTTGCCGGCGTCATCAGCTATTGGCGGGTGTTCATCGGCGAGCGGGCCATGCCGGCGCTGCTCCTCGGGCCGTTGGCGGTGCATCCCAATCTCCAGGGTCAGGGGATCGGCCGCGCCCTGATGCAGCACACGCTGGCACTCGCCAGGGCCCGCGGCGAGCGGCTGGTCATCCTGGTCGGCGACGAGCCCTATTATGCCCGGGTTGGGTTTCGCAAGGTTCCGGAATGGCGTCTGGTCATGCCCGGCCATGTCGACCCTGAGCGTCTGCTGTATCTCGAGCTCGTCGAAGGCGCGCTTGACGATGCCGCCGGGCTGGTCCTGTCGCCGTCGCGGCTGCCGCAGAAACGGGCAGCCTCAACGACCCTCGCGGTACCACATCAGGCTTATCAACGCGAGCAGCAGGGCAAGCGAGATCAGCGAGCCGAACAGCGGGAACCGTTCAATTTCTTTGACTCGGTAGCTGTTGTTGGCCTTAAGGCCGAGCCAACCTGAGCCGGCCATCGAGCGGCCGGGGCGCACCATGGCGAGCCGCGGCACCGCGGTGCGCCCGCCATTGTCGAGCCACATGATGCTGCCGCCGGTCGCTTCGGCAACCGGCCGCAGGATCTCTTCGGTGGCGATCACATCGCCGCTCTCGCGCCGATCGGCGCTCCCCGCCGCTGCCACTGTCGACAATTTTCCATCGGTTAGGCGATGCAGCCCCGCTTCCGACACCGTCAGGCGGCCCTGGAACAGCCCCGGCAGGCGCTGTTCGAGCTTGACGGTCGCCGTCTTGCCGGATGGCGAGGTCACCGTCACATCGGCCGCCTCTTCCGCCATGGTGCGCCGCTCGATGATGAGGTCGCTGCCTTGCTGGCGACCGCTCAGCGCCTCCTCTTCGAGCTCCGGTTCCTTCATCGACCAATGCGCCATCCGCCGCAGCAGCTCGGCCTGCGGGCCGCCGCCCTCGAAGCCGCGCGTCCACAGCCAGGCATGGTCGGAGAGCAGCAGCGCCACGCGGCCCTCGCCGGCCCGCGACAGCACCATCAACGGCTGATCCTCGGCTCCCGACATCACGACGTCGCCTTCGCGCGGCTCCGCCTTGATCAGCCTGAGCCAGCGGCCCCAGCTCGGCTCCTCGACCAGCTTGCCCTGTTGGTCGCGCCGGCCGGCGCCGGGCAGGCCGCGGGTCACCGGATGCCGCTCGCCCTTGGCCGTCACCTCCGGCTTGAACGGCACCGTCATCACCTCGCCAAGCGGAATGGCCGGCAGCACCGTCGACAGCGGCGTGTTGTAGAGGCTGAGCGCCGAGGCATAGTCCGGCCCGGCATTGACCAGCACCGCGCCGCCGCGTTCGACATATTCGGCAATGTTGGCGATATAGGCCATCGGCAGTACGCCGCGCCGTTGATAACGGTCGAAAATGATAAGGTCGAACTCCGAGAGCTTGTCGACGAACAGCTCCCGCGTCGGGAAGGCGATCAGCGACAATTCCTTGATCGGCGTGCCGTCCTGCTTCTCCGGCGGCCTGAGAATGGTGAAATGCACGAGATCGACCGAGGCATCCGCCTTGAGCAGATTGCGCCAGGTCCGCTCGCCGGGATGCGGCTCGCCCGACACCAGCAGCACCCTGAGCCGGTCGCGCACGCCTTCGCTCGACACGATCGCCCGGTTGTTCTGCAGCGTGATCTCGCCCTTGAGCTCGGGAACCGCGAGCTCGACCAGGTTCTGTCCGCCATGGCCGATCTTGACACCGGCCTCCGCGAGCTGCCCCGGCATCACCGACATGGTGCCCGCCGCATTGCCGTCGACCGAGATCGCGACCTCGACCGGCCCCTGCGCCTCGACGGGGACATTGTGATCGTCGATCCGGAAGCGGATTTTGAGCTCCTGGCCGACGATGCCGAATTTCGGCACATGCACCAGCGCGATCCGGCGGTCGATCTCGCTGCGCTCGCCGGTGATCAGTGAATGGATCGGTCCGGCATAGCCCGGCAGCGGCTGGCCCTCCGGCACGTCATGGACCTGGCCGTCGGTGACCAGGATGGCGCCGGCAAAGCGCTCCGGGGGAATATCCGACAGGGCATCGCGCAGAGCCCGGAACAACCGCGTCCCGTCCTCGCCCGAGGTGACGCCCGAGCGCGCGCTGACCACCCTGAGATCGAGATTGCCGAGCGCCTTGGCTTCCGCCGCGATGCGCGTCGCCGCATCGTCGGTCCGCTGCCGTCGCTGGCCGATCGCCTGGCTCTGACTCTCATCCTTGACCAGCACCGCGATATCCGGCAGCGGCGCCCGGTCCTCGCGCTGCAGTGACGGGCCGGTGAGCGCCAGGATCACCGCGGCCAGCGCCAGCAGCCGCAACGCCGAGCCGCGCAAGGACCCGCGCCAGGCGAGTATCACCAGGACGAGCCCGACGGCGCCCAGCACCGCGATCACCAGCGGCGGAACGAGCGGGGCGAATGCGAGATGCCAGCTCATTGGCCCAGCCGCTCCAGCAGGGCAGGCACATGCACCTGATCGGCTTTGTAATTGCCGGTCAGCGCATACATCACGACATTGATGCCGACGCGGAACGCCATCTCGCGCTGGAGCTCGCCCCCCGGCACGGCGGGATAGAGCGCCTCGCCATTGGTCCCGGTCGACCAGGCCGCAGCATAATCATTTGAACCGATAATGATCGTGGTCACGCCATCGGCATTGCCGGTGCTGGCGTTGGCGGCCGGCGCGCCCTTGCCGTTCTCCGATGCCTCGACCCAAAGCTGGCCGCTGGCATAGCGCCCCGGGAAGCTCTGCATCAGGTAAAAGGCCTTGGTCAGCACATGCTCCGGCGGCACCGGCTCGAGCGGCGGAATGTCGAGCGATTCGAGAATGCGCCGGAGCGCCCGGCCGGCCGGCGTCGTCTCGCCCAGCATGCCGGCGGTGCCATCCTCGGCATCGCGGGTGTCGAAGAAGATGGTGCCGCCGTTCTTCATATACGCATCGAGCTTAGCCACCGTCTCGGGGGATGGTGCCGGCATGTCCGGCGTGACCGGCCAGTAGAGCAGGGGGAAGAACACGATCTCGTCCCGCTCGATATCGATGCCGACCGGTGTCCCGGGCTCGACCGCCGTGCGCTGCACCAGGATGTCGCCAAGGCCGGTCAGTCCCGACAGGCTGACCTCGTCGACCTGGCGGCTGCCGGTCATCACATAGGCAAGTCGCGTCTCGCTTGCCGCCTGGACGGCGAAGCGCTCCTTGGGTGACAGCGTGGTGCTCTCCTGGGCATTGAGGCCCGGCATTGCCGGCATCGAGCCGACGAGCATCGCCAGCAGCACCAGCGCGCTGCGCGCCGGCCTGAGCCGCTTCAGCGCACCGCTCAGGGCGAGCATGATCGCGCTGTCGGCGAGGAGAGCCAGCAAGGCCGCGAGGAACAGCGCCGGAGCGAGCGCCAGCGAGGCGCGCGGCGCATAGCTTGCGATCTGGATTCCGGCCGGCAGCGGGCCGATCGCCGCGAGCGCATCGCCGGCCGGCGCGATGTTGATGGCATGCTGGCCGCTCCGCCCGCCATAGAGCCCGGCCGGATGGCGCATCGTGGCGGTCACCTTGCCGATCTCCTCCGCAGCGATCGGCTCGGCATTGACTGTCGGCGCCGTGAGCTCGCCAAAGCCGTTCAGCGTCCGGCTCGGTGCGAAGGATTCAGCCCCGGTGGCCGATGCTGCCTTCTGCGAGCCGGCGCCGCGCGCCATGTCGACGATGCGCTCGAGCATCGACACGAAGAGGCCGGACAACGGCAGGTTCGACCAGTCGGCATTGGCCGTCACATGGAACAGCACCACCATCCCGTCGCCCTGCTGATTGGCCGTCACCAGCGGTGTGCCGTCCTGCAGCGTCGCCCAGGTTCGCGCCGCGAGATCGGGCGAAGGCTCTGCCAGCACCTGTCGCGTCACCTTGATCGAGGGATCGCCGGCGAGACCGGCAAAGGGCGTGCCATTGGCGAAAGGCGCAAGCCCCTGCGGCTCCTCCCAGGACAGCGCGCTGCCGAGCGACCGCCCGCCGGTCCTGAGCTCGACCGGGATCAGCTCGTCCGCGCCCGCCGCCAGCCGCGGGCCGGCAAACCGCACCAGCACGCCGCCACCCTCGACGAACCGCGTCAGCCGGTCCTTCAGATCGGGCGACAGCGTCCCGATATCGGCCAGCACGATCATCGACAGGCCGCGCTCCATCCGGGTGGCGAGATCGGCCGGATCCTGAGCCTGCTCGATCTCGGCCGTCGGCTGCAGCGCCCGGCTGACATAATAGAGCGGCGACAAGAGCGGCTGCGCCTGCTCGATATTCGCGCCCGACAGCAGCGCCACGCTCTTGCGGCGATAGCGGTCGTCGAACAGGAACACGCTGCCGGCCGAGCGCTCGCCGGCGATCTCCAGCCGCGCCGCTTCATTGCGCAGCTCGATCGGCAGCTCGATATCGGCCTCGGCCTTGCCGGCATTGGCCGGGAAGGTGAGCTCCAGGCTCGCCAGATTGCGGCCGTTCAGCGCCGAGAGATGGACGATCTCGCTGCGCGCCGCAGTCTGCGGCACCCTCAGTGCCTTGACCTTGAGGCGCCCCGAGGCGAGCGTCGGCGCCGCCAGCGCCAGTGCCGTGTCGGCGCCGCTCGGCAGCAGCACCTCGACTCGCGCCCGCCCCTGCGCCAGCTTGGTCAATTGCTCGGCGAACGCTCGCGCCGCTCCATCGTCGATGCCATCGGCCAGCCACACCACCCTGAGCGGCTCGGCCGTTGCAAAGCTCAAGGCCAGCCGGCGCGCCAGGGCCGGACGGTCGAGCTGCACGGCCTGCGGTTCGACGGTGGCGATCTTGCGCCGGATCTCCGCGGCAGGAAGCAGCGTGATGTCCTCGCGGAGCGCTGCGGCGGCAGTACTGGCAAAGGCAACCGGCGTCGCGTTCGACTCGGCATCGGCGAGCAGGCGGTCCAGCGCATCGCGCCGCCGGTCCCAGTTCTTGCCCGATGCCCAGCCATTGTCGAGCACGATGAGCAGCGGGCCCGAGCCGACGACCGCCGGCCCGCCCGGATTGTATGACGGGCCTGCCACCGCCAGGATCAGCAATGCCGCCAGTGCCATGCGCAGGAGCAGCAGCCACCACGGCATCTTGTCGGGCTGCTCCTCGCGCGAGATCAGATCGCGCAGCAGCCTGAAAGGCGGAAAGCGCACCATCAGCGGCCGTGGCGGCGTGAATCGCAACAGCCACCAGATTGCCGGAAGCGCCAGGAGGGCCAGCAGTGCCAGCGGATTGGCGAAGGAGAGGGCGGCTATGCTGAACGGCATCTCAGCCCGCCACTCTCGGACGACGGTCCGATTGCCGACCGGAAATCAAGCCGTAAAGCGACAACAGGACGCTATGCGGCGGCCGATCGGTGCGATGGGTGGTGAAGCTCCAGCCGAGCTTGCGAGTCAGGTCCTTCAGCGCCTCGCGATGGAGTGCCAGCCGGCGGGCATAGGGCTCCTTCAGCGTCTCGGCGCGCCCGGCGATCAGCCGCTCCTCGCCGACAAATTCGATGAACTCGGTGCGTCCCACATAGGGCAGGCTCTCCTCTGCCGGATCGACCACCTGCAGCAGATGGCCCCTCACACCTTCCGCGGCAAAGCCGGTGAGGAGCTTGGTGGTCTCGGGGATTGACGAGAAGAAGTCGCTGACCAGCACGCAGGTGGCGTAGCGCGGCAGCCGCACCGCCTTCGGCAGGTCGGCATTGGCGCGCGCCGGATCGGCCTGCAGCCATTCCGCGACATTGGTGAGCGCCATCCTCGTATGGCCCGGCGGGTGGGGGCTGCCGAGCGCCGTCACCCGCTCACCGCCCCTGACCGCCAGCGCCGCCAGCGCCATCGCGATGAGTGTCGCCCGGTCGCGCTTGGTCACCGATGCCAGCGACGAGCGGAACGACATTCCGGGCGCGCGCGACGCCCAGACATAGAGCGTGTTGCTCGCCGCCCATTCGTTCTCGCGGATCAGCATGCGCTCCGACCGCGCCGATTTGCGCCAGTCGATCCGGTTGGCGGCATCGCCGAAGCTGTACTGGCGATATTGCCAGAAATCTTCGCCCGGCCCGGCGCGGCGGCGTCCATGCACGCCCTGGATCACCGAGACGGCGATACGATCGGCGGCGACCAGCAGCGGCGGCAGCGCCGCGCCCAGCAGCTGGCCACGATAGCGCAGCGCGTCGGCGCGATGCAGTTGCGTGCGGGTCTCCATCCCTTAGCCGAGCGGTCCGGTCAGCCGGTCGATCACGTCGTCGAGGCCGGTGCCTTCGGCGCGGGCCGCGAAGGTGACCGCCATGCGGTGGCGCAGCACCGGCTTGGCCAGGGCCACGACATCCTCGAGCGAGGGCGAGAGTCGGCCATCGAGCAGCGCCCGCGCCCTGACGCCGAGCATCAGCGCCTGGCTCGCCCGCGGGCCCGGACCCCAGGAGATGGTGTTGTTCACGTAATCGCTCGAATCGGCGCCCGGACGAGCCGAGCGCACCAGGGAAAGAATGGCATCGGCGACCGTTTCCCCGACCGGGATCATGCGCACCAGCCGCTGTGCCCGCTTGAGCTCGGCGGTCGAGAACACCGGCGGCGCCTCCGGCTCGTCATTGCCGGTGGTGGCGAACAGCATGCGCCGCTCGGCCTCGAGATCGGGATAGGGGACGTCGATCTCGAGCAGGAAACGGTCGAGCTGCGCTTCCGGCAGCGGATAGGTTCCCTCCTGCTCGATCGGATTCTGGGTGGCAAGCACATGGAACGGACTCGGCAGGTCATGCCGGACGCCGGCAACCGTCACATGATGCTCCTGCATCGCCTGGAGCAGCGCCGACTGGGTTCGCGGGCTCGCGCGGTTGATCTCGTCCGCCATCAGGAGCTGGCAGAACACCGGTCCCGGGATGAAGCGGAAATGCCGCCGCCCCTGGTCGCTCTCCTCCAGCACCTCGGCGCCGACGATGTCGGCCGGCATAAGGTCGGGGGTGAATTGCACCCGCTTCTCGTCGAGCCCGAGCACCCGCCCGAGATTGATCGCGAGCTTGGTCTTGGCGAGCCCCGGCGCGCCGACCAGCAGCGCATGGCCGCCGCCGAGAATGGCGGTCAGAGCAAGCGCAATGACCTCGTCCTGGCCAAAAATGACCCGCCCCATCGATTCGCGCACCCGTTGCAGCCGGTCGGCCGTGGTTTCGAGCTCGTCCAGTATCCGCCGGTCCGCTTCGTTGATGCTGTTCATGGCCGTTACTATAATCTCCAGGTTTCGGGTGCTAAAGGCGTTCGCGCCGAAAGGCCGCAATCAGCTCGACACCCTCGTGTCGATGTCTCACTGTTTGCAGGAAGCGTGGCCGCACTGTGACGGTTTGGCCGGCGCTTCCTTAACCAAAGTTAACTCGCCAGCACTTCCAGATTATTCAACGTGACATGCCCGACACACGGCAATTTGATCGCAACAAACCGAGCGAAACTGCCGGCTCTGCTGCCAACCCGGTCCGCGGTTTGCAGGAGATCGGCCGCACCCAACGCGGCAAGATCTCGCCGGAGAACTGGAACCCGCCCTTTTGCGGCGATATCGACATGCGTATCGCCAGCGATGGAACTTGGTATTACCTCAACTCGCCGATTGGAAGGAAGCCCCTGGTCCAGCTCTTTGCCTCGGTTATGAGGCGTGACGAGGATCTGCGTTACTATCTTGTCACACCGGTGGAAAAATGCGGCATCAGGGTTGACGATGCGCCTTTTGTGGCGGTGGCGATGGCGGTGAGCGGCAGGGGCAGGGACCAGGAAATCACGCTGACGACCAATCTCGACGACGAGGTGAGGGTGGACGACCAACATCCTTTGCGCTTCGCCGACGAGGCTTTGACCGACGGGCTCAAGCCCTATGTTCTGGTGCGCGGCCGCCTTGAGGCCCTGGTGGCCCGCCCGATCTTTTACGATCTCGTTGCCCTTGGGACAGTCGAGCGACGCCAGGATGCCGACTGGTTCGGCGTCTGGTCGGCCGGCCGGTTTTGGCCGATGGCCAGGGCACGCGACATCGGCATCGGAGCCGCCGATGCCGGAGCCTGAAGCTGCCGCCGACTTTCGCTTCGACTGGCCGGAATTTGCCGAGCGCGCCCGCGCGAGGCTCCTCCGCGAGGTGCCGCAGGAGGGCCACGACCTCACGCTCAGAGCCGCCCGCGGCGATGACGATCTCAACCCCGGCGCGACGTTCATCGGCGATGCCGCGCCGGGGACGCGCGCCGCGGTCCTGGTGGCGGTCGTCAAGCGCGAGCCGCAGGCCAGCATTCTGCTGACTCAGCGCACCATGGCCTTGTCGAGTCATGCCGGTCAGGTGGCCTTCCCTGGCGGCAAAATCGATCGCGAGGACCGTGATGCTGCCGCCTGTGCCCTGCGCGAAGCCTTCGAGGAGACCGGGCTCGCGCCCGATTTCGTCAATCCGATCGGCTATCTCGACCCCTATCAGACCCGCACCGGCTTTCGCGTCATCCCGGTGGTGGCGCTGGTCGACACCGGTTTCGAGCTGAAGCCGGCGCCGGACGAGGTCGATGCCGTTTTCGAGGTGCCGCTCGCCTTCCTGATGGACCCCCGCCATCATCGCCGCGAGACCCGGATGTGGCAGGGCAGCGAGCGACATTTCTATGCTATGCCCTGGGGCGAACGCTACATTTGGGGCGCCACTGCCGGCATGATTCGCAATCTCTACGAACGTCTCTATGCCTTGTCATGACCATGCGCCGGCGAATGCTGCGGCCGCCCGCGACAGGCCGCCGAACCTCGCCCGACACGGGTTCCTGCAGGACCCGTTGCTCAAGCGCGTGCTGGCGGCGCTCGTCGCCGGCGGCGGCGAGGCGCGGGTGGCGGGAGGCGTGGTCAGGAATGCCTTGCTCGGCGAACCTGTGGCCGACGATGTCGACGTCGTCGATATTGCCACCACCGAGCTGCCGGAGCGGGTGATCGCCCTCGCGGAACGGGCGGGCTTTGCCGTCCATCCGACCGGTCTGTCGCATGGCACGGTGACCGTCGTCGCCAGCGGCGATGGCAGGGTGCGTCCCTTCGAGGTGACGACGTTGCGGCGCGACGTCGAGACCGACGGCCGCCACGCCACGGTGTCCTTCACCGAGGATTGGCGGGCCGATGCGGAGCGGCGCGACTTCACCATCAACGCGCTCTATTGCGACGCCAGGGGCAATGTCCACGATCCGCTCGGCGCCTATGGCGATCTTCTCGATCGCAGGGTCCGGTTCGTCGGCGATCCCCATCAGCGCATCCGCGAGGACTATCTGAGGATCCTGCGCTTCTTCCGCTTCCACGCCCGTTATGGCAGGGGTCGCCTCGACAGGGCGGGGCTCGCCGCCGCGACCGAGCTCAAGGCCGGCGCCCGCGAGCTGTCCGGCGAGCGCATTGCCGCCGAGCTGAAGAAGCTTCTGCTCGCCGCTGGCGTCGCCGCCGTCGTCAAGCCGATGGCGCGGCGCTCGATCCTCGCCGCCCTGCTGCCGGGACCGTTCGATGTCAAGTCGCTCGAGCGAATGGTCGAGATCGACGCGACGGAGGGCGAGGCACCCGACGCCATGCAGCGGCTTGCTGCCCTGACCCGGGCGAGTCCGGACAAGCTCAAGGAGAGCCTGAAGCTCAGCAACGCTGAATGGAAGCGGCTCGTCGCCCTCGACGGATCGCCCGACATCACACCGGCGCTGTCGGATCAGGAGAGAAGGGTCGCGCTCTACCGCCTTGGCAGCACCGGCTTCCGCGATGTGGTGCGGCTCCGTTGGGCGCGTTCGGGAGCGCCGGCCGACAGCACCGGCTGGAGCGCCCTGCTGCAGCTCGCCGCGCAATGGGCCGTGCCGCACTTTCCGGTGACCGGCGCCGACCTTCTGGCGAAAGGCTTCGCGCCCGGCCCGGCCATCGGACAGACCCTGCGGGCGCTCGAGGAATGGTGGTGCGCCCATGGCTTCACCCCGGACAAGGCGGCGATTCTCGAGGAGGTCGCGGCACTCACAGGAAAGGACAACGACCTTGGCTGAGAAGATCACCGTGTTGCGAACCGAGGGCAAAGGCGCCCCTGCGCCCGAGGTCGATCGCGCGACCACCACCTGGAATCATTGGACCGGTGACGATGGCCGTCTGCTTTGCGGCATCTGGGAATCGGAGCCGGGCAAGTCCGATGTCGCTTACACCGAGTGGGAGTTCTGCCAC
>Ga0075421_100002914_pt1 | contig 20447 bp, 13 predicted proteins | sample SoiMetdeltSBSDD5_FD_75292 | JGI IMG/M metagenome (GOLD analysis project Ga0075421, IMG submission 75292) | Bulk soil microbial communities from a Populus tree surrounding site in Tennessee, USA - Soil MetaG P. deltoides SBSDD5 | ecosystem: Environmental > Terrestrial > Soil > Tree plantation... | reverse complement strand
CGGAGGGGCACTGGCTGTTGGGGAATAGGGCAGCAGCGCGAGCCTACGGCGATACGGCGGCCGCGGGCTACGGCGCCCTGAAGCGGAGCGTAGGCGCACACTGGAGTCCAGATGACAGAGCTATGCAGTATTGCCTGACCGCGCTGGCACTCGCCTACGCCGGACGAACCGCTGAGCCCGCTGCCGGGGCTCGGGACGCCATTGCTACGTCGGACTTCGGGTATGTCCGCCACCTCGCCGCGCGTACGTATCTGCTTACGGGGGACTCAGAGCAGGCCCTGGACCAGCTCGAACGCCTCGTCAGCAATGAATCCGTCAACCGGTACACGCCCGCATGGCTGAAAATCGATCCAATCTTTACGCCCCTACGCGGCAACCCGCGCTTCGAGCGGCTGCTGGCGGGTAGATGATGGTGCGTCGGTAATTGATCAGAGATCAAACTGGACCACAGCTCCCAAAAACAGAAGCGCCGCCATCGATAAGAACTAATAGCGGCGTTTCAGTTGCCCCTCCTGGGCTCGAGCCGAAGGCCACCTTTTGGGGTGAACCAGGACTCTCCTGATCCAGAGGGACCGCCAGTACCAGCCAAATTCCAGCAAGTTGCTACCCTTTACGCGAGTTCGTGTCACCCGATGCTGGAGTTTGCTGGGTTCCATGCTGCACTTTGCCGTACTTTACTCACTCAAATGTTGGAGTTTGTCGTACACGCCCCCGGTACCCCCGTCAGACAGCACCACTACCATCATTTACTAAGGATCACCAACGGCGGGGAAGGAACACCGGCCTCGGTAAACGACCTGACCGGCATTCTCCTGCGCCGCACATACGAAGGCTCTACCACAATCTCCGGAACGGGAGCGTCCAACAGCCCAAAGACCATTCCGGTAACCTTTTATGGATGGCGGTAAGTCTCCTTGAGATGTGAGGCACGCCGCCGCTAGGTCGGTAGCCGCATGCGCGTCAGCAGGCTAGTAAAGCGAGGGTCACCACGGAGAGGGTCGAGCCATGGCGTGCCTGCGATCAAGGGGATGTCGTCTTCATGGGCAGCGTAGCCGCGTTCGAGCCAGGCGAACGCAGCGGTGAAGTCTCCAAGGGCTGCGTAGACTCCCGCGAAAAAATTGCTCGGGGGCCAGGCTCGCACGGGCTCCCGCCGCACGCCGCTCAGAATCCTTCGTGCCTTCTCGCGCTGGCCCGTCGCGGCGTAGGCATAGGCAAGCACGAGTTGGGGAACGCCGTCCTTCGACAGGTGCGCTGCCTTCCCCAGATTCGCAAATGCCTCCTTCTGTTTCCCCTCCAAGAGCTGAGACCGGCCGAGGAACATGTACGCCCAGGGAGACGTCGAGTCTAACGCTATCCATCGACGGGCTGCCTCGGCCGCTCGCCCATACTGTCGGGCACTAGTGTAAGCCCAGGTCGTGCCGAGAACCATGAACGGGTTAAGGGGATCCAACCGCTCGGCGCGCTCTGCCTCCGTGACAGCTTCCGGGTAGCGTCCTACTATTGTGAGAAGCTCCGAGTACCAACGGTGCGTGAGCGCATTGTTCGGGTTGAGCGCGATCGCCCGCCGAAGGCTCTGCTCCGCGGGCCCCCAGTTCCAATCGAAATAATACTGGATGTTGCCGAGCGCCGCGTGCGCCTCGGGCAGCGTGCTGTCGAGGGCGGCCGCTCGGAGCGCGGCCGCGCGCGCACTCTCCCGTACAGCCGAGATCTCGTCCTGGGAGAGAGCGATCGCCACCAAGGTGTACCCGTCGGCCAGTCCGGCCCACGCCAGGGCGTAGCTGGGATCCCGCTCTACAGCCTTGCGAAAGTACTCGACGGCTAGCTGACGTTTGTCATCATCGAATGTGTAGGAGTAGTAGCGGCCCTTCAAATACAGCTTGTAGGCCTCCAAGTCGTCTGTCGGACGCATCAGGACGGGAGTACCGGCCATAGTGGTGAGCCTGAGCTGGAGCGCCCCCGTGATGGCGCGGGCCACCTCCTCCTGCACGGTGAACACGTCCGTGAGCGTCCGGTCATAGGTGTCGAACCACAGCCGGCGGCCATCCCGCGCACTCACCAACTCGACGCTCACCCGCAGCCGGTTGCCGGCCTTCCGCACGCTCCCAGCCAGCACGGTTGTAACGTGGAGCTTCTCGCTGACATCTTGGGGGTCCGCAGACTTTCCCTTGAACGCGAAGACTGAGGACCGGGCCGCGACGCGGAGGCCCTGGACTTTGCTGAGCGTGTTGATCAGCTCGTCTGTCATGCCGTCGGCGAAGTACTCGTCCTCCTCCTTGGCAGGGCTGAGATTGACGAAGGGGAGCACCGCGATCGAGCGCTGGTCCTCTGCGCCCACCTCAACGAGCCCTCGGCTCGCGTCGAACTCGTGCGGCTTGCGCGCGAGCAGGGCGGCGTCGCGGGCGTCTTCGGCGGCAGGCCTGGCACGCAGCCAGACGGCGGCGCCGGCGAGAGCGACCAGGAGCACCGCCGCCCCCGCCAGCCGACCTCGTCGAATGAAGGGGCTCGGGGTCACGCGGGGCGCGCTTGCCGCGGCCTCCAGCGCCCGCGCAAAGGCCGGCGCGTCCGCGAAGCGGTCCGCCGGTGAGCGGGCCAGCGCCTGCCGGACGACTCGCTCGACCTGCCGGGGGACGTCACGCACCGTGCAGAGGTCCGGCACGGGATCCGCCAGCCGGCGGGCGATGAGGGCCTGGGCCGTCCGGCCCGTGAACGGCGGCTCGCCGGCGAGCATCTCGTACACCACGCAGCCGAGCGAGTAGATGTCGCTTCGGGCGTCGAGATGGCGGTCGGCCGCGCCCTGCTCCGGACTCATGTAGGCGGGTGTACCCAGCGCGAAGCCGGTCTCCGTCAGGCGCTCGCCGGCGGCGTCCACGGCTCGGGCGACGCCGAAGTCGGCGAGCACGCATCGCTCGCCCTGAAGCAGGATGTTCTCCGGCTTGACGTCGCGATGGATGATGCCCTGCCGCTGGGCGTATCCCAGCGCGTCGGCCACCGCCCGGGTGATCCGCACTGCGTCGGCCAACGGGAGCTGCGGTTCGCGCGCCAGGCGGTTCCGGAGCGACTCGCCCTCCACGTAGGGCATGGTGAACCAGAGCCCGCCGGCCGTTTCACCGGAGTCGTGGACCGTCAGGATGTGCGGGTGGTCGAGCCGGGCGGCGAGCTTGATCTCGCGGAGGAAACGCTCGGGGCCCAGCGTGGCGGCGAGCTCGGGGTGGAGAACCTTGAGCGCCACGGGGCGGTCGTGCTTGACATCGTGTGCGAGGTAGACCGTGGCCATGCCACCGCGACCCAGCTCGCGCTCGATCGCATAGCGGCCGGCCAGGTTGTCCCTCAGGGTGATCTGGAAGTCTGGCACCACCGGCGCGGGCACGCCCGGCGGCTCCAGGAAGCCGGTGGCCCCCTGGTCGCCCGCGAGCAGCGACTCCACCTCATGCCGCAGCGCGACATCGCTCCCACAGGCCTGCTCGAGGAACGTCGCCCGCTCGCCCGGCACCCGATCGCGCGTCGCCAGGAAGAGAGCTTCGACTTCGCGCCAGCGCTCGGGCGTGAGCCGAGTCTCAGGCTCGTCCGGGTTCATACTATTACGGCCGCTCTAGGCAACACTCAGTTCGCGCCTGAGCCAGGCGCGCGCAGTGGTCCACTCGCGCTTGACCGTCGCCGGTGAGACGCCCAGCACGGCCGCCGCCTCATCGATCCCGAGCCCGCCAAAATAGCGCAGCTCGACGAGCCGGCTCTTCCGCCGGTCCAGCTCGGCCAGCCGCCCGAGCGCCTCGTCGAGTGCCAGCACATCCACACTCGCCTGCGGTCTGGCGATCCCGCCCTCGTCGAGCGTGATGGCGCGCGCCGACCCTCCGCGTTTGGCCGCGTTTTGGGCGCGGGCGTGATCGACGAGAATCGAGCGCATCGCTTTGGCGGCTACCCCGAAGAAATGTGCGCGACCGTTCCACTCCACGGATGACTGCCCGACGAGACGGAGATAGGCCTCGTGCACCAGCGCGGTTGTTTGCAGGGTAGGTCCCGCCGGCTGCGCGCGCATATAGCGTCTGGCCTGCCGACGCAGGTCGTCATAGACCAGCGGCAGCAGCTCATCCAGCGCCGCTTGGTCGCCTGAGGCCCAAGCCTGCAGCAGGTCGGTCACTGCGTGGGTCGATCCGGGCGTCATCGCGCCGCCGTGCACGGAGAGGAAGAGTGGAGCACCGCCTCGTGGAGCATACCGGCTGGGCGGGGCACGTCAGGAAACTGCGCCGCAGCCGGCAAGCCTGCTGAGCCTATTCGCCCTCTTTTCCCGTGTTCATAGATGGGAGGCCCTGCAGTTGACGTTAGCCTGCGGGCCCCCGATGCGCCACTTCACAAAGTGTCTAGCCTGATACGCCTGCTAGGCGACCTCTCTCACCTGGAGACTCTGACGATGCGATCCCTGACCTTAACCGGCGCGGCAATGCTGGCAGCCGCCCTCCTGACCGGCTGCGGTTCGGACTCAGACCCGACCGCCGCGAATACGGCAGGTCCCCTGGCCGACGCGACGGGCTCCCAGACGGTCGACCATTTCTCTATTAACGAACCATTCCCAGGCGCCGAGGTCTTCGTCAATCCGTGCAATGGGGAGACGATTCAGTTCACTGGTAGGTTGGTGGGGCAAGTGACGACCATGCTCACCCATTTCGAGCTCCATATCATCATTAGGGCGACGGGCACGGGCCTGACTACGGGTGCAGCGTACACATTCTACGTGAACCAGCACGAGTCGTTTAACTCGCCGAATCCGGAAGCGCTCAACTTCACTTACCGCTTTCTGGAGCGCGACGTAGCGACCAGCACGACGCCCGGGCTCTCGTTTGCGGGGTACAACTACTTCAACTTCGTCGCGCTCCCGGACGGCACTTTCAAGATCACGCGAGACTCAGACCAGCCGGATGAGTGCACGGGTTGAGCATGAAGCTGTGCTGACGGCATGTCTGTCCGAGCAGCTGCTCAGGAAGCAGCTGCTCGCCATATCCAACTTGGAGAACCTGACGATGCGATCTCCGACATTGAGCGAGCGGCGATGCTGGCGGCCGCCCTCCTAACCGGCGGCGCGGGGGATGACGCCCCACCGCGCCGACCACTCCTCAAGCTGCGGGACCACTGCAGCCGAAGGTTGCGGGGGCTGATGAACGGACAGATCGCCTTCATAGGCCACGGACCAGAAGAAGCTCCCGGTCAAGGATGTCGCGGCCGCGGGCGGATGGAGGGATGTGACGACGCTGCTGACCTGCTATCAGCACGCCGACGAGGCCACAATGTTGAAACTGATGGAGTCGCCGGCCCGGCTGGTGAGCCGTCCCGCGCAACTGGCCTAGAGAAACGGTATCAGAAACGGTGGCAGCGGGCGAAAGCAGAAGAAGGCTCCACACCACTAAAGTGATGCAGAGCCTCCGAGTTGCCCCTCCTGGGCTCGAGCCGAAGGCCACCTTTTGGGGTGAACCAGGACTCTCCTGATCCAGAGGGATCGCTGTAACCAGCTCAACTCCAGCAAGTTGCTCACCTTTACGCGAGTTCGTGTCACCCGATGCTCGACTTGCTGGATTTCATGCTCGACTTTGCCGTACTTTACTCACTCAAATGTGAGAGTTTGCCAGAGTCTTTCCAGACGAAGTGGACTGAAAACCAGCCTAGGGGTTTAAAGTCACAACTCTGCTGTTAAGTGGCCGGCCGAACGGCGAACCCGGCGAGGTTGTCAATCGTCCAGATCTCACCGCCGAGCGTCACGACGTAGGCCGTGTTGTTGATTCGAGCTAGGTCGGCCGATCCAGAACCTCAGCCAGGACGGAATGAACTTGCCCTGCGATTCTACCTGCACTACGCGCCGGCCCTAGAACACGAAACACGCCGCTATGTCAAGCCCTCTTCTTAGGACCGCGATCTAACATCCAGGCAGGCTACGCAGCGCCGCCAGACTGCCGCTTGAGAAGGCTGCGGAGCTCGAAGCGCGCAAGTCGCTGGTCACCCACCGGAGGTGGCCTCGATAGGGAAAGTTTCCGGCTTCGATGTCGTCCTGGAAGTCCAATCGCCCGGTGACACCCTCGAAAACGCCTTCGCCACTGCCGGCTATAATAGGATGTTGACAGCGTCCAACAACCTCTCCAGTCAAGGTTGGGCAATCCTCGTACGTGGCCGTGAATAGATAAGTCGTCCTGAACGTGCCAGTCGTTCCGCCGTAGGCACCAACAAAGGTCTCGGTTCCCCTCTCGGCGTATGCCCCGCCCGCCGAACAGCTGGAGCTCTCGATGAAGATGTAGTGACAACCCTCCAAGTCCCCCGTCATGGTGAGGTTATAGCTGGACCCCTGACCCTCGGGATCATTGCATTCGCCATTCAAGTCGAAATAGCCAATCCCTGATATCTGGGTTGCTCCCCTGATCTCTTGAGTGGGCTGCGCATCCGGGCCGGCGACAGTCGGGCTGTCCGGGCTGCATCCGGCACTCAAGGCGAGCGCAACCGACGTGCAAAGTGCGAGGAATCTGGGTGGGGACATAGTAAAGTGCACCATAACATCTCCGGTTTGAGGGGTGAGAGGCTAAGCGCGCCGCGAGCGACATCGCAATTGCGTTGCGGTGCTATGAACGCGGGAGTAATATCTGAACGGCGGGTTTACCCCTCCTTTACCGTCGCTTTACTCCCATCCGATCCCGGAATTAGCCCCAATGCTCTTCCTACGGCTGCTGGGCGGGCCATCCCTATCCGGCAACGGGAAGACCCTCACGGGCCCGGCTACGCAACGGCACCGGCTGGCGCTCCTGGCCCTGCTGGCCAGCTCGCGGTTCCGGCCGCAGAGCCGGGACAAGCTGGTCGCGTGGCTTTGGCCCGAGCGCGACGTGGAACACGCCCGCAACCTGCTGAACCAGGCCGTCCACGCGTTGCGAAGAGCGATCGGTGAGGCTGGGATAATCTCGCTTCAGGACGAGCTGCGATTGGATCCGGCCGCAGTAGCGTGTGACGTGGTCGCCTTCGAGGATGCGATGGCGGCAGGCGAGCTCGAGCGGGCGATCGGTCTCTATACCGGTCCGTTCCTGGACGGCTTTCATCTGCCCGGCGCGTCCGAGTTCGAACACTGGGCGGACGGAGAGCGGGACCGCTTGCGCCGCTCCTACGCACGCAGTATGGAGAGCCTCGCGGAAGCAGCCGAGGAGCGGCGGGAATGGAGCAGCGCGGTAGAACGGCGGCGGAGCTTGGCTACCCAGGAGCCGTACAATGCGTCTGTGACGCTGCGGCTGATGAGAGCGCTGGATGCGGCGGGTGACCGCGCGGGAGCCCTCCAGCAGGCGCGAGTGCACACCTTGTTGTTGCAGCAGGAGTACGAGGCGGGGCCGGACCCAGACGTCGTTGCGCTGGCCGACCGACTGCGTACCGAGCCGGCGAACGGTGACCATCGCAAGGTCGCTCAGGTAACCACTGATCAGCTCGCCTCGAGGGCTGACCTAGCCCCGCCGCTCGACGAGCCGCCATCCACGTCCGCGAGCACACGGAAGCCCAGCTCGGCGAGGTGGCTTTGGCCGATGCTGGCAGCGGCTTTTGCCCTCGGGCTCGCGAGTCTGGCGTGGTGGACGGCACTGACAGGTGAGGGTGCATTCGAAGGACCGCCCGGGGCAACCTCTATCGCCGTCCTCCCCTTCGTCAACATGAGCTCGGACGGAGCGAACGAGTACTTCTCCGACGGGATGACAGAGGAGATCATCACCGCCCTGAGCAAGGTCGAAGGGCTCCAGGTAGCCGCCCGCACTTCGGCTTTCGCCTTCAAGGGGAAGAGTGAGAGCGTGAGCGAGATCGGGCGCCATCTCAGGGTGGGGACTGTTCTGGAAGGAAGCGTGCGCAGGGCGGGTGACCGGCTCCGGATCACCGCCCAGCTCATCAACGTCAAAGACGGCTACCACCTCTGGGCAGAGGCCTATGACCGCGATCTGCGGGACGTCTTCGCCGTGCAGGGAGAGATCGCGCGGGCGATCGCCGGGGCGCTCCGGGTGAAGCTCAGCGGTGAGCCGACCGCGCTAGTCGTCCGTCCGACCGCTGACCTCACGGCGTATGATCTCTACCTCAAGGGACGTCACGGCCTAAACCAGCGTACCGGTGCATCCCTGCTGCAAGCGGTGAACTACTTCGAGCAGGCCATCGCGCGCGATCCGCGCTTTGCGCAGGCCTATGCCGGGCTGGCCGACGCGTATGTGCTGCTGCCAGGCTACAGCGTAAGGAAATCCTCGGAGGCATGGCCGAAGGGCCGGGCAGCCGCGGAGCGGGCGCTCGCGCTCGACAGCACCCTGGCAGAGGCCCATACCACGCTCGCATACGGCAAGTTCCTGTTCGATTCAGATTGGCGGGCGGCTGAGCAGGGGTTCCGCCGGGCGATCGCACTGAATCCGGATTACGCAACCGCGCATCATTGGTACGGTGATTTTCTCGCCGGACGGGGAAACCTGGAAGGTTACCTGCGGGAGATCCGGCGCGCCCAAGCGCTCGACCCGCTCTCGCCGCAGATCGGCACTGAGGTCGGACGGGCGCTCTACGCGCTCCGACAGAATGACGAGGCGGTTACGCAACTCCAGCAGGTGCTTCGGGCCGACCCGGCGTTTGCCGGTGCTCACGTCACTCTCGGGCGGGTGTACGTCGAGCAGGGTAGAATGGCGGAAGCCATCGGCGAATTCCAAAAGGCAGTGGAGCTCAGGGGTCGCAACGCGTTGGACGTGGCGTATCTCGCGTACGCCTATGCCCTGGCAGGCAAGAAAGGCGAAGCCCATCGGTTGCTCGTCGAGCTCGAAGGGCGCGCACGTCGCGAGTACGTCCCGCCAACGGTGCTCGCCATCGTCTATATAGGATTAAGCCAATACGGACGCGCCTTCGATTTGTTGGACCGGGCCGTCGCCGAACATGATGGATGGTTCGCTGAATTTATCTTCCACCCAACCTACGACCCTTTGCGCTCGCACCCACGATACGCTGCGCTGCTGCAGGCGCTGAGGTTGAGATAGCTATGTCATCCGCCGTTAAGTCTCCCTCATCCGGTTTGCAGAGGACGTATCTGCGGCTTCGCTGGAGATGCGAGCCTAGGCTTAAAGAAACTTGCATTATCGACTCTCACGGGCTGCAAAGAGAAGCGCCGCGACCGGGAAATCCGATGCGGCGCTTTCAGTTGCCCCTCCTGGGCTCGAACCAGGACTCTCCTGATCCAGAGTCCTCTCGCCCAGGCAAACATTTCAGACAACTTGTTGGGAATCGGCCACTTCCCGAGGATCGTGCCCGGATTCCTGCCGTAGTTTGCCCGCTCATCCCGGAGAAACTACGGCAAAACTACGGCAGTGCAGCCTACGGGTTGGACGGGCTCCACCGCCAGCGCTGCCGTGGCCTCTGTTCTCGATCCCGGCCCGCTTAGCGAAGAGCTGGACGGGCGCGGCTTGCGCGATGCGCCGCAGCTCCTCGTAGACGCGGAGTAGAGCAGGTCGATGGCCCCCGGGATCGCCGTCGCGCACGTCGAGCAGAAGATCAGTGATCTCTTCGCAACAGGTCATCGACCCAACATGCGCCTCGGCACGAGACACCGCAAATGGGATCAGTGGGCTGCCGGCCGACTGGTCGAGGGACCGATGTCGGGTTTGGGCTGGCCACCGCCGCATTGCTCCTCGCACCCCTGCTCGCCGCGTGCGCGGCAGAGACCAGCCCTATTCAAGGGTTCGTACGGCCGGCTTGCGGCACCAGCCGCTCGAGTTGCCCGCGGACCGACCAGACCTCAGGCGCCATCGCTGGCTCAGGATTGGTCCGGAGCGCGAGATAGTGCCGGTACGCTCGCACCGCGCCGACCGTGTCCCCGGTCAGGGCCGCTAGTCGCCCCTCCTCGCGCAGGAAGGTCGAGAGGTACCACCCCCCCCTCAACGTGGGCGTTAGACCGTAACCGCCCGCGCGCCGGCGCACCGCCCTGAGGGCGAGCGGCAAGTCGCCTTGGGCCTCCGCGACACGAGCGACGACCAGGTTTGCCGCCAGCGTCGCCAGCGATGGCATATAGATGAAGGTTCGGGCCGCGGCGTCGGCTTGCTCGAGCTTGCCCCGAGCCTCGGGTAGTCGGAGGGCGGTGGCCCGGGTGGCCTCGAGCAGCGTGGCACAGAGCTCTGTGTACTGGGTGACCGCAATCGGGGAGTCATGGGGGAGAACCCCGCTCACCCGAGTCCCTCGCAGACGTCGAATCGCTGCCCGGGCGTATCGGTAGTCGCCCCGCGCGGCACGCCATGTGGCGAGCACGCAGAGACTCTCGAGCTGTCTTCGCGCTGGTTCGCCCCGGGTAGCGGTGCCGGCAGCATACGGCGCGAGTTGCCGGGCGGCCTCGGCCGCGCCGCTCGTGTCCCCTCCCCAATAGAGCGCTTCGTGAATCCGCGACCGGAAAGCCGGCCTTGACGTATCATCGAGTCCGCTCAGGGTGAGGAGCGCCTCGTGGGGACGGCCACCGTTCAGGGCGACCACGCCGCGTAGCAAGGCGGCGGCCTCGGGATAGCTGGCCCGGGTGTACAGGTGCGCGGAGCGAGCGTAGTCCGGAGCTGCTATGCCGGTCGACGAGATGAACGCAAAGATCAACGCGAACACCCGGGGGTCTATCCGTTGCGAATCGGCCCAGAAGGCACGCCGCGCCGAGTCGCCCAGCGCGACCGCCCGGTGCCAGCGCAGGTACCATCCCTCCCTGCTCGTCGAATCCGCGGCGAGCCCCTGCGCGACGAGCCGGCGCACCGCCACGGGCTCGCCGTTCGCTTGGGCCATCTCGACCATATGGACCAGCGGCTCCGCCCAAATGGGGGAGCGCTCGGGCACCAGCGAATCGGCGCCGGTCGCCGAATCATTCGCCCAGCCGCGTTTGAAGGCCTCCGCGGCTAGCGGCAGATGATCATGCAGCCCGAACAGGATCCCGTAGTGGAAGTAGGCGTCAGCCAGCCCGTACCAGGTCTCGGCCCTATCGGGGTAGGCACTTGCAGCCGCTTGCCATCGCTGGAACAGCTCGGGGCCGGTGGGGAGTGGGCCGGCCCAGTTGTCCAGCAACGCCCGGTCGGCCGGGCCGAGCTGCTCCCGGCCGGCGAACGCTAGGCGCGCGCCCCGTTCAGGATCCTCACCGCCCCTGCCGGTGAACCAAACCGACACATTCACCAGCTCCAGCGCCGCGAGCGCGAAGGTGGAGTCCAGGAACGTCGCCTCTCGAAACCGGCGGAGCGCCTGGTCCAGATGCCCTTTTCGGAAGGCCGCGCGGCCCGCGAGGTAAGCGCGCATCGCCGGCAGCGACCTGCTGCTGATCGAGGAGAGCCGCGCCACCTCGGTTCCAGCCTCGAGACCCAACAAGCGCCCGGCAAGCTGATCCACCAGCGCCGGCAGGCTGTCCATCGGACCTTCGACACTCGCGTCGGCTACCAGCCGACCTGCAACGCTGTTGAAGAGTGAGGCGGTGAGCGTCAGGTGCCTGGGGGTGCCCACCACGGCACCGTTGATTGCGCGGCCGGCGCCGATCCGGCGCGCGACCGCGATCGCGGCGTCCGGGACGAGCTGCCGCCGGGCCGAGCCTGTCACCCGCTGCCAGGCACTCATCACGGTCCTTGGATCAACCGCGCGGAGCCCTTCTTGCCCGCTGAGCTTGATCGTCAGCAGGTCGACCATCCCCTCGTGCAACCAGGCGAGCTCGGGGGCCGCGCCCGAGGTCCGGAAGGGAAGGACCGCTATCACTGTCGTATTGGGGGAAGTCGCCGGCGGTGACGGTCGTATAATGCGACCGATCGCAACGGCGAGAAGGCCGGCGGCCACAACAAGCAACGCTCCCTGCCGCAGTGAACGGAAGTTCAGGCGCACCGGCGCCGGACGAGTCAGCCCCTGGCTACCTGCCTCGTCGACCTCTCCCGCCGTCCGGTCGAATGCCTGGTCCTCAGGGAGCGGCACGGCTGACCGGGTGGGGCCCGCCGGAACCGGACTGGCTCTGACCTTCTCGATCAGCGCGGCGGTGTCTGCCGAAGGCATTGCACCAAACTCTTCGGCCAGCCGCCGGGCGAACTCGTCGTAGGTCCGAAGGGCGCCGGCGTGATCCTTCAGCCGGTGGTGCAATCCAATGAGATATCTGACGGCCGGCTCGTCATCCGGCGCCAACTCCACCGCCCTGCGGGCTGCCTGGATCGCCGCCAGGGCGTTTCCCGCCTTCTCCTCCTGCTCGGCGAGTGACTGTGCCGCCTGGGCAGCACGCTGTCTCAATACCGTCCGGGTTCGGTCTACCCACTGCTCGAACTCGGCCGAGACCTCCGAGATGAAGAACCCCTCCAGGAAGTCGCCCCGGTAGAGCTCGAGCGCTTGAGTAGCCCGTCCTGCGGCGAAGGCCTCCTCCAGGGCCACTGCATCGCACCAGAGCGTCCCGTCGGCCACCCCCACCACCTCGTCGGCCCGGCTCACTAGGACTCCATCCTTCAAGAAATGACGCAGGTGGTGCAGCGCTTGGCGAAGCGCGCGGCGGGCCTCTTCCTGGTCGAGATCGGGCCAGAAGAGGCCGAGAAGGACGTCACGCCGCTGAACCCCGCGTGGCGTCGCGAGGGTGAGATAGGCGAGGAGGGCGAGCCGCTTGGGCTGGACAGCCACCGCGGTTGCGCCGGGCGCGTCGGAGGGCAGCAACTCGAGTCGCCCGAGTGTGTTGAGTCGCAAGAGTAGAGGGGCAGAAGACGTGGGTTACCGGGAGAGTAACGGGACCGGCTCACGACGGTAACGAGGACTTCCTATCCTCTTCAAGCGTATTGGTCGTGAGCGCTCCCTGCAAGTCTGAGACGCCGTCCACAGAAGAAGCCGCTCTCGATGCGACGCTTGTTCAACGGTCTAGCCCCGCCGTTCCTTGGCCCTAAGGCCAGCAACTCTGACGTGGAGAAACCAATGATGCGATCACTGACATTGACCGGAGCGGCGATGCTGATGGGGATCCTACTGACCGGCTGTGCGAGCGAGGACTCCCCCACCGCCCCAGCCATCCCCTCCTTGGCCGTCGAGGACGCCGGGCACAACGCGGCGGATCACTTTAAGGTCGTGGAGGCAGTTGAGTTCGAGGTCGAGAGCCCGTGCAACGGCGAGCTCATCGCCTTTTCGGGGGAGGCGATCTATCAGACCACCCGCGTGGGTACCCGCGAGGTCCTGGACGCGGGGTTGGCAGTGCACGGGGAATTTTACTCGCACCTTCGGGCCACCGGCACCGGGCAGGAGAGCGGCGCCAGCTACACGATCAACGATATCTACCACGAGAATTTCGAATCGCCGAGCCCACCCGCCCCGCAAATCACTTTCTCGGTTGGCGGAATGTTTCATGTCACCAGCGACCTTCCCGGCCTGAGCTTCGACGCCCACTTCGGGTTCCACGGCCTCGCCCTGCCGAGCGGGGAGTTCAAGGTGACCCGAGAGCTGGAGAGTGTGGAGTGCAAAGCCTGAGGCGCCGGAGCAGCGATCGTTGACGCGAGAGTCACGAAACCCCATGGTCATAAAACGACAATGACCAGCGAGCCGGATGTCCGGGTGCTTTCGTTCTCGCCGCCTCAGATGCCGCAAGGTCGTGGGCTTGGCAATTTGATGTCGCCTTCGCCGGGGATTGGCGTATATGCAGGATACGAGCGGCTGCGCGAACCTCTTACGTGGAGAATCCGACGATGCGATCACTGACATTGACCGGAACCGTAATACTGATGGAGACGCCCTGGCCGGCTGCGGGGCCGAGTCCGGCCCGACTGCCGAGAACATCCCCGGCCTCACGGCCGACGCGACGGACCACAACGTGGCGGATCACTTCAAGATCGTCGTGCCAGGCATCTTCGACGTCGAGAACCCGTGCAACGGCGAGCTGATCATCTTGTCGGGGGAACAGATAGATCAGCTGACCCTCGTGGGTCCCCGCGAGGTCCTGGACGCGGGGGGCTTCCTGCACATGGAATTTCAGGACCAGGTTCGCGCCACTGGCACCGGCTTGGACCGGCGCCACCTCACGCTCAAGGACATGCTTCACGAGAACTTCGAGTCACCGAACGAACCCGCCCCACACCTCGCCTTCTCGTCTCACGGGACGTCGCACGTCACCAGCGACCTTCCCGGCCTCAGCTTCGACATCCACTTCGTGTTCCACATCGTCATCCCGTCGGGCAAGGATTTCAAGGTGACTAGGGAGGTGGAGAGCGTGACGTGCCGCTGAAGTGCGGGCGTTGTGCCCTCTCGAAAGGCTCAGGCGCGCACGCAAGCTCGCAAGCAGAGGAAGCGGGCCCTGGACGGGATCAAGTCTACCGCGTCCTCGATTCGCTTCCCTCGCACTGGCGTCATATGCGATCATCCCTCACACTTGCGCTGGCCTTTAGACTGCGTCCTTGAGTTGTCATGAGCCTTCGCGCTCCGCACTTGAACTAGCGAGTCGATATGAAGCCGGAGAGACGTCTCGGGAAGTTGGGGGTGGAGTTTCGCCACATGGCCGCACCTGCTGTTGGTCACATGATACCGAACTCCAGGCCTCCAGCGTTACTCACAGTAACTCACACACTGCCACAAATACTGCCACAAATAGGGAAAGCGCCAGCCCAGACAAGCTGAGACGGCGCTTCGAGTTGCCCCTCCTGGGCTCGAACCAGGACTCTCCTGATCCAGAGGGGCCGTCATAACCAGCCGAATTCCAGCAACTTGCTACCCTTTACGCGAGTTCGTGTCACCCGATGCTGGAGTTTGCTGGCTTTCATGCTCGACTTTGCCGTACTTTACTCACTCAAATGTCGGAGTTTGCCGCACCCTTTCCACCGGAGCTCCTTGAACTCCTGAAGAAGCTCAGGGCGAAGCGGCCCGCGTATGTGAGGCGCCCTCCGCCCGATCTGGAGCTTCATCTTGCTGCATATCCGCCGGTCCGTCTTATCTCCTGCGAAACCCCGACTTCTCCCAGTTCACGAACAGAAACCCGCCCGGCGCATCGAACTTCGGCTCGCCGGGAGCCGGCAGCACCTGCAGCTGCAGCTCATCGACCTTGTTCTTAGAGCAATCCCAGCAGGCCAGCGCGAAGTCACCGGGTCGGCGAGTGCGCGAGAGCTGCATCACATGCACCATCGCGTTGTCCGTCACCAGCGTGCCATTCCGGTACAGGTGACCGATGGCCCAGAGCGCCACCGCGCTGTTAATCGTGGGGACAAGAGGGGTGTGCACGCCGGTCATTCCGTGGTAGTAGAGTCCCAGGATCACGCCGCCGAAGCGAGGGTGATGGGGCACGTCCTTGGTCTGCACCCGGTCCAGCACGAGCTTCCACCGGGCCTGGTCCTGGGTGGTGAACTTGGCGAGTCCGTCAACCGAATCGCGAGTGGCGCCCTTGTCCCAGGCTGTGAGCGTGAAGCTGCCGGCGATGGGCGTGACATTGTTTGAGTACGGGCCGTTCTCTGCCTGAGACTCGAGGTCTTCCCGCTCGCCGCCGAACTGCTTGAGGATCGGCGCCGCACTGTCGGCGAAGGGAAACCGTCCGGGCAGGATCTGGATCACCGGACCGCCACCCGCCACCTGAATGGCCGGTACTTTCGCCGGCGGAGTTGGTGCGTGAGTCCGCTTGATGTCTGCGTAACCGGGAGATCGTGAGCCGCTCGCGCTCACCACCTTCAAGTGGGTCTCCATGCCGAGCTTCTTATGCGAATCCTCTCCTACCGGGCAGTACACCTCGTAGGTTCCGGGCGCGAGCGTCAAGGTGAGAGTGGTGCCTGAGCCCGGCTGGAGCAGAACCGTCTGCTGCTCGAGCCCCTGCCCCTCCACCTCCAGCGCGTGCGGAATGCTCCCTGAGTTCGTGACGCTGAATGCGACCAGGCCCGGACTGACCGTCGCCGCCGATAGCTGGACCTTCCATTCCGAGAGCTTGGCCGTGACTGCGACCGGTTCGCCAGAGGGATTGGGACGGGCGTCGAGGGGCGAAGCCAGAACGACGAGGCCGGCGGCGATGCCGCGGATCATACGGTAGTTACGGAACATTGTGGTATTCTCCGGTGCGGGTACGAGACATTGCTGTCACTGTCGGATACCCGCCCGGTGCCACGCATATTCCCTGGAATAAATTCGCCGCTGCCAGAGTCTAGAGAGCAATGAAGCCACGCGACCTCGGCCGATTCGAAGCGATCGTGCTGCCGCACCTGGACGCCGCGTATACGTTGGCGCGCTATCTGACGCGCCACGAGCACGATGCGCAGGACGTGGTGCAGGACGCCTATCTGCGGGCGCTCAAGTACTTCGATGGCTTCCGCGGAGCCGAGGCCACTGATGGCAGGGCCTGGCTTCTCACAATCGTGCGTAATACCGCCTTCAGCTGGCGGCGCCGGTATCGTCAGGAGGCGAACGCCGCCGAGTTCGACGAGCAGCTCCACAGCCAGTCGGTGGAGGATGTTCATCCGGACACGACGCTTTCCGATGCGTCGGCGCGGGAATCGTTGCACCAGGCGATCGACCGGCTGCCTGCCGAATTCCGCGAGGTGATCGTGTTGCGCGAGCTCCAGGGATTGTCCTACAAGGAGATCGGGGAGGTAACCGGTGTGCCCGTGGGAACCGTGATGTCACGGCTCTCCCGCGCCCGCTCTCGGCTTCAGCGGGCGCTGGTCACCGATCAGGAGGGACGATGACACATAGCGAGCTGGAGCTTCAGGTGGATGCTTATCTGGACGGAGAGCTGGCCGCGCAGGACGCGCGCGAGCTGGAAGCGCATCTCAAAGAGTGCCGCGATTGTAGTCACCTTCGCGACTCTCGCCTGGCCCTGGGCACCGCGATCCGGGCCGAGGTCCCGGCGTTTCGGGCACCGGACGAGCTCCGGAACCGGGTACGCACGGCACTCAAGTCATCCGCGCAGGTACCCACCTCTGGTCGCCCGATGCCGCGCGGGTGGCTGCCGCTCGCGCTGGCCGCGTCACTGACGCTCGTTGCGTTCGGGACCTGGCAGCTCGCCTCCGCTCGCTCGGCGGGAGCGGCGCTCGGCGAACAGGTGCTCGCCAGTCACGTCCGCTCGCTCATGCCGGGTCATCTCACCGATGTGGTCTCGTCAGACCAGCACACTGTCAAGCCGTGGTTCAACGGCAAGCTGGACTTCTCGCCGCCGGTTTACGATTTCGCGGGAAAGGGCTACCCGCTGATCGGTGGCAGGCTCGATTATATCGGTGACAGGCCAGTTGCTGCGCTGGTGTACGGGCGGCGTCAGCATTTCATCAACGTGTTCCTCTGGCCCGTGAGCCGAGGGTCGGCTGGTCGTCCCGATGCGACAACCCGGCAGGGGTATCACCTGCTGCACTGGAGCACGCCGGAGTTTGCCTACTGGGTCGCCTCGGACTTGGGACTGGCGGAGCTGGATGAGTTCGCGCGAATGCTGCGGGACTCCTAAGCGGGACGAGGACAAGCGTAACCGGGGAGCCATGAGCGGTGAGCCCGTCTGTAGAGTTGTCATCCTGATCGCAGTGAAGGATCTCTCAGATCAGGGCGGGTCGGGAACTCACACACGGCTGCAAATAGGGAAAGCGCCGCCACCGGGAAATCCGATGCGGCGCTTTCAGTTGCCCCTCCTGGGCTCGAACCAGGACTCTCCTGATCCAGAGTCCTCTCGCCCAGGCAGACATTTCGGTCAACCTGCTGGGATTCGGCCACTTTCCGAGCATCGGTGCCCGTATTCCTGCCATCGTCTGCCCGGTTTTGCCCGGAGAAACTACGGCAAAACTACGGCGGTCCTGGCTGACGATCCGGAATAAGCGCAACTTCCTGGCAATCTGCGATCATCTACGACACCTTCTAGTCATCCCTGCCAGGCTTTACCGTGACCACAGTCGACTTGCTCCTCAAGGACGCCCTGCGCGGCCGCTACGTGATCGAGCGGGAGCTCGGCCGCGGCGGCATGGCCACGGTCTACCTTGCGCAGGACTGCCGGCATCACCGTCCTGTCGCCATCAAAGTACTCCATCCTGAGCTTGCCCAGGCACTAGGGTCGGACCGCTTCCTTCATGAAATCGAGATCATAGCGCGGCTCCAGCACCCTCACATTCTCCCACTGCATGACTCCGGCGAGGGCGACGGCCTCCTCTACTATGTCATGCCCTACGTCGCAGGTGAGTCGCTGCGTAACCGGCTGACCCGTGAAAGGCAGCTCCCGCTAGACGAGGCACTCGAGATCGCTCGTCAAGTTGCCTCGGCGCTGGCCTACGCCCACAGCCATGGCGTGGTGCACCGCGACATCAAGCCCGAGAATATCCTGCTCACGGACGACCAAGCGATTGTGGCGGACTTCGGTATCGCCTGGGCTGTAGGCCAGTCCGGCGGCGAGCGGCTGACCGAGACCGGACTCACGCTGGGCACCCCGGCCTACATGAGCCCCGAGCAGGCAGCAGGGGAGCGTCACCTCGACGGACGAAGCGACATCTACTCTCTAGCCTGCATAGTGTATGAGATGCTCGCGGGCGAGCCACCCTTTACCGGCCCAACCGCGCAAGCGGTCATCGCAAAGCGGTTCGGTGGGCCGCCGCCGCGCCTGCACGTGATACGTGAGGGGGTGCCGGAGGTGGTGGAGCGTGCCATCGACCACGCATTCGCAAAGGCTCCGGCGGACCGATTCAGTACCGCCCTTCAGTTTTCAGCCGCATTGTCTGCGCCTGCAGGCGCCTTTTCGCGGCCAGCGAGCGATCCGCGTGTGCAGCGAAAGCGGAGGCGGCGTCGCCTGCTGATTCTAGGGCTCACCGGAGTCGGGGTGGCCGGCGCAGCCGCACTGGGAACGCTTCTGATCCGTCAAACTGATCCTCGATCCCTCGACGCGAATTTGATAGCGGTCGCGCCCTTCGACGTATTCGATCCGGAGCTCGGCCTGTGGCGCGAAGGACTGGTGGATATCCTCTCGCGCACCCTCGACGGTGCGGGAACTCTGCGCGCGGTGTCTCCGAGGGTAGCCATACGCCGCTGGAACGGCCGCGCCGAGCCTGCCGAGGCGAAGGTTCTGGGCCGTAGGACGGGCGCCGGGCTTGTGGTGTTCGGGCAGTTGGTGGAAAGCGGGCCTGATTCGGTGCGACTCACAGCAACCCTCCTCGATGTGGGAGGCAACCGATCTCTGGGCGAGGTCGATTTTCGCGACGTCTCAGCGCACATGGACCGATTGGTTGATTCCACTGCGGTGGCCCTGCTTCGTGCTCTCGGACGTCATCGCCCCATTGGAGCGGTCAGGCAGGCAGCGTTCGGTGGGACGTCCCTCCCGGCGCTCAAAGAATTCTTGCGCGGCGAGCAGTTCTACCGGCGGAGTGCCTGGGACTCTGCACTGGCCCATTATGAAGCTGCGACGACCCTGGACAGTACATTCGCGCTCGCCTTCCGCCGAATGCGGCTCAGTCTGACCTGGAGTCCACCGACAGCACACTCCTTCCAGTCTCCCGGGGCGTACGCCTTCCGTGCCGCGGCATTCAACCGAGGACTTCCTGCCCGCGACAGCCTCCTGATCATGATGGATTCGCTGTTATGGGGGGGACTGGGATGGGATGACACGGCGTATTTCTCCCACCGCCGGCGCGCCTTCGTCGCACTGGATCAGCTTGCTCGGCTCAATCCCAACGATCCCGAGGTCTGGAACGAGATCGGAGAAGTCAGACATCACTGGGGGACCCCTGCGGAGTTCACCGGTGAGGAGATCCTCGCGGCCCTGGAGCGCGCCATCCAACTCGATCCGGAGTACGGTCCAGCGTACGAACACACGGTGGTTTTCGCCATCAGGCTTGGGAGGCTCGATCTCGCCAGGCAGTATGCTGAGGCCTACCTCGACTTCGTACCGGCCGATATTTCTTCTCAGCAGAATCGCATGGACGCCCTGCTTCTTGATCCTGCCCTGGCGGCTTCGTCGCAAACGGCCAGGCTAATCGATACTTCTGCTGCCGGTTCCTTGCTCCAGGCCGTCTTCGACCTGAGCGGCTGGCCGGACTCGGCCGAGACAGCGCTCCGGCTCGCACGCAGCCTGGCGTCGGGTACCCACAGCCTTGCCGGTGCGCCGTCATGGTTGACCGATACCTTTCGGAAGGAAATCCTGGCAGGCATCCTCGCCTTCCGAGGTCATTTTCAGGAAGCGCGAGCTACTTTACCAGGTTCGCCGATCACAGAGACTGGGTTCCCGTCCGATCCAGTCTTGGATCTTGCTCTGCTCGGTGCGTTCCCGCTGGATACAGTCAGAATCATGGTTCGGGCGCTGGTGGCAGGAGACTCACTCTGGCCGCCCTCCGGACACCGCTATGCGCTGCCGTGGTGGTATGCGGATCGTGATACCGCGGCGCTCAAGCGGTTCGAGATCCAGGTCGTAGCAGCTGCCCGGAGGTACCCGAACCCGGTCGCAAACGCCTATCTCCGCAACTTGGCCGAGGTTGCCCGCGCATATCTCGTCCTCGCCAGAGGGGACTCCACCGAAGGGCTGCGGATGCTCGCCGCGCTTCCAGATTCACTCT
>Ga0075421_100002912_pt1 | contig 20448 bp, 22 predicted proteins | sample SoiMetdeltSBSDD5_FD_75292 | JGI IMG/M metagenome (GOLD analysis project Ga0075421, IMG submission 75292) | Bulk soil microbial communities from a Populus tree surrounding site in Tennessee, USA - Soil MetaG P. deltoides SBSDD5 | ecosystem: Environmental > Terrestrial > Soil > Tree plantation... | reverse complement strand
GACGCGCCGATCGATGTCGATCTAAATCAAATCCAGATCGATCTGCCCTCGCAAGGCGGCACCGATCTCTCGTCACCTCCCGATTTCAATCAGTGAACCGGTCACGGACCTCAATTCATCATCATCATGCGCGGGCTTGACCCGCGCATTTGTCGCTTTCGTTGTCAAAGCGCCTTCTTGCGCTGCTGGCCCATCATGAAGGTATCAAAGGTGTATTCTGACACCTGGAACCACAGATACTGGTCGCGCCGGAATGCCACCATCGCGTCATATATTTTTTTGAAATCGGCATTCTGCGCCGAGATTTCGGCACAGGTGTCGTTGGCGGCTTTGAAACACGCCTCCATCATATCGGCGGGATAGGGCTTGAGCACCGCGCCTCCGGCCACGAGCTTCTTCAGCGCCTCGGGGTTCTTCGCATCATAGCGCGCCTGCATGTCCGTATTGGCGGCCTGGCTGCCCGAGGCGATGATCGATTGATAGCTGCGCGGAAGCTCCGCCCATTTGGCCGCGTTCACCATCGTGTGCAGCATGGGTCCGCCTTCCCACCATCCCGGGTAATAATAGTATTTTGCCACTTTCTGGAAGCCGAGCTTCTCGTCGTCATAGGGCCCGACCCACTCCGCCGCATCGATCGTGCCTTTCTCGAGCGCTTGGTAGATTTCCCCACCGGCGATCTGCTGCGGCACCACGCCCACCCTCGCGATGACCTTGCCGCCGAAGCCGCCGATGCGCATTTTCAGCCCCTGCAGATCGGCCAGCGATTTGATCTCGTTGCGGAACCACCCGCCCATCTGCGCCCCCGTGTTCCCGCAAGGAAAGGCGACGAGATTGTGCTTGGCGTAGAACTCGTTCATCAGCTCCATGCCGCCGCCGTGATACATCCATGCATTTTGCATGCGGCTGTTGAGCCCGAACGGCACCGCCGTGCCGAAGGCGAAGGTCGGATCCTTGCCCCAATAGTAGTAGGAGGCCGTGTGGCACATTTCCACATTGCCCGCCGACACTGCATTGGCCGCCTCCAGTCCCGGCACGATCTCATTGGCGGCGAACACCTGGACCTGAAACTTGTTGTCGGTGGCTTCCGCCACATATTTACTGAAGGTTTCGGCAGCCCCGTAGATGGTGTCGAGGGCTTTGGGGAAGCTCGATGTCATTCGCCATTTGACTTCGGGCGCACTCTGCGCGATGGCGGGCGCAGCCAGTGTGCTGGCGGCGGCCGTGGCCAATCCTGCGGTTTTGATGAATTTGCGACGGTCCATGACGCTCCTCTTGTTCGCTGCTTGGGGTGGAGATGATCCCTCCTGCAATCTACAGATGTCAAAAAACTGCTGCATTGACAATGGAGTATCCCCACTTCAATCCTTCTCCCCCTCAAGCATTAGGATCAAAATGAAACCCAAGGCGTATTTCACCTTCCTCGCACTGCTCGGCGCACTCTGTGTCCCCGCCAACGCCCAGGAGGAGTGCGGCCATGGCAGTTTCCACTCCTGGCTCGACGGCGTGCGCGAGGAGGCCGAGGCCCAAGGCGTCTCGTCGGATACTTTGCGCGTGCTCGACGATGTCCGTTTCGATCAGGACATCATCCGGCGCGACCGCGCCCAGGGCGTTTTCTCGCAGACCTTTCTGGAATTCGCTGGCCGCATGGTCAATGCAAACCGGATGCAGGTCGGCGCGAGCCGGTTGAAGAAGCACAAGAAAATTTTCGACGAGATCGAGCAGGCATACGGCGTGCCCGGCCCCGTCATCACCGCCTTTTGGGGGCTTGAGACCGATTACGGGGCCAATACGGGCGATTTCAATACGCTCAACGCGCTCGCTTCACTGGCCTATGACTGCCGTCGTCCCGACAAGTTCCATCCTCAGCTGATCTATGCTTTGCGCATTCTCGATCGTGGCGACTTGCGTCCCCAGGAGATGATCGGCGCCTGGGCCGGCGAGATCGGGCAAGTTCAGTTCCAGCCTGAGGATTATTTCGAGCGCGGCGTCGATTTCGACAATGATGGCAGGATTGATCTGCGAAACTCAGTTCCCGATGTGCTCGCCTCGAGTGCCAATCTGCTCAAGGAGGGCGGCTGGCGGGCAGGGGAACCTTGGCTCGAGGAGGTCAGCATTCCGCGCGATATGGACTGGAAAGAGGCCGATCTCGCCATTCGCCACCCCCGCTCCCAATGGGCAGAATGGGGCGTCCGCGCCAGGGACGGGGGCAAAATCAAAGCCGATGATCTCGAGGCCTCGCTGCTTCTGCCCATGGGCCACAACGGCCCGGCCTTTCTCGCCTATCCGAACTTCAGCGTCTATCTCGATTGGAACCAGTCGCTGGTCTACGCCACCACCGCTGCCTATTTCGCCACACGTCTCGCCGGCGCCCCGCCCGTGAGCAAGGGCAATGGCGAAGTCGCTCCCATGGGAGTCAAGCAAATCCTGGAACTGCAGAAGCTTCTCGCCCGCCAGGGCTACGACATCGGCAAGCTGGACGGCATCATCGGCACTGCCACGCGCAGCGCGGTGAAGGACGTGCAGATCAAATTGGGTTTGCCGGCCGACTCCTATCCAACGCCTGAACTCTTGAGCCGCCTGCGTTCTATGTGACGAGATTGACCCCGGCGATGATCAGCACGATCCAGAAGAGCAATATGGCGAGGAAGATATAGAACAGGATCTTGGCGATGCCAGCCGTTGCTTCCGAAATCCCCGTGAAGCCCAGAACGCCCGTAATGAGCGAGACGATGAAGAAGATGATGGCCCAGCGCAGCATGATCGCCTCCACGGGTTCAACGCGCCTAAGATCGCTCGCTAACGTCGGCGTCGCCAATAAGTTCCCTTAAGGTAAGCTTTCCTGCCATGCCCAAGTTCGCCGCCAATCTGAGCATGCTCTTCCCCGAAGTCACCTTTCTCGACCGGTTTGCCGCCGCTCGCGAACAGGGCTTTGCAGCCGTCGAATGTCTCTTTCCTTATGCCTTCGACGCGCGGGAGATCGCTGCTCGTTTGGCCGATCACGATTTGAAGCTCGTTCTCTTCAACACGGCGCCTGGCGATTTTGCCAAGGGCGAGCGAGGACTTGCTGCGCTTCCAGATCGCATAGAGCAATTCAGGCGAAGTTTCGAAACGGCGCTTGATTATGCGCAGGCGCTTTCCTGCACAAGGCTCCACTTCATGGCGGGCGTCGTTCCCTTGAACGCCGATAAGGCCGCCTTTCGCGATTGCTTCATCGCCAACCTGGCATGGGCCGCCGATCTTGCGCGCCGACAAGGGATCGTGCTGTTGCTTGAGCCTCTGAACACGCACGATGTACCGGGCTATCTCCTTCCCACCATTAAGGCTGCGCTCGCCGTCATGGACGATCTCCGCCTCGGCAATCTCTTCCTCCAGTTCGATGCCTATCATACCCAGATGAACCAAGGCCGTCTGGCGCACAATTTGCGCCAGAACTTCGATCTCATCCGGCACATCCAGATTTCAGGCGTCCCCGGCCGTCACGAGCCCGATGAAGCTCAGGAGATCAACTATGCCTATCTCCTACCGCTGATCGATGAACTGGGTTATGACGGCTGGGTTGGCTGTGAGTACAACCCTAAGGGCGACACGGCTAAGGGTCTTGCTTGGGCGAGACCCTGGCTTAAGTCTCAGAGATAATCCTCGATATAGGCGCGCACGATTGAGTCGATATCCTTGTCGAGCGGCAGGCCGATTTTGCGCGCTCGATCGAAATTGAGCGCGGTCGGCCACGTCTCGACGATGCGCTCGATGACCGGGTCCCGCTCCACTCGGATGTCCCCGAGATGCCGGTTTCCAGCGACGCGCTTAAGCGCTGCGATCATCTCCTTGACTGTGGCGTTGATGCCGGGAAAGGTCACAGCCCGGTCATCGCCCAGTTCGTCGGCGCGTGCCTCGTGCAGCTTGACGAATCCCTCGACGATGCTGCGATAACCCGATACGGGCATGATCGTATCCTCCCCCACCGGCAGCACGCATTCGATGCCGTTGAGCGGCTCGCGGAACACGCCGCTGGCGAAGCTCGATGCGGCCTTGTTCGGCTTGCCGGGCCTGACGATCACCGTTGGCAGCCGCGCCGAGCGCCCGTCGATGAAGCCTTTGCGCGTGTAGTCATTGATGAGGAGCTCGCCGATGGACTTCGTCATGCCATAGGTGGTTTGCGGCGTCTGCTTGGTCATGTCGCCCACTGTCTTTGGCATGTGGCTTCCGCCGAACACGGCTATCGAGCTCGCGAACACCACTTTCGGCTTCGAAGCGAGCGCCCGCGCCGCCTCGAGCACGTTGAGATTGCCGTGGAGATTGACGCGGATGGCGAGGTCGAAGTCCTGCTCGCCGCCTCCACTCAAGACCGAAGCGAGATGAAAGATCGAAATGTCCTTCCTGTCGATCAGCCGGCGCACGGTATGCGCATCCGAAATCTCGCCCGTCTCGAAACGGATCCGCTTGTCGAGACTCTTGGGTTGAGAGTCGGGCAACGCGATGTCGAACAGGACGATCTCTTCGATGGATCTCGTTTCGCCTTTTGAATTGGTGATCCTGCCGAGCGCGGCGAGCCTCTGTCCGAGCAGCAGGCCGACGAACCCGGCGCCTCCGGTGATGACGACTTTCATGGATGAACCTCGGAAAGAAGGGATGCCTAGACCTTTTAGCGCATCGGGCGACGGGCTGGGAAGCTCGGACCTTGTCAATTCCGGCGAAAGCCGCTCCAGGTGCACATCATCGGGTGGTAACCACCTGCCATAACGATCTTGTGCGTTGCGTGATAGGCTCGAATGGAAGAGGAAAACTTCCATGCCGGATACGTTCTTTTCACCCGGAGAATATGCTCACATTCATCCCGAGCTGGGCGAGATTTTGAACTCCCTGCCGCAGCCGCCCGAGGGCCATGTGAGCCCCGAACAGGCCGAGTTTCTGTTTCATTTGGTGAAACTCATCCGCCCGGTCTTCGTCGCCGAGACGGGCTTCTGCACCGGCCATTCCGCCTGTATCGTAATGCTCGCCCAGGCAAGTCTCGGCATTGAACCCCGCATGCTGAGCTTCGACATTTGCCGCTATGAGGAGACGAAAGTCGCGGCCGGGATCGTCAAGTCTCGTTTCCCCGGTCTCAAATTCGTCGAGGGCGACACGAAAGCTGTCCTTTCCGATGTTCTCAGACGCCAGCTTCGCCGTCATGACGGCATCACCCTCGATCTGGGGATCATTGATGGCGGCCATGACCACGCCACGGCGGCGCACGATCTCGAAACACTCTTCGCCTATCTCAAGCCCGGCGGTTTTCTCTGGCTCGACGATTTCGAGAAGCTGCTACCCAACGTCGGCGTTAATTTGGCTGGTCACGATTTTGCCCGGCGCTGGGGCAACTGTCTGAATTTCCAAACGCGCGATGCGCGCGGCTTCATGCTTCATCAGAAGAAAATCTAGCGAATGACCGGGGCGCGGCTGGCGTCATTCCACACAATCTGCTCGCCCGCAGTCACGTTTGTGTTTCGATCCTGCTCAATCAAGCTTTGCACTGCGAGCGTCGTCAGGAGCAGTAGCGACAAGCCTGCCGCTGTTCCGATGACCGCGTCCCTGAAACCCGCCTCTCTCGGGCTTGGGGCTAAAAGCCTTCGCTGCGCATCGGCGACGTCAGCCGCCTTCTGCAAGGCCTGGAAATCTTTACGGCTGAGTTTCATCGCTCGCCTCCGACATTTGCTGTCCCTGCCACATCAGTCAGCGGGTTCCAGATCACTTCCTCCGCACCATTGGGCTCTCGCACGGCCACTTTCGTGGGAAGTTCTCCGTAGGCCCGGGCAATGCTCACCGCCATTCTCTTCGCCGTTCTCTTGTCGGCATAGGATCCGTACCAATGGTCCTGATAGCCGATGCGCCAGTATCCGCCATGGAACGCTACCAGGAACGTGTCCACCAAATTGGCCTCCATAATCATTGAGGCTAACGCGGGGTTTTGGGGTCGGGTTCCCAGCCAAGCTCAAGCTTGAGCTGGAGACGGAGCTAGTCGGCCCAAGCTTCCAGCCTTAAAGCTCAGTGCCCCGGGAACGAAATCGGAGATCGCATCTTTTCTTCTGTTACACCACGGACGGCTACTGCTGTGAATGGGAGCAAGATTGCAATGTGCGACTATAGTATGGAACATGTGCGCTCGCGTGCGGCACGCTTGGGCGACAGACTTATCACCCAGGGTTTCCTTGGCACGCTGACCCACGGCTTCGCTGCTGAGGATGACCGCTCGACCGCTATCTGTCTCTTGCCGGGGACGGAGCTGGCCTTTGACCACGATGTGAAGGTGAAGGGCCTCTTATTCTACCGAAGCATCGGCGAGAACACGGCGATCTTTCGCCAGGTCGATGTCGAGAACCCCTATCACTTCCACGATGCGCTCGAATTTGCGGATGGCACCATCGTTCTTCTGAACATGCTCAAGAAGGGCCAGAGGGCGAGCATTCTGCAGCTGCCGGCACCAAGGCGCGAAAAAGCTGAAAACAGCGAGACCCGCACGCGGCATGGCTCGAACGTGCGATCCCTGCCTTCGGAGGGTAACGTTCCCAGTTTCCCCGAAACTTTCTAAGGTTCCGCAGTTTTCCGTTTGGCCTTGAATAGGCCGGAATTTCCGTGGCCAGGCTAAGCCCGCACGCGCTCCCTCGCCAGCTTATCTATTTGCGCCTGCAGCTCCTCCCGGGCTTGGCCTGAAAGTATCGTGAGGCAGTGCCGGCAAACTTCAGGGCGCCCTCGCTCACTTCCCTGCCCAAATGGGCAATCGGCTTCCCTTCATTGTCATAATTTGTGCCGGGCAGACTCGGGCGCACTCTTGTGCCAGCCATTGAGGCCAAGCCGGTGCAAATGGCATAGTCACGATCAACAAACCGAAAGCCATGTCAATGCGTTCTCCTATTCCCATTTTTGACGGTCATAATGATGTTCTGCTCCGGCTTTTCAACAAGCAGAGCCCGGGAGTGGAGCAGCTATTCCTCGAGGGCGAGAAAGATGGCCAACTCGATTTTCCACGCGCGGTCATTGGTGGCTTTGCCGGTGGCATGTTCGCTATTTTTGTCTCCTCAAGGGACGAGGCGGACGTCAACGAGCTGATGCGAGGCGAAAGTTACGACGTTCCACTGCCAGGATTAATATCGGCGAAAGAAACCCTTCGCTCGGCACTGGCCATGGCCGCCATCTTGTTCAGAATTGAGAGGCGATCCGGTGGAAAGTTCAAAGTATGCCGTAGTGCAAAAGAAATTCGTTCCTGCATAGCCTCTGATGTACTCGCTGCTGTCATGCATCTTGAAGGTGCCGAGCCAATTGACGCAGATTTCAACTCGCTTGATGTACTGTATGAGGCAGGTCTTCGTTCTATCGGCCCGGTGTGGAGCAGGCCAAACATTTTTGGCCACGGCGTGCCCTTTCGCTTTCCGAGCACTCCCGATACAGGACCCGGGCTAACCGAACTCGGAAAAAACCTCGTCAGAACCTGTAATGAGCGTCGGATTGCGCTCGATCTCTCTCATCTAAACGAGCAAGGCTTTTGGGACGTAGCACGCCTGAGCAACGCACCCTTAATTGCCACCCATTCCAATGCTCATTCTGTCTGTCCGCATGCGCGTAATCTTACCGATCCACAACTCGCCGCGGTCCGCGACTCCGGTGGCATTGTCGGAATCAATTTCGCTACCTGTTTCCTAAGACCTGACGGGCAAGTCGAAAGCAGGACGGGGCTCGACGTGCTGTTGCGCCATCTCGACCATTTGATCCAGCACGTCGGGATTGAGCGCATCGGATTTGGCTCCGACTTCGATGGCGCCAAAGTCCCCGAGGCGATTGGCGATGTTTCTGGTCTCGGCAGTCTACGCGATGCTCTAACCTCGCGCGGGTTCTCGGACGATGTGATGAGCAAGCTCTGTCAAGAGAATTGGATTGACGTGCTGGAACGCACCTGGGGAGCGTGATATGCCCCTAGCGGCTCCGCGACAAGCGATTTCGCTTCAGCATGATTGCAATTTGATTGCTAGCGCGAATACCGGGCCAAGCCAGTTATCCAAGCTATTGAAATATTGGCGCACCCGGCACGACTCGAACGTGCGACCTCTGCCTTCGGAGGGCAGCACTCTATCCAACTGAGCTACGGGTGCTTTTGAAGGCGAGCGCCGCCGACATATAGACCATGGCCGGCGCGGCGGCAACATGGAGCGGCCTGCTAAGGGATACCTGTGCGATGGCTCCTCAGGCAGAGGTCGCACGTTCGGATGGTGCCGGGTGCTGCACCTTGAATTAGGCCCAACTAGCTTTTGACCCTATGGCGTAGGCACGGGTAAGGACACAGCGCTGGATCGACATCCACAAAGACGATCTCGACGAGGCACAAATGGGCGACGTAGGTAAAGCAGGCGGCTGCAAAACCGGGCTGGGGCAAGGCCTGACGACTGTGAAATTGCAAGGGGAGTTTCAACATGGTGCAAGCTAGGCGACCTCAACTTCCTGCTCTTGACCCGAGTACCGTAAAAGCCGTGACTGGCTCCGACTACCCTCGGGTATTTCGGGGTACCACAGAAGCTGGAGAACGGCGCAGATTGGGCGATGCTTTGGGGCTTGCCAATTTCGGTGTGGATCTGACCCGACTACCCCCCAGACTGTGCATCCTCTCTGCGGCACTGGCATACCAAGCAGGATGAGTTCATCTTCATGCTGGAAGGTGAGCTGGTGCTCATCAGTAATAGTGGTGAGCAGATACTGGCGCCAGGAATGGCTGCTGGCTTTCCAGCAGGCAAGCCCGATGGTCATCACCTTGTTAATCGTAGCAGCGGCGATGCGCTATTTCTGGAAATAGGCGATCGTTCACCAGGAGACGATGGCGAGTATCCGGATCATGACATGATTTGGCGCAATATCAATGGAGATCAGAAATATGTCTATCTCCACAGAAACGGGACGCCTTACGACGATCAGTCATAGACATTTGTGGTCAAGCATCAGCCAAATCCCTAGGGCTTGCGATAGGGCGTGCCGGCCTCGTGAACCAACCGGCCATCGGCATTAGATTCAGAATGGACTCGGTAAGCCATCGAAACATAGACCAGCGCAACAACTCCGACCGAAATGGGAACGGACATTGCTGCCCTTTCCTCGATACGTTCAAAATACGCTGTCGGGATTGTAAAACTTAACCGCGTTCTCCTTTGTGATGATTGGTGAAGGCAGCACCGTCTTCTGCGGGGCTTCGGCACCGGCCAGTATGGCCATCAGACGATGAAAACTGGCCCGACCGATCTGATCAGAATTGTTATGCCCTGTCGCCCCGTAGTTGGTGCCCTCGGTCATGATTTCCTTGAGCGTCCCCTTCTCGCCGTCGACCGAGGTGAGAAACATCTTATCTGAGCGGCCAGCATCCTTGATTGCCTTCTGTGCACCTTGACACATTGAGTCATTCTCGCAGAACACCGCGTCAATTTCTGGATGCTTGGTGAGCATGTCCTCCATCAGTTTGAAACCGCCATCAACACTCCAACCGCCAAAGTCTGGAGCCTTCTCAACTTTGATATCTGACTTCTCGACGACTGAAAGAACGCCGTTGGTGCGATCGAGACCGATCGAATTGTCAGCCGGTCCACCGCGCAGGATGACCACGAGACCCTTGCCGTTCAGCCGTTTGACCATGTAATCGCCAATACCTACGCCGATGGCATAGTTATCGGGACCAATCCAACTTGTGAAATCCCCGCCTTTCAGCATACGGTCGACGAGAACAACAGGCACTCCGGCCGCCTTGATGGCATCGAGTGCCTCTGGTGCGGCCTCGATCCAAGCACCGCTAATGATGAGCCCATCAACCTTTTGGCTAAGCAAATCCTCCACATTCGATGTAAGCTTGGCCACGTCTCCCTTGGCATCGGTAGAAATTACAGTGATGTTGGGGAATACTTTTGCCTCATCCTTCACCGCCAAGTCCATGCCGACGAAATAGGCACAGCAAAGGGATAGATTTACGACGCCTATCTTGAGATCCTTTGCGGCTGCGGGGCCTGCAGTGGCGGCCCCGGCCCAAAGCAGCATGAGGGTTAGCAACTTGCCGAAATGCTTCACTGGTTCTCTCCCTTCTCCGTTGTTTGCGGACCATAGTCCGTTTGCCTCAAGGCACTTTTCGTCGGGCTAACACAGCCACCAGGATAATCAACCCCTTGAGGAACTGCTGATAATAGGATTCCACATTGAATAGATTGAGGACGTTGTCGACAAGAGCCAAGGCCAGGACACCGCCCACGACACCGAGGACCGTGCCGCCACCGCCACCGAGAATACCGCCGCCAATGACCACAGCTGCTATGGCGTCGAGTTCATAACCAATTCCCACACTCGGCTGGGCAATTCCCAGCCGGGAAGCTAGCAGCACGCCGGCGAAGGCGGCTAGAAACCCACAAGCCGCATAAGCGGCAACCAAATGGCGTCGGACGTTGATCCCGGCAAGACGCACAGCTTCCGAATTCACACCCATGGCGTAGACCGCGCGCCCGGAGATCGTGTGGTTCAGATAGAACCAAACGAGCGGGATCACGCAAAGCAGGATAAGAGTTGGAACGGGCAGAGGCCCAATAAAACCACCGCCGAGCAGGCTCCGGAACAGAGGATCGGTTGGATATTGCGGCGTCTCCGAATAAACATACAGCAAACCACGCAAACTCCCCATTGTTGCCAAGGTCACAATGAATGGCTGAAGCTTGAATCGGGCTATCATGAACCCATTGAAGATTCCCACAGCGAGGCCCATGGCGAGGGCAACAGCAATCGCGGCGGGAAAAGGCATATGTGCCTGCAGACCCGTGGCGAGCAGTCCCGAGAAAGCCACCACCGGTCCGACCGACAAATCAATTCCACCGGTTAGAATAACCAGTAGCATTCCAAGACTAAGAAGGCCGTTGGTGACAAGCTGGCGCGAAATGCTGACTAGATTGCGTTCAGTCAGGAATACATCCGAAACGATACTGGCGACGATCACCAGAGTCAGAATGGCAAGAGTGAACCCAACATTGGCGATATTGAATCGGTAGAACCGTCTATACTGGGGTTCTCGTTTTGCTTGCTGGTCTCCGATTGCCGTGGTCATCGATCAGGCCGCAACTCCTTCCGTTCTAATTCCCGCCGCATAGGCGAAGATTGTTTCCATATTGAACTCGCTTCGTTCGAGACGAGCAGCAACACGCCCCTTGCGCATGATCAGAAGGCGGTCACAGATGCCCAGAAGTTCTGGCATTTCTGACGAGATGAGAAGTATGGCCTGGCCGCTCGAAGCCAGTTCAGCCAACATTCGATAAATCTCGACCTTCGTCGCAATATCGACTCCGCGTGTCGGTTCGTCGAAGATAAAGATGCGAGTATTTTTGACCAGCATCCATTTTCCGAGCACCACTTTCTGTTGATTGCCGCCACTCAGCTGGCGCACGGGGCCTCGCGCACCGCGGGGTCGGACATTCAGCTCATCAAGCTTCTCAACAACGACTTTCCGCTGAAGTCTGCGATCGAGTAGACCATGCCGCAAATACATGTCCATGGATGCAAGTGCGCCATTGTCAACGACGGTGCAGTCCAGGGCCAGGCCATCACGCTTGCGATCCTCAGTAAGGAAAGCAATGCCATGGGCAACCGCATGGCCCGGAGAAACGATTGATACCTGCCTGCTGGAAACTAGGATTTCTCCGTCATTTGCGGGCTCCGCTCCAAAGATTGCTCGTGCGATTTCGGTTCTGCCACTTCCGACCAGCCCGAACATTCCGACGATCTCACCGGCCCGAACCTCGAAACTCACATCGCTAAACGCGGGTTCATGCGAGAGGTGACGCACTTCCAAGGCAAGATCGCCGACAGATGGTTTACGGGCCGGATAGATGGCATCGAGGGATCGTCCAACCATTGCTTTGATGACGCCGTCTCGGTCGAGTTTGGGGGTCTCGGCAAACAGAACGCTCACCCCATCCTTCAAAACAAGAACTTCGTCCGATATTTCGAAAATCTCATCCAAACGGTGCGATATATACAAAACGATTGTGCCACTCGCACTCAACTGGCGAATCTTGCGAAACAGTATCTGGCTCTCATGAGCCGACAAAACCGCAGATGGCTCGTCGAGAATGAGGATCCTCGGATTAACCACAAGCGCTTTGGCAATCTCTATTATCTGCTGAACGGAAACAGAGAAGGTCGAAACAAGGGAACTGACATCGATTTCCTCGAAGCCAAATTCGCGAATGGTTTCGGCGGCACGCTTCGCGGTTGATTTCCAATCCACAACCCAGCGCGGCGAGCGGTGCGGTAATCGACCAAGCAGGATATTTTCAGCAACGCTCAGATGCGGAAGTAGACTCAGCTCCTGATAGACAGTGTGAATACCGAGGTTCATCGCATGCTGTGGATCACCAACTGCTACATTTACTCCATCGAATAGAATTTGCCCCTCGTCAGGCTCGATCGCGCCCGACAGGATTTTCATCAAGGTTGTCTTGCCAGCACCATTTTCACCGCAGATGGCCAGCACTTTTCCGGTAGTCGCGGTGATCGACACATCGCGAAGGGCTGCGTTCCCGTCAAAACTCTTGCTGATGTGGCAAATTTCTAACACAGCTCGGTGGCCCGTCGGAGTTATCCGGAATTCCGTTCAGACACAGTGCCGTAAATCTCATTCGGAAGGCAAGCGACTGTCCTTGCCGAGTTCTCGACACTCCTGACCCGCGCCACTTGCCAAAGGCAGTAGTCCAGCCAACTCGGGCTGCTATTTCATTCAGGCAGCCCGGCTCTTCGCAGGCCTTCTGACCATCGATTAAAATCAACAGAACGTCGGATAGGGGCGAGGTCCTTAAGATTTGTTAGACGCAACGTAGGATTAAGTTGACGCACATGTGCCATTGCCTTAGCCGCCTCTTCCGGCTTCCCCGCGAGTGCGCTGCTTGCAGCAACGACGCAATTTGCCATAACGAAAACCGGTAGCTCTCGCACTGCGGCTTCTGCCCATGACAACGCCTCAACATTGCGACCAGCAAGGAAATGCCCAAATGCGGTGGCGGTCAGCATGGCAAACATTTGAGGATCATGAGGGCTCAGTCGCATGGCACGGGCGGCGTGGTTGATTGCGGTTTCGGCTTCACCGATAAATGCCTTTACAAAGCCGCTGGAGAGCCACGCCCATGTCAGGTTCGCATTGAGCGTCAGAGCCCTGTCGATGAGTGCGGCGCCATCATCAAGGTCACCAACGACAACAGCGAGGGCAAGTCCGGCTGAACTGAGCGCGTCTGCATCTTCCCGTCCCAAATCTGCCGCCCGCCGTGCCAGCCTCGCCGTTTCACCGACCTCTCGTGCGTGGTCGGTCACCCAACCATATCCCCTGCGCTGCAAATAGCAGCGCGCGGACATCGCATGAGCGGAAGCGAAATTTGGATCAATCTCAATAGCGCGCGAAAAAAGCACCAATGCTTCGTTATTGGCTTCCTTGGTGTATTTATGAAAGGCCGCCATTCCGCGCAGGAAATAATCATAGGCGCCGAGGCTCTCCGTCGGCTTGCGGCTGGCCCTTTCGATTTCCGCTTGCTCCAGTTTGGGGGCAATCGCGCCGATCACGCTCGTTGTCACCTGATCCTGTAGATCGAATACATCCTTGAGCTTGCCGTCAAACCGGTCGGCCCACAGATGAGCACCCGTCGAAGCATCGATAAGCTGGCCTGTAATGCGCACTCTGCTTCCAGCCTTGCGGACGCTGCCCTGCAATACGTAGCGGACGCCCAGCTCGCGACCCACCCGTTTCACATCGATCGCCTGACCCTTGTAGGTAAAGCTTGAGTTACGCGCGATGACGAATAGCCAGCGCATGCGCGACAGAGCGGTAGTAATGTCCTCCACCATGCCATCCGCAAAATACTCCTGCTCAGAATCCCCACTCATATTTTCAAAAGGAAGAACAGCGATTGACGGTTTATCGGGCAAGTCAAGAGTTTGCCGAGACGTCGCAATTGAAGCGCTCAGCTGAACCCTATACGCATGGATCGGCTCAGGAATGTTGCGAACCTGTTGCGCACCAAGATCGCTGTAGGCAAGAGGCAACTTGCCTTTAATCTGGTCGTAAACACTGCGTCCGATGCAGACACCACCCGGTTCGGCAAGCTTTTCGAGACGTGCTGCAATATTTACCCCGTCTCCAAAAATTGTATCAGCTTCGGCGATGATATCGCCGAGATTGATGCCCATGCGAAACTCCATGCGACGATCATCAGGTAGTTTGGAGTTTTGCGCTGCTAGGGCGCTCTGCATCTGAACTGCGCACTCAACCGCATTGACAGCACTCGTGAACTCGATAAGCAGACTGTCTCCGGCCGAACCGACCACACGTCCACCGAACTGGCTGATCTTGGGTTCAATGACTTCGGCCCGAAGCTGATTTAGGCATGCCAAGGTTCCGACTTCATCGGCGGCCATTAATCGCGAATACCCAGCGACGTCGGCTGCCAAAATCGCTGCGAGCCTTCGTTGCTCCGGCTGCAAGGCGACCTCTCCTGCGAGGGTTTTGATGTATTACTACAGCAATGGACGAGGTTTTGGAAAAATCCAACCATTTTCCCGGGAATCTCTTTTGAGCGCCTGTTACGCAGCTGGAGGTGGACATGGAAAAACGAACAACACGCGGCACAGACGATGACGCGCCCGGCGCCTGGAATGAGGACAATCGCCAGGCACTTAGCCTCGCCGCCTCCCACGCCATCCATTATCGACAGAGCCTGCACGAAAGACCGCAGCGGCCTGAGAAGACATATGTTGAGATGCGCCAGCTCTTCTCCATGCCCCTGCCGCAGTTGGGCAAGGAGGTGCCGGCCGTCATCGAAGAACTGGCCGCGCTTTCCGAACAGGGGTTGGGGGCCATGGCCGGGCCTCGTTTCTTCGGCTGGGTCATCGGCTCATCGCATCCCGCTGGCGTTGCTGCTGATTGGCTGACGAGCGCTTGGGGCCAGAATGTGGGCGGCCACACGCCCACGCCTGCAGCGGCCGCCTGTGAGGAGATTGCGGCGCAATGGCTTCTCGAACTCCTCGACTTGCCACGGGAATGTTCGGTCGGCTTCGTAACGGGCGCGACCATTGCCAATTTCACCTGCCTCGCCGCTGCGCGGGGTGAGGTTTTGCGCAAGACAGGATGGGATGTCGAGACCAACGGCCTTTTTGCCGCGGCGGAAATTCACGTGCTGATCGGCGATGAGGCGCACAGCTCAATTTTTTCTGCACTCCAGTTCTTGGGGCTGGGTCATGGCCGAGTGACGCGCCTTCCCGTGGACGCGATGGGCAGGATCAAGCTTGCTGCCTTCGAATCAGAGATCGTGAAAACCTCGGGCCCGAAAATCGTCGTCACCCAGGCCGGTCACGTCAATTCCGGCGCCTTCGACCCTATCGCTGAAATCTCAAGCATCGCGCATGAGGAGAGTGCCTGGGTTCACGTTGACGGCGCTTTCGGTCTGTGGGCGCGCGCCGCGCCCGAGACCACGACCCTCGCCCAGGGTTGTGAGCTCGCCGACTCTTGGGCAACCGACGGCCACAAATGGCTGCAGACACCCTATGACACGGGTTATGCCATCGTCCGCCACCCCGAAGCACACGCCCGCGCCATGACCAACACGGCGAGCTATCTGCCTCACGTCGCGGAGGGCGAGCGCAACCCCTCCTACTTCGTGCCGGAGCTTTCCCGCCGGGCACGCGGCTTCCCGACCTGGGCCGTGATCCGAACTTTGGGGCGAGACGGCATTGCGCAGATGGTTGCCCGCCACTGCCGCTTCGCACGACAGATGGCCGAAGCCTTGACCGCCGAGCCGGGTGTGTTCGTGTTGAACGATGTGGTGCTCAATCAGCTTGCCGTTCGTTTCGGCTCAGCTGAAGAGGGTGCGGAGGCTGATCGGCATACCAATGCGGTAATCGAACACGTTCAAGCCGCTGGTGAATGTTTTGCCGCTGGAGCACGCTGGAAAAATCGCGCCATCATGCGCCTGTCTGTGATCTCCGGCGGCATGCGAGATGATGATTTGAAGCGTTCGGTTGCGGCCATCATTGCCGCATGGCGCAACGTGGAGGGCTATCGCAAGGTCGGTCTTACCGATTAATCGGATGCATTGCCGCGTGCGGCTGTGGCTGTGCCTTCCCGTGGCCGCTTCGGCTCAAGTTGTCATCCGCTACCGTTGTCCTGCGCTCCGGAAGTTCTTTGCTGCTTGCTGCGCCTTTCGGAACGTTGCTTCAGCATCCTTGGCAGACATGGCAACATTGGTTTCCACATCAGACAAGCTGCCGCCCGCGGCAGCAGCCAGGATTGCGGAAGCAGCAGCCTTCTCATCCGGAAATTCGCCGATCACGAGCCAGTCATGAGCCCCAAAGGTCAAATACCATCCTATGAGTTTACCGCCCACACTCTCGAACAACTTGGCAACGACCTGTTCGCGATTTTCTGGATTGGTCACCATTCCGTTGATGGCATGCGAGGTAAATCGTCCGCGTGAGATGTAGATTGGCATAACATCCTCCCTGATAAGCCGCGCGACTAAAACCACTTCAGTGTATCACAGTTCGATGAGCGTGAGCGACGGCGTTCAGCGGGTCTTAGGTGGGCATGAGCCTCGCGACCATGTCGGAATCGCGCGTATCCCCAACATCATTCGTGAGAGCTTCCTCGGAAATTGCATTGCGAAAGGCAACCGGAGCATGGCTCGACTCATCGACCATCAATCGGAAAACGTCTGGCCGTGCATAGTGACCGACCGGATCGAAATCAAACCGCGCACGCGCAATCTCGCCAAGATCGAGCTCGGCTGTGAGAATGGTTTCGCCACTGAAGTCTGGACCGGCAAGAATATGCCCTAACGGGCCAATGATGCAGCTCCCCCCTCTCGACAAGACCGTTTCCGGGTCATCGCCAAACTCGGTGGGATAATCGGTGGGATAGTCGCGGCGGCGGGCAAACTGGTTGCAGGAAAGCACAAAGCAGCGCCCCTCCAGTGCAACATGCCGCATGGTGGATAACCAGGAGTCACGGCCATCTGCGGTGGGGGCGCAATAGATTTGAATACCCTTGGCATACATGGCGGTGCGCAGGAGCGGCATGTAATTTTCCCAGCAGATCACCGCACCGACGCGACCAATCTCCGTTTGAACCACTGTCAGTGTTGAACCATCGCCATAACCCCAAATCAGACGCTCACTGGCCGTCGGCATGAGCTTGCGGTGCTTGCCCAGGTATCGCCCGTCCGGTCCGAAGAAAATTACTGTGCAATAGAGGGTGCCTCCATCGCGTTCGATGACTCCCATGACGAGATGGATGCGGTTGGTCCTTGCAATCTCTGCCAACATTTCGACATAGGGTCCGGGAACCTCGATGGCACTTTCCCAATAGCGCCGAAACTGCTCTCGGCCTTCGGCCGTGCGTGATCCGACGACCGCTCCGAACCCTAAACCTCGGGGATAAGCCGAGATGAAAGCCTCAGGAAAAAGCGCCAGACGTGCTCCCTTTCGGCGGGCTTCAGCAGTCAGATCCGCAGTTTTTTGAAGAGTGCGAGTGGTGTCGAAAGCCACCGGAGCGGCTTGGACGACCGCAACGCAATGAGAGGGCTTGTCGATCATGTGGGATCCCTTCGCGAAGAGCGGTTTTTTACGTTTCAGGAAGAAGAACATTCCCCACCGGAACTGGCAAGGCAAAGCTGGGTCACGCCTTTGCCAACACCAAGGACGAGATGGCAGCCTACGACGACAAGCCGGTGTTGAAGCAGGCTGATTTCACGACGCACCTAATTTTGATGGAGAGTGATTGGTCGCGATTGATAAGACGCCGGTATCGTATTCATGCGGGGACGGCATTTTTATTCGCCTCCGCCCTGTCGCAGAGTGGTTGCGACAGGTGAACGGAAACTGTCTCAACGAAAGCAAGCTTGTAGGAGATTATCGATGATCAACAGCAAATATGTTGCCGCCTCCGCCATCGCTGCCATCGCCACGCTGGCGATTGCCGGCGCTGCCCGCAGCGGCCCTGCCCCTCAGCCTGAATTTTCATTCGAGAAATGCTACGGCGTGTCGAAAGCCGGCATGAACGATTGCCAGACCAACACCCATTCCTGTGCTGGAACGGCGACCACCGACAATCAGGGCGATGCCTGGGTCTATGTGCCGGCCGGCACCTGCTCAAAGCTCACTGCCGGCAGCACCGAGCCAAAGGCCTAAACCACGCGCAGATCCTCAAGCCAGCTCAGCCCAGGAGAGTCCCATGCCGACGTTACCCTCCCCCGCTTCCCTTCCCGTGGTCGCAGGCATTGGTTTGCGCGGCCCCCATATGGCGCAAATTCTGGAAACTCGCCCTGGTGTCGGCTGGCTTGAGGTGCATGCGGAAAATTACATGAACTTCGGCCCGGCGAGGGCGGGCCTCGAGCAGGTGCGCGGGCATTATCATGTGGCCGTTCATGGCGTGGGGTTGTCGCTCGGTTCCGCCCGGGGCATCGACGATGCCCATTTGGCGCGCCTCAAGGACGTGTGCGACCGGTTTGCGCCGGCAATGGTGTCCGAACATCTTGCCTGGAGTGTCGGGGATGGGATTTACCTGAACGACCTCTTGCCGGTTCCCTACGACGAGGAGGCGCTGAACCTGGTCTGCCACAATGTCGAGCGCACCCAGGATGCGATCAAGCGCCCCATCCTGATTGAAAATCTCGCAGCCTATGTCGGCTTCGCGCGCTCAACCATGGCCGAGCCGCAGTTCTTGACTGAAATCGTCAAGCGCACGGGCTGCGGCTTGCTGCTCGACGTCAACAACATCTATGTATCGGCCCATAATCTCGGTTTCGACGCTGAGGCCTATCTGGCCAGTCTGCCGGGGTCGGCCATCGGCGAGATTCACCTTGCAGGCCATGCGACCAATGAGACGCCGGATGGACCGGTTCTCATCGACAATCATGGCTCCTGCGTCGCCTCGGAGGTCTGGTCGCTCTATCGCAGCGCCGTAGAGCGTTTCGGCCCTCGGCCGACGCTGATCGAATGGGACTCCGATCTTCCGCCTCTCGTCACCTTGCTGGGCGAGGCAATGTGGGCCGACCTGCTTGCGGCGTCCGTTGGCATGGAGATGGACGAGGCCGTTCCTGAGGCGAAGGTTGCGCACAAGACCCAAGGGTTCCTGCCGCCAAGCCGCACTGCGGCGGCATGCGTCGCCGTCTGCGACCATCATCCGCTGGCCACCCACCTCAGAGGGGAAGCCGCCCATGCGTAACCTTGCCCAACTCCAAACCGCGATGACACAGGCCATCCTCAGTGGCGAGGCCGCTCCCCTGGCAGGCGAGATCACAGCATCGTCTGCCGATGCCCTGCGCCGGTTCGGCATTTATCGAAACAACACCTTCCTATCGCTTGTCCGTCATCTCAAGGCCGTCTTTCCGGTGACGGCGCGGCTGGGCGATGAGCGTTTCTTCAGCTATGCGGCGAACGAATTCGTTCGGTCCCATCCTCCAAGGGAGCCGCGGCTTTCCGCCTATGGTAGCAGCTTTCCGCTTTTTCTCGCCCGGTTTCCCGCATGCCGGACCGCACCCATTCTGCCTGCGCTCGCATCGCTCGAGTGGGCCGTCCACGCCGCCCTCACGGCTCCTGAGGAACGAGCACTGCTACCCACGGCCCTCGCCGAAGTGGGCCGATCATCATTGCGGCTCGTCCTGCAACCCTCGCTGCAGCTCGTTCTGTCACGCTGGCCGCTCCTCCCGCTCCTTCAGGGAACCCATCCTGAGACAGTGCCGGTGGCGCGCCGCACGACCTACACCGCCGTCATGTGCTCAGGTGAAAACGTCCGCTTCATGGACCTAAGCTCTGCCCGCTACGTGTTCTGGCGGAGCATCGGTGTCGGCTCCGAGATCGACCATGCGGCCGCCCGGGCGCTCGCCCGCGATCCCCAGTTCAACCTCGTTCATGAGATCCTCACGCTCTTCGGCGCCGGTCTCGTGATCGCGATCGACGATTCACATGCCCGCTGACAGGAGGCCAGCCGATATCACCAACTTGACCACGACGCTTTCACCCTCGCGTCCCGCCGGCGCCTACGCGTCATTGCTTGCGCTCGCTGATCGCATTCCGCTTTCACTCGTGCAGCTTGCCGGACGTGTGGCGATCTTCAACGTGTTCTGGAACTCCGCGCACTCGAAGCTCGCGAGTTGGCCGGTGACGCTGCAGCTTTTCGCCTTGGAGTATCGCGTGCCGCTGCTGCCGCCGGATATCGCCGCGACCCTGGCGACGGCAGCTGAGCTTGGCGGCTCCGCGCTCATTCTCCTCGGGCTGTTCACGCGCTTTGCTGCGTTGGCGCTGCTCGGCGTCGTCGCCGTCATTCAGCTCTTTGTATTTCCAGGCCATTGGAGCGAGCACCTTCTCTGGGCAAGCCTGCTCCTGCTGATGCTCGCGCGCGGCGCTGGCGTCGTCTCGCTCGATCATGCCGCC
>Ga0075421_100002909_pt1 | contig 20464 bp, 16 predicted proteins | sample SoiMetdeltSBSDD5_FD_75292 | JGI IMG/M metagenome (GOLD analysis project Ga0075421, IMG submission 75292) | Bulk soil microbial communities from a Populus tree surrounding site in Tennessee, USA - Soil MetaG P. deltoides SBSDD5 | ecosystem: Environmental > Terrestrial > Soil > Tree plantation... | reverse complement strand
GAACTGGGCGGCCCACATCTGATGCTGGCCGACCTCGGTGGTGATGTAGACATCGCGGTCGCGGGTGAGGGTGTGCAGCCGCTGCAGGGCGTATTGCGGCATGATGAAGTCGACCGCGCTCCGATAGGCGAGGCAGTCCTTCGCCCGCCAGCGGTCGATCTGCGCCCACCAGGATTTGAGCGCGGTCTTGTCCACCGTGGCACCCTTCATCCGCCAGACGCGGATCAGGTCCTCGAGCACGTAGGCGACGTCGCCGACGATGGGCACGTCCACCTGCACGTTCTTGTTGATCGATGACGGATCGATGTCGATGTGAATCTTCTTCGAGCGCGGCGAGAACGCGTCGATACGCCCGGTGATGCGGTCGTCGAAGCGAGCGCCGATGCACACCATCACGTCGCAATCGTGCATGGCGAGGTTGGCCTCGTAGGTGCCGTGCATGCCGAGCATGCCGAGCCATTCCTTGCCCGATGCCGGGAAGGCGCCCAGCCCCATTAGCGTCGAGGTGATGGGAAAGTGCGTGAGGCGCACCAACTCGCGCAAGAGCTGGCTCGCCTTCGGCCCCGCGTTGATGACGCCGCCGCCCGTATAGAGCACAGGCTTCTTCGCACGCGACATCAGCTCGACGGCGTCGGCAATGGCCTTGGCATCGCCCTTCACGCGTGGCTGATAGGTCTTGTGCTTCACGTCCTTGGGCCCGGTATACGTGCCCGTGGCGAATTGCACGTCCTTGGGGATATCGACGACCACCGGACCGGGCCGGCCCGTACGCGCAACGTAGAACGCCTCGTGCAGAATGCGCGCGAGATCGTCCACGTTCTTGACCAGCCAGTTGTGCTTGGTGCAGGGACGGGTGATGCCGACCGTGTCGCACTCCTGGAAGGCATCGTTGCCGATGAGGTGGGTCGGTACCTGGCCGGTGATGCACACCACCGGAATGGAGTCCATCAGCGCGTCTGTGAGCCCGGTGACGGCGTTGGTGGCGCCCGGCCCCGACGTGACCAGCACCACCCCGACCTTGCCCGTCGAGCGGGCGTAGCCCTCGGCCGCATGCACCGCCCCGCCCTCCTGGCGGACCAGCACGTGCTGCACCTTCTCCTGCTGGAACAGCTCGTCGTAGATCGGCAGGACGGCCCCGCCGGGGTAGCCGAAGATGTGCTCGACGCCCTGGTCGGCAAGCGCGCGGATGACCATCTCCGCGCCGGTCATTTTCAGGGTCATGTCAGGAGGCTCCACTGGAACGCGCGAGCGCGCGCGGCTCCCTCCCCCTCAAAGCGGGCCCGCGCGGCGGCGCCGTCTGATTATCCGGCAGATCGGCCTGGGTCAAGCCCACGCAGAATGAACGCCAAATAGCGCGCGACGAATCTTTCCATTTCTTGCGAATTGATCATGCTCCAAGCAATCATATTTCGTCTCAGCCAAGTGAGCTGCCTCTTGGCATAGTGCCGGGTGTCTTGTTTGGCTGCCGCGGCGGCCGCCTCGAGAGGGAGTTCGCCCCGCAGATGCGCCGCCAGCGCCGGCACCCCGTGCGCCCGCATGATGGGCAGCTCGGCGGAGAAGCCAGCGGCTACCAGCCCCCGCACCTCCTCCAGGGCGCCTGCAGCCAGCATGGCCTCGAAGCGGGCGTCGATCGCCGCCCCGTGCCCCTGCCGCTCTGGCAGCAGCAGCAGCCGCACCGTCTCGGCCTCGGACAGCACCGGCCGGCCGGGCTCGCGCTGCCACACGGCCAGCGACCGGCCGGTGCTGTCGAGGATTTCCAAGGCGCGCACGATGCGCTGGGTGTCGGTCGGCATCAGCCGCGCCGCCATCTCTGGATCGCGCCCCGCCAGCAGCGCATGCAACTCGACGGCGGACCGCTGCGCGGCCTCGGCCCGCCAGAAGGCCCGCACCTCGGGGTCGGCGGGCGGGATCGGCGACAGTCCCTCCAGCAGAGCCTTGAAGTAGAGCCCGGTGCCCCCGACGACGATCGGCACCTGCCCGGCCGCCCGTGCGTCCGCGATGGCCCTGGCCGCGTCGGTGGCGTAGCGTCCGGCCGAATAGGCCTCCGCCCCGCTCGCGAAGCCGTAGAGCAGATGCGGTGCCCGCGCCTCGTCCTCCGCCGTCGGCCGCGCCGTGAGGATGCGCAGCTCGCGGTAGACCTGCATGCTGTCGGCGTTGATGACCGTGCCGCCGAGCTGCTCGGCCAGTGCAAGCGCCAGCCCCGACTTACCGCTGGCGGTCGGCCCGGCGATCAGGATCGGGCGGGGTGAGGTCATGTTGTAGGCCGGCTGTCCTCTCGCGCCCAGCCGGCCTACAGCATTTCCGCGACCACCTCCAGAGCGCGGAAGACCATAGGTCCTGCAGGCCTCACGCTCAGCAGCCGCTCCTGTCTCAGCCGGCGACGCGGGCGGCCGGATGGAACCGCCGCACGGCGAGAAAGCCGAGCGCGAGGAAGATCGCCAGCACGACCATCTGCGTGAGGGCGAATGGCGGCTCGGACTGGGTGGGCGCCAGGGGCTGCAGGAAGGCCAGCTTCTGGAAGGCCTGCACAATGCCGACGAAGACGTTGAAGTAGAGCGCAGCCAGCGCGGTGGCGACGTACACCCAGCGCCATGGCCCAGCGAGCCGGAAGACGTAGAGCGCGAGCAGCGCGAGGGCCAGCAGCACCAGCGAGATGGCGCCGATGACGAGCCCCGGCGTCAGGCCGCCCAAGGGAAACATGAACCCCGTCACGCTGGTCAGAATCGTCGTGCCCAGAAACAGCGCGGTCCATCCGCCGAGCCTCTGCGAGCCCAGCATCCCCCAGAGAACGACGAAGCCCGACGCGATCCCGATCAGGCTGATGACGACATGCAGCGTCGTGAACGCCGACAGCGATAAACCCAGGGTCATGGCACCCCCCATCCAGACGCCCCATCCACCGCCGACGATAGCACGCCGGCCGGCGAGCGCGGCAGTCTGTCATGCCCGCCTTTTGCCTCAGGTGCGGCTATGCTCGACGCCTGTGTCCCGCCCATCGCGCTCCCGGAGAGAACGAGCATGACCGAAGACCCGCAGTACGCCGTTCTGCACGAGCTCGTGGAGCCGGCCCGGCGTAGCCTGCCGCGCGGGACATGGGACTACCTGATGGGCGGCGCCGAGACCGAGACCACGCAGGAGCGCAACCGGGTCGCGCTCGATAGCCTCGCCTTCCGCCCGCGCGTGCTGCGCGACGTGGAGAAGGTGGACACGGGCGGCAAGGTGCTGGGCCACGCCCTGCGCCTGCCGGTGATCCTGGCGCCCATCGGCTCCCTGCAGGACATGACCGCAGGCGGCGGCGCGACGGCAACGCGGGCGGCGGCCGCCTTCGGCGTCATGCACATGCTGAGCTCGGCCTGCCTGCCCGCCCTGGAGGATGTGGCTGCCGCCGCTCCCGATCATCCCAAGATCTTCCAGCTCTACGTCCGCGGCGACAACGCCTACGTGGAGGACTACATCTCCCGCGCCGTCGCCAGCGGCTACGTCGCCCTGGCCCTCACCATCGACCTCGATCACTACGGCCGGCGCGAGCGCGACCTCGCCAAGCGCTTCGAGACCACCTCGCGCCGCACGCGTCCGGCCGATCAGTATCAGGCGCGCTTCACCTGGGCCGACGTGGCCCGCCTCAAGGCCAAGTACAAGATCCCCTTCATCCTGAAGGGCATCGCCACCGCCGAGGACGCCAGGATTGCGCTCGAGCACGGCATCGAGGGCATCTACGTGTCCAACCACGGCGGGCGCCAGCTCGACCACGGCAAGGGCGGCATCGCCGTGCTGCCTGAGGTGCTGGAGGCCGTGGCCGGCCGCGCCGAGGTCTACGTGGACGGCGGCTTCATGCGCGGCGCCGACATCGTCAAGGCGATGGCGCTGGGCGCTACCGCGGTGGGCCTCGGCCGGCTGCAGGGCCTGGCGCTGTCGGCCGGCGGCGAGCCGGCCCTGGTGCGCGCGCTCACCCTGCTGCAGGACGAGGTGACGCGCACCCTGGGGCTGCTCGGCGTCACCTCGTTCTCCGAGTTGAGCCCCAGCTACGTGGCCCCCGTCACCCCCATCGCGCGCCAGGGCTGGCTCGACAGCGCCTTCCCCCTGCTGAAGGAGGGCTACTGACGGAGCCATCCAGGGTCAGACCCTGCGGGTCTGACCCTGTTGAACGTGGTGCCGCCCCGGCACGTCCCCTGAACGTCGCCGGGAGTCGTCTTTGGTGGTCCGGCCACCGAGCTGTAGTCCTGTTGTCCCCGCAACTCCGTGTTCGTGCGCGATGCGATCGTGGCCCCGTGTTGACCTCGTTTGCGCAGGGCTTGCCATTGTGCCCGAATCGTAGCGTCCGTCCCGCTTCAAGCCGATGACGCCGCTTCCCAGTCGACTGTGATCGTCGGCCACTGCAGGAAACGGGAGTGGTCATATGAAGCTGGTGCTTGCAGCTGTGGCGCTCGTCTGCACCGCCGTCGTCACTGTGCCGGCATCGGCGGTGGAAGTGCGAAGCTCCCACCACCTTGCGTCCATGGTCGAGACCGTCCAGCAGAAGCCGCACTCCAAGCCTCCGTCGGAAAAGCAGAAGCGCGAGCGGTGTTTTGCGCGCTGCTGGCATTCATGCTGGGGGTTCCACTGCGTGGAAAGATGCAGGTGCCGGTGCTCCGACGCGAAGCCGGACTATTGCCCCAAGCTCATCTGGGGCCTGAGACCCATAGGGCTATAGCAATCGGCGTACGGAGGCGGTTGCTCGCCGCTTATAGGCCGAGCACCGCCCGCGCATGATCAGAGCCGCGCGATATCGAAAGGTCTTGCCCGCTGTTTCCTGCGCCGCGGCCTCGGCGTGCATCCCGACGCCGCCAAGCACGCTGCCAACGACGACGGCGGTACCGGCGCGCGTCGGGTTCAACCCGTCGATCCGGCCCAGAATGCGGGCAGTCTATGAGCGCCCCGCACTCCGGAAGCCTTTCGCCGCTTTCCCGGCGGCTTCGAAGGTCGCGGCCGCCTCTTTCGCGATCATTGCGACCGTCGTCTCGATGTCAGACAAGCTGCCTCCGGCGGCAGCCGCCAGGATCGCAGAAGCAGCAACCTTCTCGTCGGGGAATTCGGCGATGACCAACCAGTCATGGCGGCCGAACGTCAGGTACCAGCCGATGAGCTTGCCGCCGACGCTCTTGAACAAATTTGCGACGATCTCTTCGCGATTTTCTGGCTTAGCCACCATCCCCTTGACTGCGTCCGCGGTGAACTTGCCGCGCGAGATGTAAATGGGCATGGCGTTCCTCCTGCTGAAAGCCCCCCATCTTTTCTCCCTCGGACGCCTAATCGTAGGCCCGCAATGATGCGGGCGCCAGACGCTGGCCCAGATTATCCTTGAGGAGGGGTTGCAACCGTGGAGCACGAGCGGCGCAGACGTCCGAGCTGCAGCTTTGTTGTGTTGCCGCCGGGTGCCGGCGCACTTTGGCAATGCACACATGGAGCTCCCGCTGTTGCGAGATCGGCGCCTCATACCGCCCCGCAAAGTCTTGACCACCCCGGCAGTCCTAAGTTGGCAATCGGGTGTCGCTGCTTCTGCGACTGCCGAGGCCCGACTGCCGACTGCCGAAAACTCCGGAGAGTCAGGATTTCCGTGGGACGGTACCACCCGGTCCTGACCCGAAGCCGGGGCGGCGCGAGGTTCACGACCAAAGACGCGGTCATTTCCCCGATTGCGCCGGAATCTGCGGCTAGCTACAGGCATACGTCGCGGAGGGAGTACAGGTTATGCACCGATGGGCTGGAGTCTTGGTGGTGGCGGCACTGGTCGCAGCGGGCTCAGTCTCGGCCCAGGAGCGGCAGGACGGGCCGACAGCGCAGACGCCGGGTGTCATCACCAAGGGCAGTGGCGACACCAGCATCGGCGGATTGCCGGCGGCGCGTAAGGGTGACACCACCGATCAGGGTGCCACGTTGGAGCAGGGCTCGCCCGACGTGTTCATCAACGGCAAGCCGGCTGCAAGGGCAGGCGATGGCACGAGCTGCGGCGGCGTGAACGTGAGTGGCGCATCCAACGTCTTCATCAATGGCAGGCCGGTGGCGCGCGCAGGCGATCTCACAAGCGAGTGCAAGTGAGCCGCGGCCCTGCAGGCAGGGGCCCGGAGTGCCGCTTCGGGGGAACCATCATGTCACGTGTCGTCAGGTCCGTATTGGAGCCCTTGCTCCTCGGTACTCTGGTGATGGTCATCCTCGGCGGGGTTGCGCTGGCGCAGCAGCCGTCGAAGGAGCTGGAAGACCTGCGCGAGCGGTCGCAAGCCTACTGGCGCGCTCAGGATTATGCCAGCGCGCGCCGGGCGGCAGAGCAGGCTCTGCGCCTGGTCCTGCGCGAGTTCGGGCGTGAGCACGAGCAAACGGCCCTGCAATACTTCTCGCTCGGTGTCATCGCTCAGGCCATCGGGGACCATGCGCAGGCCGAGCGATCCTTCGCCGACACGGTCCGGGTGCGCGAGAAGGTCTACGGTGCCGACAGCGTCAGCGTGGCGATCGCCCTTGAGCATCAGGGCCAGGCTCTCCTCAGGGGTGGGCGGCCCGAAGCAGCCGAGCGGCTGTTCCGGCGAGCGTTGGAGATGAAGCAGAGCGCCGTCGGCAGCGGCCATGCCTTCAATGCCGGCGCGCACGCCAATCTCGGCGACGTGGCGCTCGCGCGCGGGCAATGGGCAGCGGCGCGGACCTCCTATCGGCAGGCGATCCGCCTGCTCACCGGCCAGGACAAGTCGTACGACGTGGTGCGGCGGATCGTGGAGCGGGAGGTGGCAGGCTCTCGCGACACGTTCGCAGGTCTCAGTCAGGCCAGCTGGCATCTCAGCACTGAGCCAGCGGCGGACAAAGCGGCGATCCTGGAGGAGACGTTCGCTGCAGCGCAGCTCGCGTGGAATACCGCGGCGGCTTCGGCGCTGGCCAAGATGACGGCGAGGCTCGGCACAGGGGATACGGAGCTGGGCCAGCGCATCCGGCGACTGCAGGATCTGGCCGATCGCGTTCTCGCCCTGCACGACGAGGACCAGAAGCGGCTCACGGATTGGTACGCGGTGCAGAAAGCCGATCGCGCCTACAGCAAGGCGCTGGACGAGTTTCGCGCCGCCAGCATCGCCCGCAATCGCGACCAGGCACCAACGGTGAAGCGGCAGACGGAGTTGGTCCGCCGCCTCACGACCCTGATCGAGCAATGCCCGCCCGCTCAGCGGAAGGCCGGCTGCGAGGATGCGGACCGCGAGCGCTCCGCCGTATCGACGGAGCTCAACGAGCTAAACAAGGACGCGGCCAAGGGCACGGGCGAGATCATGGCCATCCATGCGCGCATGGAGGCGGCCGAGAAGGCGCTCCCGGGCTACGCGCAGTTCACGCAGCGCCGCGAAGGGCTGCGTGGCACCATCGACCGCGCGCAGCAGGATATGCGCGAGGCGCGCGCGGCGATCACGAAGTCGTTTCCGGACTATGCCGCGCTCGCCGACCCGCAGCCGCTCAACGTCGCAACGGTGCAGCGCGTGCTCAGGGACGACGAGGCGCTGATCGTGTTCTTAGTGGGGAGCGCCAAGAGTTTCGTGTGGGCCGTGACGCGCGAGCGGGCCGAGTGGGCGCAGATCGATGCGGGCAACGACGTTCTGGGCGCGCATGTAACCGCGTTGCGCAGGGGCCTCGATCCTCGGGCGCAGCAGGACGCGGAAGGGTCGGCCGGCAGCAAGGCCGGGGTCGTTGCAGGCTTCGATCTCAAGCGCGCCTACGCGCTCTACCAGCTGGTGCTCGGTCCCGTGGCCCCGCTGCTGCGCGACAAGCGCCACCTGATCGTGGTGCCGACGGGGCCGCTCGCGAGCATTCCGTTCCAGGTGTTGATGACGGCGCCACCGGGGCCGCAGACTGGTGCTGACGCCCTGCGGCAAGCGCCATGGCTGATCAAGAGACATGCCCTGAGCGTGCTGCCGTCGGTGCAGTCGTTGCAGGCCTTGCGCAAGCTCGCGCCGGCCGGCGCGGCGACCAAGCCGTTCTTCGGCGTAGGCGACCCTATCTTCGATGGGCTGCCGAGCGGTCCTCAACAGCGCGGAGGCCAACGCTGGAGCGCGGCGCCCGCGCAGTTCTATCGCGACGGCGTTGCCGACCTGCGTGCCCTGCGAGAGCTGGCGCCCTTGCCGGAGACCGCCGATGAGGTGATCGCCATCGGCAAGCTGCTGGGGGCCCCGCCCGACGCCATCAACCTGCGCGAGGCCGCGTCAGAGCCACGGGTGCGGAGTGCGTCGCTCAAGGATTATCGCGTCCTGCATTTCGCGACCCATGGCCTCGTCGCGGGCGACCTGTCCGCTTTGGCCGAGCCGGCGTTGGTCCTGACGCTACCGCCGGTCGCCAGCGAAGCGGACGACGGATTGCTGACAGCCTCAGAGGTTGCCACCTTGAGTCTCAATGCCGACTGGGTCGTGCTGTCGGCCTGCAATACGGCAGCAGGGTCTGCCCAGGGTGCGGAAGCACTGTCTGGTCTGGCCCGTGCGTTCTTCTATGCCGGCGCTCGCGCGCTGCTCGTGTCGCATTGGGCTGTCTACTCGAAGGCCGCAGTCGAGCTCACCACGGGCTCGTTTGCGGCGCTCGCCGCTCAGCCGCGGCTCGGTCGGGCTGAGGCCTTCCGCGTCGCCATGCTGGATCTCATCGCGCGTGGCGAGCCGCCCTCCTACTGGGCACCGTTCGTGCTGGTGGGCGAGGGTATGGGGCAGGACGTGCGCTAGGCTAGCGCAACGAGTGGCGACAGGTAGGGCACGGCCAAGGAAGCTCTCGATCCAGCCAGGGAATCAACTGGCTGAGGAAAGGAAGGCGCGGAGACGCAGGAGGTCGCGCCTCGCTCAGGAACCTCATCGCCCGCGGTCGCGTTGTTTCCGCATGGTTACCATCGCAGCAAGATTCGCGGCGACCGTCGTGTCTTGTGCCGTCATCGCCGGAGCAAGCCTCGCGCAGTCTCCGCCGCCCGGCCCCACGGTTCCACCGAGGACGCTGCCTACTCCCAAGGGTGGCGAACATCTGGTCATCAACCCGACCAAGGATGAGTGCAAGACCGGGTGGCGCCCTGGGTTGCGATGGACCAAGGTTGAATTCGACACGTTCTGCAGGCAGCTGGACATCAGCAAGTAACCGACGCCAGCGCGGCTCAGCCGTCAGCAGCTTCATGGCCCTTCGTCTCGGGCTTATCGACTCCAGCTTCGCCTTGACGCCATCCTTCATAGCCAGCCAGGACCGACTCGTGGCGAGATCGCGACCAGCCACCGCCACCGGCGGCGTTAACCTTGCTCGCGGGCTTGTCGCTACTCTTGCCGGGATTGGAGCCACCCTCGGATCGCGGTCTTGCGGATTCGCTGGAGTTCGACGCAAGCGCAGGCAAGTCGGAGCAAGAAGCAAGGGGCATCGCAAGGGTACATAGCGCATACTGACGCTGGCCCGGCCTTCGGCGTGGTCTTTGTGACGGCCCGCCGGGGACGGGCATATCCAAGTCTGCTCCTCCAGCAGCTTCAAACGCGACCAATTCCGCCTTCATGGCGACCGCGGGCCGCCGCGTGAGTTGGAACAGCCGAATGATGCTGACCCAATCCATCGTCTACCTCGTCGACGTGGACAACACGCTGATCGACAACGACGGGATTCAGCAGGACCTGAAGGATCATCTCGAGCAGGCCTACGGTCTGGCCTCGCGCATCCGCTACTGGAAGATCCTGGAGGATCTGTTCGAGGAGGTGGGATATCGCGACTACCTCGGCGCCCTCCAGCGCTACCGGGCGGAGCACCCGCGCCAGGTGGAGCTGCTGTCGATGTCGTCATTTCTCATCGACTACCCCTTCGCCGAACGGCTGTTCCCGGCGGCGCTCGCGGCCCTGGAACGGCTGCGCACTGTTGGCACCACCGTCATCCTGTCGGATGGGGATGTCGTCTTTCAGCCGCGCAAGGTGCAGCGCTCGGGCCTGTGGGATGCCGTGGACGGACACGTGCTGATCTATGTCCACAAGGAGCAGGCCCTGGACGACGTCGAGCGCCGGTACCCCGCCGACCACTACGTGCTCGTGGACGACAAGCCGCGCATCCTGGCTGCGGTGAAGCAAGTCTGGGGCGATCGCGTCACGACCGTCCTCCCGCGCCAGGGATCCTATGCCCACGACGCGAAGGCGCTTGCAGCCGTTCCTCCAGCCGACGTCACGATCGAGTGCATCGGCGACCTCCTCGACCATGATCTGCCCCGGCTGGGGGCGACGGTCCCCAGCATCAGCCAGAGGGCCGCGCCATGAAACCGACCACGACGCTTCACGATCTCGGACAAAGCCTGTGGCTCGACAATATCACGCGGGCGCTGCTGAGCAGCGGTACCCTGCATCGCTACATTGCCGACCTCTCGGTGACCGGGCTCACCTCCAACCCCACGATCTTCGACCACGCCATCAAGAACAGCGCGGACTACGACGCCGACATTGCGAGGAAGGCACCCACGACGAGGTCGCGCGAGGAGGTGTTTTTCGAGCTGGCCCTGGCGGACTTGGCGCAGGCGGCGGACCTGTTCCGTCCGACCTTCGACCGGACCGACGGGGTCGATGGCTGGGTATCCCTCGAGGTGTCGCCGCTGCTGGCCCACGACACCGTCCGCACGTTGGAAGCTGCGCGCGACCTGCATCGGCGCAGCGGCAAGCCCAACCTGCTCATCAAGATTCCTGGGACCAGGGAGGGCCTGCCCGCCATCGAGGCGGCCATCTTTGCCGGCATCCCCATCAACGTCACACTGCTGTTCTCCCGCGAGCAGTATCTGGCGGCGGCAGACGCCTATCTGCGCGGCGTCGAGCGGCGCATGCAGGCGGGACTGAACCCGGCCGTTGCCTCGGTTGCCTCGTTCTTTGTCAGCCGATGGGATGTGGCCGTGAGCGGCAAGGTGCCGAGCGAGCTGACCAACCGCCTCGGTATTGCCGTCGCGCAGCGCGCTTACAAGGCCTATCGTGAGCTGCTCGCCTCGCCGCGCTTCCAGCGCGCCGCCAACTCGGGCGCGCGGGCCCAGCGCTTTCTGTTCGCCAGCACAGGCACCAAGGACCCCAAAGCCGCAGATACGCTCTATGTGGACGCACTGGCGGCGCCCTTCACCGTCAACACGATGCCCGAGAGCACCCTCAAGGCCGTTGCCGACCACGGCGCGCCCGGAGCGCCGCTCGCCCAGGACGGAGGCGACAGCGAGAGCGTCTTGGCCGACTTCACCAAGGCCGGCATCGACATCGACGCGCTGGCCGCGCGCCTCCAGGACGAAGGCGCCGCGTCCTTCGTCAAGTCCTGGAACGATCTGATGGCCTGCATCGAGGCCAAGAGCAACGCAGTCTGCAAGGCGGGCTGACGCAGATGGCAGCGACATCAGGCGAGCGCAAGCGTAGGCCCGAATCCGCAGAGGTGCGATCAGGGAGGTTTCCGATGCTGCGCACGCTCCCGGCTTGGACGTCGCTGCAGAGCCACTACGAGGCGGTGAAGCGCCTGCACCTGCGGCAGCTCTTCGCGGAGGACGCCAAGCGCGGCGAGAGGCTCGCTGTCGAGGGCGCCGGCATCTACCTCGACTATTCCAAGAACCGCATCACTGACGAGACGCTGCGCCTGCTGCTCCAGCTTGCACGGGAGACGGGGCTGCACGACCGCATCGAGGCGATGTTCCGTGGCGACAGGATCAACGTCTCGGAGAACCGCTCGGTGCTCCACATCGCCCTGCGCGCGCCGCGCCGCGCCTCGATCCTGCATGACGGACGCAACGTCGTGCCCGAGGTTCATGCCGTCCTGGACAAGATGGCGGATTTCGCCAATCGCGTGCGCTCCGGCGCCTGGAAGGGCCACACCGGCAAGCGCATCCGCAACATCATCAACATCGGCATCGGCGGATCGGACCTCGGACCAGTGATGGCCTACGAGGCGCTGCGCCACTACGCCGATCCCGCCATGGCGTTCCGCTTCGTCTCCAACGTCGACGCCACCGATTTCGTGGAGGCGGTGCGCGATCTCGATCCCGCGGAGACGCTGTTCATCGTCTCCTCCAAGACCTTCACCACGCTGGAGACGATGACCAACGCGCAGTCCGCGCGCAGCTGGCTGCTGGCCGGCCTGAACGGCGACGAGCCCGCCATCGCTAGGCATTTCGTCGCCGTCTCGACCAACGCCAAGGAAGTCGCGAGGTTCGGCATCGATACCGACAACATGTTCGGCTTCTGGGACTGGGTCGGCGGGCGCTATTCCATGGATTCCGCCATCGGCCTCTCCACCATGCTGGCAGTCGGTCCGGACCACTTCCGCGCCATGCTGCACGGTTTCCACGAGATGGACGAGCATTTCCGCTCCACGCCGTTCGAGCGCAACCTGCCCGTCCTGATGGGCCTGCTCGCCGTGTGGTACACCGATTTCTTCGATGCCCAGACCGTCGCCGTGCTGCCCTACGAGCAGTACCTCAAGCGCTTTCCGGCCTACCTCCAGCAGCTGACCATGGAGAGCAACGGCAAGCACGTCACGCTCGATGGCGCCCGCGTGGACTACGACACCGGGCCGATCTACTGGGGCGAGCCCGGTACCAACGGCCAGCACTCCTTCTACCAGCTGATCCACCAGGGCACCCGGCTCATCCCCTGCGATTTCATCGCCTTCGCGCGCACCCTGAACCCGCTCGACCGCCACCACGACATGCTGCTGGCCAACGTCTTCGCCCAGACCGAGGCCCTCGCCTTCGGCAAGACGGCAGAGCAGGTCAAGGCGGAGGGGACGCCGGACCGGCTGGTGCCGCATCGGCTGTTCGAGGGCAACCGTCCGTCGAACACCTTGCTGCTCGATGAGCTGACCCCGAAGGCGCTCGGCCGGCTGGTGGCGCTCTACGAGCACAGCGTCTTCACCCAGGGCACGATCTGGCACGTCGACTCCTTCGACCAGTGGGGCGTGGAGCTGGGCAAGGCCCTCGCCCAGCGCATCATTCCCGAGCTGGAGAGCGCCAGCGACCCCAAGCTGGAGCACGACAGCTCCACCAACGCGCTGATCCGGCGCTATCGCAGGCTCAAAGGAGGCTGACGCATGCAACTGGGAATGATCGGCCTCGGCCGCATGGGAAGCAACATGGTGCGTCGTCTTTTGAAGGGCGGCCACGAGTGCGTGGTATTCAACCGATCCCAGAAGCCCGTCGCCGAGGCGGTGAAGGAGGGCGCCGTGGGTACCGCCTCTCTGGCCGAGCTTGCCGAGAGGCTCACCAGGCCGCGCGCCGTCTGGCTCATGGTGCCGGTCGGCGCGGTGGAGCAGACCATCGCCGAGCTCCTGCCGCATCTCGATCACGGCGACATCCTGATCGACGGCGGCAACTCCTACTACATCGACGACATCCGGCGAGCCAAGGACCTGCGGCCTAAGGGCATCCACTATGTCGACGTTGGCACCAGCGGCGGCGTCTGGGGCCTGGAGCGCGGCTACTGCATGATGATTGGCGGCGAGACGCACGCGGTGCAGCACCTCGATCCCGTCTTCGCCACGCTGGCACCCGGCCGCGGCGACATCCCGCGTACGCCGGGGCGCAACGGCACCGGCGGAACATCGGAGCAGGGATACCTGCATTGCGGACCGAGCGGCGCCGGCCATTTCGTCAAGATGGTGCACAACGGCATCGAGTACGGCGTGATGGCCGCCTACGCCGAGGGGCTGGCGGTTCTCAAGGCGGCCAACATCGGCAAGAAGCGGGGCGTCGTCGATGCGGAGACCACGCCCCTGCGCGATCGCGAGCACTACGAGTACGATTTCGACCTGCCCGAGATCGCCGAGGTCTGGCGGCGCGGCAGCGTGATCGCGTCGTGGCTTCTCGACCTCTCCGCCGCCGCCTTGATCCAGGACCCCCAGCTCTCGCAGTTCGCAGGGCGGGTATCCGACTCCGGCGAAGGCCGCTGGACCATCAAGGCGGCGATCGACGAGGGGGTTCCGGCCCACGTGCTGTCCTCGGCCCTCTACGAGCGCTTCAGCTCGCGCGGCGAGGCGGACTTCGCCGACAAGGTGCTGTCCGCCATGCGCTACCAGTTTGGCGGACACATCGAGAAGCACTCCGGATCGTAGCGGATCGCTGGATGCGCCACACCCGAGTTGAACAAGAGGGGACAGCAACGGAGGCCGAAACGACATGGCCAGGCAAAATCTCGATCAGCTGGCGATCAATACCATCCGCACCCTTTCCATCGACGCTGTCCAGCAGGCGAAGTCCGGCCATCCCGGCACGCCGATGGCGCTGGCCCCTCTGGTCTACACGCTGTGGAACCGGGTCATGCGCTTCGATCCGAAGGACCCGATCTGGCCCAATCGCGATCGTTTCGTCCTGTCCAACGGCCACGCCTCGATGCTGCTGTGGTCCGTCCTGCACTTGACGGGCACCCGCGCGGTAAACGCGGAGTACGAGCGGCTGGGCGAGCCGTCGGTGACACTCGACGACATCCGCCGTTTCCGGCAGCTCGACAGCAAGGCGCCGGGGCACCCGGAATACCACTGGGTCTCTGGAGTCGAGACGACAACCGGTCCGCTGGGGCAGGGGATTGCCACCAGCGTCGGCATGGCGATCGCGCGCAAATGGCTGGCCGCCAGGTACAACAAGCCGGGCCACGAGGTGTTCGACTACAATATCTACGCCGTTTGCGGCGACGGCTGCCTGATGGAGGGCGTCGGCTCGGAATCCGCCTCGCTCGCCGGCCACCTCGCCCTAGACGACCTGTGCTGGATCTACGACAACAACCACATCACCATCGAGGGCAAGACGCGCATCACCTTCACAGAGGACGTGGCGGCGCGCTTCCGGGCCTACGGCTGGAATGTGCTCCACGTCGGCGATGCCAACGACCTGCCCCAGATCGAGGCTGCGTTCGCGGCCTTCCGGGAGACGAAGGGCCGGCCGACGCTGATCGTCCTGGACAGCCACATCGGCTACGGCTCGCCGCACAAGGTCGATACGTCCGCTGCCCATGGCGAGCCCCTGGGAGACGACGAGGTACGCCTCGTGAAGCGCGCCTACGGCTGGCCGGAGGACGCCAAATTCCTCGTGCCCGAAGGCGTGCGGGAGCACTTCGATGCCGGCATCGGCCGGCGCGGCAGCGTGGCGCGCGAGCGATGGGAGCGGCACTTCGCCTCTTACAAGGTAAGGTTCCCCGAGCTCGCCACCGAGATCCATCAGATGCAGCGGCGCGAGCTGCCCGCGGGGTGGGATCGCGACCTGCCGGCCTTCCCGGCAGACGCCAAGGGCATCGCCGGACGCGAGGCCTCGGCCGAGGTGCTCAACGTGCTCGCCCAGAGCATTCCGTGGCTCCTCGGCGGCTCGGCAGACCTCGGACCGTCGACCAAGACGCTCCTGAAGTTCGAGGGCGCGGACGCCTTCGAGGCCGAGACGCCGCAAGGCCGCAATCTCCATTTCGGCATCCGCGAGCACGCCATGGCGGCGATCGTCAACGGCCTGTCCCTCTCCAAGCTCCGGGCCTACGCAGCGACCTTCCTGGTGTTCAGCGACTATGCGCGGCCGGCCATCCGGCTCTCCGCCATCATGGAGCTGCCAACCATCCTCGTCTTCACTCACGACGCGATGGGCGATGGCGAGGACGGGCCGACGCATCAGCCGGTGGAGCACCTCATTTCGTTGCGCGCCATTCCAGGCCTGGTGGTTCTGAGACCCGGCGACGCCAACGAGGTCGTCGAGGCCTATCGCTACGTCCTGCAGCTGCGCCACCAGCCGGCGGCGATTGCGCTCTCCCGCCAGGCGCTGCCGACCTTCGACCGGAACAGGTACGCTTCGGCCGCCGGCGTCGCGCGTGGCGCCTATGTCATGGCGGACGCCAACGGCAGCCCGCCCGAGATCATCCTCATTGCCTCAGGCAGCGAGCTGTCCCTGGCGGTCGACGCCCATGAAGTGCTGGCGTCCCGGGGCGTTCGCTCGCGCCTCGTGTCCATGCCGTCCTGGGACATCTTCGAGCACCAGCCGGCCTCCTATCGGGAGGAGGTGCTGCCACCCCGCGTGAAGGCACGCATCGCGGTGGAGCAGGGATCGGTGCTGGGATGGGACCGCTACGTCGGGCCAGAGGGACGCATCATCGGCATGAAGACGTTCGGCGCCTCGGCGCCGCTCAAGGAGCTGCAACGCAAGTTCGGGTTCGAGCCTGATCGGGTCGTTGCGGCCGCCATGGAGCTGCTCGGGCGCTCGTGAAGTCCAGGGGTCAGACCCCTCGCATGGACGTTGGAGATGAATCTCCCAATTGGACGCGAGGGGTCTGATCCCTTCCCGGTGTTGGGTTATCCAGCTTCGCGGCTACCCTACGACGGCCTGCCGCGAATGTTGCGCCAGACAGCCTCGTCCCACAGGCGGATACCGCCTGTGATGCCGTTGTCGTTCGAGACGATGCTCACGTTTTGCGGGAGCTTCGCCGCGAGCTGCTTCGCGTTGCCGCCCCCCAGATAGAGCAGATCGTAATGCAGGAGCGAATCGACCGCCTCGATCATCCTCACGACACGCCGGTTCCACTTCTTCTTTCCGTGCCGGCGCATCGCTTCGTTGCCGACGTACTCATTGTAGGTGCCTCCGTTGTAGAGGGGGTGCTGTGCGAGCTCGAGGTGGGGCGCCAGCCGTCCGTCGGCGAACACGGCGCTGCCGACACCGGTGCCCAGCGTCAGAACAACCTCCAGCCCTCGACCTGCAACAATGCCGAGACCCTGCACTTCCGCATCGTTGAGCAGGCGCGCCGGATGCTCCAGCTGCCGTGCCACAATCTCTTCGAGGGGATAGCCGTTCCAGCCCTTCTTTCTGAAGTGCGGAGCTGTCACGACGTGGCCGTTGCGCACCACGCCCGGAAAGCCGATCGAGATCCGGTCGAAGGCCGGGAGCGGTGCCGTGAGCTCCGCAAGCGCACCCAAGAGAACCTTGGGCGGGCATGGATGGGGGGTCGGCAGGCGGACGCGCTCGACGATCATGCGGCCGTCCCTGTCCAGAACCGACGCTTTGAGCGCCGTGCCGCCGATATCGATTGCCAGGGTGTATGGCCCCTGACCGCGAGCCGATCTTCGCGTCTTGCCCGCATTCGGCGTGGGCGCGCGGCTGCGGCTGCGGGTTGTCATGGTGCCTCGCGCGGCGCCGCGGCACGATCCGCGAAGATATGCAGCGTCCCGCGTGGGTGAAGCTGCGTGGCTGGCAAGGCCGGGTCGCCGCCGAGCAGTTGCTTCAGCACCTGGCGCTTGGCCGCGCCGGTCACCAGAAAGGCGATCGCGCGGCTGCTTTCGAGAGCGGGGTAGGTCAGCGTGATGCGGGGCTCGGCCTTGGCGCCGATGACGGCGCCAACCCAGCGCGACCTCTCGCTCAGAACTGCCGTGTCCGGGAACAGGGAGGCGATATGCCCTTCCGGGCCGAGACCCAGCAGCGTGACGTCGAGGAGAGGCCGATCGGGTCTCAGCGTCGATGCGCCATAGAAGGCCTTGAGCGTCCGCTCGTAGGAGAGCGCTGCATCCTCAGGCGTCAGCCCCTCGGTCGGCACTGGATGAATGTTGGCGGCCGGCACCGGGGCGCGCGCCAGCATGGCCTCCCGCACCATGCGATAGTTGCTCTCCGGACTGTCGTGCGGAACGAACCGCTCGTCGCCCCAGAACCAATGGGCGCGCGCCCATGGGAACGCCTCGCGATAGGGCGAATCGGACAGGACCTGGTAGAGCCGGCGCGGGGTCGAGCCGCCCGACAGGGCGACAGCGAAGCGCCTCTCGCCTCCGATCGCCGCCGCAAGCAGCCAGTCGGCGACACGGCGAGCCAACGCCTCGGGGTCCTTGAGGATCTCCAGATGGGGTGCGGGCACCGCGCCGCTCCTGCCTGTAGGGCATCAGCCATCAGCCCAGTCATCGCTGGCGGAATTAACCGCAAGAAGGAAGGAACGTCAGCAGCTATCAAACCCTTTGGTAACTGCGTGCGGGTCTCGCAACGCACGGGAAAGGCGCGGAGAAGCCATGCCGTTCAAAGTCGAGGTGGGCCCGCCGCAGATCGCCATTCACCATGGCCAGACGGTGCTCGTCACAGAGCCCGATGCCCAGATCGATTGGCCCAGCGACCGGGGCCTCTTCTTCTTTGACACCCGCGTGCTGAGCAGCTGGAAAATCTACGCCAACGGCATGCCTTGGCAGCTCCTGAACGGCGGTGCGACGAGCTACTACACCTCCAAGGTCTTCCTCACCAACCGAAAGATCATGACCGAGGACGGCCCCATCGCCCCGCGCACGCTCGGCCTGATCGTAAGCCGAGCCATTTCCGGCGGCATGCACGAGGACTTGGACATCACCAACAACAGCATGAAGCCGGTGCGCTTCCAGCTTGAGATTGCCCTGCGCTCCGACTTCGCCGATATCTTCGAGGTCAAATCCAACAGCATCGTGCGTCGCGGGCGCATCACGACCGAGTGGTCGGAGCCCGAGCAGCGGCTCTGCACCCGCTATTGCAATGCCGATTTCACACGCGCGCTCACCGTGTCGACGCAGGCCTGCAGCGCGAGCGCGGTCCATGCGAACGGCCGGTTGAGCTTCGAGGTCTCCCTTGCACCCGGTGAGGCGTGGCATTGCTGCCTCCTCTACTCGCCTGCCGACGGCGACCAGGACTTTGCCGCGCCCAATCAGTGTGTCTCGGACAGCCACAAGCTGCGGCACGCCGAGACTCTCGTGGACTGGCTGGGGACGGTGCTCAAGATCCGCACCTCGAACGAGGAGTTCTATCGCCTCTATCGCCAGGCGCTCGAGGACATGGCGGCGCTGCGGCTGCCCATCGCCGGCACCGACCATATGGTATTCCTGCCCGCAGCCGGCCTGCCCTGGTTCGTCGCCCCGTTCGGCCGCGACAGCCTGATCGCCTCCATCCAGAACCTTCTGATCTATCCCGAGTTCGCCCGGGGTGCGCTGGAGATACTGGGCTCCCTGCAGGCGAAGGAGCGCGACGACTATCGCGACGCGGAGCCCGGCAAGATCCTGCACGAGATGCGCTATGGGGAGCTGGCGCACTTCAAGCTGATACCCCACACGCCCTACTACGGCACGGCCGACGCGACCCCGCTCTACCTCATCACGCTGCATTTGACGTGGCGGGCGACGGCTGACCGGGGGCTGCTCGAGCGGCACCTGGAGACCGCGGAAAGCTGCCTCGCCTGGATCGATGACTATGGCGACCGCGACGGGGATGGCTTCCAGGAGTACCAGACGCGATCGCCCGTCGGCTACGAGAACATGGGCTGGAAAGATTCCGGCGACGCGGTGGTGTATCCGGACGGATCGCTGGTGAAGGGGCCCAAGGCGCTCTGCGAGCTGCAGGGCTACGTGTATGCCGCGTGGCTCGGGATGGCCGAGATCTACGACGTGCTGGGCAGGAACGACAGGGCCCGCGCCCTGCGAGCGAAGGCCGCCCGCCTGTTCGCGCGCTTCAACGAGGCATTCTGGGACGATGAGCTCGGCTTCTACGCCTACGCGCTCGATGGCGACAAGCGCAAGGTCCTGACGGTCGCCTCCAACCCCGGGCACTGCCTGTGGTCCGGGATCGTTCCTCCGGAGCGTGCGGCCAAGGTTGTCCAGCGGCTGATGGCGCCGGATATGTGGAGCCCCTGGGGCATTCGCACGCTTTCCAGCGACCACCCCGCCTTCAATCCCTACAACTATCAGACCGGATCCGTCTGGCCGCACGACAATGCGTTCATTGCCTTCGGTTTCAAGCTCTACGGGTACGGCACGGAGGCCGCGCGCATTGCCCGTGCGATCAGCGGTGCCGGAAGCCACTTCCTGTTCAACCAGCTCCCGGAGCTCTACACCAGCACCGAGCGGCAGGATGCGGCCTTTCCAGTCCAGTACCTCGGTGCCAACGTGCCGCAAGCGTGGGCTGCCGGCTCGGTCTTCACCTTGCTGAGAACGATGCTGGGCTTCATCCCGGACCCTCGGCAAGGCAAGCTGTATGTCGATCCCGAGCTGCCAAGCTGGCTGCCTGACCTGACCGTGCTGGACCTTCGCGTCCACAACCATATCTTCGACATCCGTTTCTGGCGCGAAGGGGAGGCAACGAGATTCGAGGTGCTGCGCGGCGATCCGAAGCTGATCGAGCGCAGAAGGATGGGAGCGGCACTGGTAGGCCTGACGCATGAGCCGCAGCCTGCTGCGTCTTGCTGAAGACGCTGGAGCGCTTCCCATGCGCCTGAATCGGTTTCGAGGTGCACTGTCTGGACCCCCGTGCCATCCATCGCCCGAAATCCAGCACCACCGCCCCCGCCGGCCACGGGCCAGCGAGGGTGCGACGGGTGACGCGGGCGCCTACTCCGCAACCAAGGGAGGGCTTGCGCCCTCCGTAACGGGTTGCCTTTCGGCGACCGCGTCGGCGGCGTCTTGATGACCCGTGCCGTTCTTTGGCCGTCCGCTTTGGGCGGGGTCAGACCCCTCGCGCAAACGCCGGAGTTCCGGTTCCAGCGCTGAGGCGAGGGGTCTGACCCCGTCACCG
>Ga0075421_100002908_pt1 | contig 20466 bp, 24 predicted proteins | sample SoiMetdeltSBSDD5_FD_75292 | JGI IMG/M metagenome (GOLD analysis project Ga0075421, IMG submission 75292) | Bulk soil microbial communities from a Populus tree surrounding site in Tennessee, USA - Soil MetaG P. deltoides SBSDD5 | ecosystem: Environmental > Terrestrial > Soil > Tree plantation... | reverse complement strand
AGGAAGAACAGCACGCCGATGTTGAGGTCGGCCACGCCGAGCCCTGGCGCGAACGGGATGGTGGCGAAGATGAGCACGCAGGGAATCAGGAACGCGATCGGCGCGAGGTTGTAGACCCAGCGGTCGGCGGCGTCCGGAACGACGTCTTCCTTGAGCATGAGCTTGATCGCGTCCGCGATCGGCTGGAGGAGGCCGTGCGGTCCGACGTAATAGGGACCGATCCGCGACTGCATGCGCGCCGCGAACTTCCGCTCGAGGAGCGTGACGTAGGTCACCATGCCGATCACCACGTTCAGCACCACGAAGCCGGCGAGGGCGGTCCAGACGAGCGCGGGCATGTCAGCGATCGACTTCCCCGAAGACGGGATCGACGGAGCCCATGATGGCAACGACGTCCGCCACTTTGTGACCGGGGATGATGTGGGGCAGGATCGAAAGATTCGAGAACGACGCGCCCCGCCACTTCAGCCGATACGGCTTGGGCCCTCCGTCAGCGACCACGTAGGCGCCGATCTCGCCGCGCGCGCCTTCCACCCGCGCATATCCGTCGCCCTTGGCGACGCGGACCTGTCCCACCGACTTCACGCCCGGCCGCGACGAGATCGGGCCCTCGGGAAGGCCGCCGAGCGCCTGCCGCACGATCTTGATCGATTCCCGGAACTCCGCCATGCGCACGCGGTAGCGCGCGTAGCAGTCGCCCGCGGTCTCCACCGGAATCTTGAAGTCGAACTCCTGGTACGACGAGTACGGCTCCGCGCGCCGGACATCATAGTCCACGCCGGAGCCGCGGATGAGCGGGCCGCACACGCCCACGTCCTGGGCGAGCGCACGCGAGATCACGCCGACTCCCTGGGTACGCACGAGGAAGAACGCGTTGCCCTCCAGCATCGCCTCGTACTCGTCGAGGCGCTTCTCCACGAAGTCGATGGTCTCGCGCACCTTCCGGTCCCAGCCGGCGGGCACGTCGTAGCGCACGCCCCCGATCTGGTGGAAGCCGTAGAGCAGCCGCGCGCCCGTCAGCATCTCGAAGAGATCGAGGATCAGCTCGCGCTCGCGGATGCAGTAGAGGAACACGGTGGCGCCGCCGCCGAGGGCGCCGCCCATGTCGAGACACCACGTCCCGAGCCAGAGGCAGTGCGACGCGATCCGCTGGAGCTCGGCCGCGATCACGCGCAGGTACTGCGCGCGGCGCGGCACCTCGATCTTCCCGACCTTCTCGACGGCGGCGACGTACGCGAGCTCCGCCGTCATGGCCGCCACGTAATCCGTCTTCGACGCGATGCTGGGGTACTGCACGTAGGTCAGGGTTTCCCCGAGCTTCTCGTGACAGCGGTGCAGGTATCCGATCACCGCCTCCACCGCCACCACCGTCTCGCCTTCGAGGGTGAGAATCGCCCGGAAGACGCCGTGCGCGGACGGGTGCTGCGGCCCCATGTTCATGGTGAGCCGCTCGTTGCCCCCGTAGCCGAGCTCGATGACCTGGCGTGCTTCCGTGTCCATGCGCTGCGCGCTACCTCATGGGGGAATGGACGGCGGGGGTGAGCACGATCGCCTGCATGTGCGCGAGGAGCGGCATCGCCGTCCCCAGGAACTTCTGCCAGTCGCCGTCCTGCGCGAGCTGGGCGCGGCGCGCGGCGCGGTCGTTGAGGTCGCGAAACACCCACATGTGGACGACCTCGTTGAGCTGGCCGACGTCCGTCTGCCACACGCCGACACGGCGCATGTACTTCTCGCGCACGGGGAGGATCGCCTTGAAGTGATTGATCCACTCCCCTGCCTTCGCCGTCTGCGTGCGGTACCAGCGCAGCTCGTAGACGTTGCCCGTGTCGGCCGGTGGGCTCAGGGGGACCGCGGGGGACAGCAGCTTGTTTTCCTGCGCGAGCACGAGCGGGCGGATCTGCGGGATGTAGCCCTTGGTCCACTCCTCGTTGCGGCCGAGCTCTCCTCGCAGTCGCTCGCGCTCTTCGTAGCTCTCGTACGTCCACAGGTGCATGACCTGGTTGAGCGTTCCGAACTCGCTCGACCAGAACCCTTCCAGCTTGCCGTAGCGGTCGCCCCGCGCCTTGCGACCGACCTCGCTCGAGAGCTTCAGATACTCCGCCTGCTTGCCGGGCACGAGCGTGTAGGTGCGCAGCTCCTGGATCATCGGGGGCTCCTCTCGGTCACCGGTACGGCGCGTGGGGGGTATCGACGGCGTAGTCCTTGCGCAGCGGATGTCCTTCCCAGTCGGGAGCGAGAAGGATGCGACGGAGATCGGGGTGTCCGTCGAAGCGGATGCCGAACATGTCGTAGCACTCGCGCTCCATCCAGTCGGCGCCGCGATAGATCCCGGTGAGGCTGGCGCACGCCGGCTCCGCGCGCGGGACCATCGTGCGCAGCATCAGCGCGGTTCCGGCGTCGAGGTTCTCCACTCGACAGAGGACCTCGAAGCCTTGCTCCTTCCAGTCCACGGCGCTGAGCCAGCTGAAGTACAGGCAATGGAGGTCGGACTTGGCGAAGCGCGCGAGCTCGTGCCAGCGTTCGGGCGGCACGCGCACGGTGACGAGGTGGTCCTCCACCGTCGCTTCCGCTCCGAACCGCTGCCCGACGGCTGCCGCCGCGTCAGCCGGCGTCACCGCTGTCACTCCTGGGCGGCCGGCGTGAGGCGTGAGCCCGTCTTCTGGAATTCGGCGACCTGCTCCTTCAGCTTGAGGAGGCCATACATGAGCGAGTCCGGCGTGGGCGGGCAGCCGGGGACGTAGATATCGACGGGCACCACGCGATCGACGCCCTTCACGACGTGGTAGCCGTGGCGGAACGGTCCCCCCGAGTTCGCGCACGAGCCCATCGACACGACCCACTTCGGATCCGGCATCTGGTCGTAGATGCGCTTCAGCATCGGCGCCATCTTGATGGTCACGGTGCCGGACACGATCATGAGATCGGAGTGTCGCGGCGACGCCCACGGCACCATCCCGAACCGCTCCACGTCGAAGCGGGAGGCGAAGGTCGCCATCATCTCGATGGCGCAGCACGCCAGCCCGAACGTCACCGGCCAGATCGAGGACGAGCGCGCCCAGTTGGAAACCCAGTTGAAGACTTTCTCGGTGGAGGTGGTCACGATCCAGCCACCCGGCATGTGGTGGATGGCGTCCGCGATGCCGGCGAGACTGTCGGACATCTTGTCGTCGGCGCCGCGCTCCTGGTGATACTTCTCCCACTCCTGAAGGTCCTTGAACTCGCTCCACACCGGTGCCGGGATCTTCGGCACGGGCGCTTTCACTTCCACTCCAGCACTCCCTCCCTGAAGGCGTAGAGCCAGCCGAGGCCGAGGATGCCCACGAATGCCGCCATCACCCAGAACGTCGGCAAGCCCCCCGCCCTCACGACGAGCGCCCACGGGATCAGGAACGCGACGAGGGCGTCGAACACGATGAAGAGGAGGGCGACGAGATAGAAGCCGACGGGGAAACGGACCCAGGCGGAGCCGATGGGCTCGGCGCCGCACTCGTAGTTCATGAGCTTGACGGGATCGGGGCGCGCGGGGCGAAGCAGACGCGCCACGCCGAGCGAGACCACGCCGAAGGCGACGATCAGCACGGCAAAGACGAATACTGCAAGATAGGCGGACAAATTACGCCTCCACGTATAATCGACCCGAGGAGTGAGTATACCACCCCGTGGTTGGACCAGAAACGAAGCCCGGCGCGGGATTGCGTGACGATCGCATGTCGTTGCGCATGACGCGCGCCCTCCCCGCGCGCGCCGTCGCGGCACGCGACGTGCTTTCGAGAATGGCGTGAGTCCGGGCGGTCATCTCGTCACCACCGTCGCCGCCTGCACTGCGGCCGCCGCCGTCACCGGGTCCTGGCCACTCACCGCCGGCATCGCCGTCGGCGGATTTTTCATCGATGTCGATCACGCCGTCGATTACGTCGTGTTCGAGCGGCAACGCGATCTGCGCCCGGGGACGTTCCTTCGCTACTACCTGTCGGGCCGCGTCCAGCGCGTCGTGCTGTTGCTCCACTCCTACGAGCTCTTCGCGCTGGTGGCGCTGCTCGCGTGGTGGGGCGACTCGATGCTCCTCACCGGCTATCTCGTGGGCGGCCTCATGCACCTCGCCCTCGACATCATCTTCAATGGGGAGCTCACACCGCGGAGCATCGCCGCCTTTTACAGCTTCTCGTTCCGGGCCGCCCACGGATTCCGGGCTTCTTCCCTGCTGGGGGCGGTACCGCTCCGCCCGCCCGCCGCCGGCTTCTGGCGCGCGTTCTTCGAAGGCACGGTCGTGGACCGGGATGGCGCCCGGCGGATCGTGCTGGACTTTCGCAAAGATGCGCGTCCTGGTCGTTGAAGACCAGACGGACGTCGGCGAAGTCTTCGTAGATTTTCTCGTCGAGCTGGGGCATCAGCCCCTCCTCGTGCGGAGCGCGGAGGCCGCGCTCGGCAAGCTCGTGACCGAGCGTCCGGACACGATCATCCTCGACGTTCATCTCCCCGGGATGACGGGCCTCGACTTCCTCCAGCTCCGCCCCATCCGGGAGTCCGGCGTGCCGGTGGTGGTGGTGTCCGGCGTCGCCACCGAACACCAGGCGCGGGAATGCCTGCGGCTCGGCGCCGTCGACTTCGTGGCGAAACCCGTACGCCTCGACCGCCTGAAGGAGGTCCTGGCGTACCTCGAGCCCCACGCGCTGCACCGCCGGAGCGCGGATAAGGTCAAGCAACCGAACCGGCGCCGCTCCACGCGCGCGGCGCTGCAGCTTTCCGTGCAGGTCGTGGAGTACACCGGGCGCGAATGGCGCACGACGACCATCGACGTCAGCCCGCTCGGCATGAAAGTGCGACCGGTGGATGGCGTGACGCCCGGACACGCCGTGAAGCTGGCGTTCACGCCGGACGACGGGGGCCCGCGCGTGGACGTCATGGCGCTGCTGGTTCGCTCCGACGCCGACGGGCACTCATTTCATTTCGTCAATCTCCCCGACACCGAGTTCGAGCGACTGAGCGCTTTCTTCGGTCGCGCCCACCGCCGCTAGCGCGCGCACGTTGTGCCCGGTGCCGACACCGGGAACCTGATTCGCCAGTCTGAGGACATCTCTTCCGTCACACCGGAACGATTCGTACCGCTCACCGCGGCGAATTCGGCGCGGATTCGCCCCCCATCGTGGCCACGGAAATGCTATGGTGCACGTCCCTGATTTCGCCACGGCCGCAGGGGCCGGCGGTGTCGCGGAGGCTGGTGATGCGGTTCTTTCGTCCGGAGATCGAGCTCATTTTCAAAGCGCTCGGTGTTTTCATTTTGCTGGGGCTGATCGTCTTGCCGGTGGCGTGGGGCTACGAGCAGCGGCGTCTCGCGCGCGAGTGGCAGAAGATCGCGTGCGCGTATCGCATGCGCGAGGTCACGCGGCGCACGCCGTTCATCGCCGCCGTGGATGCGAACGGCGACGCCTGTGGCATGCTGCAGCGCCTCGGCTTCACCGTCGACGATCGGCGCTGACAGGACAGAGTCTGCGGGGACACCGCGCGCGAAGATGGCTGACGGGACAGATCGGTCGCGCCGGCGATCGGCGCTGATGAGTCAGCGGGCGGCGGGTGTGGATGCAGGCGCGCCGACGAGCGCGCGTGCCGCCGCGCGGTCCCCGGCCGTGAGGTGCGTGAGCACGTCCGCGGCCAAGGCGGGCGCCTTCGCTTCGCCGTCGGGCCCGGAGAGCACGAGCTCGCGATAACGGCGGACGAGCGCGGTCGATAACGTGAAGTCCGCGGCCGCCTCGTCCAACGCGGCCGCGCGCATGGCGTGCGCGAGCAGATCCTCCACGAGCGCGGTGAGCCGCCGGCGCACGTCACCGTAGCCCTTCACGAGCCCCGCCACCCGCGCCAGTTCCGTCGCCAGCCGCGTATCCCACGCCGCCGCCTGCGTCACCGCGGCGAGCCAGCGCTCCATGCGCGCGTGCTCGAGCCGCGCGCGGTACGAGGATGGACGCAGCCCGCGCAATCGAGCGAGCAGCCAGAGGCGCAGGAAGCCGCTCACGTTCGTCGTCTTCACGCGCTGGCCGATCGCCGGACGGCCGTGGGGCCACCTGCGCTCCGCCCACCGCGCAAACGGTCCAACGAGCCGATCGGGAAGGATGCCGTAGATCTCGTCGAGATCCGGCTTCAGGTAATCGATCACGACCACGTGGCGGTCGGCGCCGCCCGCGTCCGCGGCGATGCGCGCGAACCGCTGGGCGCGGGTCTTCAGATCGGCGACGCGGATCGCGTCCTCGTACGTCATCCACACCGCGAGATGCCGCGCCACCAGGCGCGCGAGCTCGGGATCGGCGGCGGGCGTCGTGAACGGGCGTAGCCGCTCGAGGTAGCGCGCGGCATACGCGGCGTCCTGGTAATCGACGAGGCGCGGCAGCGCGTGCGCGAGCGTGGCGTGGAGCGCGGACGGAAAGCGCGCGATCTCGGCCGCGAACGGCGCCGCGGCAGCGGTCGGCGTCTTCGCGGCGGCGCTCGGCGCCGGCACGGCAGCGGGACCATCCGTGGCGCCGCGCCCGTCCGCCCCCGCCGAAGTCGGCGCGCCGCCACGCAACGCCGTCTCGTAGCCGACCTCGAACCCCTTGAGGTTCGCCGCCACCTGCACGCCTTTCCCCTCGATCGCCTTCCGGAACGCCGCGGGTGGGATCGGCACCACGCCGCTCGCGGCGAGCGCGCCCAGCAACACCGCGTTCACTTCCGTCCGGTGCTCGCGCGCGACCGCGAGCGCGTCGAAGGCGATGAGCCGGCGCGACATCGCCCGCGCCGCCGCGTGCAGCGCGTCCTGTGAATACACGCCGGCGCCGGTGACGATCTTCTCGTGGATGGAGTAGAGCCGGTGGGTGCTCGCGACGATCGTGGTGCGCGCGGGCGACGGAAACCCGAGCTCGATGGCGCGCCCGACCTCGAGGAACTCCGGGGCGAGGAGCACGTCGAGCGCACCGGGCACGGGATAGAGCGAGACGACCGGCTCGTCGTCACCGGCGTCGCCGAACACCTCGACGTAGTAGGTGGTCGATCCGGTGCGCTGGGCGACACCGGGGATCGAGGTCCCGTGCGCGCGGCGCCCGCCGGCGGCCGCCGCCTCCACGATCCACTCGGAGAGGACGCCGCCGCCCTGCCCGCCCACGGCCGGGATCAGGATGCTGACGACGTCGGACGCGGCCACGTCAGGCGAAGGCGAGACGGCGGATGACGCGAGCCCGCACCGACGCCAGCGCGCGCTGCCACCGCGACGGGTTCCGCACGGTGTGGACCTCGTAGAAGGACGGACAGAGCACCGCGGCGTGCGCGACCTCGCCACACACGCCGCAGCCGACGCACGTCTGATCGACGTGGGCGATGGGATCGTCCCGGAGCGGATCCTGGTTCTCGCGCAGCGTGAGCGAGGGGCAGCCGTTGAGCCGCATGCACGAATGGTCACCCGTGCACACGTCAGGATCGACGCCGAAGCGCGCCTCGCTCACCGTGTTTCCCGCCGCCTCCCGCGCGCGTCGCCGCGGGCGCTCCCGCCGCTGCCGCTCGAGCTGACATTCACCCTTGGCGATGATGACCTTCAAGCCCTGCGTGCGCGTGGTGAGCGCGTCCCGCAAGGTGGCGATCATCTCCGGGATCCGGTAGGAGTCCACGGTGCGGATCCAGCGCACACCGAGGCCGCGCAGGGCGTCCGGGATCGGCATGCGCACCCCTTCGTTACGCGCGTTCTTGCCCGTGGACGGAACGTGGTGCTGGCCGGTGGCGGCCGCGTAGAAGTTGTCGAGGATCACCAGGACCGAGTCCTGACGGTTGTACATCGCGTTGGCGACGCCGTTGGTGAGGCCGTTGTGCCAGAAGCCGCCGTCGCCCATCACCGAGATCGTGCGCTTGCCGAAGAGCGGCGCCACCGCGCTCGACGACGCGAGCCCCATCCCGTAGCCGAGCACGGAGTTCCCCACGTTGAACGGCGCCTGCGTGGAAAACGTGCTGCACCCGATGTCGGCGGCGACGTGGGTGTCGCCGATCGCGGGCTCGCGCGCACGCAGAATCTTCATCGCGCTGAACACCGGCCGCTCCGGGCAGCCCGTGCAGAACGACGGCGGGCGCTTCGCCACCGGCTGCGGCAACGCGGTCTGAATTTTCGCGAGGTGGTCGGTGAGGCGCCGATAGCGCTCTTCCACGTCGTGGCTGCCGCCATCCGCGGCGAAGAATTTTCGGAGCCCGCCGAGGACGAGCGCGGGCACGTACTCGCCGTGCGGCGAGAACACGTCCTTGCCGTGGATCTCGACGTCGAGCTTCTCGTCGTGGGCGAGGGCGGCCAGCTCGCGCTCGATGAAGTTCGGCATCCCCTCTTCCACCACCAGCACGCGACCCTTGCCGCGGAGGAATCCGATCAGCTCCTCGGGCACGAGGGGATGGATCGCGTTGAGCACCAGCAGCGGAATCGGAGTGCGCCCGGCGCCGTCGGCGAGGCCGAGGAGGTGGAGACCGCGGAGGGCGGTGTTCCACTGGCCGCCCTGCATGACGATGCCGACGTCGGTGCGCTGGCCGCGGTGGTGCTCGTTGAGCCCGCGCTCGACGATGTAGCGGCGCGCCGCCGGCAAGCGTCGCTCGAACTTCTGTGCCTCCATCGCATACGTGAAGGGCGGGAGGTTGATGCGCTCGAGGCTGAAGCTCGGTCCCGTCAGCGGCGATCGCATGCTGATCCGGGGCCGCACGTTGTCCTTGCAGAGGAGCGTACCCCGCATGTGGCAGGCCCGGATGCGAATGGAGAAGAACACCGGCTCGTGGCAGACCTCCGAGAGCCCGAAGCCTTCCTCCACGAAGCGCGCGAACGACTGGAGGCTGTTGCGCGGATCGAGCAGCGGCACGCTCGACTTGAGCGCGGAGGCGTGCGTGCGTTCCTGAAGGATGCTCGCGCCTTCGCCGTAGTCCTCGCCGATGACGATGAGAGCGCCGCCGATGACACCGGCGGACGCCACGTGGGAGAGCGCGTCGGAGGCGACGTTGGTGCCGACAACCGACTTCCACGTCACCGCGCCGCGCACCGGGTAGTTGATGGAGGCGCCGAGCAAGGCGGCGGCCGCCGCCTCGCTGCCCGACGCCTCGAAGTAGACGCCAAGCGGCTTCAGCAACGGCTCGTTGGCGTCGGCGAGGACGTCGATCAGGTGGGAGACGGGGGCGCCGGGATACCCGCCGACGTAGCTGACGCCGGACTGGAGCAGCGCCTTCGTGATGGCGAGGATGCCCTCGCCGCGCAGGACCTGTCCGGCGCCGTACCCGAGCTGCTTGACGTCATCCGAGAACGAGCGCTCCACTCACCACGCCCAATGGCCGGGGACCCACACCCACTGGTATCCGTTCCAGAACCACGCCGGCTCCACCCACACCGCGCGCCGCGCACCGTGGAATGGCTGCTCGACCGGAACACCGCCGCCGTCGTGTCGGATGTGACCTGGTGCGGGCGTCACGCCCCAATTCCGCCATGGATCCCGGACCGTCGGAAACACGCTCGGCTCCTGCGCCCGCACCTTCGTGGGAAACGCTGCCGCCGGCACCACCCCGGTGGCCAGCACACCAACGAAGAGGAAGATGAGAGCCACCAATCGCGTCAACACGGTACGTCTCCTTTTGTCCGAGTTTACACCGCCGTGCCGATCACGGCACTCACCCCATAAGACGTACCAGGCCGGTCCGTCGATCCCATCCTTGCGGTGACGACGCAGCCAGGACCGCCGAAGTCTTTCTGGCCGGACCTCGCACGGCGTTGCACACGGTGTCGCACACGGCCCAGCGTTCACCACTGACGCGGCCGCGGGGACGATGTCATCCGCGCAGCACCGCGTCCATTTGCAATCATTGCGTCGCCCGCGACGCCGCGCGCGCGGCACATACGTTGCTATCACTCCGCTCATGCGCTTTGCCGAACACCGCGCGGACGACTGCGATGCCTGAGGAGCAACGCACGCCGCGCGGCCGCACGCAGCGCGTTCCGATCGTCCGCGAGCGCGCGAAGGTCACGCGACGCGCGCGCGCGACGGCGGTGGTACGGGTGCGCAAGCAGGTCGAGCGGCGCACGGAAATCATCGACGAACCGCTCACGCGGGACGAGGTCGTGATCGAACGCGTGCCGATCGATCGCTTCGTGGACGCGCCGATCCCCGATCGCTACGAGGGCGACACGCTCGTCGTGTCCGTGCTCGAAGAGGTCGTGGTGGTCCAGAAGCGGCTGAAGTTGAAAGAGGAGCTGCGGATCAGCCGGCGCCGGACGACGACCCGTGAGCCGCAGGTCATCGACCTCGCGGAGGAGAGCGTCGTGGTCGAACGTCGTGGCGTCGACGGCCGGTCCATCCCTGACACAGCGTCGCGCTCCGCGGCACCACGCCGCGAAGCGAAGGAGCAGGCATGAGCAAGACAATCGTCGGTCTATTCGAGACGCAGGCGGAAGCAGAACGAGTGGCGGACATCCTCGCCCAGCAAGAGGGTTTCGACCGCGCGGAAATCCAGATCGGGAGCAGCGACATGGCCGAGCGCTACCGTGGCACAACGGTCTCCCGCGATACCGGCGGCGACGACGGTGGGAGCTGGTGGCGCTGGCTCTTCGGAGAGAGCGACACCGAGACGTTCGCGAGCCGCGGCCGTGATTACTTCCGCCGCGGCCTCTCCGAAGGCGGCACCTTGCTGGTGGTGACGACGACGCCCGAGCGGGCGGAGCGCGCGCGCGGCATCATGGAGTGGCGCGGGGCGGACGTCCGCGAAGAGGCGACGGAGGCGCGGGACGCCACGCGCACGTCAACGGCGCCGGGCACGCCGCGCACGTCAACGGCGGCGGCCGGCGCCGCTGAGGAAGTGGTGCCCGTTGTAGAAGAGCGCTTGAAGGTCGGGAAGCGCGACGTGGGGGGCGGCCGCGTGCGGGTCTACAGCCGCGTCACCGAGCAGCCCGTCGAAGAACAGGTTCGGCTTCGCGAGGAACGCGTGAACGTCGAGCGCCGCCCGGTGGACCGCCCTCTGCGCGAGGGTGAGCGGGCGCGGTTCAGCGAGGACGTGATCGAGCTCACCGAAGTCAACGAAGAGGCGGTGGTCTCGAAAGAAGCGCGCGTGGTGGAGGAGGTCGCCATCGGCAAGGACGTGCAGGAACGGACGGAGACCGTCCGCGATACCGTGCGCCGTACCGACGTCCAGGTCGAGCGCAGTGAGACGGCGGAGCCTGACCGAAGCCTGGCGCAGTACGAGTCGGAATGGAGACGCCATCACGGCGCGTCCGGCAGCGGTTTCAGCTACGAACAGTTCGCTCCCGCCTACCGGTACGGCGCCGAGCTCGCCGGGCGGCAACGTGGAGGAGACTGGGCGGCGCTCGAACCGGAAGCCCGGCGAGGGTGGGAGGAACACCATCCCGGAACGTGGGAGCGTTTCAAGGAGGCCGTCCGGCACGCCTGGCTGACGCTTCGCGGCGAAAGCCGGGCCGCCTAGGTCCAGAGTCCGGCGGCGGCGTTGCCGCGACAGCGCCGCTGGCCGGCCGACCTTGTAAAACCTGCACGGTCCAGGTAAAACCCCTCCATAGCATTCAGCTTTTTCATCTCGGCATGTCATCGGGCGGAATATACTTTCCCGTGCCGCGTCGCTCCGTGAATGTCCCGGACGGTCCGGCGATCAATCACGCAGCGCACCTGACATGGCCGAAATGGGTGCGCGCGAGGAAAGACCACTCCAAATGAGAAGCGACCTCAACATCGGCAACGGCCGGGCAAGCGGCCTCGTCGACGTCCTCGACCGTGTCTTGGACAAGGGCCTCGTGGTCGCCGGCGATGTGAAGATCTCGCTGGCGGAGGTCGAGCTCCTCACGATCCGGATTCGGCTCATCGTGTGCTCCATCGACAAGGCCCAGCAGATCGGGCTGGACTGGTGGAAATACGACGCCCACCTGGCGCCGAGCGAGAACCGTCTCTCGGCCCAGAACGAAGAGCTCCGCAAGCAGCTGCGGGTCCTCGAACGCAAGATCGCCTCGCTGTCCTCGAAGCGCCGCCCCCCGTCGGCCATGAGGCGCGCGAGCTCCACGGAAAGGGAGACCGACGATGCCCGTTGAACGGACAACCGGCGGCACGAGCCTCATCGACGTCCTCGATCGCGTCCTCGACAAGGGAATCGTCATCGACGCCTGGGTACGCGTCTCCCTCGTCGGTATCGACCTGATCACCGTCGAGGCGCGCGTCGTGGTCGCTTCGATCGATACCTACCTGAAATACACGGAGGCGGTCGCCCAGGTGGTGCCCGCCGCCAAGCCGGCGCTCGATGGGCGCGCGAGCGAGGCCGTTCTCGCCGAGAACGCCGCCCTGCGCGCGCAGATCGCAGCCACGGCCCGGGAGCCCGCGGCCGCCCGGCGGTCACGTAGATCGTGACCCGAGCGCTCCCACGCGCGCTCGCGCCCGCTCGCATCGACGCGGATGCGGACGCGAAGCTGCGCCTGACGGAGATGCTGGTCGCGACGAGCGACATGCAGGCGTGCGCGCGCCGCTCGCTGGAATGGCTGGGCCGTTACGCGGGCGTCCGGCGCGGTCTCTGCCTGGTCGCGCCCCTCGGCGAATCGACCCACGTCGGCACGATCGCCGCCGTGGGATTTCCCGCGCGTGCGTCCCGCTTCGCGCTCAATCTCGAGGAACGTGACCATCCCCTGGTGGCGGCCATGCTCGGCCCGAGCCCGGTTTCGTTCTCGCCGAACGGTGGCGACCCCAGCCGCTACCCGAGCACGCCCTTCGGCAGCGAGCGTGTCCACGCGGTGCCGCTCCATGGACTGGACGCGCGACAAGATCTGCCGGCGGGGCTTCTCCTTCTGGGACCCGTGCGAGCGGAGGTCGCGGACACCGTGCATTGGGTGGCGAGCCTGCTCGGGCCGCGCCTCGCCGAGCTGCGCGCGGCCCACCGGCAGCAAGAGAGCGAGCGGCGACTGCGTCGCGAGCGCACGCTCCTCCACAACGTCATCAACGCGGTGACGGACCCCATCCTCCTCACCGACACCGAGGGGCGCATCATCATCGCCAACGCGCGGGCGGAGGCGCTCCTGGCGTCCACCGAGGACGAGAGCGAAGGGCGGCGCCGGGCCGTCGCCCTCAACAACATGCTCTTCTCGTCCGCGCTGTCCCGGACCGTGCTGGAGGACATCGAGTCGTGGCGGCACGAGCTGCTACTGGTGGATCCCACCGACGGCTCCGACCTCCTCTTCGAGCTCTTGAGCACGAGCGTCAGCGATACGCGGGAAGGCACCGGCGTCGTCTCGATCTTGCGAAACGTCAGCGACCTGCGGCGGGCATCCGAGGAAATCGAGGAGAACTACCGCAGGCTGCGCGTGGCCGAGGTGAACGTGCGCGCCGAGCGCGATCGGCTCGACGTCATCATCGACTCCGTCGCCGATCCGATTCTCGTCACCGACCCCAACGGCGCGATCGTCATGATGAACGCCCCCGCGGAGCGGCTGTTCACGGTGGCGGCGCCCGGCGCCGGCCCCGACGCCCAGCGCCTGGTCCAGGCGAACGACGCTCACTTCTCGTCGTTCGTCTCGAACCTGTTCTTCGAGGGCGAGGCGCTACGGCGCAGCGGCGGCATCAATCTCGTCGATCCCCGCACGGGCGCCCCGCTCCCCGTGGAGGCGATCTCGGGCAAGATCGTGTCCGAGCACGGCGAGGTGACCGCCATCGTCACCGTCCTCCACGACCGCACGGAGGAGCTCGAGCGCGCCCGGCTCTACGAGCAGCTGAAACAGGCGTCGGCCGAGCTCGAGCAGAAAGTCCGGGAAGCCACGGGCGAGCTCGTGCGGCAGAATGAGCTGCTGCGCCGGCAGCACATCGAGCTGGAGCAGGCGTCCGCGCTCAAGTCACAGTTCCTCGCCAACATGTCGCACGAGTTCCGGACCCCGCTCAACGCCATCCTCGGCTACACGAGCATGCTGCTGAAGGGCGTGTCCGGGGAGCTCACGGCGAGCCAGAAGCGCAACCTGGGCCGCGTCGATGCCAACGCGCACCATCTCCTCGCCATCATCAACGACATCCTGGACATCGCGCGCATCGAGGCGGGCAAGATGCCGCTCACGCTCGGCCCGTTCGCGATGTCGGAAGTCATCGCGGAGGTGTTCGCGGAGGTGGAGCCGATCATCGTGCGCTCCAACCTCGACGTCACCAGCACGCTCCAGGACGGTCTCCCCGGCGTGGTGAGCGACCGCCAGAAGGTGAAGCAGATCATCATCAATCTGCTCACCAATGCCCTCAAGTTCACGCCGGCGGGATCGGTGCGCGTGGTCACGAGCCATCTGCCGCTCACCGACGAGATCTCGATCGCGGTGGAGGACACCGGCATCGGGATCTCGCCCGCCGATCAGGAGAAGGTCTTCGAGGACTTCCGCCAGGCGGACAACTCTCCCACCCGCGAGTACGGCGGCGCCGGCCTCGGACTCGCGATCTGCCGGCGCCTCGCCGCCATGCTGGGGGGGCGCATGACGCTCCAGAGCACGCTCGGCAAGGGCTCGACCTTCACGCTGATCCTCCCGCGAGTGCCGAGCACGGCATGAGCCGCAAACGGAACGGCGCCGGGCCTCCCGCAGCCGAGCCGGCGGCCCCGCTGATCCTGCTCGTCGATGACTTCGCCGACAATCGGCAGATGTACGCGGAGTTCCTCCTCTACGCCGGTCTCCGGGTCGCGGAGGCGGAGAACGGCCACGAGGCGCTCGAGAAGGCGTTCGCGCTTCGCCCCTCCGCGATCGTCATGGATCTCTCCCTGCCTGGAATGGATGGATGGGAGGCCACGCGCCGACTCAAAGCGGACGCGCGCACGAAAGCAATCCCCGTGATGGCGCTCACGGGCCATGCGCTGGCTGGACACTCGAAGGGTGCGATGGATGCCGGCTGTGACGTCTTCATCACCAAGCCGTGCCTGCCCGAGCGCCTGCTCGAGGAAATCCGGAAGATACTGAAGGCGACCTCAACGACCGGGAGATAGGACCACATGCCGCCGCGTCCCCGAGGAAAATCGAAGCCGTCCCCCAAGCCTGCTGGCGCCGCGCGCAGATCTCCGGCGCCGCCGCCGAAAGTGCGCCAGGACAACGGGGGCCCGTCGCGGGTCATCCGCGAGCGCCGTCCTTCCCCTGTCGGCACCACGGTGGCGCGGGCGACGCCGGCCCCGGGCAAGCCGACGGAGAGCCGCGGCAAGTACGTGTACTGCGTGATTCGCTCCACGGAGCCGCTGCGCTTCGGTCACGTCGGCATCGGGGCGGAGCCGGCGGAGGTGCACACGGTCAACTATCAGGACATCGCGGCCGTGGTGTCCGACACGCCGATCGAGGTGCTCGACGCCACCCGCGAGAACGTGCTCGCCCACGAGCGCGTGAACGAGGCGGTCATGCACGACCACACGGTCATCCCGATGTCGTTCGGGACCGTGTTCAAGACCCGCGACGACATCGTGGAGCTCCTGCGCGGCGCCTACGGCGCCTTCCAGGACGTGCTCGTGAAGATGCAGGACAAGGTCGAGTTCGGTCTCAAAGTGCTGTGGGATCGCGACGCCATCCTGCGCGAGATCGAGCACGACGACGACGACGTGCGCCGGCTCAAGAACGAGATCTCCGGGCAGAAGGGCTCCACGTACTTCGCGCGCGTGCAGTACGGGCGGCTCGTCGATGCCGCTCTCCAGGCGCGCTCGGAGCAGTACGTGGTGGACATCTTCGAGCGCCTGCGCGACGTGTCGGTCGCGTCCCGCGCCAACAAACCCATCGGCGACAAGATGATCATGAACGCCGCCTTCCTCGTGGCGCGGGACAAGGAAACGGACTTCGACGCCAAGGTGAAGGCCATCGGCGCCAAGTACCAGAACCTGACCTTCCGCTACACCGGCCCCTGGCCGCCCTACAACTTCGTCAACATCCGGCTCAAGCTCGAACGCGCGAAGCCCGCCGAGTGACCGCGTGATCATCCTCGACACGCTGATCATCGGCGGCCTCAAGTTCGTCCTCGGCAAGCTCGTGGACGCCGTCGATGCCGAGCTCAACGACGACAGCGTCCTCCGCGAGGAGCTGCTCGCCGCGCAGATGCGGCTCGAGCTGGGCGAGATCACCGAGGCCGAGTTCGCGCTGATGGAGCGCGATCTCCTCGCGCGCATCCGCGAGATCCGGGAGCGGCAGCGCGGCGAGCAGCCCGGCGACGGTGAGCTGAAGATCACCGGCATCGAAGCGACGTTCGGTGGGGACGAGGCCGACGCCGACGATCGGTGACGCGCTATAGGTTTTTCGGCGGCAAGGGCGGCGTCGGCAAGACGACGTGCGCCGCCGCCGCCGCCGTGAGCGCCGCCGAGCGCGGCCGCGATGTCCTGCTCGTGTCGACCGACCCCGCCCACTCCCTCGGTGACGCTCTCGCCCTTCGCGTCGGCCCCCGCCCGCGGCGGGTTCCCACCGCGCGCGGGACGCTGCAGGCCGTGGAGCTCGACGCGGAACGTGCCCTCGAACGCTGGCTCGGCACGCGGCGCCGCGCGTTGCGAACGATCGCCGAGCGCGGCACCTACCTCGATCACGAAGATATCGACCAGCTCCTCGAGCTCTCGATGCCAGGCGTGGATGAGCTGATCGGGCTCATCGAGCTCCGTCGTCTCGCCCGCCGCGCCGGCCATCCCGACGTCGTCGTGGACACCGCCCCCACCGGCCACACGTTGCGCCTCCTCGCCATGCCCGACACCGTGCGCCGCGTTGCGAGCGTGCTCGCTCACATGCAGGCGAAGCATCGATTCCTCGCCGAGAGCTTGGGCGGCGGCTACCGTCCCGACGTCGCCGATACCCTCGTGGACGAGCTGGACGCGGAGGGCCGCACGTTGCGCGAGCTGCTCGGCGATCCCGCGCGCTGCACGTTCGCGTGGGTCCTGCGGCCGGAGATGCTCGCGCTGGAGGAGGCGCGCGATGGGGTCGCCGCCCTCGACAAGGCCGGCATCGCCGTCAGCGAGATCGTGGTGAACGCGGTGACGCCCCCGCCTTCCCGTGGCTGCCCCGGATGCACGGCACGCCATCACGAGGAGCGGGAGATCCTCGCCGCCATCGCGGTCACCTTTGCCGGCCGTCCCGTGCGCCTCGTGCGCGCCTACGACCGCGAGCCGCGCGGGATGTCGGCGCTCCGGCGGGTGGCGCGCGATCTCCGGCGCGCCTCCACGCTCCCGCGCCGGCGGCGCCAACGGCCGCGCGCAGCGCGGACGCGGCCGCCGAGGGGTCTTCCGCCCTGGCTCGACGTGGTGGCGCCGGCGGGCGTGCGCTTGCTGCTGGTGGGCGGCAAGGGCGGCGTGGGAAAGACGAGCGTGGCGGCGGCGGCGGCCATCGCGCTGGCGGCAGCGACGCCGGCCCGGCGCATTCTATTGTTGTCCACGGATCCCGCCCATTCGCTCGCCGACGTGCTCCTCGCCCCGATGGACGACGAGGAACGCGCGGTGCCGGGCGCCCCCGACAATCTGCGCGCGCGCGAGCTCGACGCCGAGCGTGCCTTGCTCGTCCGGCGGGAACGATATCGTGAGGCCGTCGACGAGCTCTTCAACGCGCTCACCCGCGGCTCGCGGTTCGACATTGCCTTCGACCGCACGGTGATCCAGGAGCTGGTGGAGCTCGCGCCGCCCGGGCTCGACGAGCTCTTCGCCGCCCTCGCGGTCGTCGAGGCGCTGACATCCGCCTCCGGGGGCGTCTATGACGTCGTCGTGGTCGACACCGCGCCCACCGGCCACGCTCTCCGACTTCTGGCGCTGCCGGCCACCGCGCTCCAATGGATCCACGCACTGCTCGCCATCCTGCTCAAGTACAGGAAGCTGGTCGGCCTCGGTGAGCTCGCGTCCGACCTGCTCACGGCGGCGCGTGACTTGAAGGCGCTGCAAGCGTTGCTCGCCGACCCTGGCCGCACCCGGCTCATTCCGGTCACGCGCGCCGCCGAGCTGCCGCGGCTCGAGACCGAGCGGCTCATCGCGGCGGTGACCCGGCTCGGGATCGACGTCGGTCCACTCGTCGTCAACGCCGTGATCGCGCCGGGCTGTGCAACGTGCACGCGCCGGGCGCGCGCCGAGCGCCGGGTGATCGACGATCTCCGCCGCCTGCAGCGACGCCGACGGGCGCGCCACGCGCGATCGGCTATGATCTTCGCTCCGACCATGAGCCCCGCCCCGCGCGGGGCGACCGCTCTGCGGGAATGGGGACACGGGTGGCGGCTCGAAGACGACCGGACGGCGTGAAGGGAGCGACGGCGACCTACGTGTACTGCGTGGTCGCGAGCAAGACCGCGCCGTCGCTCGCGCGGGCGCCACGCGGGCTCCCCGACACCGCTCCTCCCCGCGTCCTGGACGCGGGCGGGGGGCTGTGGGCGGTGGTCGCGGATGCTCCGCTCGCCCGGTACGGCACGGAGCCCATCGAGCGCGGGCTCGCCGACCTCGACTGGGTCTCGGCGTGCGCCGTCGGACACGAGGCGGTGGTGGAGCACGTCGCGCGCCACGCCACCACCATTCCCCTCAAACTGTTCACGCTCTTTGCCAGCGATGCGCGGGCGCTCGCTCACATCGCGGAGATCCGGGGCCGGCTGGAGCGCCTGGTGCAGCGCCTCGCGGGCCGCGACGAGTGGGGCGTGCGCGTGCTGCTCGACGAGGGGAAGGCGCGACAACGCGTGAGCGAGCGCGCGCTCCGCGACACCGCCGGCGTCAGCGCGGGAAAGCGATTCCTCCTCCTCAAGAAAACGCAGCAACAAGCCGTACGGGACCTCGCCGAGCGCGGACGCGCGGAGATCGACCGCGTCTTCGAGACGCTCGCCCGTCACGCCGACGACGCGCGGCGGAGGGCGCCGGGCGAGGCCGACACCCTCGGCCGCCTGCTCCTTGACGCGGCCTTCCTCGTCCGCGGGACCCGCGTCATGCGTTTCCGGGCGGCCGCGAAGACGGCGGCGACGCGCCTGGAACGCCTGGGGTACGACGTGACGCTGAGCGGGCCGTGGCCACCGTACAACTTCGTGGCGCCCGGCCGATGAGACACCCGCGCATGAGGCAGCCGCGCCGCACCCGTGCCCAGGAGCTCCTCGCGACCGACGACTCGTTGCTCGACGTCGTCGACCACGTGCTCAACAAGGGCGTCGTCCTCACCGGTGAGGTGATCCTCGGCGTGGCCGGGGTCGATCTGATCTATCTCCGCCTCTCGGCGCTGCTGTGCGCGGTCGACGCGCTCGAACGGACGTCCTCGCGATGACGAGCCTCTACGTCTACGCGGTGCTCGCGCAACGTCCCCGGAAGCAGATCGCGGGGGTGGGGGTGGCGCGGGAACGCCTCCGTGTCGGACGGTACGGATGCCTCTTCGCGGTGGTGGGGGCGGTGCGAGCAGTGCCCACGGTCTCGCCGCGCGCCGTTCGCGCGCACGATGCCGTGGTGCGGCGGGTGATGGTCTCCGCTGACGCCGTTCTGCCCGTGCGGTTCGGGACGGTGTTTCATGGCCGCGCCGCCCTCGCCCGCTCCCTGGCGGAGCGAGAAAGCGCCCTGTGCGAGGCGCTCCGGCTCGTGGAAGCGCGCGAGCAAATGACACTGCGAGTGTATGGAGACGCCGCAGACGTGACGCCCGGAGAGCGCGAGATCGCCGGCGCGCCTGCGCATCCGGTGGGCGGCGCCGGCACGCGCTACCTCGCGCGCCGTGCGTTGGCCAACCACGTACCGGCGCTCACGCGACTGCGGCCGTTCCTCGGCGCTCTCGTCGTCGCTGAACGCGCCGAACGTCACGGGAAGCCACCCTTGCTGGCAAGCGCTTATCATCTGATCCCGCGCGGGGCGAGCGACGAGTATCGCGCCGCCCTCGCGCGTGCCGAACCGGCGCTGGCGCCGCTCCGCGTCCGGGTCAGTGGCCCGTGGCCGGCGTATGCCTTTACGCCGGGACCGGCGGCGTGAAGCCCACGCCGCGGCGCCGGGGGAGCGTAGGTCGGCAAGAGAGCGCGGCGCAGCGAGACGGCACGGGGCGACGAAAGAAAGTAAGGCGGCGAGCGAACGCGGAGCGGCGAAAGAGCACAGGGCAGCGAAAGAAAGCAGGGCGGCGAGAGGGCGCGGGCCGGCGACGCGCGATCACGCCGCGCCCAAGGTTGCGGCGGCCCGGGTCCGGCGCGGCGCTCCCGGTTGCCGTCGAAGTCCAGGAACTGGACGCGCTGCGCGCGGAGCTCGCACGCCGAGTCGAGGACGCCACGCCTCCGCGCTGGAACGCGGATCCCGAGGAGGTCCAGCGATCCGTCGCGCGTCTGGTCCTCACGCTGGTGGAGTTCGTGCGTCAGCTCCTCGAACGCCAGGCGATCCGCCGCATGGAAGCGCACACGCTCACCACCGAGGAAACAGAAGCGGTCGGGCTGGCCCTCATGCGGCTCGAAAAGACGGTCCGCGACATCGGCCGGCGCTTCGGCCTGGACCCGCGCGACCTGAAACTCGACCTCGGTCCGCTCGGACGGCTGCTGTGACGGGACGACGGCGTCGTGCAGTGCTCGG